>Ga0247836_1000042_pt1 | contig 189466 bp, 175 predicted proteins | sample LaCruzMarch2015__4_FD_187116 | JGI IMG/M metagenome (GOLD analysis project Ga0247836, IMG submission 187116) | Freshwater microbial communities from meromictic Lake La Cruz, Castile-La Mancha, Spain - LaCruzMarch2015_14m | ecosystem: Environmental > Aquatic > Freshwater > Lake | place: Spain...
TTAATCACTTCTATCGCTTTGTGATTAACGCTATCACTTAATTTACCCATAGTATTAATTCTAGTCATATTACTAGTCCTTATTGTAAGGAATAATACTGGTACTGTGAATTACGGGGCTAGTTCAAAAATACATTGACCCGTTACAATTTGATAACGTATTAAATTAAAAATTTAATTTTATTTAATAGTTATTTGAATCAAAATTTAATACTCAAAAACTCACTTTTGAATCAGGTAAGCAAACATACCAACATCAAAGTTATTAATATTTTAAATAAGCTCATTTTATGTAATTTAATTGCATTAATGTCTGCTTTATGAAATAGAAATAAATTTATTGTTATTTTGCGACAGTCATCTTTATCCCATTGTTACCCCAGTTTAAAAAAATCAAATTGAAATTATTTGTAATAATGTTATGCAGTATATTCAAGTTTAATTATTCTTTTAATGTTTTTGCACTTAATTAGTGCAGTCTAATGCTGTTAATAATATTGTCAGTAAATTAATTTAATACGATAAAACAATATATTACTTAGCACTGGATATTTATTTAACATCCACAATAATATAAATCCAAACTTATTAATACCATAATAATATTTTATCTTATTGATATATATACATTATTATTAATACAATAGTATAAATAATAGTAAAGCTCGGCAACCCATTGGCAAGATGCAGATCCACCACATCTTCTGGCGCATCCATGCCACTTAGCGCACGACTATATAGTTCGGCTAAACTCATTGTTTTTGCTTAATTGTTACCTCTAAAGCAGATAATTTTTCTTCCAAAGTTGCTAGCTGTTCTCGTGCCTTTCTAAGCACTTCTGCCTGCACTTCAAACTCATCACGTGACACTAGCTCCATTTTGGTGAATGCGCCCCGAATTAGTGCATTTATGTTTTTTTCTACCTCTTGCAACGGGCTGTTTTTAATTATGTCATTGATTTTACTTGATAAATCATTTATCAGCTGTGAATTAAACATGGCAATTCCTCATAATTTTTTGCCAGTTTAGCAGATTCTGATAAGAAATTCATGGCCATTAATTACTTAACTAATTGCACATCTAATTGATTATAATAGACTTTATGTTTGGCACGTGGTTTGCTTATAGATTATGTGCAGTATTTATTGACTACAATAACCTAAAGGGGGTTAGAAATGAAATTCGTATCCGCAATTATCAAGCCATTTAAGCTTGACGAAGTGCGTGAAGCTTTGTCTGCGATAGGCGTACAAGGCATTACGGTCACCGAGGTAAAAGGCTTTGGAAGACAAAAAGGTCATACAGAGTTATATCGCGGTGCAGAGTATGTGGTAGATTTTTTACCTAAAGTTAAATTAGAAGTCGCCATTAAAGACGACATGCTAGATCAAGTGGTGGACGCAATAGAAAAATCAGCTGCAACCGGCAAAATTGGTGATGGCAAAATTTTTGTGTTCAATCTAGAACAAGTTTATCGTATCCGTACCGGTGAAACCGGTCCAGATGCACTTTAAGGGGCATGACATGAAGAAACTTATATCAATATTATCCTTAGCCGCCCTTTTAGGCCTAAGTGCAACACAATTTGCTTTTGCGGAAGATTTACCAGAAGCTGCAGCTGCAACAGTAGAAGCAGTTGCTGATACAGCTGAAGCCGTAGCAGAAGCTGTACCAGCAGCAGAACCAGCTCCAGTAGAAGCTGCACCTGCAGAGACTGCACCAGCTGAAGCAGCGCCTGCACCATCAGCTAACAAAGGTGACACAGCATGGATGTTAGTAGCTACTGCACTTGTTACTTTAATGACAATCCCAGGCTTAGCATTATTCTACGGCGGCCTTGTTCGCAGTAAGAATATGCTATCAGTACTTATGCAAGTATTCGTGATATTTTCACTACTTGGCGTATTGTGGGTGGTGTATGGCTACAGCCTAGCCTTTACTGGCGGCGGAGCGTTTATTGGTGGCTTCAGTAAAGCATTTTTAGCTGGCGTTACGACTGACTCATTAGGCGCAACTTTCAGTAAAGGTGTTTACATTCCTGAGTACGTCTTTATTGTGTTCCAATTAACATTTGCTGCGATTACACCAGCATTGATTATTGGTGCATTTGCTGAGCGTATGAAGTTTGCAGCTGTTTTAGCATTTATGGTGATTTGGTTCACATTCGCATACTTACCAATGGCACACATGGTATGGTATTGGGACGGACCAGATGCAATTACAACTGCTGAATCACTAACAACAGTAATTGGGAATGCAGGCTTCTTATGGGCTAAAGGTGCACTTGATTTTGCAGGTGGTACGGTTGTGCATATTAACGCTGGTGTTGCTGCTTTAATTGCTTGTATTATGCTTGGTAAACGTATTGGTTACGGTAAAGAATCAATGACGCCTCATAGCTTAACGATGACCATGATAGGTGCTTCATTACTGTGGGTGGGCTGGTTTGGTTTTAACGCTGGTTCTAACTTAGAAGCCAATGGTTTAACAGCTTTAGTATTTTTAAACACAATGGTTGCAACTGGTGCGGCTACAATTTCATGGCTAGCTGTTGAGTGGTTTGGTAAAAGCAAACCATCTATGTTAGGTGCTGCTTCAGGCGCTGTTGCAGGTTTAGTTGCTATTACACCAGCTTGTGGTTTTGTTGGTCCTGTTGGTGCAATTGTAATTGGCCTTTTAGTGTCACCTATCTGCTACTTCTTTGTAGCAAAAGTGAAATACATGTTTGGTTATGATGATGCTTTAGATGTGTTTGGTGTGCATGCTGTTGGTGGTATTTTCGGTGCACTTGCTACAGGTATCTTCGTTAATCCAGCATTAGGTGGAACAGGTGTTTGGGACTACGTTGCTAACGGTGTAGGCGCATATGATATGGCTGCGCAAATGACTGCTCAAATTTGGGCTGTTGGTACAGCTGTAGTTTGGACTGCAATTGTTTCATTCATTGCTTTCAAAGTAGTTGATCTACTCATCGGCTTACGCGTAAGTGATGAAGTTGAACGTGAGGGCTTAGATACAACTGAACATGGCGAACGAGCTTATTCATTGTAATTAAACATTAGCTTCATAAAAACGGACGCTACGGCGTCCGTTTTTATTTGTATTTAAGGCATTCATAAAAAAAGTACTTGACAAACATATCTAAATATCTAATTATATAGTTATGAAAATAATCACTGAAATCCCACAAGAATGGAAAAATATCTCTGACTTGTTTATTGCGTTAGGTGACGAACAGCGTCAGCGTATATTATTGGCATTTGAAAAAGAAGAAAGGCTCAATATTTTACAAATTGTGGCAAGCTCTAAACTCGGGCGCACCGCAGTCACGCATCACTTAAAAATATTACATAAAAGCGGCGCATTAAGTAGCGAAAAAATAGGCAAAGAAGTCTATTTTTGGGTAAACAAAACACATATCATTACTGAAATACAAAACGTTTTAAACTATATAAAAAACGAAGTTTAAAAATAAGCTTAAATTAAGGGGGAAGAAATGTTAGCAAGCCTTTTACGTCTAGTAAGTAAATATCTATTTCGTGTAGAAGTGCGCGGCTTAGAAAACGTGCCGAAAGAAAATGGTTTGCTGATAGTTGCAAATCACGAGTCATTTTTAGATGGATTACTACTGGGTTTATTTTTACCTAAAAAAGCGACCTTTGTTGTACACACCTCCGTCTTAAAAAAATGGTCTTTTAGGCAAGCACTCAGGCTCACCAATTATTTAGCAGTTGACCCCACAAGCCCACTCGCAATGAAAAAAGTCATTCGCTTGTTAGATGCTGGGGAAAATGTCGTGATATTTCCAGAAGGGCGAATTACCTTAACTGGTAGCTTAATGAAAGTATATGATGGCCCAGGTTTTGTTGCAGCAAAAACTGGCGCAACAATTTTACCAGTGCGGATTGATGGCGCGGCAGAATCCTATTTTGGCCGTTTAACCGAGCACCATCCAAGAAAACTGTTACCTAAAGTAACGTTAACTGTTATGCCCACTACAACAGTAGTGATGCCAAAATCTACGCATCGCAGTTTTCCTTCAGCCAAGCAGCGTCGACGTATCGCAGGAGAAGGCATGCGCAGCGTGATGCAAAAAATGTTATTTCAATCGCAAAAAAGCCGCACCATATTTGAAGCTTTTTTAGATGCAATAGATAAATATGGCGCAAGCTATAAATTGATTGAAGACATCAATGAAACTGAAGAAACCTATCAAGATTTACTGAAAAAAAGCCTTGCCTTAGGCAAAATCGCATCTAAAGTATGTACCCCGAATGAAGTGGTTGGCGTACTCATGCCCAATATCACCAATACTTTGGCACTGATTTTAGGGATGAATGCATTTAATCGTATCCCCGCGATGCTCAACTACACATCAGGCACTGCCGGCATGCAAAACGCCTGTGTTGCCGCAAACATTAAAACCGTGATTACTTCACGCAAGTTTATTGAAGCAGCTACGCTAGAAAATGTTGTACAGAATTTTCAAAATCTTAATGTCGTTTATTTGGAAGATTTGCGAGCAGATTTTGGCGTTTTAGACCGCGCTTGGCTCATTGGCTATGCATTGCAAGCACCACGCTCTGTGATGGAAAGCAGCGCGCATGATCAACCAGCTATCATATTGTTTACTTCCGGCTCGGAAGGCAAGCCAAAAGGGGTTGTGCACTCAAACAAAAGTATTTTAGCGAATGTAGCACAAGTCTCTTCAGTGCTTGATCTTAACCCAACGGATAAAATGATGATGGTGCTGCCTTTATTTCACTCATTTGGTTTTACAGGTTCGTTTATCGGCATGCTCAATGGCATCAAAATCAATATATTTCCATCCCCATTGCAGTACAAAGTGATTCCAGAAATTATTTATGATCGAGGTTGTAGCGTGTTTTTTGCAACCAGCACTTTTTTAGCAAACTATGCAAAATATGCCCACCCTTACGATTTTTATAAACTAAGGATCATACTTGCTGGGGCAGAAAAATTAAATGAAGAAGTACGTAAAATATATTCTGAAAAATTTGGTATCAGAATTTTAGAAGCTTATGGCACCACCGAATGTGCTCCTGGTGTATCAATCAATACACCTATGGCTAACTTAAACGGTAGCGTAGGGCAGCTTTTACCTGGCATTGAACATAAACTAGAAACCGTTCCGGGCATTGAAACTGGAGGATTACTACATGTACGTGGAGAAAATGTAATGATGGGCTACTACTTATATGATAATCCTGGCGTACTTCAGCCGCCTGCCGATGGTTGGTACAACACTGGGGATATTGTTGATGTTGACACGCAAGGTTTTGTGCATATTAAAGGCCGCGTAAAACGCTTTGCTAAGGTGGCTGGCGAGATGGTATCGCTGGAAGTAGTTGAACATATCGCCAATACCGCTGCGCCTGAGAAGCAAAATGCAGCCAGCACACAAGTTGATGCGCAACGTGGCGAAAACATTATTTTATTTACAACAGACAAGAAACTAAAGCGCGAAGACTTGCAAATTGTTGCTAAAAATCTCGGATTACCTGAAATTGCAGTTGCTAGAAAAATTATACAGCTTGAAGAAATTCCGATTTTAGGCACTGGCAAAACCGATTATGTAACGCTCAAGCAAATGGCCGAAACTGCTAAATAATCCGCCGATGTTCGAATTTGCTGTAAAACGACTCCTAAAATTTAATGGTATTAGCTTTGCCAATAACGTATTTGAAACGCGATATATATTTGATAGTTAATCAAATATATCTCAATTTTTAAGATTGGAATAAAAATGGAATCAGGCATATTAGCTCTCGGTTTGTTAGGCATAGCAGCATTAGTAGGTGGTTTGGTGAGCTTTTTTTCCATGTTTTCAAAAGGGGATCAAAAAACCAGATTTTGGCAACTAGAACAAGAGTTAAAACAGATAAAAAGCCAGATTGAATTACTTAAAGAGCAGATTAATAATGCACCAGAAAATGCAAAGCCTAAGCAAGCCGTAGGATTAGATACAGGGTCGCTTGCGACACAAACCGTACCACTGAAGCAGAGCTTAGCACCCGATTTGGTCGCTAATGAAAATGAAGAGGTTTTAGAAGAATTCAATCAAGATATTGATGAAAATGAAATTACGTTAAAAAGTCCGTTAAGTACAAATGGTGAAAGAATTTCTACCACGTATGTGCCGCCTACGCCAAAAGCGCCTGGCTTAATTGAGCGCGGCATTTATTATGCAAAAAACTGGTTGTTTGGTGGCAACACACTTGTACGTTCTGGCATTGTCATTTTATTTATTGGCGTCAGTTTTTTAATCAAATATGCCGCAGAGCACACGCAAGTCCCTATTGAGCTGCGCCTAGCAGGTATCGTTTTAGCAGGCATCGCTTTAATGGTAGTAGGCTGGCGATTGCGCGAAAAACGCCCGCAATATGCATGGGCTTTACAGGGCGGCGGTATCGGTGTGCTGTATCTGACTATTTTTGCTGCGATGAAAATGTATAGCTTAATTCCAGCAGGCGTAGCTTTTGCATTGCTGGCAGCAATTGCCTTTTTATCAGCCTTTATTTCTGTTAAGCAGTCGGCCTTACCCTTGGCTATTTTGGGCTTTTCTGGTGGCTTTTTAGCGCCCATTTTAACTTCAACAGGCAGTGGTAACCATATCGGTTTATTTAGCTATTATTTGATTTTAAATCTGGGAATTGCTTTTGTAGCATTTCATAAAAGTTGGCGGCCACTCAATGTGCTGGGCTTTGCTTTTACCTTTATTATTGGCTCAATTTGGGGTGCAAAAAGTTATATACCTGCATTGTTTTCTACAACAGAGCCTTTTTTAGTCATTCACTTTTTACTGTTTACTGCAATAGCTATACTTTACGCACATCGTCAATCAACCAAAGCGACTGATTATGTCGATGCAACTTTAGTATTTGGCACACCATTAGTGGGCTTTAGCTTGCAATACGCCTTGCTTAAAGGTATGCCATTTGGCTTGGCTTATAGTGCGCTGGCTTTAGGTCTTTTCTATTTGGGGCTAACTTGGTGGGTATTTAATCGCCAACGTGAAACGTTGAAGTTTTTGGGTGAATGCTTTTTAGCGCTTGGCATAGGCTTCGTCACACTCACCTTGCCATTAGCCTTAGATGGTCGCTGGACATCTGCTGCCTGGGCGGTTGAAGGCGTGGGCTTGTTGTGGGTAGGTTTAAAGCAAAACCGCATATTTCCTGCATTTGCTGGTTTGGCATTGCAATTACTGGCCGCCGGGGCTTTTACACAAGGCTGGGGCTTAACAGGCTATAACAGCTTTGGTCACCAAAACTTATTCTTGGGCGTAGGTTTTATTGCGCTCTCAGGTTGGTCTTGTGGCGCACTATTAAACGCGTATCGCCCCAATAAATTTGAATTTTTCAGTATGCCTTTAGCAGTATGGGGCTGGTTATGGTGGGTTGGCGCAGGTTTAACAGCTATTGAAGAATTTATGACTAAGGATCAATTTTTCCATGCAGGACTGATGTTTGTTGCGCTCACCAGCTTGTTATTACCTTTTGTAGTGAATAAGCTTAAATGGCAACGCCTAGCAACGCTCTCTTCATTATTGCTACCTGCTATGGTTGTTGCTGTGCTTTGGGAGATGGTCTTGTCATTATTTAGTTATAGTAATTACACCGCTCTAGGCCATTATGGCTATATTGCTTGGCCGCTCGCTGTAGGAGTTTATGCTTGGCTCATTTCAAATAATACTATTCCTATTAAAGCTTGGTTACGCGCGCCATTGCTTTGGGTAATTACTGCAGTTGGTGTGCTGATTTGGCGTCGCCAATTGGGACAATATGTGAGCGAATCAGAGGTGTGGGCGCAAATTGGCTGGGGGCTAATTCCTATGCTGATTATAGGCGCAGTGACCTATTGGCAGTTTGCTAAAAAATCTATACTTAATGCAGCTCAGCTTTCTAGCGCCGGTACTTGGGCTTGGGTGGGTAGCTTACCGTTGATGTCATTGACCGTACTTTGGTATATGCATATGTCGCTTAACTCGAGTGGTTATGCTGCACCGCTGCCTTATTTTCCGCTTTTTAACCCGCTTGATATTACGCTAACAGGCGCATTACTATTATTGCTAATTTGGCAACGTGAACTAAGCAAGCACTTAGGTAAACTGCAACATATTAACCCTGTATTAGTCGCAATCATGGCTTTTGCTTTGCTCAATGGCATGTTGTTACGCACCTTGCACCACTGGGTTGGCACACCTCATATATGGGAGTCAATTTTTAACAACTCCACAGTGCAGATGGCGTTCACCTTTTTGTGGGGCATCACGGCGTTTGGTTTGATGTTACTTGCACATAAACAAGCTAGACGTTCTTTGTGGATTGTTGGTGCGGCTTTAATGGGTTTAGTAGTCGCTAAGTTATTCTTGCTAGATTTAGGTCAGCACCGCTCAATCAATCGCATTATTTCGTTTATCGGCGCGGGCATGATGCTATTAGTGATGGGTTACTTTGCACCATTGCCGCCCGCTAAAACTGGTGCTGAACAAGAAAATGAGGAAACAACATGAAACTATTCAACTTGTTAAGTTTGAGCTTTTTTATTGCAGGCAATGCAATGGCGGCAAGTTTTAATTTTGAAGTGAATGGCAGTGAGCCTTTGTATCAAACAACATTACTTAAAGAAGCTTATCAAGCCAGCCATCGCGACAATTTAAAAGATCTGATAATTTTGAACGCTGCAGGCGAGCAAGTTCCATATGCAATACTGCCATATGAAGTTTTAAACCCAACTAAACCTTTAGAAGAATCTAAAGCTTTAAAGATTTTTTCGATGCAAAATGGCGTTAAGTCGGCAAACAATCAGATAAATATCGATTTAAATCAAGATGGCAATACATCAATTAATTTAACGAATAATCAGGCATCGCAGCAGCCAAAAATAGCGTATTTATTCGATTTAGGTAAAAAGCACCCCATGCTTAAAAAGATAAAAGTGGAGTGGCAAGGTGCTGATGGCAAGCTCATTGCCATGCAGGCTTTTACCAGTAACAACCTTAAGGATTGGACCAATATTGGGCAGTCAGTGCTTTTTAAAAACACGTCCGACGGCCACACAATTTTGCAAAATACCATTGAGCTTTACGCATTTACAGAAGAGCGCTACTTACAGATACGCCCTAGTGAAATAGATGACGCTGATTTTAAACTTATCTCAGTAAGTGCTGAATATATCAAAGCACAAAATGAAATATTGCCACAATTATGGCAAACACTCTCGCTATTAAATCGTGAACAAGCTCAAAACGGCATCATCAATATTGATTTCGAATCTGATGCTCGCTACCCAGCAAACTACTTGCGGATAGACTTGCCACAACTAAACACCATTACCAATGTGCAAGTACTCACTCGCAACCAAGCTGATGCCCATTGGGAGCCAGTAATAAATTCGCCAATTTACCGTGTAAATAAACAAGGTAGAGATACGGTCAATCCTGACATCAAAATAAAACCTAAAGTTGCACGATTTTGGCGCTTGCAATTCAACCAATCCAATGGCGGAATAGGGGCAGAAAATCCAACTTTCACCATAGGTTGGTTAACAGAAACAGTAATATGGAATGCACGCGGTAAGCCGCCATTTACCATGCGCTTAGGCGATCATGCATCGACTGCAAATGCGATTTCTCTTTCTAATTTAATCCCTGACTATACGCCAGAAAAAATTAAAGCTATCCCAACTGCTAATATGAACCCCATGAATATTGAGCCAGCTGAAAAAAATGTAAGCCCTTGGGTAACTGCCCCAGATTACAAAAGCTGGTTATTATGGGCAGGCTTAGCGCTAGGTATGTTGTTACTTGCAGGCATGGCTTATTCACTCACAAAATCACAACTTAAAGAATAAGATATTCAGAAAAATATATTATGAGTAGCCAGTTTCAGTTATTAAACGAGCAGCGTTTTCGTCCATTTTTTTTGACGCAATTTTTAGGTGCGTTTAATGATAATGTATTTAAAACTGCGCTGATCACCTTAGTGGCATTTCACACTAATAGCCTAACGTCTATGAGCGGTAGCATGCTAGCGACACTACTACCAGGGCTCTTTATTATGCCCTTCTTTTTGTTCTCGGCCACCGCGGGTCAAATTGCCGATAAACTCGAGAAATCAAAACTCATCCGCATGATTAAAGTATTTGAGATTTGGATTATGTTGTTCGCCAGTGCGGGTTTCTTTTTACACAATATTTGGTTGCTCGCCGCTGCATTATTTATGATGGGAACGCATTCGACATTATTTGGTCCAGTAAAATATTCATACCTGCCACAGCATCTTAAAGAAAACGAACTTATCGGTGGCAATGGCATGGTTGAAATGGGAAGTTTTGTGGCGATTTTACTTGGTCAGGTGCTTGGAGCTTGGCTCAGTATGCAATCGCATCATGAGTTATACACCAGTATTACCATTATTGTGATTGGATTTTTAGGTTACTTTTCTAGCCAAGGCATACCTGAAACGCCAGCCATGGTTTCTCATCTTAAAATCAACTGGAACCCGATTACCGAGACTATTCGTAATGTAAAACTGTTTTGGCCGCAACAAACGATTTGGGTGGCGATTGTGGCGATTTCATGGTTTTGGTTTTATGGCGCAACCTTGTTAGCGCAGTTTCCTAATCTCGCAAAAACTGTATTACATGGCGATGAAAGTGTGTTTATTATGTTGTTAAGTGTCTTTTCAATCGGCATCGGCATTGGGTCCTTACTCTGCGAAAAACTTTCAAAAGGTAATCTCGAGTTAGGTTTAGTTGTATTTGGCGCAATTGGTTTAAGCTTGTTTGGCATCGATTTATATGCCTCAAGCACAAGTATCCATGAGGCTTCCAGCGGCATTGCTTTGGATTACAAAGGCTTTTTAAGTAATCTTAATCATTGGCGATTGATGGCAGATATTGCTCTCATAGGCTTATTCGGTGGCTTCTACATCGTACCGTTATATGTATTGATACAAACTCGCTCTGATAAAAACTACCAATCCCGTGTCATTGCCGCAAATAACATTATGAATGCATTTTTTATGGTGGCCTCGACAATATTTTCAGTATTAATTTTTAAACAAAAATTTACTGTTCCAGAGCTCTTTTTAACTACTGCCTTGCTAAATGCAGTCATCATAATTTATTTATGCTTAAGGCAGCCAGAATATTTCAAAGCTTTTGTTGTTTGGTTTATGAGAAAATCTAGATGATGTTAGTACATGCATTTAATCTGTTACACGCTAATAATGTTGTACTGTTAATCATGGCTGCAAGTGCATATTTTTTGCTGATTTACTTACTTTTTTCATTCTTGGCGACTTTAACTTCAATTCAGGTTAAGCGGCCAATAAACGCTAAGCCGTTAGCATCTTCGCAAGTGCGCACCGAAATACTGCAATCAATTCGTTCAATTATGCTATTTGGCGTGGGCATGGTACTGCCATGGGCGATGCTTAAAATTGGCTTTGCCAGAATTTCCATTAATGTAAACTTGCTCTCCATAATACTGGAATGTGCCCTACTGATACTATGGAATGAATTGCACTTTTACGGGATGCATCGATTAATGCATCACCAGTTTAGAAGGGCGCATGGTGTACACCACCAATCGATTGCAAGCACACCTTTTGCATCTTATAGCATGAGTGTGACAGAAGCACTGATACTCGGTAGCGTGCTACCACTTGCAATGCTATTGCATAGTTTCTCGCTACAAGCCTTACTATTTTTACCTGTATGGTCTATTTTAATAAATTCCTTAGCACATTCAAACTGCAATCTATTTGTAAACTCTTCAGCAAACACCTTATTGGGTTTTATAAAGCATCATCAAAATCATCACTCTTATTATCAAGGAAATTACAGTTTTTTCTTTCCACAATTAGACCGCTGGTTTGGAACAGAACAAACAGCTAAAGGCAATAAATGACACCGTTTGATCATGCTTATATCACACGAACAGCAAGCTTTTTACCAGGAGAAGCTGTCAATAATATTGAAATGGACCGCTATATTGGGCCTATCAATAAAACATCAAGCCGAATGAAAAGCCGCATTTTGGCTGAAAATGGCATTAAGTCTAGGCACTATGCAATCGACGAAGCAGGACAATCTTTACATTCTGTAACTTCAATGGGGGCAAAAGTGGTAGCGCAGTTGCAAGAAAATATTGCACACATTGGCTTTTTATCTGCTGCCACCACGGGTGGAGACTCAGCTGCACCAGGGTTAGCGAATTTAATTCAAGGTGAATTAAATTTTCCGCCACTTGAAACATTATCTGTTTCTGGCATTTGTGCAGCATCTATAGGCGCCCTTAACGCCGCTGCGCATGCAGTTGAGTCAGGTTCAACAAATACCGCAATAGCGGTAGCAAGTGAGTTTCCATCACGCTTATTTAAAGCATCACGCTTTCAAAATAGAACTGCAGATATAGATTTTGATGCGCATTTTTTGCGCTGGATGCTTTCCGATGGTGCGGGTGGAGTATTACTTGCTAATGTACCAGCCTCAAGCGGTTTATCATTTAAAATTAAATGGATACATCAAAAATCATTCTCTGGTGACATGCCAACTTGTATGCAAGTTGGCATGTCGGTTGGCAATCAGTTACCCGGTTATTTGGATTATCCAACTTTAGCCGAGGCGGAAAAGGCTGGGGCATTTGATTTACGCCAAAATATCCGAGTATTGCCCAATTTATTTGATTTAGGCCTGCATGAGTATGCACAATTGGTAAAAGATGGCCATGTTGAACCAAATAGAATTAGCCATTTTTTATGTCATTATTCTTCTGAGCGCTTTAGGCCAATGATAGCAAAGCTGATGGAAGAAGCTAGCATAACTATTGCGCCAAACAAATGGTTTTCTAACTTAACGAGCAAAGGTAATACTGGTTCTGCCTCAATTTTTATCATGCTAGATGAGTTTTTAAAAACAAAATCAAGCGCATTTAAAATTGGCGATCAAATTTTTGGATTTGTTCCAGAATCTGGGCGCTTCAGTGTTGCCTACTTTTTATTAGAAGTCGTGGATGATAAACACCAACCAGACATAAGCAAAACCAAGTCAGCCGTAAAAGCTGACTTAAACTTACCACCAGCTCCAATTTCTGCTGAGGGTGAAACTGGTGATGTTGCCAACATGCTGCAAAGCCTAATGGGCGTTTGGCATGACTATCGCTCTGAAGTATTTCGCACAGAAATTGCTAGTGCAGTTATGCAAGGTGAACTTTCAATAGCAGATTACTTAGCATGGATGGAATGCTGGATTCCTCAAGTGCGTGAAGGCTCATTATGGATGCGTCGCGCTGTTTCAAGCATGAGCGCAGAATATAAAGAATTGGCAAAATTAGTACAAATGCATGCTGGTGAAGAGCAGCTTGACTGGCAAATCTTGTACCAAGATTACCGTAATGCTGGCGGCAATTTACAAGCCGAACATCTGAAGCGTAACCCTGGTGGCGAGGCACTCAACGCCTATATGCACGCTTATGCAGCTCGCCCTAATCCAGTGGGCTTGTTAGGTGGTATTTATATTATTGAGGGCACTGGGCAACGGATTATACCTAGCTTATTGCCTCGTATTAAAGAAAGCCTAAAGGTCAGTTCCTATATTTTAAAGTTTATTGAATACCACGGCGAAAACGACCAAGCACATATGGCGCGATGGCTAAGTGCAGTGAAACTAATTGCACAAATAGAGCCGCAAGCTATGCACGAAATTGTACGCGTGGCAGGATCAGTTGCAACACTTTACTTGCAACAATGGAAATACATTCGCTAAAACACAAGGTGAAATCATGAAAAAAGTGACGCTACCTCGGCCATACCCTGCATTAGATGCACCGCATAACCCTGCTGATCCTAATCCTTGGCAAACTTTATGGCTAGATAACTCAGTGCCGATTCAACAAGGTGTAAAACAAGCTTGGCTATACGACTCTAATACGTGGTCACGGCAGTTTTTATTACCATTTGTGCGTCCACTAGCACGGCTCACAATAGTGCTGTTGCAAATTATTAAAACGATTATTCCCAACAGACTCACTTCATCACCATTACTACATCGTCTATTGGCGAGGGCTTTGGCTACCTTTGCCACACCCGAAGCTAACTGGCTAATTTTACGGCATTTTTGGATAGGCTCAGAAAACTTGGCTTTTATAAACGCTAATATCAAAGGTGCGGGCGTAGAAATGAACCCGCTTCGCCCATCCGACTTGCCTGACTTAGTGGATGATTTATTTATTAAACATGATTTAAATTTATTTAATTTTATTTCGCGACTCAATCTCAAACTAAATGCGAATGGTATTGCAGAAATAGCACCGAATGAAAAACTCGATTTTTCAATGATTACGGATAATGGGGATTTTGCGATTGCTCCGCAAAATGCAGGCATGCTTAATTTTGTTGATTTACAAACTTGTATTGATATTTTTACCCCTGTTTATCAGTTGTTTCTAACCGATACAGATTTTTGGCGTTCCGTACACTCACTCCAACTAGATGAAACTATTGGCATTTATGCCGCAAAGGTGCTCAATAAGCCAGACGGAATGGTTTTAGTAAACAACAAACACCCAATGGTGGTGCCAGCTACGTGGTCAGCGGGTTATCGCTTGGTACTTCACGGCTTATCTTCCGAAATGCTACATGCAATACTGGTACAGGCAAAACACCAAAGTCAACAACATAATTATAAATAGTTCATTGAGTTAATCTTCTAATTTGAATCAAGTACTGTTTAGTGGTGTTTAATTTAGTCGCATTACTAACGCTGTTCGCTTTATAATAGAATATTGTAAATTAGTACAACTTTAATGATTTTGTCAGCAGTATTTAAATACTTTAAGCAAACAATCTGGCGTTTTGCCAACAAGTTAGGTCCTTTTGCACCTTTGCTTGCAATGTTGCTGCTAGGTTTAATTATACTCTCGCTCTCTCGCGTTGGCTTAATGATCTGGAAGCTAGACCGCGTGATGGCAACACAACGTTTTGCAGATATTCTATTGCAGGGTGTGCGGGCAGATATTATTCAGCTAAGCCTGCTCGCGCTTGTTCCATTGCTTTTCACACCGATATTAGCCATCAAGCGTTTTTTTAAGACCTGGCAAAAATTCACGTATGTTTGGGTGATTGTGGCGATTGTATTTTTGGTGTTTTTAGAGGCCGCCACACCAGGTTTTATTGCTGAATATGATGTACGCCCCAATCGCTTATTTGTGGAATATTTAAAATATCCACATGAAGTCATTCCCATGCTATGGCGCGGCTTTCGGGTGCATGTATTTGCGGGCTTTGGCTTTACCTTGCTGGCGATTTGGGTCATGCGCCGCATTATGCAACCTTGGTTAAAAACAAAATCCAATTGGTCTGACAAACAAATCTGGCTCGCTTGGCCGCTCATTTTTTTACTCACCGCTTTTGCCATTCGCTCTAGCTTAGGCCACCGCCCTGCCAACCCCGCAATTTTTGCCATCACAGAAGATAGCATGGTCAATAGCCTGGCAATCAATTCCAGCTACTCGGTCATTTATGCGATTTATGATTTACTCCATCAGAGCAAATCGAGCCAAATTTATGGCAAAATGGATAAGGCAGATATCTTTAAACTCACAAACGCACAAGATATCTCAATCCCCACGCTCAAAACTTTAACACCCAGTGCAAAGCGCGATAAACCACTTAACTTGGTGATTATTCTGCAAGAAAGCTTAGGCGCTGGGTTTGTGGAGTCTTTAGGCGGTAAGCCAGTCACGCCAAATTTAGAAAAACTCAAAGAAGATGGCATTTGGTTTGAACAATTATATGCCACAGGCACGCGCTCGGTGCGCGGCATCGAGGCTGTTATATCAGGTTTTCAACCAACGCCATCTGAAAGTACAGTCAAACTTTCACTCAGTCAAAAAAACTTTTTTACACTTGGAACAATGTTAAGTAAGCAAGGTTATAACGCTGAGTTTATTTATGGTGGTGAATCACATTTTGATAATATGCGTAGCTTTTTTTTGGGTAACGGCTTTAACCAAATTGCCGAACAAAAAGATTTCAAAAACCCTATTTTTGTAGGCAGTTGGGGTAATTCTGATGAAGACTTACTGAATAAAACCCATGAACATCTAATGAAACTCCATGCCAGCGGAAAACCCTTTTTCACGCTGGCATTTAGCTCATCTAACCACACTCCTTTTGAGTTCCCCGATGGTCGCATCAAACTCTACGACCTACCCAAAGCTACCGATAATAACGCAGTCAAATATGCCGATTATGCTATTGGGGAGTTCTTTAAAAAAGCTAAGGTAAGCCCCTATTGGAAAGATACTGTCTTTTTAATTGTGGCTGATCATGACATTCGCGTACGTGGCGATTCACTTGTGCCGATTAGTCATTTTCATATTCCTGGTTTGATTTTAGGCGCAGATATACAACCAAAAAAACTGACGACAATTGCTAGTCAAATTGATTTGCCAGTGACCATGTTATCGCTCATGGGCATTCAGGGCCAGCACCCTATGACTGGCCGCGACTTATCCAGCGAACCTATTGACCAGCTAGGCCGCGCCATGATGCAATATAACGCCAATTTTGCCTGGATGGAACAAACCAAAGAATCAAACCAAGTGGTTGTATTGCGAGAAGGCAAATCCCCTGCGCACGCCGTTTATAACACGCAGAATAAACAACTGAGTGCCGCACCAGCACCTAACAACGCGAAGGTGCTGGAAGACCGTGCACTGGCAAACTCGCTGCTACCTGCACTTTTATATAGCGAACAGCGCTATCATTTACCTTAATGAATAAACAAAGCTCGATACTAACTGCACAAGTCGTAAAGGATAGCATTTCGTATATTCTTGGTGGTGGCTTTAGGCTCGATAATGCCCATTTGCCACGTCCTAACTGCACCGTACCAGATGATTTTTTTGGTGTCGGCGTCGCAAGCAATCCTAACCCAGCGACAGATGACTATATCATCCAACAACTACGTGTACTTGGTATATTGCAAGTACGTTTAGATTTAAGTTATAGCGATATTACAAGTTTTCAGGGCCGCTTTTGTAACGCCTTAATTGATGCTGGGTTTGCGATTACATTACGACTCATCCCACCATTTGAATCAGCGAAACATATGCATTTAGCTGACGAGCAAGCTAAGTGGCAGTCATTTATTGAAGAAGTAATTACTTGCTACGGCATGCGTGTAAAACAAATTGAAATTGGTAACACCATCAACCGTAAACGCTGGGCTGGTTATAGCTGGCCTGCATTTTATATTGCTTGGGATATTGCTTATAAGACCATTAAAGCCCACAACATAATTTTGTTGGGTGCAAATATTCAAGATTTTGAACCAGGCTACAATATAAGTTTTCTAAAAGCCGTAAGCAAAAAAAATCAGTTGCCTGATGTGCAAACCAATAACTTATTTGTAGAGCGGGTCACTGAGCCAGAGCGCTACGATCACCGTATTTTAAAATATCAATGGGCAAAAATACTCAAATATAACTTAGTAAAAAAGGCATGTTTGCTGACGAAAATTGGAAATGATTTTGGGGTGCCAACTACTATTTCAACTGGTGCATTTTGGGCTATCTATCGTATTGAGCGCAGGCTCATGTATGGGACACAAAAACAAGCTGATTACTTGACGAGATATTTCACATTACTTGCAGCTAGCGGCGCGTTTAAGCAAGTTTTCTGGGGCACGCTGTTGTGTCATCGTGAAGGCTTGATTGATGATGGTCTGCAAGACTCAAACTACCCAACATTAGAGCGCATTGCCTATTATCAGCAAGCAGATGGAGAAAATGTTGATTACAAACCATTACCTAGTTTTTATGCCATGCAGTGTGTTGTCAACAAGCTTAGTGGCGCCCAATACTTTGGGTATTTAGCAAGTGTAAACGGTATCGAAATTCACCGTTTTTTAAAGCATGGCTTACAAATTCATGTTGCGTGGACAATCAACGGAACAGCTATTTCCTTACATGAAATTTACAAGAAGAACAGCTTAACTGCAGCAAGTTATACGCATCGCGACGGTGTTGATTTTGTAGATGCCACGCCCGATTTATTATCTGAGGAACCCATATATATCTCATGGCCAAAAGATTTTGAAGTAGAAACAGTAGGAAAACTTCGCATTAAAAAGCCGTTAACTATAGATGTACATTTACCTAAAAGTACTTACTTTACTTGTGCCCAAGCGAACTGGAATGGGGTGATATTAGCCGAGAATCAAACAGAACTTGCAACAATAATGGCTGCACTTAACCCAGATTTGTTGAGCCCGCCTGATAAACAGAAAAGCTTGCGTCATGCGCGTAATGCAATTTGGGCAATGCAAAACCCAGTTGATACCCACCATCAAATTACTGTAAAAAAACCAGTCAAAATGTATTGGCACAAAACAATATTTGATCGATATCGCCCAAGCAAAGCACGCCGCAGCTGGAATGGCGCCATGCAATTATCTAGACTAGGGATTGCAACTGCAAAACCAATCGCATTTTTTGAGCGCGACAAAGATAAAACCTTAAAACAAAACTTTTATATCTGTGAATTTGTTCCAGCAGATTGTCATATCGGCCAAATTTTTAGTGCTTTTAGTGCATCTGATTCCGCGTTTATGGGTCTTGAACAAGAACAAGTTTACGCGCAGTTAGCACGCTTTATCTTAAAAATGCATAGCCGTGGCTGTTATTTTAGAGATTTATCAGGTGGCAATATTTTGGTTAATATTCATGCAGATTTGTTACAATTTACACTAATCGATACAGCCAGAGCACGCTTTAGCAATTATCCTATTACCATGTATCAACGCCTTGCAGATTTAACACGGGCTTGCCACAAACTTAACTGGCAAGGTCGAGAGCGCTTTTTAGGGCATTACTTTGGTTTAATGGGGCGCCAACTCACTTGGTATTTAAAATTGCCGTTTTACCTTTACGACGCTAAAGTTTGGCTGAAACGACGAGTTGGTCGCAAAGGCATTAAAAAGCTCGTGCAAAAGCTTATAGGCAGCGCCTAATAATCTAATGAAAATCATGAGTTACTTTTAAGCAGTTTAGATAGTGCTAAATTTTTAGCACGGCGTAATATACAAATTACGTTATGGATATATTTATGCAATCCAAACGAATTCTAACTAAGGAGATTATTATGTGGACAACACCAGCTGCTACTGAAATGCGTTTCGGTTTCGAAGTTACAATGTACGTAATGAACAAATAATTATTTGTTTTTACTATAAAAAGCGCTCCTGATGAGCGCTTTTTTATTGCGCTTTTATTTATAGTTTTGCATCTTCTTATGTTTGAATTGTTTTATTTTGGTAACTGAAACTCTTTAGGCAATAACACCCAAACTTTGCCTGTTTGTTTCATCGAGCCCGCTTGTTTACCTGCGGCATCACCCGCGCCCCAAAAGAAATCTGCACGCACACCACCTTTTATTGCGCCACCTGTGTCTTGTGCAACCACCATACGGTTTAGCGGCTTTGTCGAGTTAGGTTCAGTGGTAGATAACACTAATGGTGCGCCTAAAGGAATATATTTGGGGTCTATTGCCACACTGCGCTCTGCGGTTAGAGGCACACCCAGCGCACCCAGTGGTCCAGATAAGCCAGAAGGTAGTTCTCTAAAAAAAACATAGCTAGGGTTGGCATTCAATAAATCACGAAGTTTTGTAGGATTATTCTTAGCCCAGTTTTTAATCCCTTGCATTGAAGCTTGATCTAAAGTTAGTTCTCCACTATCTACCAAAACACGACCAATTGAATTGTACGCTTGACCGTTTTGATCTGCATAGCCAACATGCATATTATCGCCGTTTTCAAACCTTACCAAACCAGAACCCTGCACTTGTAGAAAAAACACATCAATAATATCGTTAATCCATACCAATTCGCTGCCAGCGAGTGGCGATGGTGATGCATCTATTTCTGCGCGCGAATAATACGGTAGCAATTTATTGCCTGCCAACTTGCCGCGTATGCGCTTATTTTTAAGCTCAGGATATAAATCTGCAAGCTCGACCGTAATCATATCTGCAGGTTGGCGGTATATTGGAAAAGGATATTGGCTAGATTTCGTGAGGCTACCTTTTAAGAGCGGTTGATAATAGCCAGTAATCATCCCTGTATCTGTGCCATCTTGATTGCTGGCGTTAAATATATTGAAATACTGCTTAAAATAAAATTGAATTGCTTCTTTATTGGGTTTATCAAGCAGTTTAGCGGCGCTGCAAGCAACTTGCCATTGAGATTTATTAATCAAGGTGCTACAACTTTGCAGCCAAGCTGGCCAAACCTGACTTTGGTCATCGTTAAGTATGCCATCAACATCTTCCCACTTAACTGGTTTTAGCAGCGAAAAATCAAGTGCTGAGCTTGACATTGGTGGCTTAACATCTGCTCCAGGTTTAATAGTACTAGGTGTGGCAGGCACTGCTTGCGTGGCACAATCACATTTTTGTGATACTGAGTCTGGTGGGGATACAGGCGCAACGGGCTTAAGCTGACGCTTCGCACAAGAAGTTAAAACGAGCACAATAAAAATGAGTGCTAAATTTTTATTCATCATTTTTAGCTTTCAAAGTATGCATGCTTGATATCACTCTACTAATTTAAAAGCTTTGGTACTGACAAAGTAAATGACTCAATTACTGCATCAAACAAAGTCCCATCTTCCGCTACTATCTTGTAAGTGCCGCGCATCGAGCCAATTGGTGTTTCCAACAATGTTCCGCTGGTGTATTCATATTGCTGCTCTGGAAACAATAAAGGTTGCGCTCCAACAACACCCAGCCCTTTTACTTCTTCGACATGATTATTGGCATCGGTAATGATCCAATGGCGACTGATGAGTTGCCCTGCCATACTTCCAATATTGGAAATCGTCACCGTGTAAGAAAAAGCATATTGATTTTCTTCTGCACTAGATTGATTTTGTAAATAAGCTGTTTTTACACTCACAGAAAATGCGTATTTTGGCTTATCTTGCATAATATATACTTTAAAAAAAAAGCCTAATTGTTGCTGCACTTGGGCTAGCTGAACATGGCTTTTTAGGCATATGCCCTGCAAATTCCTGACCTGCTAATACCAATTGTTCTTTCATTTTTTTCATTCGCCAAGCGTTTATTAGTTAAATTAAATGTCACACTTTAAGCAGAAATTGTCACATTGTCGTCATCTGATTCTTTTAAATTGCCGTTAATCAAAATCTTAGTATCGTCTAATTTTACTGTAAACCAAGCAATTTCGGGCGATTTTAAGCAAACGTCTATTATTTTAGAATTTTAAAACACAACTTTTTTTTCCTTCTTATTTTGGTATAGCGCTTGCTTAAGTAAGGTTATGATAAAAAATTATTATTATTGTGTATTCTGCAACAATACTTATGCGTTACATGTTCATGCTTTATATTCACAAGTGTAATGAATTAAGGACTAAAGTTAAAATTAAATGAATTTTTTTGATAAATGACGCTCACACGCTACGGGAACACAATTCCTGTGGTTTTTAACTCCCAAAAGGAAAATACGATGCAAGCTTTAAAAGTTATAAATGTAGAACAAGTAGTAAAACCTGAACTCATTAATTCAGTATTAAGTTCAGTTGATAGCAGTAAAGAAGAAGAAATTAAACATCATAGCGCAGCTGATTTGAATAAAAAGCAAAGTTTTAATCGCTTTTTAGAAGCTTACGGCGATTGCGTATAGTTAATTTAAACTAAATTTCACAATAGAAAAAAATAAAGTGGGCGGCGAATTACGCCAACCCACTTCATTATCTTAAATAACTTAGCAAGTAAATGCTAAGTTTTTATTTATTCTACTCAATTGTCAACTGTGGTCGATTTGCTTCTGGCCAATCTAAATGGAAGAACTGACCACGCGGCTGATCTTTACGCTCATAAGTATGCGCACCAAAGTAATCACGTTGGCCTTGCAATAAGTTTGCAGGTAAATCTGCACTACGGTAGCCATCATAATAAGCTAAAGCAGCACTAAAGCCTTGCGCTGGAATACCGTTGGTAACTGCTAAGGCAATCACTTTACGCCAACCTTCTTGACCCTCGTTCATCGCATTGGTGAAATATGGGTCTAGCATCAAGTTTTTTAAACGTGAGTTAAGTGCGTAAGCATTGGTAATTTTTTGCAAGAAACGTGCACGAATAATACAACCACCACGCCAAATTTGCGCGATTTCACCAAAGTTAAGTTTCCAGTTGTAGGCGACTTGTGCTTTATCGATTAATTGAAAGCCTTGTGCATAAGCACAAATTTTCGAGCAGTAAAGCGCATTTTTAATTGCTTCGATAATTTCTTTTTTATCACCTTGCACTTTTTTAGCTGCTGGGCCTTTTAAGATTTTACTTGCTTCAACACGCTCTTCTTTTAAGCTAGAAAGTGCACGCGCATACACTGCTGCGGCAATCGCGTTAGCTGGCGAGCCGAGTTCTAGTGCATTCGCTGCAGTCCATTGTCCTGTGCCTTTTTGGCCTGCGGTATCTAAAATTTGGTCTACCAAGAAGCCTTTACCCATTGGGTCTTTTTGTTGCAGAATATCAGCGGTAATCTCAATTAAGAAGCTGGATAACTCACCCTTATTCCATTCAGCAAATACTTTACCGATTTCGTCTGCTTGCATATCTAGCAAGTTCTTCATGAGCCAGTAAGCTTCGCAAATTAGTTGCATGTCGATATATTCAATACCATTGTGCACCATTTTCACATAATGGCCTGAACCATCTGGGCCAATATACTCTGCACATGAGAAGCCGCCTACAACTGGTTTGCCAGGTTTGCCGCCTTCCATAGGTTCGCCAGTTTCGTTGTTTACTTTGGCTGCGATATCGCGCCAAATTGGCTCTAAACTTGCCCATGCTTTACGTGTGCCAGAAGGCATTAAGCTTGGACCAAAACGTGCACCAGTTTCGCCACCAGAAACGCCTGAACCAATAAAGTCGATGCCTTTTACAGCAAGTTCTTTTTCGCGACGGATTGTATCCGTCCACAATGAATTACCACCATCAATAATAATGTCGCCTTGCTCTAAGAATGGCAAGAGCGCATTAATTGTCACATCAGTTGCACTACCGGCTTTAACCAATAAAACAATCTTACGAGGACGCTTGATGCTCAGCACAAATGAGGCTAAATCCGCGTGACCAACCACGTTGGCATGCGATGGCTCGTTCGCTTTGCAGTCTTTAATAAAGTTCTGCATTTTTTTAGGGTCACGGTTATATACCGCAATGGTGTAGCCATGATCGGCAATATTTAGGGCTAAGTTTTGGCCCATAACGGCCAAGCCTACTAGGCCAATATCAGCATTTTTAGTGGACATGCAATCTTCTTTCTTTAAGTTTTCTTAAATTGGTAATTTAAATTAAAAATCAAAACGCAAGCTTATGGCTTTTGTTCCAGCTTACTACTTTACTACAACTACAATTATGACAAAACTATAAAATTTGTAACTTTTGTCTTACATAACTCTACCAAACATTTGTAATGCCAATTGATAACCAATTTGTTCCAATTGGGCATCATAGCGCTCGCCTTCGTCACGCATAAACGCATGCTGACCGTTAAATTCATGCCAAGTAAAGTTCAAATTGGCATCTAGCAGTTTTTGATAAACCAAGAGACGTCCAGCGGTTGGAATATGGTTATCTTGCTTGCCCCATATCATCATGAGCTCGCCTTTAATATCGGCTAACTTTTCCATGCTGTGCTGGCCTGGCTTATTTGGGATAACATTGGTGTGTAAATCGGTTGCATAAAAGCAAGCAGTAGCTTTTACTTCTGGTTGCAGAGCTGCGCGAAAAGCCAAGTGACCGCCGATGCAAAAACCCATCGCACCTAAGTTACCATTATACCAAGGTTGGGTTTGTAAATACGCGATTGCTGCACGGTTATCTGTATCGTAGCCTTGCACGTCTTTAGCGGCTTTATCTGCGTTGCCTTTTTCACGGCCAGCATCATCATAGCCAAGCACAGTACCAATTGGATTAAGCTCATGAAACACTTCTGGCACCAATACCGCATAGCCTTGACCAGCCATAAACCTTGCTGCACGCTCAATTGGACCTGTTTGCTGAAAAATTTCGGAGTAAAATAAGATTGCGGGGACAGGCTTATCACCTAGTGGTCGATGCACATAAGTGCGCATGGTACCTGTGTTTGTTACTAAATCGACAATATGAGATTGTGTCAGCATGAATATACATTATATATTTTCAAAAGCAGTATTTTACAGCGCTTTGTGCGTGATATCACAAACTATTTAATTTAATTTAGTTAATATCTAGTAAAAATTTAGAATCATTGCTGTCATTACTTGTCATTTACATGTTGATACTTTAAATAATTCAATTTTTGCAATTCATTTTTTTGAAAGTTAATTTATGCGCTTTTCTATTATAACCTTTGCTTTTCTGTTCTCACATGTCGCGCAAAGCGTTGCCGCAGAAAGTATTGCCGAGCTCAGTTATCGCTTAAAAGCATCTGTGGTAAAAGTGCATACCGCAACCAAAACGGGCGGTCACGGCGTGGGTACAGGCGTGGTCGTTGCTAAAGACTTAGTTGCAACCAATTGCCATGTGATTGCAAATTCTGTCGGCGTAAAAATTACAAAATTTGGTGATAGCTTTTCGCCAGAAGCGATTAAAGCAGATTGGGAGCACGATTTATGTCTTTTACGTTTTCAATATTTAGAATTAACACCAGTAGCTTTAGGGGATTCTGAAAACTTAAAAAATCAGCAAGCAATCTTTTCAATTGGCTTCCCAGGTGGACCGCCAAAACCGCAATCCACACAAGGCAAAATAAAAGCTTTATACGCCATGGATGGCAGCCAAGTTGTTCGCACTGACGCGTCATTTGTGATGGGCGCAAGCGGTAGCCCTGTGTTTGATGAGAATGGAAAACTCATTGCAATCAGTACATTTAAAAGCCCAGGTCATGGCGCATATTTTTACAACATGCCTATTAAATGGGTAAAAGAGTTGATAGATGCGCCAGAAACGACATCGCTTAAATCTGATATCACGCCATTTTGGGATTTACCTGAAGAAAAACGGCCGTTTTTTATGCGCGTCGTTTTACCGTATCAAAACAAACGCTGGGATGACCTTAAATTAGTTGCAGACCAATGGGTGAAAAATGAACCTACCAGCGCAGAAGCTTTATTCTATGCAGGTGTGGCTTTAGAGAACTTAGGCGATTTAAAGCAAGCAAATCAATACTTTGCACGCGTTTTGGCGCTAGACCCTCAACACAGCGCGACTTTAATCGAACTTGGTTTATTGGCAAACAAAAATGGAAAAACTGAAGAAGTTGAAAAAACGCGGGTAGCATTACAGGCGATTGATCCTGATCTAAACGAAGAATTTACCGAAGCGTTAAAATTAAGTAAATCTGGCTGCGATTTAGTAGTGGCTACTTCTGCCTGTTGAGTAACCTTGTGGAATATCATTTTGCCATTCGCCACAATCATTACAGCGATGGTCATGCATGGTGGGGCTTAATGTCAAATTTGCACTTCCACAAAACTTGCATTGGGTAGGTAAGCTTGAAACTGTTTTATGATGCGCATCATGGTGCTCTTTAGCGACTTTACTACTACCTAACCCATATTTATTGTCTGGCATATAAAGCTCCTAATTTGCAAAACTTGAGCTTAAAATTTACTCGCTTTTTAGCTCCGGCTCAAGCTGTTTTTTTATTTTTTAACTGCCTATAAATAAACCATAAAATCAACCATGCGCAGCGCGTGTTAGGCGGTCTAAAATTGCCAGCCATTCTGCTTCATTTGGCGGTGCTTCAATCAGCAACTCTTTTACCCCAAGCGCATCCATTTTATGCAAAGTGTCATACAATTGTTGCGCTACATCGGCCGCATTTTTGTTCAGCTCAAAACACGAGCATTTTGGCACTGCCCCAGAACCCAATAACAGAGCGGTTACTGGAGCATGCAATTTGATATGTGCATTTGCACTAGCAATTAATGCATCTCTTGAAGTAAACAAACGCATTGGCGTACGTGGTGAATAATGCAGCACATGTTGCCCAGGTGCTTTAATTGGTTGACTAAATTTTTTTGCTGCAAAACCAGCAACAGCCTCAATACTGGCTTCTGTCACCATGCCTAAACGCAGTAATTGCCAATTTTCACCTTGTATAGCCACTATTGTGGACTCAATACCAACTTGGCATGCGCCACCGTCTAGTACTGGCAACGCATCACCCAAGCCTGCCAACACGTGATCTGCGCTTGTTGGGCTGAGCTGTGTGTATTTATTAGCAGATGGCGCTGCCAAGGCTAAACCGCTTTCTTTAAGCAACTGCAAAGTAAGCGGATGATTTGGTACGCGCAACCCAACCGTGGGTTGATTGCCACGTACAATGTTCGATACCGTATTTTTTGCGGGCAACACTAAAGTAAACGGCCCCGGCCAAAATGTTTGCGCAAGCTTCTGCGCTAAAGGTGAAAATTCTGAAGCAAAACGTTCTACTTGATTCACATCTGCGATATGCACAATCAGCGGATTATCACTCGGGCGCGCTTTAATTGCATAAATTTGACTCAAGGCGTGTTCGTTACTCACATCTGCCGCCAAACCGTACACCGTTTCGGTAGGAATCGCGATGACTTCACCTTTTTTAAGTTTGCTAATGGCTTCTTGTAATTGGATGCGCATAAATGAATATTGAAAAATTTCAGCTTTAAAGTTGCTATTTTACTACTGATAGCGCGTATCAGCTAAAATGACGGTTTTAGTGAAAGGCAATACGCATGAATATCGTTGTAGAAAAGAACCCAGCACAAAGCAAATTAGATAACTTAAACGTAAAAAAATGGCCTACTTGGCAAAAAGAAGTCTCGACTTTTGCTTGGACATTTTTAGAGCAAGAAATTGCCTATATTTTAGAGGGTGAATGTGAGATTACCCCAGAAGGTGGCGCCCCTGTGAGTTTTGGCAAAGGTGATTTAGTGACGTTTCCTGCAGGCTTAAAAGCAAGCTGGGAAGTGAAAAAACCTCTACACAAACACTACAAATTAGATGGCAATATTATCAGCCAAACGTGGTTAAGAATCAAAGCAAAACTCGGCTTATAAATTATATTAACGCGCTTTTCTAAACGTTAAGTTAATTCGGCATGCCCCAAGTGCCGCATGGTTATTGCGCTTTAGGGGCATGATTCCATGATAGTTTAAACGTGATTTACCGCCCCACACCACCACATCACCATGGTTAACTGAGATTTTTGTGGTTTTATCGCCACGCTTAGCACCCCCAAACAAAAAAGTAGCAGGAATCCCCAAAGACACCGACACGATGGGCTGGCTAAAATCCTGTTCATCTTGGTCGCGATGCAAGCCCATTTTAGTGCCAATGGCGTACACATTCACCAAACAAGTATCTGGCATAAAATGAACATAACCAGCTTGTTGCGCAGCGCCCTGTGCCAGCTGCTTAAAAGCTTGAGGCATTGGCGGCCACGCTTTTTTTGTGACTAAATCTACTTCAGAATACCCATAACCTTGCGGCGTACCCACCCAGCCAAATTTGCCAAAACTTGTCGTTTTAACCGACATTGGATAGCCCATAGGCGTCATCATTTGTTGTGGCGGATAGTTTTTAAAATGTTGCATTAACATGGCACAAACATCATTGGCAACTGGCATAGCAAAACCAAGAAAGTAATATGCTCCATCGGCAATTTGAATCTTCTCAGCAACTTGTTCGTTGAATAAATCTGTCATCTACCTATACTTTAAATTTTAGATTCCATATTTAAGCTTACAATATTTATATGCAAAAAACACATTACAATTTAGCTAGCCAGTTTTTAAGCAAGTTGGACGCTGATTGGGCAGCACTTGTTCAACAGATTGGGCCATGTACCCTAGAAACGAAAACTGAACGTGAACCTTATGAAGCGCTAGCGCGTGCTGTGGCGTATCAACAACTTAGCACAAAAGTGGGCGATGTGATTTTACATCGCTTTATTGCGAAATTTGGTGGAGTTTTTCCGACTCCACAAGCGTTAAGTCTAGCGCACTTTGATGACTTACGTGCTTGTGGCTTCTCTGGTAGAAAAATAGAAACACTGCAAGGCATCGCAGAAGCCAAGTTGAATGGCATTATACCTAGCCGTGAAGTGGCAGATGAGATGGCTGATGAAGCCTTAATCGAGCGTCTAGTGACGCTTAAAGGCATTGGCCGTTGGACAGTCGAAATGATGCTTATTTTTACGTTAAAACGCCAAGATGTTTTGCCAGTAGATGACCTTGGCGTGCGCGAAGGTTACAAACGGCTGAAAGGCATGGCTGACGCGCCCACACCCAAAGCGCTTAAAAAGATTGGGGAAGCATGGCAGCCTTACCGTAGCGCGGCCAGCTGGTATTTGTGGCGAGTGCCAAAACTATAAATTTAGGCACACAAAAGCTACTGATTTACCCAGTCAATTGCTATACCATGCTCTTTTGCGATTGCTTCCATTTGTGGGATCGCGTTTTCTAATCGATTTAAATGATCTGTCGCAGTTTCTTGATGAAAGCCCAACACCATTACATTTTTTTTGGCGACTAGCAATTGTTTAAACATGCTCACGATTTGTTTGGTGCTGGTGTAATCGGCCAAACTGGCGTTATTAGGGTACTCCATTATATTAGACGATACTGCATAAGGTTGGTCTAGCGGCGTACTGTTGGGGTGAAGTTGGCGCAACATTTTAACCATACCACTCTCATCGTGCCAACGCGTGGTAAGTAAATTTGCATCGGTGACTGAGCTATCCCAAATAAAGCCATTAGCTTGTAGCGCAGCCATAAGTTTGGGCCCAAGTTGCCAGCCGCCTGCTCTAAAATGCTTTGGGCTTGCAAAGCCATTTTCAACAAGCACATCACTACTGCATGCGATAAGTTTGGTTAACTCTTTTTGTGAATATGCGTATTCTAAGCTCACTGTATAACCACAATCAGCTGTTTCACAGGCCTCATTGGTATCTGCAAATGAATGACTATTTTGGTATGGGATGCCGCAATACGTCACTAGCGATTTCCACGCATGCACATGCAAACCTTGAGTGTCAGTCGCTAAAAATGTGGATTTGATGATATTACTAAGCACTATATTGTTAGGATGATCACGCAAAAAATAAACTGGATTTAGCAATTGTAGCATTGGAATATGCGGGAATTTTTTGCGAAATGCTTGCATCGTCTCAATGTTTTCCTGCTCAAGAGAAACGCCTTCCCAGTCTACAGTCACATATATGGCAATTTTTTGAATCTGCTCTGCATGTGCACAATTGGTGGCAATTAAACTAGAAGCCAAGAAAAAACTTAACGCTAATTTAGGGGCAAAAAAGGGGTACATTTGGCAGTTAAGATTTTTATTTTATCTATTTGATAAAGCACTTAGTTGTGGAGTGGGTAGTGCGCCTAATCTATATCGGCAGAGTCACACTAGATCAACGACGACTCATCGGACTATTTGCATAGTCTTACTGCCTTATTCACAGCACTAGCGACATACTAACAAATTTTTTACCTGCCAATCTATAATTTATAAAAAGGCTTAAGCGAACAAACAGTAATTTAAGCGCATTTAATTTAACTAAATTACATACACGTTCGTTTTAACCGCAGTTTAATTTTATAATGGGCGGATGCAACTCGCCGTTCTCAATCTCCTTAAGTCTCAAAATTTCGCTTTTACCAAGCTGTTAGCTTTTCGTATCCAAATGGTATTGGCCTATCAAATCATGGCGGTTGCCGTTGGCTGGCATATCTACGAAATCACGCGAGATCCGCTTTCTTTAGGCTTAATTGGTCTCGCAGAAGCGCTACCGTATTTTGCTTCGGCCTTGTTTGCTGGCCACGCGGTAGATCACCATTACTCACGCCGTGGATTTGGTCAGTTAGCTGCTTTGCTTTTAATGATTAATGCAATGTTATTAGTCGCTATTGCAAGCGGTAAATTTGGCACTAGCGCGACCATTTGGATTTATGGTTCGGTTGCTTTTACAGGCATTGCACGTGCATTTATTTCACCCAGTTTTACCACTTTGTTCGCCATTATTATCCCCAGAAAAAGTTTTGCTAAAGCCACAGGTTTGAGTATCGCCATGTTTCAAATTGGGCTTGTATTAGGTCCAATTTTAGGTGGCTTATTAGTCGGTTTTGCTAATAAAACAATCGCCTACCAAGTGGCGGCTGTACTATGTTTTGGAGCAGCACTCGCGATGCTCTTGCTCAAAATTAAAGAACCGCCAGCCATTTCAGAAGCGCCAAAAGTATTCACTAGCATTAAAGAAGGTTTGGATTTTGTATTTAAAAATCAAATTTTGTTAGGGGCATTATCGCTCGATATGTTTGCTGTACTCTTTGGTGGCGCAGTAGCAATGTTGCCAGCATTTATACATGATATTTATAAAATAGGGCCAGAAGGTTTAGGCATGCTACGTGCAGCCCCGGGTACGGGATCAATCATCATTGGGCTATGGCTCGCACGCCATCCTATTAACTTACATGCGGGGCGCTGGCTGTTGTTTTCTGTTGCTTGTTTTGGTGTTTGCATCATTGGTTTTGGGCTGAGCTCAAGCGTTGTGGTGGCAGGGTTACTCTTATTCTTGTCTGGCATTTTTGATGGCGTATCTATAATAGTGAGGCAAACGATTTTACAATTAGCTACGCCTGATACCATGCGTGGCCGTGTTTCCGCAATTAATGGCGTATTTATTGGATCATCTAATGAAATTGGCGCGTTTGAATCTGGCGTGGCGGCACGCTTAATGGGGTTAGTGCCTTCGGTTATTTTTGGTGGATTAATGACACTTGGTGTTGTGGGCCTTACTGCTAAATTTGCACCCAAATTACGCGACCTAGAACTAAATCAATTGCATTAAGTGAGTTTTGTTTGTGTGGCAATTTCTAGCACATCGCTTTCATCTTTTAACGCAACTCCTGTGACCTTTGTACACATCGCTTCTTTAGCGAGCCAAATCAATTTTTTTGCCGCCGCATCATACTGCAAACCTTCTGGCCGCACATTTGAGATGCAATTTCTATCCGCATCACTTAACCCAAGTTTTGGGTTATAAGTCAGGTAAATACCAAGACTATCGGGCGAACTTAAGCCAGGGCGCTCACCAATGAGCATGACAACCATTTTTGCACCCAATGCTTGACCAATCTCATCCCCAATGGCGACGCGCGCCTGCGTGGCAATTACTACATGACCTGTATGCCAATCACTAGGTAAATAGTGTCGCATTTCTGCAAGTAAAGGCGCAGCATGGCGTGTAACTGCAAGTGAAGACAAACCATCACCCACCACAATTAAAAAATCAATTGGTTTTGGTTGCGATAAATTTTGTAGATTTACAAGAGTTTGTTCTTGCAATCGCCGTCCCCAGTCAGGGCGCAATAAATATGTCGCGCGGTCAGCAGCCATACTTTTGGCACGTAAGGTACTAAAACCTTGAGCTTGAATATCTTTTTCGAGCGTATTAATATCCAAAGGCAAATGCACGGCATCGCGCGCCATGGCGTGACTTAATCCAAAATCCAGCACTTCTTTGGTAGGCAAACTGCTCCCTACGCGACCAATAGCGATGCGTGCACGCGTAAAACGCTTAAGTTGCTGCCAAGCATCGGTATGGACAATATCTTTAGATTTTTCAGTCATTTTTTACTATGTTAAGCCGCGCTTAATAAATATTTAGGCATGTTTTGTAACATATGATGTGCATGCTCGATTGGTCGTACATGTCCGTTGGAATCCATAATCTGCATTTTTTTAAGCCATGTCTCGAATTCTGGCGCAGCCTTCAGGCCAAGCACTTTGCGCAGATACAATGCATCATGAAAAGACGTGGTTTGGTAGTTCAACATAATGTCATCCGCACCCGGAATGCCCATAATAAAGGTGAGGCCCGCGGTTGCAAGTAGCGTCATTAAGGTATCCATATCATCTTGGTCAGCCTCGGCATGGTTGGTATAGCACACATCACAGCCCAGCGGTACACCTAACAACTTGCCGCAAAAATGGTCTTCTAGCCCAGCGCGAATAATCTGTTTGCCATCATACAAATATTCTGGACCAATAAAGCCCACAACGGTATTGGTTAAAAGCGGAGATAAATGCCTTGCAACCGCATAGGCACGGGCTTCGCAGGTCTGTTGATCAACCCCAAAATTGGCATTACCTGATAGCGCAGAGCCTTGGCCTGTCTCAAAATACATCACATTATTTCCCACAGTGCCACGCTTCAAAGAGTGCGCAGCAGATTGTGCTTCTTCAAGTAATTTAATATCGATGCCAAAACTTTTATTTGCTTTTTCTGTACCAGCAATGGATTGAAAGACCAAGTCCACAGGCGCACCACGCTCAATGAGCTGAATTTGATTGGTGACATGAGTGAGTATGCAAGACTGCGTGGGGATTTCATACTGATTAATCACTTCATCCACCAAATAATACAAATCCATCAGTGCAGGCAAGCTATCGGTAGCAGGATTAATACCGATGACCGCATCACCAGCACCATACAGTAAACCATCGAGCATAGAAGCCGCAATACCACGCATATCGTCAGTCGGGTGATTGGGTTGCAAGCGCACAGAAAGATGCCCTGTTAAGCCAATTGTGTTTCGGAAAGCGGTGGTGATATGGCATTTTTTAGCGACCAAAATCAAATCTTGATTACGCATGAGCTTGCTCACCGCCGCCGCCATTTCAGGTGTAATGCCAGTTGAAACGCGTTTTAATGTGGCAGTGTCTGCTAAATCAGAAAGTAACCAATCGCGAAAATCACCCACCGTTAAATGGCTAATCTCCGCAAAAGCTTCTTGATCATGTGTGTCGATAATTAGGCGCGTAACTTCATCCGACTCATATGGAATAATTAAGTCTTGCAAGAACGTTTTTAGTGGAATTTGCGCCAAACACATCCGCGCGGCCATACGCTCTGCATAGGTTTCTGCCGCCACGCCAGCTAAATAATCGCCAGATCTAGCAGGTGTTGCTTTTGCAAGCACATCCTTCAAATCAGTAAACTGATAAGTCTGCAAACCCACTTGAAAATGATAGCCCATGTCGACACTCCAAAAACCTGAACAATTCCATTATGCGACACTTTTTATCCTAGGCGCAAATGGTATCTACCAAGATAAAAAAATGGTACTTGTTTATGTGTGTGATGAACATATAATCGAAATGTAATTAAATAAACATAGTTTAAAAATAGTTAGATTCAAGTCTTAAATATTAAAAATTTTTATCTTGTAGTTTCAATTTGTTTTTATTTTTAAAGGGGTAAAAAATGAGCGATTCGATTCAGGTGTTAGATCACGATGCCGCAGAACTAAAAAAGATGGGTTATGAACAAGAGTTACACAGACATATGGGTGGATTTTCTAACTTTGCGATTTCATTTTCAATTATTTGTATTTTAGCGGGCGGTATCAGCGCTTTTCCTTTAGCACTGGGCGGTGCAGGTGGCGCTTCTATCGGTATCGGTTGGTTAGTTGGCGGCATTTTTGCTGGAATTGTTGCACTGGCGATGGCGCAAATTGCATCTGCATATCCAACAGCAGGCGGCCTTTATCACTGGGGCTCTATTTTAGGAGGTAAAGGTTACGGCTGGGTAACCGCTTGGTTTAATTTGCTTGGTCTGATATTTGTTGTAGCATCAGTTAATTTTGGCGTTTATGACTTCTTTTTTAAAGGTTTAGCTCTGCCTATTTTAGGAGTAGATACTACTGGCTTCGGCTATTCCCATCAAATCTTCTACATCTCGCTGTTTACTGCTATTCAAGCCATTCTAATATATCGTTTTCCTAAGTTCACGACTAAAGTCACAGACTTATCTGGCTATTTGATTATGATTATTGCGGCTGTGCTCACCATCTCTTTGTTAGTTTACAACCAAACACCAGTTGATTTCTCTAGGCTATATACCTTTACTAATTTTACTGGTGCTGAAGGTAGCGTGTGGCCAGCTAGTGAAGGTATGGTATTTCCATTCTTATTAGGGCTTTTACTTGCGATTTATACGATTACTGGCTTTGATGCTTCTGCGCATACTTCAGAAGAAACGCGTGACGCCGCAAAAACTGTCCCTAAAGGCATTATGAGCTCTGTATTTTACTCAGTGATTTTTGGCTGGATTATGATTTGTACATTTGTACTGGTCATGCCAGACTTAACTGAAGGCGTTAAGCAAGGTTTTGGTTTTTTTGATGCGCTATTAGGTACTTTACCTGTCATGTTAAAAAATATTTTAGGTCTAGGTATTTTCATCGTCAACTTCTTGTGCGGCCTAGCTTGTTTAACCTCAACCTCACGCATGATGTATGCATTTGCGCGTGATGGTGGCTTACCTGCTTCTAATATGCTAAAAACCGTTAGCCCAACATTAAAAACACCTGTAGCCGCAGTTTGGGTATCAGCTGTTTTAGCGGTCGCTGCAACTTTGTATGCTGCCGCTTTTAGTGTGTTGGCCGTTGGCTGTGCAGTATTCCTCTATATTTCATACATTATGCCTACAGCAGCAGGTATATTGGCTGAAGGTAAAACATGGAAACATAAAGGCCCTTTTGATTTAGGTGGCATGTCAAGGCTAGTAGCAGTACTCGCTGTCATTGGTGGTGGTTTCTTAGTTATTGTGGGGATTCAACCTCCTAATGAAAAAGTGTTATACGTTACAATTGCAATGTTAGTAGTAATGGCATTGTTTTGGTTTGTATTTGGCGAAAGCAAACGCTTTAAAGGTCCACCTGCAATTAAAAACTAATTTTTAATTGCCTACGTTATGCTCATCATGCTCATGTATGATGGGCTTTAATAATGTTGGGGCTAACCATGATACCTATTTATGAAGCGACAATCACACCACTTAAACGGGCGCTAAAAAACTTATCAATTATCCTCAAAAAGGGTGAAGCTTACGCCGATGCAAATCAAATCGAGCACGGCGTGCTACTTAACTCTAGACTGTTTCCAGATATGTATCCGCTTATTCGGCAGGTACAAATCGCTACCGATATGAGTAAAGGCGGAGCAGCAAGGCTTGCTAATTTGGAAGTTCCAAAATTTGAAGATACTGAAACTAGTTTTGCAGAGCTACAATTACGCATTGCAAAGACGCTAGCGTTTATTGAAACCGTTACGCCTATGCAACTAGAAGGTGCAGAAAACCGTGAGATTACGATAACTATACGTAAGGTAGATTTAAAATTTACTGGCCAAGATTATCTTTTGTACTGGGTTAATCCTAACGTCAACTTTCATGTTACCACTGCATACAACATCTTGCGCCACAACGGCACCCCACTTGGCAAAGCAGACTTTCTTGGGCCTAGAAAATAAGTCTTAACGATAAAATTAGTTAAAAATTTTTACTTACTTCTTACATTATTGCTGGTACCTTCTAACGTAAAGTTAGATTGCAAACGGCGCGATTGTGCCTGAAGGTTAGCGCTCACTTTTCCTGAAAGTAATTGATTTGGCATGACATCAAAATAAGCACTTGCGCCAAGTTGTGTTGATTGCAGAACGACTTTTCTATATTGATAAATACCGTTTTTTAATTGAAGGTTGCCTGACAATCTATCGAAATGTGTATCATCGCCCATTAGCGAATGTTCACCGTTTGCAATGACTGCACGAGCAAGGTCCACATTGCGTATACTGCCATCGTTAATCACAAAATCGGCATTAATATAAGCCTCATCTACTATTTTGTTAAATTGACTAGTTTTGCTAGAAAAATTGCCTGAAAATTTAAGCTTACCCTCAATCAAAGTTGGACTATTCACAGCTATTAATATTTGCGAGGCGTTTACGCCTCGTAAGTCTACATTTCCTGCAACTTGCCACCTACTTGACCAGTCGGCCGCTAGTTTTCCATTCATGCTGCCTCCATATAGCTCGCCGCTGACATGACTAAAATTGATTCCATCTTGATTAGCAATACCTCTCGCAGTCAATCTGCTAAAAACAACTTTAGGCCCTAGTGGCAATGCCCAGTTGTGCGCATTCAAGATCAATTTGCTTACTATATCTGCGCTTAATATATTGATAGTAAGCGTGTTATCTGTATTAATTAAATCAATGCCTTCAAGTTGCCTAGATTTAGAAAGCTTCACTTTGCCATCAAAAACACCTAAATCTACATCACGGATTGTTATCGCTATATTTTTTAATTGCAACTCTTCGACTTTTAAACGCTCTGCATTACTTATATTTTTGATCAATTGTATTAGGTGCGTAAAGTTTGTCTGGTATATTTGCATGCCTTCTATAACTGCAGATTTCACTACTTTTTCATTTCCAAACAAGCTGGCGCGGGTTGGCTCTACATAAATAGATTCAATCTTACAGCCATTATTTTTACCTATTGATACGTTACCTAAAATAAAATGCGGCTCTGGCAATAAAGATACACGAACCTCTTGAATTGTGACTGTATCCTTAACGCTTTCTGAGATTAAGTTTTCAAGTGGTTTAGCGAGCATGCTCAGATTAATAAAATGTGCGACACCAACCAATACCATTAATGTTATTGGTAAGTAAACCAACACTAGTTTAACTAAGTTAGCTATCCAAGCTTTGAGTATTTTTGTTGGAAACTTGAAACTTGGTGCTTCTTTGTAAATCTGTCTTGCTTGTTGTTCCTGCTTTTTCGTTTTTTCTTGCTTTAATTGTTCTATTTCTTCAATTTTGATTTTTTTTATAGGTTTTACGACTGTTTTGGCAAATTCCTTAATATTTTTCTGCGCTTTTTCTTCAGCCTCTATTTCTGCTAATTCTTGCTCTTCTTTTGCAATACGCTCTACATCTTTACGCGCCCTTTCTTCCATTTTTGCAAGGGCAATGGTTTCTGTATTAGGAGCTTGAGTAGCTGCGAATTCTTTTTTATCTTTCTTGGGTTTAACAAATTTTAAAATTGTTGCTGGCTTACGTAATGCATCTGCCTCTTTAGAAATACGCTCCATCTCTACGCGTGAATTTTCCTTAGCTAGCGCCTTTTCTCTTTCTTCTTCATCTAGCCTAGCTTTTATCCGGGAATCTTCTACTAGAGCTTCATTTTCCTCTTTTTTACGCAACTTTTCTGTCCTGCTTAAGCGCTCGTCTTCTGCTTCTTTTGCAATTTTCTTTACCGTAATTCGATTAATTTCTACTTCTTCTGACTTGGCTTTTTCTTCGGTTTGCAACGTAGTTCGTAACAACCTAATTTCTTCCTTCGACTTACGTTCAGTTTTTTTAGCCTCTTCTTCTGCTTTAGCTTTTCGCTTTAACTCTAGTTTTTCTTCTTTTACTTTTTTTGCAGCTGTTTTTCGTTTTTCTTCTGCTTCACGCAAAACACGTTCTATTTCTAAATGTGCTTTTTCTTTTTCCTTAGCTTTAACCTGTATTGCCGTCTTTGCTTTTAGCTCAGCTTCTTGCGCTTTCACTCTTGCTTGTTCTTCCTTTTGTTTGGCTTCAACTTCAGCCTTGATGCGCAACGCTTCTGCCTCTTTAGCGATACGCTCTGCTTCTCGTAATGCACGCTCTTTTGCTTCTTGCTCAGCTATGGCCTGTGCCTGCTCAGCTTCTTCACGGGCTTTTACAGTTGCAAGCCTTTTTTCCTCTTCTTTTGCTTTTTTTGTTAACTCAGCCTTTATGCGCAACGCTTCCGCCTCTTTAGCAATGCGCTCCGCTTCTTGCAATGCACGCTCTTTTGCTTCTGCATCTTCTTTTTCCTTAGCTGCTAATTCGGTTTTGATACGTAACGCTTCTGCTTCTTCAGCAATACGCGTTGACTCACGTACTGCATTTTCTTTAGCTTCAGCTTCAAGAAGCTCTTTCATTTTAGCTTCTGCTTTAGCCTTAGATTGAGCTTGAATATGTGCTTTTTCTTCTTGCGCCTTACGCTCAGCTGCAGCCTCTGCATTCGCTTTGCGGTCTGCAGCTAGCTTAGCATCTTGCACTGCTTTTGTACGTGCAATAGTTTCTAATTCTTCTTCGCTTTGATACTCTTCAACCACCATGGGAGTAAAGTGAACTGTGGGCGACCACTCTTGATTTGGGCGCGTGTTACCTGAAACCTTGATGTAGCCCTCTTTCTCTAATTCAGCGAGTTCAGAAAGAAGTGTTTCTGGCGTTAGATGATCAAATTTGAGCAAAATCACTTCCGCTTTAGATGTGCCATCGACCAACGATAATACCTTCATTAAATGCGATGACAAGCCACCAACAAGTGATGCGCGCGCGCGCAGCCCTCTGGGGGTTTTGCTATATATGACAGATAAATCAGCCATGACCAAATTCGATTAGGATGAGTTGTGAGGTATCGCCTCTATGATTGACAAAGTTGCAATTAATGCTCAAGCACCGTTCTCCTCTTCGAAAAAACGCTATCAAGCTAGTTACCTAACAATAATTTAAAACGATGTTAGCTAGGTTTTTTATACTCGCATGAATATGAGATGCCGTCAATATAACTATCTGCTCAAAAGCACCGTATTTATTGCGTTGTATCTAACTAGCAACATAAAAATGTATTATAAAAAGGGCTAAATTTGGACTAGCGCAAAAAACGAATTTTATAAAATGTAGTGTGATTATGCCTTTGCTTATAAATTTGATTTAAGCATCTCAATGTAATACTTGATTTAAGCTTAATTTGAATCTACTGAGTTTGATATAGGAGGTGTGCAATGATTGTTTATCAAGTACTTAATGAACAAAATCAAGTATATACAGAATTTACTGATTTCAACAAAGCATTAAATAGTGCTCAAGACTTAACGCTATGGGATGAGTATCACTACTACCGCGTTGCAAAACTAGAACTAGAAGAGCTTCAAGCTGCTTAACTAGAAATTTAATGATGAAATTTATTTCAGCACTCTTTTCGCATTTTGCCCTTGTTTTAAGACTAAAACATGATGGTCGGGGCATGCCAGTTCATATGCCTGCCGCAATGGCACTTATTAGTATCTACGCCTTGCTAGGTCTGATAAATTATAGCTATGAAGGAAACATTAATTACATTGCATTATTTGGTCTATGCTTCGTGATGCAATGCTATTTATTCTTTTTAAGAAATAAACTCATCGGGCTTATTATTGTAATTAGTATACTTATTAATGCCGTGACAATGGTTTTAGATATATTTGTTGGCATCAGTGAGCAAAGTATATTTGTTTTAAATATCATGGAGTACATTATGATATTTGCAGCAATTATCAATGTAATTAAAAGCGAAACGGTTGCGCACTAAATCTAGATAAACATTGGGAAATTTGCGTTAAATTTCTACCAATATTTCATTCCGCCTTAAAAATGGTAAAGTCCATGGAGGGTTATAACGCGCCAATTCTGGTGCACCGACCGCTTGAATATTTTTTATTTTAAGCCAAGTTAAAAGCTCTTCAGTCTTTTTAGCCGTTTTTTCCTCACCTGCTAAGCCAGAGAATCGTAGCGCCGCAAAATTTCGTGCAGGTAATGCTCTTAAAGAGACCGCTTTGTTATTAGGTATTGGTAAGGTTTCTAGGGTATATTTACTTGGCATGACAAAATAAATGCGCCATTTTCCTGCGTCTTTTGTCATCGATACAGGCGCTGTCATGCTAATTTTTTCGTTTTTTTGTTCTAAAGTAACGGGCGCTGTCTTGCTAATTTTCTCGCTAGATCCATTTCGGGCAGTATTGTTACCAAAAATATAATCAGCAATGCGTTTAAATCCAGCACTTGAAGCCTGGTCTAAATTACCTTCAACTATAGTCTCTGCCACCACCAGCGCGTTGTAAGCCCGTATTTCAAAGTCATTTGATTTTTCAGTCACAGAATATTTAGGCTCTTCTATCGCCATGGCATTACCAATACTTAATAAAAAAGCAAATAAACTGATGATAAAAAATTCAAACTTGGCAAACCTACAATTTGACCTAATCATGGCTGTATCGCAATTATCCAATAAGAATTTTCAGCTGGTATCAGCTTAAATGAATACATCGCTTTACGTCTTAATGTTTCATAAGCTTCGTCATAAGATATCTGTTGAGATTCTGCGTTTTTTAGTGCGATAGGATTTGCATTTTTAACCCATAGAGGGTTTTCTTTATAGCCTCTATCTTGCATACAAGTACTCAACACGCGGGCTTTTCTGGCGGCTTTTTCTAGCTTTTGAAAAGGTAAAGCTTCTGGCAATTGCATCGCTGCTTTTTCAGAAATAAAACTGCATTCATCACCTGTTTTTTCTAGCGCAGTTAGGGTTTTTACTGCTGTATCTTCTGCAGGATATAAATACCAATAAAGAGCGCCACTAATAATTAAAATTAAAGGTAAAACATTTAAAACCAACTTTTTCATGCCAACTTTCTTATGTCAGTCCCAAATGTTTATCTTTTTTGTAGATTATTTATTTGCTATTCAAGTAAATAGTTTACTCAAGCGCATCTAAGTCTTCAATAAGCGCTGGGTTGATTTCTTTTAAGGTTATGCGAAGCTTATCAGATTGGGCTAAATTACCCTCTTTTTTAGCAAGCAATGCTACCGCCTGCAAAGTAGCAGGATGATTAGGATGCAGGCTTAACGCTTTTTCATAATTTTTGATTGAGGCTTCTCTATTACCTAAGTATTGCATCGCTTGACCTAAGTAATACCAAGCTTCTACGTGATTAGGTTCTTCTTTAATCCAATTATTGGCTATTTTTTCAACATCTTTCCAAAGATTATTTTGATATGGCAATACAATTTGCATAAAAAATGGCCTTGCTTCTTCTGATGTATCCCAAAACGGTACGCCATGCACAGAGTTTAATTTCACTAGTGGCGTTTGTAATAAGTCTTTGACCCAATTAATAGGCATATTATAAAAATACGCCTTTTTACCAGGGCTTTTAAAAGTACTGATGCCTATCAATTTACCTTCATAATCAAAAACTGGACTTCCACTTGCCCCAATTGAAAATGCGGCTTGGCTTCGAATCACACCTTGACCATCTAGTGGGTATAACGCTTTTATAGTGCTAAGTGCAACATAAGGTGCAGGCGAATCATTAGGCATAGAAATTGAGATGATTGGTTGTTCGTAAGTTAGTGTTGACGAGTCACCCAATATGACTGGCTTTAAATCTGCATATTGCACATTCAGTATACATAAATCGTGCTTCCAGTCTGCCTGCAATGAATCTACTGGGTACTCGGTACCCCATTTACTAATAGAAACACCATTAGCATTACCTAGCACATGGCAATTGGTAACTACTTGGTCTTTACTTACCGCGATCCCCGTACCAAAGCCATGCCCACCAGATTTAGTCGTGGTACCTATCTTAACCATTGATTGCTTTAAATTATATAAAAGCTCCTCAGTTGGTTCTGGCAATGTGTTTGCATGTAAATTACCGCAAATTAAGCTGAATAAAATCAAAAAATATGTATTTTTTATCACAATAAAAGCGCTTTTTATTTTAGGTTAGACGTTATCAATTTTACGATTGCGGGATCATCTGGTTGGGTAGTACTCGTAAAACTTTGCACAGATTTTCCACCTTGGGTAATCACGTATTTATAAAAATTCCATTGCGGCTCTTGGCCTGATGCTGCCGCAAGCTGTTTATAGAAAGGATTTGCGTTAGACCCACTCACAGAGCTTTTAGTGACCATTGGAAACTTAACCCCATAGGTGAGCTTACAAAAACTGCCAATTTCAGAATCACTTTTTAGCTCTTGGCGGAAGTCATTGGAAGGAAACCCAATCACCAATAAGCCTTTATCTTTATATTGGCTATACATGCCTTCTAGCTTCTCAAATTGCGGCGTGAAGCCACATTTGCTTGCCGTATTGACCACTATGATAGGCTTGTCACGGTAATCACATAAATTAACGTTTTCACCCTGTAAGGTTTTAAACTGATGATTTAGTAATGCTGGGCATTCGCCTGCAAGGCTAGAAAGTGGAGTAGTTAACATGATTGAAACGCCAGTGAATTGTAAAAGTCTAGCAAACAGGTGCATTTTCATTTCCTCTAAAATAGGCTACGACTATCATAGCCTAAATATAAGAGTGAAACGAATTGCTTAAGTTCCTAAACCTTTTACTAATCAGGTTTTGGCGTGATGCCCATCGCAACTTTAAGCTGCATTGCAGTTGTTTCGTCAAAACTATCCAGCTTGGCAACTTTATCTAAAGCGATATTATGTTGACCCATTTGCTCAGCAACTAAGCCTAAATAGTAGATTGCATGACTATGCTGATGATTCATTGCGACTACTTTTTGCAAATGCGCCTCTGCTTTATCAAAGTCCTTTGCTGCATACTCTGCCGTCGCTAAATAAAACCAAGACTCAGCTGTGTTAGGTTCGGCTTCTGTCCACTTATTTGCAATAGACCTGAGTGCTTCCCAATCTTCAGTTAAAAATGGATGCACAACTTGCATAAAGTAAGGCCATTTATCAAAAGATACCGCCCAAAAGGGTTTTTCACTTTTTGCGTTTACGCCTTGCTCTGGCGCTTGCATTAAAGCCTGCACCCATTCAACTGGCATATTATAGTAGTAAGAATTTTTTCCGGGACTTTTAAGGGTAATAATACCCACTAAATTACCTGCATCGTCAAACACACCGCCACCGCTAGCACCCACACCAAAAGAGCTGGTAGCGCGAATAATCACACTATCATCCATGGGGTATAGCCCTTTTACAACGCCGTAAGTGCTGCTGGGTACTGCCTGAAAATGTGGGTAACCAATCGTAAAAACAGATTCTTCATATTTGAGGTTTTTGCTTGAGCCAATTTTTGCAACAGGCGCATCTAGATTTTCTACTTTTAAGACACATAAATCATGACGCCAATCTGATTTAATCGCCGTTACAGCTAGCGGTGCACCGTTGTTCATCACAACAATGTTATTCGCATCTGCAACCACATGACAATTCGTAATTACTTGATCTTTTGCAATCACCACTGCAGAGCCCAACCCATAACCACCATTTGCAAGGCCTACCTGCACGCGCAAGACTTGGGCATTTAACTTATGCACCAATTCATCCGTTGGCATCGCCAGCGTAGATGTTGCCGAACACAAACTCGATAAAACTAAAAATAATACGGTTGCGTAGCGCCTTGTCATGATAATCCCCTATCTTAAGTTATTACCTATCTAAATATAAATCTTGATTTACCTCATAAAATAAAACTAGCTAAAAATAAGAAAATCTAATCAGTGATGTTTAGTTTAAATTAAGCAAATCTCGTTCCAGATTATTACTTAATGTTATAAAAACAGCCTATTTAGCTTTATTACGACTGATTTATGGTTAAGTTTAGCGCATATACACCTAAACTTAACTGTTAAGAACATGCAATTTTTCGCATTAATTTTTATGATTGCACCAACATTGCCCACTTTTGGTGCATCATTTTTTATTTTTCCTAGAATCAACTTTAAGTTAGATGGCTAAGGCTGTGAATATTAATTTATGCCAATTTGTTTCATTTTTTATTAATTTTTGGCTTATTTATTGCTTATTATCTAATGTGGTAAATAGAAGTTTTTTTAACTTAAGGGACGAAAAAAATGATGATTTATAAAGTGGTTGATGAACAAAACCATCCAATTTATGCATTTCAAAGTTTGGAAATTGCACAACAAGAGGTTGAAATGCTAAATGAACACCGTGAGGATCACTTCTTTTTTATTGAGCCTGTAGAAATTCAACAGGCTTAATTAACAGAATTAGTAATTGATATTAACCTATTTATTAGGCTAATTAATTTGGTGCTTAAGTAAAGCTTATTCGTTAGTGTTTTTGCCCATGTTCGGTTTTGGGAGCCGTAATAAACTTGCCAACAGGTACGATTACTTTTTTCTCTTGCTTAGGCTTCTTTATTTCTTTATTTTTACGTTGTTGACCTTTTGCCATGACGTTTCTCCTTGAGATTGCCAGTATCTGCACTGGCTCGTTACATCATAGGCTTATTTTGCGTCGCAATGGTAACTAGTTCTAGTTTTTTAAAAACTAACTTTTACGCGCTTCAAATTTTTGTTGCATAAATTCTGCATAAATATTTTTATGGCGCATACATTCACTGCTATTTTTATCACTACAGCTTGTTCTTAGCTTACAAAAACATGTGTTCGCGACCATTTGCTCTAATGTTGTATTTGCTACATTGCTTGCATCTTTATCTTGAGTCATTTCTGTAACCTATCAATGAATGTCTTTATCTATTGCTAGTATAAAGCACACTCACTCAAGTCGTATTGATGAATATTGAACAATATGTCTAAATTTGTACATTCCTGTCGAAGCTTCATACAGTTTCATGTCTAAGTAGCTCACTAATTTTTTATTAAAAATTTATTAAGGAATTGATTTATATATATAAATTTAAATTTATGCGACTTGGCTTATTTTATGCTAATTCATTTGTGTACTAAGTAATTTAATCAATTCACTAAGGGGCAATAAAATGACTATCTACCAAGTAATTAACAAACAAAATCAATTAGCATTTGCATTTTTAAGCTATGAAGTTGCTGTTGAAGAAGTGGCAATTTTAAACGCAGCCAATAAAAAAGATCGCTTCACAATTAATGTCGTTAAAGACGTAGAGATTTAAGTTGTAATTAAGCGATTAGATATCTCACACTTACAATAGGAAAGAAAAATGTCATTTATTACTTATATTTATAGCAACATTTGGTATTTAATTAGTTTTATGATGTTGTTTGTAGTCATTACCCACAACATTAAAAACGTACTTAAACCTATTTAATTTGTTCTTGATTGCATTAAGTGCTTTAAAAAAACCCATATCGCTGGCAGGCTAGGCACAATAATTAATGCAAGTGCCACGGTAGAAAAGTTAGCTTTTACCCAAGGGTGATTGCCCACTAAAAAACCAATGCCTGTTAAGCCGCATACCCAAATTAGACCACCAATAACATTATAAAAAGCAAATCTTGGATATGTCATTTGTGCCACCCCTGCAACAAATGGCGTAAACGTACGAATAAATGGCAAAAATCTACCAACGACAATCGTGATTGGCCCATGTTTTTCATAAAACGCATGTGCTTTATCAAAGGCATTTTTATTAAACCAGCGTGAATTTTCCCAAGCAAATACTTTATTGCCGGTCCATCTGCCTATTGAGTAATTAAGCGCATCACCAGAGATAGCCGCAATTGATAATAACGCCATCAGCACAGGTAAGCTTAAGTTACCAACAGCAGCAATTGCACCCGCAACAAATAGTAATGAATCCCCAGGCAAAAAAGGCATGGCGACCAGACCAGTTTCAATAAATATAATCAAAAACAAAAGCGCATATATCCACATGCCCCAAGTCGTTATTATTGCGGCTAAATGTTTATCTAGGTGTAAAAAAATATCTATAAAACTATGAAAATCCATCTTATGGTTTACCAATTTAATTGTAGTCACTGCATTTTAACAGGTGATGTTGATGATTTTATGGCTATTCTGGCCAAGAATTCGTATTAAATCGCACTAATAACAAACAATTATGTGTTTGTTCTAAAGTTTATTTAAAACTTGCCGATGTAATAATTAACACATCAAGCTTAACTCAATTGCTTGCGAAACAAATTGATGTACTGCCGATTGCGGACAAAATCTGCTGGCAATGATGCATTCATTACTATTTGTTTATATTGCGATTTCAACTCCTCCCCCTGGGGCTTGTAACTGCGGTTACAGGCCCTTTTTTTGTGCAGAATCTGTAAAAATTATAAAAACTTACCTATAAAACATTAAATAAATCATCAAGCCAAAATATAAAAAAGCAAAAAAACCTACAATCCAAAACACTTTTAACAAGTTTTGATTAATTGCGCGCAATTGTGCATGTATTGCCTGCAATTGTTGATTGCTTTCGGTATCATCTTGCATACAAACTCCTTTAAATGATGGGCAATTTTAAAGACCATGCCAGAGACAACAAATTCATCATTACGCCAATTAACACAACAGTTTGGGAAACCGGGTAAACTTGAGGCGATTTATTTAAGGCAAGCACGTGGATTAGATTGTATAGCCGCACAAGTCACTGAAGCAATAGCTCAAAAAGGTCTTGCTGGAGATAGATTCAGCAAAACGCCATCTCGTAACCCACTCGGTAGCAACCGGCAAGTCACCTTAATTCAAGCTGAGCATGTTGCTGTCATCAGCGCATTCATAGGCGCACCTGTTGATGCCGCAAAGCTCAGGCGCAATTTGGTCGTGTCTGGCATTAATTTGTTGGCTGCAAAAAGTTTATTTAAAAACCAAGTCATGCAAATTAAGATTGGTGAGGTCATTTTACAAGTGACTGGGCTATGTGAGCCATGCTCTAAAATGGAAACCACACTTGGGCAAGGCGGATACAATGCCATGCGTGGCCATGGCGGTGTAAATGCAAAAATTATTCAAGGTGGCATGCTCAAGATTGGCGACGCTGTTTCTTGTGTGCCTATTCCGATTGAAAAATAGCAATTTTAAATCATGAAACATCATTGCCCTTGTCATAGCGGTCAAACATATGTCGCATGCTGCCAAAGCTTACATCTGGGTAAACCTGCAAATAGCGCAGAACAATTAATGCGCTCACGCTATAGTGCCTATGTGTTAAAAAGGGCAGATTACTTAAACACGACTCAATATGCTGGTAAAGGTAGCGCTACAGTAAACCAAGATAAATTAAGCCCAACTGATTTACAAGGCATTAAGTGGCTTGGCTTAGAAATACTAGACACTCAATCGCAAGATTTAAATAACGCCACCGTAACTTTTAAAGCCCGCTTTCGTCACAACAAACAAAAAACACTTATTTTACATGAAACCAGTCACTTTATCTTTGAAAACGGGTACTGGCTTTACGTGGATGGTGAAATACATTCAGATTAAATAAATATCAAAAAAATATGACCTGAAAGGCTCATGGATATTGCCTTCCAGAGCATCAAAAAATTCTCGGTAATTTTTATATAACTATAAAAAATTATACAACAACTAAAAATTCATATGATTATCGTATTTTGATGTCAAAATAACGGTTGATTGGGTCATTCGAGGCTATTGCTGTGCGCTTTATCATTTATTTATTCATCGCTTTATTATGTAGCTGTAGCGCTACCAGTTTTGAAAAACAAAACAATAATCAATCTGCCAAAATAGACACACAAGCTATTCAACATATTGTTGTCATTTATCTTGAAAACCATAGTTTTAATAATCTTTATGGCCTATTTCCAAATGCCAATGGCTTAGAGCAAGCCAAGAGCGCCGCGCCACAAACCGACCTTGATGGAAAACCTTATGCAAGCTTACCGCAGGTAAAAAATGTCGGATACAAACATGCAGAAATAGACATCCGCTTTCCTAAGAACTTACCAAATAAACCTTTTCTCATTGACCAATATGTCGCTGCCGACCAAAAAACAGGTGATTTAGTCCATCGTTTTTACCAAAATCAGGCACAAATAAATGGCGGTTTAAATGATCGTTTTGCCGCTGTTTCAGATGCTGGCGGATTGGTGATGGGCTATTACGACGGACATCAACTGCCACTATGGCAATATGCAAAAAAATACACACTTGCAGACAACTTCTTTCAAGGATCATTTGGCGGCTCTTTTCTGAACCACTTTTGGTTAGCTTGCGCTTGCACACCTCGTTATGAAAACGCGCCTGAGGATCTACAAATTAAACTTGATGGCGATGGAAAATTACTAAAAGATGGTCAAGTCATAGATGGGTTTGTGGTGAACACACTACAACCTACTGCCATACCTTTTTATCCTAACACCAAACTAAATAAACAGTTACCGCCACAAAATATGCCTACCATTGGTGACCGCTTATCTGATAAAAACATTAGTTGGGCATGGTATGCAGGTGGATGGAACGATGCAAGCGCAGGCAAAGCAGACAAAAATTTTCAATTTCACCACCAGCCATATGTTTACTTTAGTCGCTATGCCGAGGGCACTGTTGAACGTACAGCGCATTTAAAAGACGAAACAGATTTTACTAAAGCCATAGAAACGGGCACGCTACCTGCTGTATCGTTCTATAAGCCCATAGGCGCGCTAAACGAGCATCCAGGCTATGCTGATTTAATCTCGGGTGAGCAACATATCGCAGATTTACTTGCCCGCATAGAGGCGAGCTCGCAATGGAAAAACACGTTAGTGATTGTGACTTATGATGAAAATGGTGGCTTTTGGGATCATGTTGCTCCTCCAAAAAAAGACCGCTGGGGACCTGGCACACGCGTTCCAACCCTGATTATTTCACCTTTTGCAAAACGTGGATTTGTTGACCATACTGAGTATGACACGACATCGATTCTTAAATTGATAGAAACCCGTTTTAGTTTAAAGCCCCTAACTGACCGCGACGCCGATGCAAACAATTTCAATAATGCATTAGCATTCTAAATCATCTAGTTAATAATTTATCAATTGACACATATCAACATGATTTAAGCTATTAGCTATACACTTAGCAAATAGAAAATCTTCGCTATTGCTTTTGCTAGATTTTCCCCGAACAAAGGAAAACATCAGGGAGTAAAACATGCCTAGTGTTGTTGATTTTGAACTCTGGCTTAACTTGGCTGTTGCATTGGGTATCGGTTTACTAATCGGGGCGGAGCGAGAGCGCAATAAAGGATCTGGCCCTGACAGGTCATCTCAAGGCATACGGACGTTTAGCATTGCGTCACTGCTTGGTGCAGTAAGTACAATTTTTAACTTTTGGTTACTTGTGACTTCTGTCATTTGTGTGATGGTTTTTACAGCAGTTTCTAGTAATAACCAAAAAGAAAATGATCCTGGCAACACCACAGAAATCGCCTTGCTATTGACTGTGATTTTAGGTGGCTTAGCCATGAGCCAACCCACACTAAGTGCAGCAATTGCAGTGAGTTTGGCAATTTTGCTTGCTGCTAAAGACCCCATACATGGTTTTGTTGTCAACATGGTCACTAAAGATGAGTTAAACGACTTTCTAATTTTAGCTGCTGCAACACTTATCATTTTGCCACTTGTACCCAATACTTTTATTGGTCCATTTCAAGCGATTAACCCACGTAATCTTTGGCTGATTGTGATTTTGGTGATGACCATAAGTGGATTTAGTCACCTTGCGCTACGCTGGTTTGGGGCGCGCATTGGTTTGCCACTGATAGGATTAATATCAGGGTTTATCTCAAGTATCGCGACAGTAAGTGCAATGGGTGCGCGCGCCAAAGAAACGCCAGATATTTTAAGTGAAGCTGTCTCAGGTGCAACATTATCAAGCCTAGCAACAATTTTGCAACTTTCTCTACTATTAGCAGTTGTCAACCCTGCTACGTTAAAGACACTGGCTATTCCACTTGCTTTTGGAGGCGTTTCAATAGTGATTTATGGTTTAATTGTTGCCATAAACACGTTTCAAAAAGATAAAACCGAAACTTCTAATATTACTAAATCGTTTAGTGTCAAACATGCACTTATGCTGGCTGTGGTCATTGGGGTCATCCTCATTATGTCAGCTGCTTTAAATGTTTGGTTTGGTCAAGCTGGATTGGTGTTTGCTTCTGGTATTGCCGGGTTAGCCGATGTGCATGCACCGACGATTGCGGTCGCAACTCTTGCTGCAACTGGTAAACTTGCTGTAGAAAATACTGCCATGCCAATTTTAGTGGCTTTTACTGCAAACTCAGCTGCCAAAGTTATCATGGCTGTCATTAGCGGTAGCAAACCTTATTACCAAAAAGTAATTTTAGGTTTAATTGTGCAAGTTAGCGCAACATGGCTGGGATGGTGGTTAATTTCTGTGGTCTAAAGGTGTTAAGTCCATTTTAAAATATGCACTTTTATTTATTAATCAAAGATTATTTTGCAAAACACACTCAGTATCGCTACCTTTAATATGCATAAAGGGTTTACACACTTTAATGCCCGCTTTGCTTTGCAAAGCCAGCGTGAATTACTCAGGAAATTACATGCTGATGTAATTTTTTTGCAAGAAGTGCAAGATGTACATATCAAGCACAATAAACGTTTTAATGCATGGTCAACATCAGGGCAATTAGAGTATTTGGCAGATTCTATTTGGTCTGATTATGCCTATGGTAAAAATGCCATTTACCCCGCGGGTCATCATGGCAATGCGCTACTTTCGAAGTTTCCTATAACCAAATCATATAATCAGGATATTTCTGCGCATGCTTCTGAGCAGCGTGGCATGTTACATTGTGAAATCGAAGTGCCAGATTGGGATACAACGCTGCATGCTGTTTGCTTGCATTTGGGCCTTCTAGCGCCTTGGCGACGCCAACAATTAGTGGATATTGCACATTATATTGAACAGCATATCCCTGCTGATGCCCCATTAATCGTTGCTGGAGATTTTAACGATTGGAGTATGCGTGCAGGACACTTATTTGCAAATCGACTAAAATTACATGAGGTTTTTGAGCATCATCTCGGCAAGCCAGCGCGAAGCTTCCCTGCTTGGCTACCGATGCTAAGAATGGACCGCATTTATGTGCGAAACTTTCAAATCAAACAGGTGCAAGTACATGCTGGTCCCCACTTTTTGAATATTTCAGACCATGCAATTCTTACAGCCGAATTGATAAAGTCTTGATGCATTTTACTTCTGGCAACCATATTAAGCTGTTGCGTAATGGCGCAGAGTATTTCCCTGCTTTAGTAAACGCGATTCAAAATGCGCAACTTGAAGTTTATTTACAAACCTATATTTATGAGCTTGACTCAACTGGAATTAGGATTGGTAAAGCCCTTAAACAAGCCGCACTTCGTGGAGTTACAGTGAACGTATTGTTGGATGGGTTTGGTAGTAAAGATTTACCTAAAGCGTATATCAGTGAGCTGAAAAAATGTGGTGTACAAGTGATGTTCTATCGCCCAAAGATTTCCCCGTGGACACTTCAAAAATCCCGCTTAAGGCGCATGCATCGAAAAGTAGCGTTAATTGATGGAGAAATTGGGTTTGTTGGTGGCATCAATATTATTGATGATGACAATACGCCTAAGCAAATATCACCGCGCATTGATTATGCTGTACTTATAAAAGGCCCTATATTAGTAGCGATTAAACACAGCGTGCAAAAATTATGGCATCGAATGGCTTGGTTAAATTTAAAAATAGCCCATATTAAGAAGCCAGCACTCAAGACGACATTAGAGCTGCCAGTATTTCATTTGGGGGTAAAAGTTGCTTATGTCATACGCGATAACGTGCTGCATCGACACGATATTGAAAAAGCTTATTTAAACGCTATCAGTAATGCTAAAACTGAAATAATAATAGCCAATGCTTATTTTATCCCTGGCAGAAAATTTAGGCAGGCACTGCTCAAGGCGGCCTCGTGTGGGGTAAGAATTAAACTGCTATTACAAGGACGCAAAGAATACATTTTAATGTTTGCAACGCACGCGTTTTACAGTAAGTTTTTAAATGCAGGCATAGAAATATACGAATATCGAAAAAGTTTTATGCACAGCAAGGTTGCAGTCATAGATAACAAATGGGCTACGGTTGGCTCATCCAATATTGATCCTTTCAGCCTATTATTAGCGAATGAAGCGAATGTTGTTGTAGAAGATATCAACTTTGCTCAGGAGCTAAAAAGTGATATTGAAATTTCTATTAAGAACGCTTTTCAAGTGACATTAGAAACGTGGGAACAAGACAGTAAACTTAAAAGCATTTTTTCTTGGGTAATATATGGGCTAGTCAAAATTTTCTTAAGTATTGTTGGAAATAATGATGACAAAAAATAAGGATAGCAAGATAAAACAACGCATCGCAGAACCTAATTTTTTGACAGCACGCATGGTTAAATCTGCGCTACCTGCACGTATTATCGATGCGCACAAAGGCACTTTTGGTAGCGTGGCTATTTTGGGCGGCGATACAGGTATGGTAGGTGCTGTTCTATTAGCTGCTCGTGCGGCTTTGCATTGCGGTGCAGGTAGAATTTATGCTGCCATGCTTTGCAAAAATGCCCCTACGGTTGATATTTTTCAGCCAGAAGTCATGTTGCGGTCTTTGCCCGAAATTGCAAAGTTGTCACAACTTGATTGCGTAGTGCTTGGCCCAGGACTAGGTCAATCTGAACCAGCAAGCGTTTTATTAGAATTTTGGCTAGGGCAAAATGTACCGTTGTTATTAGATGCTGACGCACTCAATTTAATATCAATTCACCCGCGATTAGCAGGTATGGTTAAAGAGCGCGTCGCGGCAACTGTGATCACGCCACACGCAGGTGAGGCTGCAAGATTGTTGGGCGTTAGCACTGAACACATTCAACAAAACCGTTCTATAAGCGCACTTAAATTAGCCAAGAATTATTATGCAACTTGTGTGCTCAAAGGGGCAGGTACAATTTGCGCAAACTTTGATGAGCATTGGTTTATGAATACTTCTGGCAATGTTGGCCTTGCGAGCGGTGGCACTGGCGATGTACTCAGTGGCATTGTTGGTGGCCTAATTGCACAAGGCTTAAGTGCGCTAGATGCAGCTAAACTTGGCGTTTATGTGCATGGTGCAGCTGCAGATGCGCTTCTTAAAAAGGGTATAGGGCCAATCGGAATGACCGCTTCGGAAGTTGCGCTAGAAGCGCGCAATGTGCTGAACACGCTAAATTTAAGTAACTAATCATTCATATTAGCAACACACTACATAAGACCACTGTCCTGCGAGCAAATACCCATGAGGGTTGCAGCGCAGTGGTTTTAATGTTCATACATCATATTGCAAAAAATATTAATCTAACTCCACTGTTTCAAGATAGTCTGGCACCTGCACGTTCCAGTTAAATTGTTCTTCAACATGCAAGCGCATTGCATCCGCTGCCACTGGCTCGCCATGCGTAATAAAGGTAGTTTTAGGTGCGCGTTCAAAACCGCCTAACCAAGTTAAAATTTCAGCATAATCAGCATGCGCGGACAGATTAGAAACAAATTCAACTTCGGCACGAACTGGCACATATTGACCATGAATTTTAATGCTTTCAGCACCATCCAAGATAGCTGAGCCACGTGTGCCCGCAGCTTGAAAACCAACAAATAGCAACGTATTTTTGGAGTCTGGTGCAAATGCTTTTAAGTGATGCACTACGCGTCCTCCAGAAGCCATGCCACTTGCAGAGAGAATAATCATTGGCCCTGCAGTCTCATTAAGCGCTTTAGATTCCTCAATACTATTGACCATATGTGCTGTATGGCATAAAGCGTGACTTTGCTCAGCCGTTAAGCGGTGCTCGTTGCGAAAATGATTGAAAATAGCAGTGGCATCTACTGCCATTGGGCTATTGAGATAAACGGGGATATTGTCTGCAATTGCTCCAGATGATTTAAGCAGATGAATGTAATACAGCAGTTCTTGCGCGCGCCCAACAGCAAAAACGGGAATCACAATAACGCCTTTGCGCTTCACGGTGCGATTGATAATTTCGGCAAGTTTCAATTTTGGGTCAGTGTTGTCATGCAAGCGATTACCGTAAGTAGACTCTAACACTAAGTAATCGGCATGCTTAATGCACACCGGTGCTTTCATTAAAATATCGTTAGGCCTGCCAATATCGCCAGAGAATAAAATAGAAGTTTTGCTATTTTGAATGTACACAAAAGCTGAGCCGAGAATATGCCCACTGGGCGAAAGCTTCGCTTTTAATCCGTCACCCAAATCTATCTCTTGCTCATAATCAACAGGTGTGAGTAACGCGAGAGCATTTTGTGCATCTTCTTGTGTATAGAGCGGTAGCGCTGGATGATGCTTAGAGAAGCCACCTTTGTTGGCATACTTTGCTTCTTCTTCTTGCAAATGTGCGGAATCTAGCAACAATACTTCGCATAAGTCACGCGTCGCTTCGCTACAATAAACCTTGCCCGCAAAACCATTTTTTACAAATAAGGGCAGGTAACCGCTGTGGTCAATATGTGCATGGGTTAGGATGACTGCATCGACCGTTTTTGAGTCTATGGGCAGTTTTGTCCAATTTTTCAAGCGTAATTGCTTTAGCCCCTGAAACAATCCGCAATCAATCAGAATGCGCTTTTCGCTGCCTGTTTTTGGCTCGCAAGTGAGTAGGTATTTTGAACCTGTCACTGTATTTGTTGCACCAAGAAATGTGAGTTTCATTTGACTTAGCCCTTTTTATATTCATTATTTAAAGATGTTCGATATTCCTCAAGTTTAGCTTCATAGCTTTCTGCTTCACCAAAATCTAAAAATCGTGCATAACGTGCATGCGTTCCCAGGATTTTTCGCGCATGTTTAATCGGACAAAAATATTGTTCTGTGCGTGCGACAATCTCACTAATATAAGCAATCATTCCACTGCCATAGGCACAATACGTGCAATGAAATTTTTCAATAAAATTAAGGTAATGTAGGTTTTGGCGATCAAAAACAATGTAATCACCCCGACGTACTTTTTTGATGCCATAAATTGGAAAGCAACTAAGTTGGTAAAAAGTAATAAATAAATCAGTGACCACCATAGGAATAATCATCGAGTAAATAATTGGCCCAGTAATAAGATTTTGCGGCCTATCTGTCACTAACCAGCGAAAAAAACTTCTTTTAAGCTTGCGATGTGTTTGTTTGATAGATTTTTCAAACTCAATACGCTTTCCTTTAATCTGAAAAAAAATACTGGTTTGTTGTTCGTTAATTGCGGCATGCAACTCTTCTTCAAGCGAGGTAATTTGATCCAAAATCTGTTGAATACGCGCGTTACTCATGATTAAAGCTCCTATAAAAATTTAGATTAGCACACCAAAGCAAATTTGAAACATGTAACTTAATTGAATGACTCTTTTATTGAGGTAATTATTGATTTAGGTCAATCATTTAATGCTAAGTCCAGCGCATAATTAAGCAATCGAATTGGATTTAAGAGTGCGACAAATTTAACTATTAAGGAGTTAAAATGAATATTTTGAATATTGGTGATACTGATCGTATACTAAGAGTTATCGTTGGCTTAGTTCTCATTGGTTTAGCGATGGCTAGCATGGTTGGTGTTTGGGGTTATATTGGTATTGCGCCGCTCATAACAGCGCTATTTGGTTTTTGCCCAGCCTACACCCTGCTAGGAATTAACACTTGCAAGACCAGTAAAATTTAAGTTTGGTTTGTTGAGATATGCGCGCATACTAAAGCCAATAAACTTAATGCAAGTATGCATTTAAACAGGAGAACATCATGAGTTACAAGACAATAATGGTGCATTTACATATTGGGGATGCAAATACGGCAGTATTAAATGTGGCTAAAACTGTTGCCGAGCGCTTTAATGCAAAAGTGATCGGTGCAGTGGTAGGACAGCAAACGCAAATCATTTATGGCAGGGGTTACGCCATGATGGATTTCTTTGATTTAGAAGAATCGCAACTTGAAAAAGAGGTTAACGAAACAGAAGCCCTTTTTCGCAAAAAGTTTCAGGGTTATGCAGCCGGTATTGAATGGCGATCAAAAATCACCAGAGAACCAATGATAGATTACATTGCATCTGAGGCGCGTTGTGCAGATTTAATCATTACGGGTATTGCACAATCAGATTTTTTTCAGGGCCCTGCAGCGGTTACGGCAAGCGAAATTGTAATGAAGTCTGGCCGCCCAGTGTTAATTGTGCCCAATAAGGTAGACAACTTTAAGTTGAATACTATTTTAGTGGGCTGGAAAGATACTCGCGAAGCACGTCGCGCAATTGCAGATGCTATCCCTATTTTGCAACTCGCCAAAGAAGTTACTGTATTTGAAGTTGCCAACAAATCTGATAAGAAAGTAAGCAATCAACGCCTTAAAGATGTAGAAAATTGGCTCAAAGCGCATGATATAAACGCAAGTTTTGTAACACATATTGCAAAAGATGACGATGCGACTGATTTTGTGTCAATCGCAAAAAAACAAAAGGCCAATATTGTTGTGGCAGGGGCTTATGGTCATAGCCGCTGGCGTGAATGGGCCTTAGGTGGTGTAACAGATGAACTACTTCATAACACGAATTTCTGCTCATTTTTGTCACACTAATTTCGTAATTTAAATTTACATATGTTGCTTTTAGTAATTTAACTGCCCAAATAGTTTGCAAACTATTTGGGCAGTGCATTTTTAACCATTAAATGGTGTTAAATCTTATGTCAGTTTAGACGCTTTAAAAATTATGTGCTAAAGTTTTATCTTAGCTTTTATAGCCAAAATAATTTTTCAGCATGTTATTGGTTTAAGAATTTCTTTGTTTTTTATGTCTACCGTCACTTCAATCCCACAACGTCATCAGGCAACACAAGTCACCTTGCCGATAGATAGTTATTTCAGCCCACAAGTTTATGCGGCTGAGCAACAACTCTTTGCCAACGCACCTAAATATGTAGGGCATGCGCTTATGGTGCCAAATGCTGGAGACTTTTATGCACTCGATTGGATGGGCAATGCGAAAGCCTTGGTAAATCAAAATGGCGAGATTTCACTGTTAAGTAATGTGTGTAGGCATCGCCAAGCCATTATGTTAAAAGGCCATGGCAATGCGCAAAATATTGTATGTCCCCTTCACCGTTGGACTTACGATTTAAAGGGCAAACTACTTGGCGCACCGCGTTTTGACGAAAACCCATGCTTAAACTTAGATAAAGCATCACTAAACAATTGGCATGGATTATTATTTGAAGCAACACGCAATATTACTGCCGAGCTTGAATCGATTGGATGTAAGCAAGATTTTGACTTTACGCAGTTCCATTTTGATAAGGCCATGGTTGAGCATTACAACTTTAACTGGAAAACCTTTATTGAAGTTTATTTAGAAGATTATCATGTTGCTCCATTTCACCCTGGGCTAAATCAAGTAGTCGATTGTGAGAAATTATACTGGCAATTTGGCAACCATTTTAGCGTGCAAACTGTGGGTTACAAACCCATGTCAGAACAACATTTATCACCTACTTATCAACATTGGCAGCAAGCAATTACGCAACACCACGGCAACAGTTCACCTAAATATGGGGCGATTTGGTTTGTGTTTTACCCTTATTTAATGATTGAGTGGTACCCAAACGTGTTGGTGGTTTCGCACTTAATTCCAACAGGGGTTGATTCTTGCAGCAATGTGGTTGAGTTTTATTTCCCCGAAGACATTGCTTTGTTTGAGCGCGAATATGTAAATGCCCAACAAGCGGCTTATTTTGAAACCGCAGTGGAGGATAAAGAAATTTGCCAACGCATGCACGATGGCCGCAAAGCCTTATATGCGCAAGGCTTGGAGCAAAGCGGGCCATACCAACAACCGCTTGAAGCGGGTCTGGAACATTTTCATCTGTGGTATCGTAAGCATATGAAAGCACATTTAAGCTAAGCTTTTAATGGAACGCGCCACATGGAAATGACTAAAGCATGGATATGACTAAAGTAAGCGCGAGTAAATTACGTGCAATGGGGTATGAAGCCAACACCCGTACGTTGCGGGTAGAGCTAGATGGCGGCAACGCTTTAGAATACGCCAACGTGAGTGAAGATTTATGGCGCCGATTTAAAAACTCTAGCGCGCAATGGAGTTTTTATCGTGACAATATTGAACAAGAACTCACCGCCAAAACTGTCAGTACAAAACCATCCAGCGTTGGTAAAAGCCCGCTGGACGATTTATTCAAGTAAAAAAACTGTTAATTTTTTTATTAAATTTTAAGTTTAGTTAATTAACTTGCGATACAGCTTTTGCTATAGTTTGTGGCGTTTTGTAATGCACTTTTAATGTCGTTGCGTGGGTAAAAAAAGGTTTCATTTATAAAAGCATCTTCCACTTGCAGGCATTTTTTTGGCGGCAAAGTATTAAGTGCCTGAATAAAACAAGACGGATTATTGATCATAATTTCTTCAAATACTTCTGCATTATTTGCTTTTTCTGTGTAGTCATCAGCACTTTTTAGCGCCGTACTTATCATGCCTGCGAGTCTTTTTGGAGAGCGGCAATCGATAGTTTGCAGATAGGATTTTTGTAACGACAATCTCTGCATATCAACTTGATTGGGTGTTGTATTTGCAGCAGCAGAAATATTTGGCAATAAGAAACTTAACACTAAAAAATAACTAAATAAACGCATTGTAAACTCCTAAAAAGTGGCTTTTGGCTACAAAAGTTTTAACATTTATGACGCAAAACTTTATTTAAGTTCATTTTGTACGTTTTAGTGTTTTTTAGTTCAGTTTAGCAACATTTCAACACAGATTCTCTGGAAGCCTCTATGGTACTGCCTTACAGAACATTGATTTTTTCTATACTATAAGTGCTTGTGTTTTGGTATGCTTATTGAGTTGGGATATGTGAGACTGGTGTTGTTTGTACCAAGGTTTTTAGGCTTTGCATAGGCGTTTGGTCAATGTGAATCAAGCCTCTACGCGGTCTGTCTAAATCTATAACCAAATACATCACTAGCACCACCACGGTAAGCATTACAAATACCACTTTAGAAGGCTGGTGATTAGAGATGCCAGCGGAATACCCCAGCATGCCGCCGCTAACAATAAACGCAAAAAAAAGTAACCACAGCACCAACTCTGGAATATGGCGGTTGAGCTCAGCATAGCGTTTACCATAGGCATCTATCATTGCATTAATTGACTGCACCGGTAAACCTGTTGTGACCGTGTTGGGTTCATGCACAGCGGCTTGGCTTACGGTATTCCATAACTGCATTTGCAAATTATTGGCTTGTTGGTTTAGTGTCTCTCGCTCTGCGCGTTGCGTAAGGTTGAAGTGAGATTCTTTTATACGCACATCAAGATATTGTGCAAACAATTGTTGCGCTTCTTGGCGATATGCTTCTGGTAATAAGGTTGTTCTTAAGTATGCAGTGCCAATGGCATTGGCTTCTTCAATCACCGCCTCACTGCGGCTGCCATGACGCTCTAACGCGATGCTAAATGAAAAGCCCAAGATCAGCGCCAACATGCCCAATAATGACGATAGCAAACTAGAAATATGCTCTTTACACTGTTTGCAATTTTTAATGGCGGTTGAGCGCATCCCGACCATAAAGCCAATGCGCAAGGCCAACGCCATTAGCAAAATGAGTGATAAGGCAATTGCAATACTGCTTTTTGTATATAATAGTTCAGCCATGCTTAATCTCCTTAGCGTACAGAGTGACTATAAAACAAGCAATCAAAACATACAAACTAAAAGATGAAGTCGCCAAGAAAAATTGAGATAACGCTTTAAGAATATGTTCACCTGTTTGGAAAGCTCTACACGTTTTTTGTCACAAAAAATTCATAGAACTTTGATTCGTAATATTGAACAAAGTAATTGTATGTGAAAAATTTCATAATAAAGTTACAAAATTATGTCATTTTATTCAATAATTAGAAAAAGGAGCCCACATCATGGCAACCATGTTACGTTATGCACCCCTAATTATGCTGATCTCATGCGCAAACGTACAATCAACTACATTAGAGGTGAATGGCCAGCAATTGCATAAGCTTACCTGCAGTGAATTTAATAGTAGTTTAGAAAAATGCAAAGCCAAAGCCAGTGAGTTATGCCAAGAAAAATACAAACTTTTATCGCACAGTAAAGAAGTTTATCCAGATGCTGGAGATGGTATGTATTATCCCGCCAAACACCACATCACTGTGCAGTGTACAAACTTGTAGAGATGTTGCTGTGTTGCTTGTGGCGGAATAGATAAAGTTGTTCCGCCAACATTGGCTTATTGAAGCGGAAGCACATAAACCGGCTTATTAATTTTCATTGTTGCGTCGGTTAGCGCTAAGTGGCCTGTAAAGACATCTCTTTTAAAAATACGTATCTCGTCAGACTCTTGATTTGCAACAACTAGATATCGACCATTTAGGCTTATATTAAAGTTTCTCGGCGTTTTGCCACCTGTAGATATTTGTTGAATTAAACTCAAATCTCCTTCTTTACTCGTCTCAAACACGCTTATATCGTTAGCAGTCCCTCTATTTGAGACATAGACAAATTTTCCATCTGATGACATTCGTACTTCGGCAGCCTGCACATCACCATTGAATTTTGGTGTAGTAAGTGACAGCGTTTTTACATGGGTAATATCGCCATTTTTATAATGATATGTACCAATTTCACCAGTTAATTCATGCACAATGTACAGTGTTTTGCCATTGGGATGAATCAACATATGCCTCGGTCCTGTTCCTGATGCAACTTCAAAATAAGCTGGATTAGCTGGTATTATTGGTTTTTTACTAGAAAAATTCACATCGTAAATATAAATTTTATCCGCGCCCAAATCAGCAACTAACAGTTGCTTTCCATTTGGATGAAACACCATGCTATGGACATATGCATTTTCTTGTCTGAATTTATTTGTGTTACCGCCATGATGTTGTATAGATTGCTTGAAGTGTAATCCCCCTAAACTATCAACCTCGTAAATACTAAAGTTTCCACTTGAATAGTTCGCCACAGCTAGAAATCGGTCTGAATTATCTAGCGCAAGATAACAAGGGCTATTGCCAAAGCTATTTGCTTTATTTATTAAGGTCAAATTTTGACTGATTTGGTTAAACCCAAAAACATTAACCTTGCCATCTGCTATGCCTTCCACAGAAAAAATTAACGTCTTAGCGCGATTTGTAATTAAGAATGAAGGATCTTTGATTGCACTGGCAATCACTTTAGAACTGATCTGCATATTTTCTTCATTAAAGCTTAGAAGTTCGATACCTTGATTGCGAGATTCAGTATATGTACCAATAAGGTATGTACTAATTTGAGACGTTTTATTTGAGGTAGGCGAAGCTACATTTGCCCCAATAAATAATAAAATAAAAGCGGCAAAAAACAATTTTGGCGCATACTTCAAGTTGAAAATCCCACAGAAAAATTCACTTAGAACAATTTACAATTGCTTTTACTATCTATTTTTTAGCATAGACAATTTTTTTAGTGCCCCCATCGCAACTACCAACTACTTTTTGATCCGCCACATCGGAGTTTTCAACAATTTCCAGCGAGTACGCTTTAACACCTTTTGCTACGAGCTTTTTTTCGATTTCTGCTTTCAGTTCATCACAAGGTTTTGCTGCAAACGCAGGTGCGCTGACGAAAACAATTGCTACAAATAAAAGTGCATGCTTCATTAAAATCCCCTTAAGTAATAAGATTGTAAGATACCGCTTTATCAAAACTATGTGTTTAACATTATTTAGTTTTGATTATTTAGTCAATTTACAGCGACCATTCATAAATAGCAATAGTCCAACTTAGCCACAATTGTTGTCATGATATACTCGCTTTAAACTTTTAACAGGCGACATAAATGGTTAAATACAACCCAAAAGACTGGCTTACATTTATCTTTCGTTTTCATGAGTCCGATACTTTTCGGCAACTCATTCCCATGATGGTACTGATTGGTCTTTACTCCGCGGGTATTGCATATTTAGAAATTGAATTTTGGCAACTTTCTGACAATAGCCATGTAAAAAACATTCCGCTTATGCACACTACAGTGGGGTTTGTACTTTCGCTATTATTAGCTTACCGCACCAACACCGCGTACGAGCGCTGGTGGGAAGGCCGCAAGCTTTGGGGCGCGTTAGTGAATAATAGCCGCAACCTTGCACTTAAGCTTTCTGCTTATTTATCTGCTGATGCCGACCGCGCCTTTTTTAGAAAATCTATTCCCGCTTTTGCTTCGGTGCTTTCTAAACATTTATTGAATGAACAATTGAGCCAAGAATTGTTTGAAGGGTTAGATTTAGATATTGACCAACACAAACATAGCCCAAACCAAGTGGCTAAATTATTGTTTCATAAAGCCAACGACTTATACACCACTGGCAAAATCACTGGTGAGCAGTTTTATATCATTAATGCCGAGCTACAATCGTTTACCGATATTTGCGGCGCGTGCGAGCGCATTAAAAATACGCCGATTCCTTATTCTTATAGCTCGTTTATTAAAAAGTTTATTTTCTTTTATATTATGACGCTGCCGTTTGGCTATGTGTTTAGCTTGGGTTATTACGTGATACCTGTAGTGGTATTTATTTTTTATGTGCTGGCGAGCTTAGAGCTGATTGCAGAAGAAATTGAAGACCCATTTGGCAGCGATGATAACGACTTGCCCACCAAGAAAATTGCGGAAAATATTAAAAAACATGTGGAAGAATTGCTTGGTTTGCAGACAAAACACTAAAGCACTTAGAATTAAGAAGGTACTATTTGTCATGCAAATATCTGATTAATAAATAATGCGTACTACATATTAATTTAGATTAAAAACACCCCCTGTTAATAATGTAATATATTTAAGCCATAATCTAATTAATTTAAATAAGTCTTAATGATTAATCATTTTTAATTAATATAACGTTACATTAAATAGAACGATTAAATATTCTTCTATTTTTATAAAGCACTAATTTTGGGCGTAAAAATGTCGACGGCACCAATAAAATGCATTATTAGTGGATTTCAGACTTTTAAATTGTTATTAATTAATAGCTTGTATCAATTAACTCATATTTATCTTATATCAGATATATCTACAAAACAGAATGAAACATAATTCATATTGTGAGATTTGCTATTTTATTTTAAATAAATCTTTCGTACTATTTTATGACTTTGGAGTATATGGCATGTTCTATCTAAACTCGAAAATAACCAAATAAAATGCACATATGATTTATGCTTATACCCCACCAATCTACAAACTAATTCTTATAAAATCGTTTATTTTAAAAAAGCAGCTTAGAAATCATCACAGCATCAAATAGTAAATCTTACAAACCTCTATAAAACAAGCCCTTGCACGCACGTTTATTAATACTTATTAGTGTTAAATTTTTGTCTTAATCTATCAAAATATCTCAATATTTTTCTCATTCGCCAGCGTTTGTTATTTCTAATTTAAAATACTTTCCCATTTTAAGATATCTCCTTCAAACATAATTTTTAACCCCTTTTTCTACCCATAGTTAGCGGTCAATATTTGTTAAACCGTCTCAACAATCTATTGCTTGCCAACTTGGAGCAAGCAAGTATTTTTTTGTTTCGCTAATCTGCTACATCACAATATACATCTATCGAAATATTTTTTGTTGGCATAGGTTCTGCTAAATCTTTCAATGAGATGTGATGCTCAAATACTCATTAATAAATTTTGGAGAATACATATGAAATTAAATAGCTTGTACTTATTTAGCGCATTGATGCTTGGATCAACTGCGGCTATTGCAGAAGATCCACTTTCTGATTTTAATGTTACTGGCTTTCTAACTGGTACTAACAACTTTATGTATAGAGGTATTTCACTTTCGGCCAATAGCGCTGCGGTTCAAGGCCAATTTGCTATTCAACATAAAACTGGCTTTTATACAAAGCTTTGGGCAAGTAATACCAAGCTTCAAGTAGATAACAATACGCCAAACATGGAAGGTAATTTCTTAGCTGGCTATATCGGTAATATTACGGACGACCTTGGTTTTGACATTGGTTACTTACGTACGTTTTATCCAGGCGGTAGTGAAGATTTTGATTTTAACGATTTTTACGGAACGTTAATGTACAAGGGTTTCAGTACTGGCTTGTCATACTCAGATGATTTCTTCGCGGAAACTGGTACTGCATTATATGGTTTTGTTGCGTATGATAATAAAATCATCAATGACGTTTCGCTTCACGCGAAAGCTGGCTACACAAGAAACAGAAGCCGTGATTTCTTAGGGTTATTTGGTGTGGATAAAAGTGGTTGGGCGCACTATGAGTTAGGCCTGTCTCATCCACTACCGAAAGATTTCATCGTTTCTGCTATCTATCACTGGACCACTGGTGAAGCGAAAGATGGTTTTGATATTCCGGGTTTTGGTACAAATCGCTTACAATTTAATCTAACAAAAAACTTTTAATAATACTTAAAAGACTGCGAACTTGGCCTGCTAAGGAGTAATTTTTGCTTTATCAACTTCAAAGTATGCCAACGTTCGCAAATCATAACTATCATTAAACTGCCTGTTTTATCTGGTTAGTCAAACCACAATTAACCTAATCTAATTTATAGGTCATTCATAAATAAGCAGAACCAACCGAGTTTATTCTATTATTGTTAGACTTATCACAAATAATGTTCCATAAAATAGTACATTTATTCACTTTAAATATATTTTATTTACCAAATATATCCTTGTATTGTTGCAAAGATTTTACGCCTAAGCGTGCTTGAACATAGCGATTACACCTATGTGAGTAAGTATGGTGCTACCTACAGTGCGTTTAGTTAGCCAAAAAAAACTTGAACCTGTTTAAAAAAGAAAATGCTTTATGCAAAAAAAGGTAGATGAACTCAATTTAGTTGCAAGACTATCTGAAATAGTTTTTGGTGATGGCTTTTTGCATTATGGGTTTTGGCCCGAGGGATTACCAAAAGTATCTTCTCTTAGCGCGCTTGGTAAAGCACAAGCAGATTTTGTAGACCAACTTGTTTCCGCTTTTCCTGTTGATACCAAAAAAATTCTTGATGTAGGTTCTGGCACCGGCGCGATTGCACTTAGTTTATCGCGACTCGGTTATGAAATGGCTTGCATTTGCCCATCTGAAACCATGAACAAATTAGCGCGAGCAAAATTGCCAAAAGGCACCGCTGTTCATACCACTAAATTTGAAGACTTTGTGAGTACCGATGAATTTGACCTCTGTATTTTTGCTGAAAGTTTTCACTACATTAACTTACAACAGGCCTTGGCGAAATCAGCGAATCTAGCGGAGCGCGGAGTGGTGATTTTTGATTATTTTCGTCGTGAATCTAAAGCAACAAAAGCATCAGAACAGGGTACGCGAGGCACACATGCTGAGTTTTTAGCAGAATTGACGCGGCAAAAAGATTTTCGTATTGTGCGAGACGATGATATGACAGATTTCATTCTGCCCACATTTCAATTGCTTGATGACTTACAAGAAAACCAAGTTGCCCCCTTAATATCAGAAATTAGAGCGCAAATAAAAGCGCGCGCACCTTTTCGGGCATGGGTGGCAGAAAAGTTGCTGGGTCGTAAACTAGACCAATTAGGTCGAGCAAGAAATCGCGCGTCACACTTTGCCGATTCTTTTGAGTATCGATTAATCGCATTGGAAAAAATTTAGCCACCTTTTATTAGGCAGATTAGACTTGGTTAATCCACCCAACACCAAGTCTGCACATTCTAATAAATCTATATCTTCTTACTAAAAAGAAAACTCCCACTGCGCCCATAGTCTATTTTCGGCCTCTTCTTCTAGTTTAATGGGGTCTTCTACGCTCAGCCTACTTAATTGTAAACTTAGCTTATTAAAGTGCCCATCCAAGAAGTAGTTAATTACTGCGCTAAACTCCGTTTGTTTATCGTTATCGCGGTCAGTATCCATATCTACAAAAGCATATCTACCCGCTAATTCAATTTCTTTTGGTATAAAGTTAATTTGCTGATGTGGGAAAAAACCTGCTTGCACAAAACCGCCTAATAAACTGGTTTCAGCATCATTATTGAGCGTATCTTTAATTTTTTTTGCATGAAGTTCATGCAACAATGAAAAGCCCTTATATTTAAAATATACTTCTTCCATTAGCTGGTCAATTTTATATTGCCCGTTTTGAGCGCCGGCAGCAGTTGTAAGAGAAGGATCTCTATAGCGCGCCACCCGCGGCATTGAAATCTACCAATCTTCTGCAACTGCGACTATCTGTTTCAAAAGCGGTACATTTACTTTGGTTTGTATTGGCTGCAATCGAAATATTTAAGGCAGGCTTATCTAAAAACTCAGTGTCAGATTGGCTGGACTTCATTTCACCACCCATGGCGTTCCACTGTAATCTGCCCGAATACATCAAATGATTATCATCATTATTTCTTTCGCCTATTCCCACGCCGGTAAATATGCCAGCATAATAAGTCATATCGTACAAAGTATCTGGAAATAAATTACCCTTTACTTCAATGCCTTGTTGACGATCTACCGTAAACACATCGTTCACAATCGACCGATTTACAAATTGTTGGTTAGCAGATGAAGCCACACGTTCATTGTTATAATTGACCTTGCCGCGCCCAACACGCACTTGTGCCCAATTATATTTATCAATTGTTAAACTTAAATCACGCAACACTGGTTGTGCCCAGTCATATTGTAGATAATACTTTATCCATGGTGCATAAGCGTGGCCTGTTAACTTGGTACGTGCCCGACGAATCATGAAAGACTTTTCATCTCTCTCTAGATCTGCCAGTGTGCGGGGGTCGCTATCAAACGGCTCAGCGTAGCGTGCCTGAATACGGTTTTGAATCGCAAGTGAGAACTTATCATTGTCGGTTCTCATCTCAAAACCATTTTTACCATAGCTAATACCTGCAGATAGATTGCCTTTTTTAACCAGAGGCTTTGCTTCATTTACGCTCGTCTCTTGCGGCAAGTCAGAATTCGTTTCAGCCACCGCTATCGATTTTGTATGACCGCCCTCAGCTTGATACGATGGTCTAGACTTTAACTCTTGTTCTATTTCTGCTTTAAGCTTTGCTCTTAACTGCTCGACATCCTCATTTTTTTCAAAAGAGCCTAGCTTGGTTCTATTTTCTCCAGGGGCTGCATAAATCTGCTGTGTATTATTATCGACATATAAATCTATCGCAAATGCTGGCTCTGTAAACAAAGCCAATGTACCCAAAGCAAAAATGTGCTTAATAACCAATTGTTTAATATTCATGCCGCCCCCTTAAAATGCATCACAATCAAGCATTTTAAGCGAAATCAGCATTGGCATAATTCACATTTTTTTTCTGAAACCTTTTAAGCCGAAAAAAACGTTGAGGAATTAGTTTAGTTTGTTTTTTTTAATCGATTCAACCGTAAAGTTTTTATCTTTCGTTGTCACCACAATCGCTTGTTTGCCTTTTGCTAATATAAACTCGCATTGATCTCGCTCCATAGAAATGCAATCTAGCACCTCCTCAAACTGCGATGCATGTAATGACTGCGCGAACATACTGCTTTCTTCAATTTTTGGGTTGCGCACCACTTGCCAGCCATCTTTAATCAGCAGTTGTCTTGCCTCGGCATAAGGCATTGCAATGTAAGCCGAAAAATCTGCAGCTTGCGCCACCATGGTTTGCGAAATTGAGATGAGAAAAAATGATACGATAAGTAAGTTTTTCACGATTAACAGCTTTTAAAAAATGGAAATTAGTTGACTCGCAATACACAAAAACATTCCATTTAAATGCTTTTTAAAAGGCGATTTTACATTAACATCAAAATAGATGCTCTGGAAGCCGCTCTGGTATTGCCTTGCAGAGCATTGTTTTTTGCTCGCATTAATAAGGGCTGTAAATGTTATAGACTTGCCAACATTTGCATTACTGTTTGAGCATTTGTATCAGTGTTGGCCACACATTTTCTAGCAATTGGGGCTGAGCCTTTGCAGTTGGGTGTATGCCATCTGCTTGAATTAAATTTGGATTACCAGCAACACCTTCTAAAAAAAATGGCACGTGTTGTATCTTGTGTTTTTTTGCTAGGATTTGGTAGTTTTCGCTAAATTGTTGGCTGTATTTAACACCGTAATTGGGTGGGATTTTCATGCCGAGCAGCAACACCTTGACCTTGTTTTTTTTGGCTTGTTGAATCATCACGTTTAAGTTTTTATAAGTTTCATCCGCACTTAAACCGCGCAAGCCATCGTTGCCCCCCAACTCAATCATCACAATATTTGGCTTATGCGTTTTTAACATATCAGAAAATCTACTTAATCCGCCGCTGGTGGTTTCACCAGTAATGCTGGCGTTAACCACTTGGTCATATCTTTTTTGTTTTGCTAGGCGCTGTTGCAATAAGCTTACCCAGCCCTCATCTAAGGTAATGCCGTATGCAGAAGATAAACTATCGCCAAAGATAATAATGGTTTGCGGCTTAGCTAGATTGGTAGCGTTGACAGACATTGCAACCAAAGCGCACACAAGCACACTAACTGCAGTAAAAAAATGAACTAAACTTTTAAAACGAGAACGCATGATATGGTACCTTCTGACTCTGGAATCGAAACTGCATCTAAGCTTAACCTAACGTATCAGCAAAATAAAAGTATGATTAATAGAAATATTAGCGCTATTTTAGCCACAAACTTAAGCAAGCACGTAGGTGAAGGCACAAATAAAATTGAAATTTTAAATGGCTTGCATTTAGAGGTTGCACAGGGTGAGAGTGTAGCAATCGTTGGGAGTTCGGGCTCAGGTAAATCTACCTTATTGGCATTATTGGCAGGCTTAGACGTGCCAACTAGCGGCGTGGTAGATGTTGTGGGCAAGCCATTTAGCAATTTGGATGAAGATGCACGCGCCGCCATACGCGGTGCACAAATGGGCTTTGTGTTTCAGTCGTTTCAGCTATTGCCCACCATGACTGCGTTAGAAAACGTAATGCTACCCATGCAATTAGCCAACAGAAAAGATGCCAAACAATTGGCGATTGATACGCTACAAAAAGTCAATTTAGCCGAGCGTATGCATCATTACCCAAAACAATTATCTGGTGGTGAGCAACAACGCGTGGCTATTGCTAGAGCTTTTGCGCCAAAACCAGCTATTTTATTTGCAGATGAACCCACAGGAAACTTAGATATTGCCACTGGCGAACGCATTATTGATTTACTGTTTACTTTAAACCAACAAGCCAACACCACGCTTATTTTGGTTACTCATGATAAACAATTGGCACTGCGTTGTAATCAAACATTAACGTTAACACTTGGCAAATTGACTGCAGATTAATGTTAAATCGTATGTTATTAAACTTTTCATTGGCATGGCAGCAATTACGCTCGCAATGGCAAGCGGGCGATTTACGCGTGTTGGTCGTGGCCTTAGTTTTGGCGGTAACATCTATCACCGCTGTTAATTTTTTTACTAACCGAATTTCAGCGCACTTAAATAACCAAGGTGGCATGTTGCTAGGTGGGGATGCAGTCATTATTGCTGATCATGCGTTTCCAAAGCAATATAGTACGCTTGCTAATCAATATGGTCTAAAGGTCGCATCAACGCTAGAGTTTGCGAGCATGGCCATTAATAATGATAAAAATATACTAGCCGATGTTAAAGCGATTGATGACAGGTTTCCGCTTACGGGTGATTTTGGTGTGCAGTTATTTGCGGAAAAAGCCGTACAAAACATACGCGCTGGCCCAGCCATTGGCGAGGTATGGATAGAACCACGCATAGCGAATGCGCTTAACTTAACGCTAGGGGATCAACTTGAGCTGGGGGCAATTAAACTTAAAGTAGCGGGTATTTTACTGCGCGAGCCATCGCGCGGTGGCGACATGTTTAGTTTTGCGCCGCGTGTGATGATGCATATACAAGATGTGCCTGCAACCGAACTCATTCAATTTGGCAGCCGCGTTAAATACCAATTAGTACTGGCGGGCAGGGCTGACAAACTTAAACAATTTATTAAGGCAACAACACCCAATTTACAACGTGGCGAACGAATTGAAGACGTAAAAACCGCGCGGCCAGAGATACGTAGTGCCTTAGATAAAGCCGAAGTTTTTTTAGGTTTAAGCGCCATGGTGAGCGTGCTCTTGGCGATTGTGGCGATGCTACTAGCGAGCTTGCCATATGTTGCACGTAGCCAAGAAACAGCCGCCTTATTACGTTGCTTTGGTGCCAGCAAAGCCAATATAGAACACATGATGTTAATACAAACTGGTCTGTTGGCCTTAATTGGCGGGCTTGCTGGCTGCTTACTTGGCTACTTGGTGCAATTTGGCCTAGCGCATTTTGCAGGTAAGTTATTTTTAGAAACCCTACCTGCCCCTAATTTAACGCCCATCGCCATTGGTATGCTTTTAAGCTTTGCGATTTTGTTTTCTATTATGTGGCAGCATATTCGCGCACTCAAAAATATTCCAACCATTCAAATTTTGCGGCGTAACTTTGTGCAAAACCCTAGTAACGTTTGGCAAAACTACTTGCCCGTGATTGTGGTGATTTCGCTACTGGTTTTTTTATTAGCCAAAACCACAACTTTAGCGCTGGCATTTTTAGCAGGTATTTTTGGTATTTGCTTAGTTGCTGGTGGTTTGGCGTACAGCCTAGCATTGGTGATGCATCGTGCGAGTCAAGTTGAAAGTATTCCTAATATGATGAGCTTGGGTATGGGCAATTTAAAACGAAGACTTGGTTTATCGATTGCACAGATTATTGGGTTTAGTTTGGCTGCGATGATGCTAATGCTGTTGGTGATGGTTAAAACGGATTTGATGCAATCTTGGCAATCTTCATTGCCGGTGGATGCACCAAACAGATTTATTATTAATATTCAAAAAAATCAGGTAGCGCCAGTCAGCACCTTTATTAAACAAATTTCTGTTGAAGCTAACCCACAGATATTCGCGATGATACGGGGAAGGTTGATTGAAAAAAATGGCCAAGCCGTCAATGCTGAGATGTTTAACGATGAACGTGCAAAACGCTTGGTGTCGCGTGAGTTTAATTTGTCATCTGCCGCAGTGATGCAAGCAGATAATCAACTGTTGCAAGGCCGTTGGTGGCGCGCAGATGAAGCTGCAGCGCCGTTGGTATCGATAGAGCAAGACATTGCCAATACGCTTAATGTTAAGGTGGGTGACAAGCTCACCTTCGACATCGCTGGCACTAAAATTACGCTTAACGTGGCCAGCATTCGCAAAGTGGAGTGGGATAGCATGCGGGCTAACTTTTTTGCAGTCACGCCGCCAGAAACCTTAGCTCAATTTAACGCGAGTTACATGACTGCATTTTATTTACCCACTCGCCAAGATGTCGCTCTGAATCGTTTGGTGCAGCAGTTTCCCAATTTTACAGTGATTGATGTTGCAAGCATTATGAATCAAGTGCGCGATATTATGAGCAAGCTTTCGATTGCGGTGAGTTTTGTGTTTAGTTTTTGTGTGTTGGCAAGCATTGTGGTGTTGTTTGCCGCGTTGGTGGCCACACGTAGCGCGCGCTTGCAAGAGGCCACTTTGCTACGCGCATTTGGCGCATCGCGTACGCAAGTATCACAGATGATGTTAACAGAATTCGTAAGCATTGCGTTTGTGGCATCAATTGTCGCGGTGTTGGTGGCTGTTGGGTTAAGTTATTATTTAAGCCACTTTATATTGGTAATTCCGTACCAATTTAACGCTGTTTTAACCTTAAGCGTATTTGCAATTTCATTGGTGTTAATTCCGCTTGCTGCATGGCTGGTGATTCGCGGTTACTTAAACGTGGCACCAAAACAGTTGCTCAATAGCATCTAAATGGGCATTAATTAACGCGATTATTGTTGACCCAGCGCTTGAGATTCTTCTATGGCTAAACTATTAATCAATAAGCTGGTCGTACTTGAATGCGTTTCTCTAAGCTTATCTTTATAATTTTAATCACCTGCTTAATCAATAATTGTGGCTTGGTTAAAACGGTATATAACAATGCGCCAGAGCTTACCAGCTGGTGGCTAGATAGCTATTTTGATTTTACTAAAACGCAAACACAAGTATTAAACCCAGCATTACATCGTCTGCACGATTGGCATCGAGAGAATCAATTAAGCGACTATGTAAGCATACTGCAAAAGATACAAACTGATTTGAGCAAACAACAAATCAAGCCCGATGAAGCATGCCAAAAAATTGAGGTGATTAAAACGAGTTTACTGACACTACAACTGGAGTCGGCTCCCATCGTCGTTGAATTAGCTCAAACTTTAAGCGATCAGCAACTGCAATTTTTTCAGAAAAAACTCACTAAGCGTACAGATAAGTGGAAATCTGAATGGCTACAAGATAGTGCAGAAGAGCAACTAGAAGTTCGTTTAAATAAAACTATAGATGTTGCCGAAAAAGTTTATGGCGATTTAAATGACGCGCAGTTGGCACTATTAAAGAACAACCTTAAGTTAGCCGCTATTAATCCTGCCATTACCTATGCAGAAATACTTCGTCGCAACCAAGACACGGTGGAAATTTTAACCCAATTACAAAGTAATGCTTTATCTGTACCAGAAAAAACTGCGCTGGTGAAGGCAGGTTTCGAGCGATTACAAAACAGCCCAAATTCCAGCTATCAAAACTATGCTAAGAATATTGCGACGCAGACTTGCGAAATTATTTCAAAACTTCATGAAACCACTAGCGCCACCCAAAAACAACATGCGCAACAATGGGTACAAGAATATATTGATTATTTTTCAGCATTAAATAAATAGTAATTTTTAACTGTTATTATCCATTAATTAAGTGTGTTTAGCACAAATCATTAAAAAAGATGCTCTGCGAAAAGCTCTGGTATTGGCTTTTACATTCGACTTAGTGCTTTAGCACTTAGCAAGGATGCTGATGCCAAGAACTGGTCCAGGGAAGTAATTTTTTATCAAGTAAAATACGCATGTTTTACAACTTTTATTGCGCACCCGCTAACGATGGACCAAATTAATAATTGAAATACTTAACGGCAAAAGCAGGGCAAAAAATTGGGGTGTTTTGGTTTAAAATTATCCGCTAAATGACTTAATCAATGAGTTGATTTGTTTAAATAGCTGAACTATTTTTTACTGAACTGTTTATTTGCTGAAATATTTTTTATGAACTTAGCAAAGAAAAATTACCTCTAACCTTAGTATAGGTACAAATTGGCGAGGAGATTCAATGCGCAACGCTCTAATGGGTTTAACTTTAATCGCTCCGTTATTTGCATTTGCCGCAAATGCCGCAGAAATCAACCTGCGCGCGGGCTTATGGCAAATCACCACCATATCGGATTTATTGCGGCTGGCGCCGCACGTGCCGCTAGATCAGATGCAAAATATTAAAGATTTAGCTAACGAATACGGCTTTGAACTACCGCAAATTGAAAAAGGCGCTGCTATCTCGCAAGTGTGTATTACGCAAGAGATGGCTGCCCAAAAAACGTTGCCTAATTTTTACCAATTGCAATTAGGTTGTACTTCTAAACAAGCAAGCCGAGTTAACAAAAACTATAAGGTAGATTTTGTATGCGCCAGCGACACGCTTAAAGGCATCGGTACCGCGACGGGCACGATTACCAACCCAGAGGCTTTCACAGGGCAAACCAACTTTATTGGGCAAGCGCAAGGCAATGAGGTGAACGAAAAGGCAGATATTAGCGGTCAATGGTTAAATGCAAGTTGCGGCGCAGTAAAACCGCTATAGTTACATATACACTAAAGGGAGATTTATATGTCAGAACATGCATTAAAAAACACTAAATTTGATGCGCACGTAGACGCGATTGAAAAACACAAGGCGCTGCTGGAAAAGCTACACCTAGACTCAAATACGCATTTAGATGAAGTGAACAACTCACTTGAGCAGCTTACCCTGACTCTTGAGGAATATATTAAGGTCATTGGGATTCTATAAAACTTAACTCAAAAATTAAAACTTAACGCATTTTTAATAAGCAAAATCTGTTAAGTATTTTCTAGTTAAGCAATTGCTAATCGTTAACGCAAGTGTTGTTACTTTAAATGTTGTTTACGCACTTTTGCATAGGCCGCGAGTAACTGCTGATGCATTTTGCTACTTTCCATATTGTTACCTAAATTTTCTAAGCCCACATATTGCTCATCGCCATTTACAAGATTTAAAGCAAGCGCTAAGGTATCTTTGCCGTACATCAAAGCTAAGTTTGCGGTAAAGTTTTCTACTTTGCCATTTTCTAAGTCTTCTGTAATTTGCACAAGGTTGGCAATACAGCGATAAAGCGCCGCACGCGCGGGTGGTAGTTCGTTAAATTGGGCAATCCAAGTACAACCATCCAAAATATCGTCCGTGGCGCCAACTGCCAAAGCTGCCAGAGTTTTAAGTTCGCCTACGCGTAAATCCACCCAAGTTGTGCCTGAGTCAGCGCACAGGCCAATCAGCGTAGTCACGGGGAGATCGTCAGCTAAATCTAAATCAAGCAAGGTTTCTAATAGGTCAGCAGATTCATCTTGCGTTAAATCTTGCAAACGCAAAGCAAACGGGCGCACACGGTTGCCCACGGTGTTGTTTTCCCATTCTAATTCTTCTACGGGGTAAATCTCACTCATGCCTGGCACAAAAATTCGGCAGGCATACACGCCTAAGTGATTAAAATCGGCAATATACATATCGTGACCACTTTTGTGAATAGTGTTCACACACCAGTTGTAGTCTTCCTCTGTCGTGGTACCAAAGTTCCAATCCGCAAAGTCATAATCTGGCGTACTGCGTAAAAAATCCCAACTAATCACGCCGCTAGAATCCACAAAGTGGATTTCTAAATTTTGTGAGTCGGCGATTTCTTCCATATCAAAACCGGGTGCGACAAAACCTTTTAAACTGCCCAAAGCGCGGCCTTGTAGAAGTTCGGTCAGCGCACGCTCTAGCGCCACCTCAAATCGCGGATGTGCGCCAAAGCTCGCAAAACATCCTTGGTCTTCTGGGTGCAGCAATGTCACATTCATCACAGGATATTGGCCGCCCAGTGAAGCGTCTTTTACCAAAATTCCGTAGCCTGCATCTCGCAAACCTTTAATCCCAGCGGCAATGCGTGGGTAGCGATTAATCACTGTTTCAGGCACGTCTGGCAAGCAAATGCCTGCGTGGATAATTTTGTATTTAATATCGCGTTCAAAAATTTCCGCCAAGGCTTGCGTGCGTGCTTCCATCAAGGTGTTGCCCGCGCTCATGCCATTGCTTACGTATAAATTGCCAATGAGGTTGACGGGGAAATACACAGTTTGGTCATCTCGCAAGCGTTTGTAGGGAATCGCGCAAATGCCGCGCTCACGGTTGCCTGAGTTGAGGTCGATAAGTTGGCTGGCAACGGCCGTGCCTTCTGGGTTGTAAAACGCTTGCAATTCAGGGGTGAGCAAGCCGCTGGGCCATTCATTCGCTTTTTTACCTGTGTTGAGCGGAAACCATTTTTCGTAAGGGTAGTGCACATAATCGCTATTGGCTAAAGTTTCACCTAGGTAAAAATGCGTCCAAAAATAATTGGTGCTGAGGCGCTCAAAATATTCGCCCAATGCACTGGCGCGCGCAGCCAATTGTGAAGCGCCTTTGCCGTTGGTAAAAAGCCGTGTGCAATCGCGGTCAATCACGTGCACAGACCAAATACCTTCAATCTCGTTGAGCCATGACTTTTCTTCTACTTCAATGCCAAGTGCTTCTAATTTGCCTTGCAAAGTACGGATGGAAGATTCTAAAGAAGCATCCTTACTGGGGATAAAAGTTTCGTTACTTGAGTTAGCTTGAGTCGTCATGAAGCGCGCTTTGAAATAATAAAGCCGATAGCATAGCATGCTAAGCCTGCATAACCTGCTGCGCATATGCAAAGTAGCTTTTAGCGCGGTGACAACTGCCTGAGTTCATATAACAGACTGCGTTGCAAGCCCGCCTAACACATGCTTTTTTAAACAACATCAAAATAGATGCTCTGTAACAGTTCTTGGCATCACTATTCTCGTTAAGTGATAAAGCACCAAGTCGAATGCGAAATGCAATACCAGAGCGACCGACATGTATTGTAGGGCCTAGCAAAGTCATAGTAGCAACCATTTTCCATGTTGATTTCATTCAATCCTGTATCACTCATCACAAAATATCTAAGTCAGCATGCTGTTCGAGTGCTAAATAGTGCGGTGAATTATTTTTGATGATGATTGTTGAAAGCAAAAACTCGCTTAAGCGGGTTTTTTGTTTCTGAAGATGGGCATGGAACTAATAACAATGTGTTGTAGCGAACAGAGCATTATCTCTTTAGCTCATATGCTATGTCTTCAACGTTACTTTCAAAGTCAAAAACAATTAAGGATAGTTATGAACAATAATACAATTAGAATTGCAGTGGCTTGCACGCTTTGCTCGGTTGCGCTCAGCGTCACCGGCGAGGAAATGTATCGCGGTGCATGGTACGCATTGCCAGGAGCTAGCATCCTGAGGGCAGACAGCAATTTTGAAGCCAAACAACACGGGGGTGGTTTTTTTCTCAAGCTAGGAAATGAAGTATCAACCAATTGGGACATACAAGGAGGCTTAAGCTATAACCGGTCAAGAGAGGATACAGGCATTGCTGGCGTGGGTGGGCATTACAAACAACTTTCACTCGGTGCTGATGCACTTTATATGTTCAGTCGCGAAAGTTTTCGCCCGTTCCTGCTGGTAGGCGCTGGAATTGCACGTAACAACGTCGACTATAGCAACCTGCCCACCCTACATAACGAAATGCGTACCTCATGGACTACCAATGTCGGGTTTGGTGCTCAGTGGCTAATAACGGAAATGATTGGTTTGCAAGCAGACATCAGACATCAGTGGTCAAGATCGGACGCAAAGGCCTTGGCAGCAGGCATAGACACTTCAGGAACCGTAAACAATACACTACTTAATCTTGGTGTTATTTTTCGTTTTGGGGGAGAAAAAAGTCGTCCAATTGAATCGATTGCTAGCAATAAATCTGACGACATGCCAACAGCCTCCGTGGTCACTGAGCCTAAAGCGGACGAAAAAATAGTAGCCGCAATCGAAGAGGATGCATCCACAGCCCCCTGCAAAGCCCTTATGGAAACCGTGACTATTTCTGCAGAAAAGTTATTTAGTTTTGATAAGATTGAAATGAATACAGGCTCAAAACCCTTACTGGACGAAATAGTAACAAAATTAAAAGCAAATCCTGAGTTTGAGCTAGTGATGGTAACAGGTCATACCGACCGCATAGGTAGCACGAAATACAACCAACAATTGTCTGAGCAAAGAGCAATGCAAGTCACCGCCTATTTGGTCAGCGAGGGCATAGATGCTAATCGCCTTAAAAGTGTGGGCAAAGGTGAGGATGAGCCAAAAGTAAGTTGCGAGGGAGTGAGAGGCAATAAACTCATCGAATGCTTACAACCCAACCGTCGCGTGGTGATTCAAGAACATATGCAACATCAAATCCATGGTAATGCAGGCTGCAAATAAGCAGTAGTAGCTCAGACCCCATCTGGCAGTTACCAAAATTTTAGGTTTCTGTCAGTTAGCGATTTGGTCTGTTAGTTTAATAAGAATTTGTCGTTCAAAATCCTAATCTACCTAGCAAGACTACTGGGACTCTAACCAGAAGCAGTGAGCCCACACCAACTGCTTTACACAGCGTTTTAATCTAGTTAACAAGAGCATCTTTTATGTATGTTTCAGTTAATGATTTGTTCGATGGCTTATGTTCGCTAATGCACAGAGTTTTCCAACTCAGTCTGTAATACTTACGTGAACAACTAAATAATACGTGCCTAAATTTAAACAAGGAGAAACACATGGCTCAGACAATACAATCTCGTAAGACAAAAGAAAATATTTTTTTGTCATTACGCCTGGCACCCATCATTGCAGCGCTGGTGCTGATTAATGGCTGCGCTTCAACGCCACAACCTCCGACGTCAGATTTGCAAGCCGCAGAGCAGGCCATCGCAAGCGCTGAGCGAGCACGCGTTGCTGATTACGCATCGGTAGAACTAAGTGAAGCACGCGACAAACTCTCGGGCGCCCGCAGTGCTGTGCAACAAGAAAAAATGGTGCAGGCACAGCGCCTTGCCCAACAGGCAAAAGCTGACGCTGAACTAGCCTCTGCCAAAGCAGAAGTGGCCAAGTCTCGCCTGGTCAATGAACAGATGCAAAAAGGCACCGACACATTGAAAATGGAAATGCAACGTAAGACAGGAGATAAATAATGAACACACAAATACGTTATACCAAAACCTTAATAGCCACCGCAGTGGCTTCTGCAATGTTAATGGCATGCTCAGCCAAACCAGTTAAACCTGAGGTTGCTAACAATGCACGAGTTAAGTTATCGCAGTTGCAGTCAAACCAAGCGCTTGCAAAGCAAGCGCCAGTGGCCATTAAAGACGCAGAAGATGCACTGCGTGTGGCTGAATTACCGCAAATAGATACAGAAAAGGGTGCGCACTTAATGTATATCGCAGAGCGCAAGGTTGATACTGCCCAAGCACTGGCAGAAAGCCGCCTGTTAGTTGAGCAGCGTACAGCACTTAGCCAGCAACGCGAAACTGCACGCCTTGATTCGCGCACCCAAGAAGCAGACATGGCACGTAGTAAAGCTGAATCGGCCCGTATGGATACGCAAGTTGCACAGAGTGAGGCAAATAGCGCCCGAAGTAATGCCGAATCAGCACGTGTAGAAACATTGGCCGCAAAGAAAGAAGCTGAAAATGCCCGCAGTGGAGTGGAATCAGCACGGATGGAAACACTTGCTGCGCAACAGGCATCGGCAGATGCGCAACAAAAAACGGCTGACTTACAACGCCAGATTGCAGAACTAAATGCCAAGCCTACCGATCGTGGTCTAGTAGTCACATTGGGCGACGTGCTCTTTGATAACGATAAATCCACCCTTAAGAGCGGTGCTGCTACAAATCTCGCTAAACTTGCCTCATTTCTTACTCAGTACCCAGACCGCTCAGTGCTTATCGAAGGCCACACCGATAGTGTCGGTAACGAGGACTATAATCAGGCGTTATCACAGCGTCGAGCAGACGCAGTGCAAGTCTGGTTAATGAAACAAGGCGTCAATGTAGACCGAATCGTTACAACCGGTAAAGGCGAAGTATCGCCAGTGGCTGGAAATGCTAGCGCCTCTGGGCGCCAGTTAAACCGTCGCGTTGAAGTCATTATTCAAGATTCCGGCGCACCCCAACTTTAAAAACAACAGGTTAGGCAATAACGTCTGCCTAGCCTGCACTTTAAGCAACTCAATTCAGCATAATCATTGCGCAATCGATATACGCGTGCAATGTAGGCGCTGTGATGTTGCCTGCCGTTGATAGACGCCAACGATTAAAAAGGGAAAACCATGCCACAAAAAATGCAAGCAGCAGTCGTTGAACAGTTTGGCGCGCCCTTGGTATTGCGTGAGTGGGATATTCCCACACCAAGCTTTGGGCAGATTTTAGTCAAAACCGAGGCTTGCGGAGTTTGCCATACTGATTTGCATGCCGCCAATGGTGATTGGGCTGGGCAACCCAAGTTGCCATTTATTCCAGGTCATGAAGGCATAGGTATTGTGGTGGCGCTTGGCGCTGGCGTGACCACTGTGAAAGAAGGCGATCGCGTAGGCGTGCCTTGGCTATATTCGGCTTGCGACCATTGTGAATACTGCTTAAGCGCATGGGAAACCGTGTGTACAAAAGCGGAGTTTGGTGGGTATACCAAAAATGGCGGCTTTGCCGAATACATTCTTGCAGACCCTAATTACGTGGCGCATATTCCCAAAGGGATTGCCGCCTCCGAGGCCGCGCCGATTATTTGCGCGGGCGTGACCACTTACAAAGGCATTAAAGAAACCCAGGCTCGCCCTGGTGAATGGCTGGCTATTTCGGGCATTGGTGGCTTGGGGCATTTGGCGATTCAATATGCAAAAGCCATGGGCTTGCAAGTATGCGCCATTGATATTGATGACAGAAAATTAGCCCATGCCAAAAAAATGGGCGCAGATTTATTGATTAACGCTAATAAAGCTGGCGCCGTTGCTGTCATGAAAAAAGCCACCGATGGCGGCGCGCATGGCGTGCTGATTACGGCACCTTCCATCGATGCATTTTCGCAAGGCATTGGTATGACCCGTAAAAAAGGCACCTGCGTTTTGGTTGGTTTACCGCCTGGCGAGTTTCCAACCCCATTGTTTAAAGTGGTTGCAAACTGCATCACCATTCGTGGCTCGTTTGTAGGCACACGCTGGGACATGGCGGTGGCCCTTGCTTTTGCGGCAGATGGCAAGGTAAAAGCCGATATAGAGTTACAGCCTTTATCGGCGATTAACGAGGTATTTAAACGGCTAAAAAATGGCGATGTGCCGTCTAGAGTGGTGCTAGATTTTAGTGCAAAAAGTCAATAAAAAAAATGTTATTTTGAAACGGGGCAGGCTCTGATGAAAGTGATTCAGTACAGTTTAATCGGCATCATCGCCTTTATAACGTTGTTGTGGGTAGCGGTGAACACAAACGCGCTAGCCACCACCTATGAGATTTTTGCTTGGAGAAGCCTGCTGCTTCAATATTCGGGCATTTTGGCACTCACTGTGATGAGCCTTGGTATGTTACTCGCCATGCGCTTCACTTGGTTAGAAGATAAGCTAAACGGGCTTGATAAAGTTTACCGTTTGCATAAATGGTTGGGCATCACTACCTTGGTTTTTGTGCTATTGCACTGGCTATTATTTAAAGTGCCAAGATGGTTAGTGGAGGCTGGCCTGTTAATTAAACCAGCGCGTGCGGCGAAACCACCAGAAACGCTTGCGATTTTTAATTTTTTTCAGAGCCAGCGCGGCCTTGCAGAACAAATTGGTGAATATGCGGTTTATGTGTTGGTCGCTTTAATTGCCGTCGCGCTCATCAAACGCTTCCCCTACCGCTATTTTTTGATATCGCACCGTTGGATTTCGCTGGTGTATTTAGCGCTTATTATTCATGCAGTAGTGCTAATGAAATATGCTTATTGGACGACCGTGTTAGGGGTGATTATGGTGCCTATGATTTTGCTTGGCATTTTTGCCGCGTTGATTAGTTTATTCAAACGTATTGGGCATACGCGCAAAGTAGTTGGTGAAATCACCGCAATCACCTACTTAGACGGTGTGCACATGAATGCAGTCACCGTGCAATTGAAATCGCAATGGTCAGGGCACTATGCAGGGCAATTTGCGTTTGTTACCTTTGACCAACTTGAAGGCGCGCACCCGTTTAGTATTACCTCGGCGTGGCTGGATGATGGCAAACTATCTTTTTTAATTAAAGCGCTTGGTGACTATACCAACACATTAAAATCCAGTCTTAAAATCGGACAATCGGCCGTTATAGAAGGCCCGTACGGGCGGTTTGATTTTAACAGCCAATCCAACAGGCAAATTTGGATTGGGGGAGGCATCGGAATTACGCCTTTTATTGCCAGAATGAAATCGTTGGCCAAAAGCCCCGATGGGCGGGTAGTGGATTTATTTCACACTACAACCGACACTGACCAAGCCTCGTTAGCTTTGCTCACGCAAGATGCCGAAACGGCGGGTGTTGAATTGCATATTATGATTAACTCGCAAGAGGGTTATTTAACGGGCGAAAAACTCAGAGCAAAAATCCCCGATTGGAAAGAGGCCGACGTTTGGTTTTGCGGCCCAGCACTATTTGGCGAAACATTGCGCGCAGATTTGGTGTTAAACGGCTTGGATGCTCACAGATTTCATCAAGAATTATTTGAAATGCGCTAATTCAGGGTCAGCAAAACAAAATCGAATGAAAAAGCCCAGTTGTTTCGAAATGGGCTTTTTCATTTAATTATTTCTACTTAAATTATTTGTTCATGACATACATGGTTACTTCATAGCCAAAACGCATTTCTGTAGTAACAGGTTTAGTCCACAAAATAATTTCCAAAGGATTGTTTGTTTGATCTGACAAGTTGTAGTGTTCGTATGTGATTACTATACGCCCGCAAAAAAAGTAACGCAGTGCTGCATCATGAATGCGCACTAAGTAACTGCATGAGCATGCCCTATGCAGCAACCACACAAACTCCGGAGTAACACAGCAAATCAATAGAAAGAGCATACGTTAGCACGGCTTCCTATTTACATAGCATCGCCCTGATTGAAGTCAATAACTATTACTGGGGCATCGTAGTCTGTAAACAACTAGATTTATACATAGGTCATTGAGGCAACTAAGTCATTGACTAGTCCATATGATAATCTTTAACTACGGATTACACCAAACGGATGTTTTGAATGAATGTCCTTATATGGGATTCTGTAAGATATTAGCTTAAATTTATAACCCATATTGACCCAAGAGCATCACGTAGGCAAGATGCTCATATGATTATTTTTCTACAACTTCGTTAGCACCTACCTAACAAATACAACGGAGGAAATCAAAATGGCAAAGTACAGAGTGTTAAGTCTTGACGGGGGCGGATTGCGTGGTTTGATCACAGCTCGATTGCTTGATCGACTCAACTCTGATCCAAAAATCGCAGGCTGGTTAGATTCTGTTGACCTTTACGCCGGCACATCCACGGGTGGAATTCTTGCATTAGGTCTAGCGACTGGAAAATCTCCAAACGAAATTTGCGACTTGTACAAAGGAAAGGGTGCGAAAATTTTTGACGATAGTTTCTGGGACAACATTCGCGATCTAGGTAAAACCGTTGGTGCCGATTATGCCAATAAAAACCTTAGGATCGAGTTAAAAAAGATATTTGGAAACAAGAAACTTAAGGATGTGAGCAAGAAGGTTGCAATACCTACATTTGACCTCGACAATGAAGCAACTACTCATGAGCGAACTTGGAAACCAAAGATATTTCATAACTTCAAGGGGGCTGATTCCGATGAAGATGCGCTAATTGCCAACGTCGCGCTATATACGAGTTCTGCACCTACATACTTTCCGTCTGCCGATGGTTACATTGACGGCGGCGTATTCGCTAACAATCCAAGCTTAGTCGCACTAGCACAGGCTATTTCAAAAAGGAATCAACACGCTGAAAGAGCATCACTTGATGAAGTGGTAATGCTGTCCCTTGGTACTGGTGTTAGTCTGACCTACATCAAAGGACAAACCTTAGACTGGGGCTACGCGCAGTGGGTTAAGCCACTTATAAATGTGCTTATGGATGGAGTTGCTGGAATATCAGACTATCAGGCACGGCAACTATTAGATGATCGCTATCACCGACTGCAAATTGTTTTTGATCCTGACGAAACGATACCGTTGGATGCTGTTGATAAGCTAGACCGTATGGATCAGATCGCCACCGATTACAATTTAGACAAAACCATTCAATGGATTTCCGACTCTTGGCGCTAACCCATTATTCCAACGGTACTGCGCAAAAAGCCGCGCAGATCGATGAAATCAAACATTCACTGTCATCTTTAGGGAGTGTGTTTTAGGTAGTACAAAGCAGCTGAAAAGCTTTCTCCTAGCATATATTACTTGTTTGAATATCCTAATCTTGATTAATATTAGAGTAGCATTACTTTTGCTCAATAAGATTGTACAAAATATGAAAATGTAATTTATTTTCTAATTTCAATTATTGAATTGACGACTATCAAATCAGTTGTTTAAACAATATGGCATATTTAATATCTAAGTAATAATACTCACAAACACTTTAATCAAGTATTCTGTTTTAATGACGTTAAGATTATTAGCAAAAGCATATAATTTATTTTGTAATTTCAAATGAATAGATAGATGTAAATTTAATGACGACCATTTCAAACAATATGGATGTTGTAGAGTCCGCAAGGCTCAAGCATTTGTTCTCTGCCAGCAAGCCAGCGTTGATTACGAGCGTTTTACTTGCTTCAATCCTTGCATTTACAGAAAGAAATGTAATTCCCTCTTCTGTTGTCGCTATTTGGTATTGTTTATTTTTATTAGTATCTATTGTAAGAGGAAGCTTGTTAATCTTATTTGAACGCCAAAAGTTTGTGGATCATTCTACAACTCGCAAATGGTTGATGAGATTTCGTTTAGGTGTTTTATTAAGTGCTGTAGTGTGGGGTTCGATTGGTTATCTCATGTTTCCAGTAAGTAACCTCCAGCATCAAATGTTCCTAATTTTTGTGTTGGCAGGTATATCTGCTGGCGGAATGATTTCTTTTTCAGCAGATTTAATGAGTGCAGTTGTTTATTCTATAACTGTACTTGTACCCCTTATTTTTTATTTATTTACTAATAATTCTAGCTTGTCTTTTACTATGGGTGCGGCAGGCGCACTTTACCTTGGTTTTATAATCATGAGCTCGCGTCAAATTAATTTGAATATACTTGAAAATACCATTTTAAGAATAGAAGCCGTAGAAAAAGAAAAGTTAGCGCGTAACCACGGTAATAATTTGGAGTTGAATAATCGAATACTTACTCAGATAAATGAACGTGTAACGTTAACAGACATTCTAAAAGAACTTACGCTTCATGTAGAAGCGCTAAATCCGGGCATGATTTGTTCTATTTTGCTACTCGATAATGATGGCAAAACTTTGCGCACGGGAGCGGCGCCAAGCTTACCAAGTTTTTACAATCAGGCGATTGATGGCGTAGAAATTGGTGATAATGTAGGTTCATGTGGAACTGCTGCTTATCGAGGGGAGCGCGTAATTGTCGAAGACATACAAGTGCATTCATATTGGGCAGCATATCGAGAACTTGCTAGTAAAGCAAAATTGCAATCTTGCTGGTCGCAACCATTTAAAAACAAAGATGGTAAGGTGCTTGGAACATTTGCCATTTATCACCATCACAAGTCTCACCCTACTGAAAATGAGCTTTCACTAATTGCTGACTGTGCAAATTTAGCTCAGCTTGCAATTGAGACGAATCGTGCCCAAAACGATCTACGTATTTCAGCAATCGCATTTGATTCTAATGATGGTATGGTGGTCACAGATGCAAATGGCATCATTCTTCGTGTAAATAGTGCTTTCACAAAAATTACTGGCTATACAGAATATAATGTTGTTGGAAAGGCCCTTGGCATGCATGGCTCCAACATAAAAGAAGTAAATATTTATTCTGAAATGTGGAAAGCAATTAAAGACGCTGAGGTATGGGAAGGTGAAATACGCAATTATCGAAAGAATGGAGAAGTCTATCCAGAGTTGCTCACCATAGCTAAGGTTAAAGACACAAACTCCATCGCTACCAACTATGTTATATCTATAGTCGATATAACGATAAGAAAGAATGCAGAGGAGGAGATTCAGTCTCTTGCGTTTTATGATCCACTCACGCATTTACCTAACCGGCGACTTTTGCTTGATCGACTTAATCTTGCATTGATTAATAGCTCGCGAAGCGGCAAAGATGTTGCACTATTGTTTCTTGACCTTGATCATTTCAAGACACTTAACGACTCTCTAGGCCATGATATTGGAGACATCCTATTGAAACAGGTTGCAGAAAGGTTGACCTCATGTATACGTGATAGCGATACTGCCGCGCGCTTAGGAGGTGATGAATATTTGGTTATGCTAGAAAACTTAAGTGAGCAATCTATTGAAGCTGCTGCTCAGGCTGAGATTATCTCTGAAAAAATCCTATTCGCACTAAATCAACCTTATCAGCTTCATAAAAACGAATATCAAAGTACTGTTAGCATTGGGGTGGCTCTATTTGGAAATCAAAATATCTCACAAGACGAACTTCTGAAACATGCTGATATTGCAATGTATCAAGCCAAGAAAGCGGGTAGAAACTCAGTTTGCTTTTATGACCCACAGATGCAACATACTATACATGCCCGACTAGAGTTGGAGCGTGAATTACGCGAAGCAATTGAGAAACAGCAGTTTAAGTTGTATTATCAAATTCAGGTTGATCATCTTGGTACCCCATTGGGCGCTGAAGCATTAATCAGATGGCAGCACCCTGAACGTGGTGTAGTATCACCGTTTCAATTTATTCAGTTAGCAGAAGAAACTGGATTGATTTTACCCATTGGACAATGGGTACTGGAGGCCGCTTGTGCCCAACTTAAAGTATGGGAGCAAAGCGCACATAGTAGCGCCCTAACAATATCAATTAATGTAAGTGCGAAGCAATTTCGACAAGAAGGTTTTGTAAATCAAGTACAAACTGCGGTTAATCGTTACGCTATTAATCCGAAACTTCTCAAGCTTGAGCTAACTGAGAGCATACTCCTTGAGAGTATCGAAGCAACTATCAAAATAATGAATGATTTAAAAAAGACTGGAATTCGGTTCTCACTAGACGACTTTGGTACAGGTTATTCATCATTGCAATACCTAAAGCGTTTACCACTATCTCAACTGAAAATTGATCAATCATTTGTACATGATATTGTTTCTGATACCAACGATAAAGCAATTGTGCGTACTATTATCGCAATGGCCCAAAGCATGGAGCTTGAAGTGATTGCTGAAGGGGTCGAGACTATAGAACAAAGACAGCTTTTGCAAAATACAGGTTGTATGAAGTTTCAAGGTTATTTATTTGGAAAACCAGTATCAATTGAAGAGTTAGATTTTTTACTTAGTCAAAATTTGACGACTTCTGATAGTGTTAGTAACTATTAAGTATCTTTGAAGACTAGATTTATATGTGATTGCAGTTTAATAATTCAGTACTTATCATTCAAATGATAAGTGGACCTACCTTAAAAAAGTAGACGCATCGACCTAAAATTATATAAATTTTGAGTCTATATTTTTGTTTACTTAATGACAGGCAAATTGTTGGGTCACTGATTGGCGGCATTAAAGAAACTCAAGAAATGCTAGATTTTTGTGCAGAACACAATATTACCTCTGACATAGAAATTATAGACATAAAAGACATCAAAAAACCTATGATCGTATGCTTAAGGGTGATGTAAAATATCGGTTTGTGATTGATATGGCAACACTTTAAAATCTAGAAATAATTTTGCATGGAATTAACGAGCGAAACATCAGAACTCATAAAAGGGCATAAATAATTCTCTAACAACAGTAACTGTGCGTTGCACTATAAGCTGAAACTATCTATCAATTAAAATCAATTAGTTATATAGTTACTTAACGCCATAAACTGCAATTTAATACCCCATAAGTTGCGAGTATCTCCATTGATTTACGCATAAAGTGCAATCGAGTTGTAAGCCTTGAATTTACTAGCTTTCTTGAAGTAACAGGAAATTTTTTTGTAGATATTTTAATAAATTCTTGTATATTGATTTCTTCTAGATAGTTGGGAAGTAAATACCATTTTTCAGCATTAGCATAACTTTGCAACACGCCTTTACCCAGCCCATAAAACCATCCCAGACCGTATTGAGCGCTGGCACCCACCTAATTGGCGAACAGGGTATATAGTTCAGCGGCTTTATGATAGTCCTGCGCAACTCCTTGACCTTTATCATACATCAGGCCTAGGTTGTATTGGGCACTTGCATCACCCTGATTCGCAGCCAGAGTATATAGTTCAGCTGCTTTATGATAGTCCTGCGCAACTCCTTGACCTTTATCATACATCAGGCCTAGGTTGTATTGGGCACTTGCATCACCTTGATTCGCAGCCAGAGTAAATAGTTCAGCGGCTTTACTATAGTCCTGCGGAACGCCTATGCCATTGTTATACATCAGGCCTAGGTTATATTGGGCGCTTGGATCCCCTTGATTCGCAGCCAGAGTATATAGTTCAGCTGCTTTATTATAGTCCTGCGCAACGCCTTGACCTGTGTCATACATCAGGCCTAGGTTGTTTTGAGCGCTTGCATCCCCTTGATTCGCAGCCAGAGTATATAGTTCAGCGGCTTTACTATAGTCCTGCGGAACGCCTATGCCATTGTTATACATCAGGCCTAGTTTATATTGAGCGCTTGCATCCCCTTGATTCGCAGCCAGGGTATATAGTTCAGCGGCTTTCTTATAGTCCTGTGCAACGCCTTGATCTGTGTCATACATCAGGCCAAGGTTGTTTTGAGCGCTTGCATCCCCTTGATTCGCAGCCAGAGGATATAGTTCAGCGGCTTTACTATACTCCTGTGCAACGCCTTGATCTGTGTCATACATCAGGCCAAGGTTGTATTGGGCACTTGCATCCCCTTGATTCGCAGCCAGAGGATATAGTTCAGCGGCTTTACTATACTCCTGTGCAACGCCTTGATCTGTGTCATACATCAGGCCAAGGTTGTATTGGGCACTTGCATCACCCTGATTCGCAGCCAGAGTATATAGTTCAGCTGCTTTATGATAGTCCTGCGCAACTCCTTGACCTTTATCATACATCAGGCCTAGGTTGTATTGGGCACTTGCATCACCTTGATTCGCAGCCAGAGTAAATAGTTCAGCGGCTTTACTATAGTCCTGCGGAACGCCTATGCCATTGTTATACATCAGGCCTAGGTTATATTGGGCGCTTGGATCCCCTTGATTCGCAGCCAGAGTATATAGTTCAGCTGCTTTATTATAGTCCTGCGCAACGCCTTGACCTGTGTCATACATCAGGCCTAGGTTGTTTTGAGCGCTTGCATCCCCTTGATTCGCAGCCAGAGTATATAGTTCAGCGGCTTTACTATAGTCCTGCGGAACGCCTATGCCATTGTTATACATCAGGCCTAGTTTATATTGAGCGCTTGCATCCCCTTGATTCGCAGCCAGGGTATATAGTTCAGCGGCTTTCTTATAGTCCTGTGCAACGCCTTGATCTGTGTCATACATCAGGCCAAGGTTGTTTTGAGCGCTTGCATCCCCTTGATTCGCAGCCAGAGGATATAGTTCAGCGGCTTTACTATACTCCTGTGCAACGCCTTGATCTGTGTCATACATCAGGCCAAGGTTGTATTGGGCACTTGCATCACCTTGATTCGCAGCCAGGGTATATAGTTCAGCTGCTTTATTATAGTCCTGCGCAACGCCTTGACCTTTGTCATACATCAGGCCTAGGTTGTTTTGAGCGCTTGCATCCCCCTGATTCGCAGCCAGAGTATATAGTTCAGCGGCTTTATTATTTTGACCATTCTCATAAGCAGACTCGGCTTCTTCTAAATCGGGAATAAAGATGTACTGATAAACTAATAGCAACAAAGCGAAGAATAGCAACAAAGCGAACAAAAAGGTTTTGAATTTATTTATCATCTATTTAATCCGGTTACTACGAATTATTTAAAGAATCACTGTTTTTTAGTTTATATTATAAACAGCAAACACTGTGCCAAGCTGTAAGGTATTGATTTTATTTGGCTGGCAAATGAAGCAAAGTTGAGATGGCTGTTTAAAACCTAATTGTGGTTTTCTACAACCAATTTCTATTTACTACTACAACATTGTTGCTTAAAGTTACAGTAATTTAGTTGCAACTTATGGTGTAACTGTGCGTTGCACTATAAGCTGCAACTATCTAACTATTAAAATCAATTAGGTCTTTGGATTGAAAGTTTGCGAACGGCCACGAACTGCACCAACACGAGCATTATCTCCGACAGGATTGTTTTTAGCCATGATTCAACTCCTTAGAAAATTAAGTATTAACTATACAAACTCATTTTTTTAGTTGCAACTTATGGGGTCTTTACTAGCAACTTATGGGGTCTAACTTGCAACTTATGGGGTCTCCCACAGTAACCCACAAATATTCGTTAAACGCGAAGCTTAACCGCACTTACTCTCACCACAATTCAAACACGTCAAACACCCATCCATAATAATGCAGGCTTTGGTGTTACATTTTTTGCAAAGGCTTGCACTTTTTGGAAAGCCCTCATCATTCATTTCTTCACCGCTTTTTGCGTGTTTTTCTAGGTATTCAGTTTTTTTTTCTGCCACCAATTTTTGTTGGTGTTCATCTAGCCCTGGTTTTTTAAGCATGCCAATTTCTTGCAGGTGTTGCTCGACCACTTCGCCAATCTCTGCAACTAAACTTGGCACAAAACGGCCGCCTTTTTTAAAGTAGCCGCCACTTGGCTCAAATACGCTTTTAAGCTCTTCTACCAAAAAGGTTACATCGCCACCCTTACGAAACACCGCAGACATCACGCGCGTTAAGGCCACAATCCACTGAAAGTGATCCATATTTTTACTATTAATAAAAATCTCAAACGGGCGGCGGTGCTCTTGCGGCGTGCCTTCGTTCATCACCACATCGTTAATGGTAATGTAAAGCGCATGCTCGGTAACAGGCGTTTTTACCTTATAAGTACTGCCCGTGATTTTCTCTGGGCGGTCTAGCGGCTCGCCAAGTTGCACCACTTTTTGGTTCTCTTTGGCCTCTGCCGCTTTTGCTTTGTCTTCATCGCTCACCAGCGCAAAGCCAGTGATTTTTTTATCTATTTTAACTGCCATAACTTCTCTCCTAAATACTGTAAATCTTGCAAGGGCTGAGACTCAGCCACAAATTTTGCAAACCATGCTTTTAAAGCTGCCACGCGATTTTGTGCGAAATCTCTCATCTTAAGCTCCCTTAAAATTTACCGTAATATCCTTCTTTTAATGCGTCATATAGGTTTGCGGCGCTATGAATCTCGCCATCATATTCAATCTCTTCGTTACCTTTTACTTCGATTTCAGTGCCATCATCTAGCGTAAATTTGTAGGTGGTGTTTTCTAAATCTTTCTCTGTTACCAACACGCCTTGGAAAGCCTCTGGGTTAAACCTAAAAGTGGTGCAACCTTTTAAGCCTTTGTCGTAAGCGTACAAGTAAATATTTTTAAAGTCCTCAAAATCGTAATCAGTTGGCACGTTAATGGTTTTTGAAATACTGCTATCAATCCATTTTTGTGCCGCTGCCTGAATATCCACGTGCGCCTTCGCCATAATGCTTGATGAATCTAAAAAGTAATCTGGCAGTTTTTCTTCATCAGAAGTGCCAAACGGCATCGCTTTTGAGTTAATCAACTCGCGGTAAGCCAGCAACTCGTAGCTAAACACATCAACCTTCTCTTTAGATTTTTTACCTTCGCGAATCACATTACGGTTGTAATGGTGCGCAAAGCTAGGCTCAATGCCATTGCTAGCGTTATTTGCCAAGCTTAATGAAATGGTGCCAGTTGGCGCGATTGAGCTGTGGTGCGTAAAGCGCACGCCCTTAGCCGCAATTTGGTTACGCAAACCTTCTGGAAACTGTTGCATATAACGGCTGTATTTACCTAACAACACTTTACCTGCGATTTTTTGCCCAACTTTAATGCCATCTGCCGCCATTTCTGGGCGTTTTGCCAACATATCGGCAGTGACTTCAAATTTCTCTTCCATAATTGGCGCTGGGCCTTTTTCCTCTGCCAGTTGCACGCCAACGTTCCAGCCTTCTTCTGCCATTACGCGGGTGACTTCCTCGGTAAACTTCAATGATTCTTCCTCACCATATTTCATTTTCATCATGGTAAGCGTAGAACCCAAGCCCAAATAACCCATGCCATGGCGACGTTTGCGCGCAATTTCATCGCGCTGTTGTTGCAATGGCAAGCCGTTAATCTCAACCACGTTATCGAGCATGCGGGTAAACACACCCACCACTTCACGATATTCTGCCCAATCGAAATATGCGCTATCAGTAAAAGGTTTTTTAACAAACATGGTTAAATTAACCGAGCCCAATAAACACGCACCATAAGGAGGCAAAGGTTGCTCGCCACATGGGTTAGTCGCGCGGATATTCTCGCAGAACCAGTTGTTGTTCATCTCGTTCACGCGGTCAATCAAAATAAAGCCTGGCTCAGCAAAATCGTAGGTGGAAGACATAATCACATCCCACAAGCGGCGCGCTTTAATGATTTTATAAACGCGGCAAGCCACTTTGCCTGCATCTACGCCATCGGCCTTTGTGAGGTATTTGCCTTTTACTGGCCACTCGCGCCAAACCACTTGGCATTCATCATTCACATTTAAGCCATCAACAATTGATTCTTTTTCAGTCACAGGAAAAGCCAATTTCCACTCTGCGTCCGCCTTAACTGCTTCCATAAATTCTTTGGTGATGAGGCAACTTAAGTTAAATTGACGTAAACGGCCTGCCTCACGCTTGGCTTTAATAAAATCTGTCACATCTGGGTGACTAATATCAAATGTGGCCATTTGCGCGCCACGGCGACCACCCGCAGATGACACCGTAAAGCACATTTTGTCGTAGATATCCATAAATGAAAGTGGGCCGCTGGTATATGCACCAGCGCCCGCTACAAAAGCACCTTTTGGGCGTAATGTAGAAAACTCGTACCCAATGCCACAACCCGCTTTTAACGTAAGTCCAGCCTCGTGTACCTTATTTAAAATATTGTCCATGCTATCTTCTACCACGCCAGAAACCGTGCAGTTAATGGTAGAAGTAGCAGGTTTGTGCTGCAAAGCGCCCGCGTTAGAGGTAATGCGGCCCGCAGGAATCGCACCCTTTCGCAAAGCCCACAAAAATTTCTCGTGCCACTCTTGGCGTTTTTCTTCTGTGGTTTCAACATCGGCCAGCGCACGTGCTACGCGGCTATATGAATCATCCATGTTTTGATCAACATGTTCGCCTGTTTTGGTTTTTAGGCGATATTTTTTATCCCAAATGTCTAAAGATACCGACTGAATTGGAATTTCTGCATTTGCTTCTTGTTGGGATTTTTGTGCTGGCTCAACCGCTTTTAACATAACTTAAACTCCGCCTTTTGTTATCTTTGGCTGTGTTTTTACAGCCGTTTTGTTAATTATTTTGGTAACTATGTGATTTATATAAATATATTGTTATTTTTATGAAAAACAGTGCTTTTAACACAACATATTGTGCATGGATTGAGAATTTATGCCTTTATTTTGTGTCCGTCAACCACTTTTTAAAATTATTTTTTGCACCATTTTTGCGCATTTTTAGCCAGTTTCAAGCCAATATTAGCGTTCAGCCAATGTGAGTTACCACTCACTCTTAAAACAATATAAAAAATATTTTTCTAGCATTTAGTAGATTAGTGTATTGCGCAAATAAATTGCTTTACGAGCAAACCTAAAATATATGAGAAAATGCCGCATGCCAAAATTTGTTTATTCCATATTGCTGTATTCAGCGCTTCCTTTTGTGCCTCTAAAACTACTTTGGCGTGGCATAAAACAACCAGAATATTTAAAACATTGGGGCGAGCGCTTTGGTTTTTATAACTTAACACTGAATAATAAAACAATTATTTGGCTACATTGTGTATCGGTTGGCGAAACCCGCGCCGCCGAACCACTTGTAAATGCGCTTAAAAGCACTTACCCAAACCACCAAATTTTAATCACGCACGGCACCCCCACTGGCCGCGAAACAAGCGAAAAATTATTCGGTAACGATGTTTGGCGCGTGTATTTACCTTACGATTTGCCTTTTGCAATTAATGGTTTTTTAAAACACTTTGCGCCAAAAATTGGCTTAATTATGGAAACCGAGCTTTGGTTTAACTTAATTTCTGCCTGCAAACATCGCGAGGTGTCCTTGTTATTATTAAATGCAAGACTTTCAGAAAAATCTGCTAATGGTTACCGAAAACTTGGCAATTTAGTGATTAATGGTGTGCAAAGTTTAAGCGCAATTGCCGCACAAACCAAAGAAGATGCCGCACGTTTGCAAACACTTGGCGCGCAACACTTAACAATAGTAGGCAATTTAAAATTTGATGTTAAGCCGCCAGCTGATGCATTAGATAAAGGCCTGCAACTTAAAAAACAATTAGTCAAAAAACCAGTATTTTTAGCCGCCAGCACCCGCGATGGTGAAGAAGCGCTGATTTTAGATGCCATCAAAGACCTAGACTTACTAACAATCATTGTGCCGCGCCACCCACAACGCTTTGATGAAGTCGCCGCACTACTCAATCAACGCGGCATTGATTTTGCACTTAAAACATCACTATATAACAACACCTTGGAAGCTAACATCCATGCGGGTTCTAGTCCATGCGTTATTTTAGGCGACACCATGGGTGAGCTTTTTACTTATTATGCTGCATGTGATTTTGCATTTATTGGCGGCAGCCTTTTAAATTATGGCGGGCAAAATTTGATTGAGGCCGCAACCATGGGCAAGCCGATTTTAATTGGCGAGCATACGTTTAACTTTGCAAAAGCCACAGAAGATGCAGTCAATTGTGGTGCCGCCATGCGCGTAAAAAATAGCGCTGAGCTAAACGAGAAAATTGTGTATTTACTCGAAAATGAAGCTAAACGACTTGCAATGGAATCAGCAGCATTACAGTTTAGTGCCGAATCGACAGGGGCAACTGCGCGCATGATGGCATTAATTAAGCCTTTTTTAAACGCTTAAATTTGACTTAACTGACGCTAATCTCTTTTACAAATATCACTTCACACGCGCCATTGCCAGTATCTTCGCGGGTGAGCGAGCTTTTCCAATGCCACCCATCAGGTGCATCTGCGCGCACCAAAAAGCCCTTAATTTTGACAACTTGACCCGTTTTAATAGATTTTAACTTGCTTGCAATTGCATCATCTGCAGGGATCATATGCATATTTGCACTTTGTGTTTCTATCTCTCTTCGTGGAATTGGAAATGCATCTACGTGCCAATAATAAAAACGATTCGATTGCGAAATCTTAATATCTTTTAAGATTGCTTCATCTGACATTTTGCCCCAGCCTAAAGCCAAGTCAACTGGCGATAAATCCGCCTCTCGCCCAAAAGAATAATGCTCAGCAGACAACACACGCGCCTCAATATCAAAAGTTTCTAAGGGGGTAATGTTGTAACCTTTTACATTGAAACCCGCTTGATTGGCTTTACCATTGATTGGCTGATTATTCGCAACCGCACCTACGCCATGCGTCACTGGTTGGTTAGAAAAGTGCTGATATGCGCCGTATGAGATGAGCGAGACAAAGAGGATTAATTTCCAGTTCATATCAATTTGCACTATTTAATGAGTTTGGAAAAGGCCTTAAACGCTTCATGATTCGCATTACTTAACCACTCAAATACTACAGATTCTGTATTGCTAATGACACAACCCGCGTCACGTAATCTTGCCATGGCATTTGCTTTATTCGCCGCCGCGCGCGAAATCACTGCATCTTCCACCACAAATACTTTTTTGCCAATCGCTTGTAAGGCCAATGCAGTTTGTAACACACAGATATGCGCTTCCATCCCCGTTAAAACAATTGCCGATTTATCGCGCTGCAATTGTTGTTTAAATTTAGGCTCACCATAGGCTGAAAACGCGGTTTTTGAAATGATGTTTACGTTTGCCAAATGCTGAGAAATATCTGGTAAAGTTTCGCCCAAGCCTTTTGGATATTGCTCGGTTACTATCACGGGCACACTTAAAATATTTGCCGCTTGTGCCATAATGCCACAATTTTTAATGGCTACTTGCATAGTATCTTGTGGCATTGCTGGTACCAATCTCACTTGCATATCGATAATGACAAGCTGACTTTGCTGCGCTGTGGCCACGAATGCTGTCAATTTATTGAGAGGCTGCGCCTACTATTAATTGCTGATTTAAATCTTGTAAATCTGCCTCAGAAACCAAACCAGAAGCAGTTTTTAAGCGGATAATATTCACCAAGTAGTTATAGCGTGCCTGTAATAAATCACGCTTAGCCGAGTAATATTGTTGTTGCGCATTTAACACATCTACACTGGTACGTACGCCCACTTCATAACCTAATTTGGTTGAATCGAGCTGACTTTGGCTAGAAACTAAAGCTTGGTCAAGTGCCTTTACTTGGGCGATTGTTGTACTTAAGTTTAAATAGGCACGCTGTGTTTCTAAATCGGTACTGCGGCGAGCAACTTCAATATCGTCTAAGGCTCTTTGTTTATTTAGCACGGCTTGACGTGCCCTAGAAGAAATCGCGCCACCTTGATAAATTGGTACTTCTAACTGAAGGCCAATATTCGCGTTTTTTGAATCACTACCAAATCCGTTTTGACCACCATTTGCATAGTTTTTTGTATAAGCCGCAACTAAATCTAACGTTGGCAAATGCCCTGCCTGCGCAATACTCACATCGTGTTCAGCAATTTTTAGCGCATCTTGCTGAATTTGAATATTCAAATTATTTTCTATCGCAACTTGTTGCCAATCTTGCATTTTTTGGCTGAGTTCTGTAACTTGAATATCTGATTTTGCAGATGCTAATTTGCCAGGAATCTTACCCGTAATTGATTCTACTGCGCGTTTGGCAATCTCATATTCGTTAATTGCGGCAATTTCTTGCGCTAAAACCAAATCGTAGCGTGCTTGCGCCTCATTCACATCGGTAACAGTGGATGTACCCACCTCAAACGTAGCTTTGGCTTGATCAAGCTGACTTAAAATAGCCGCCTTTTGCGCAACAATTAAATCTATTCTATCTTGCGCAATCAGCACATCAAAATAAGCTTGTGTGGTACGTAAAATTAGCGACTGTTGACTTAAGTGGTATTGCTTATCAGCTTGACTAACCTGCACTACACTTTGATTCATTTGCTCCCAATTTTGCTTACGAAAAATGGGCTGCCGCGCTTCTACACCGTAGTTATAACTTTCAAAATTATTAACACCGCCACGGAAAGGTGCAGCGCCTACAATCTCAAAATCAGTTCTTGACGCTGTTGTTGAAGCGTTTAAGTTTACTCGAGGGCGGTATAAAGCTTTACCTTGCTCAATAATTTCTTGTGACGCTTTACTTGTGCTTAAGGCAGAGGCCAACGCAGGGTCGTGTGCCAATGCCTCACGGTATACATCCATGAGTGACTGATATTCAAGTTGCGGAAAAGAAGTTTCCATCGCCTGCAAGGCTGAATTATCGGCAGAAAATATACCTTTTGAAAGTTTTAAGTTTGGCTTTTCTGCAGAAATTACGTTTGCAGATAACAATGCAAAAACTATAATACTCAGTTTGAAAAAAGGGCGATTATGCATAATTAAAACTCAAACTGCTTAGCCTGCGGTGCATTAATGAGCTCTGGGATACAGGTTTCAAACAATACGTCTTCTCTAAAACCTGTTTCTGAAACACGCTGTATTAAAGTAGCACGCATGACTGGCGCTACCCCCAACACAATAAACATGACACCACCCACATTTAATTGCTCGCGCATACCAACGGGCTCAACTGGTGATGATGCGGTATAAACAATTGCATCGTATAAAACCTTTTTACCAGCAACCGTTGTTAAGCGGCCCGTATTTGCGTCTGTCACCTTTAAAACTACATTAGAAATATGATTATCAGCCAAATGCTTGGCAGCAATTGCGCTTAACTCTGCCTCAATTTCCACCGAAACAACTTGCTTTGCTAAACATGCTAATAGGGCTGTAAAGTAGCCACTGCCAGTGCCTATATGCAAAACGGTATGTGTTTTCTCTACATTAAGCGCTTGTAAAATGCGCCCCTCTAATTTAGGGCTTAGCATGGTTTGACCAAAACCAATAGGAATCTCAATATCTGCAAACGCAAGGCCTGCATATTCTGAAGGCACAAACTTTTCACGCGGCAAGTCATTTAGAAGCGTTAACACCTTGGGGTCCAACACTTCCCACGTGCGGATTTGCTGTTCAATCATATTAAAGCGTGCGGTGGCGCTTTGCATATTGATGCTATCTGTTGTGTTTGCCATACTCACACCTTTGCTGACGCTTGAATAAATCCATTTAATTTAACTCTTAAAAAATCTTAACACTAAAACTTTATACTATTCTTAAGTTAACAAGTTTAGTTAATTTACTTTGCTAAAATTATATCTTAATTAATTGAAACTATGCATCTTTTTGTATTTTAATACGATACCAAAGAGCATAAAGTGATGGTAAAAACAACACTGTTAACACGGTAGCAACTGCTAAACCACCCATAATTGCCACTGCCATTGGGCCAAAAAACACGCTTCTAGTAAGAGGTATCATGGCTAAAATCGCCGCAGCAGCGGTTAATACAATCGGTCTAAATCGTCGAATAGTAGATTCCACAATTGCTTGCCAAGGCGCTAGACCAGACGCAATATCCTGATCTATTTGATCGACCAAAATCACCGAATTGCGCATAATCATGCCTGAAAGCGCAATCGTACCTAACATGGCTACAAAACCAAATGGCTTATCAAATACCAACAATGCTATTGTGACCCCAATTAAGCCCAAAGGTGCAGTTAACATTACTAAAAACACCCGTGAAAAACTACGTAATTGTAATATTAGCAATGTAAGCACCACTACTAAAAATAACGGTGCTCCTTTTGCTACAGAAGCTGCACCCTTAGCGGCTTCTTCCACCGCTCCGCCTGTTTCAATGGTGATACCAAGCGGTAAATTAGCTTTTATTTCAGTAAGTTGCGCTTCAATTTGTCCAGACACCACAGGCGCTTGCATATTGCCACGCAGGTTTGCACGTACTTGCAATGAAGGTACTCGATTACGCCGCCAAATAACGCCTTCTTCAAACTCTGAACTAATAGTTGCAATTTGTGAAAGCGGCACGCTTGTTCCATTTTGCGTATTTATCATTAAATTAGGCAGACGCGATAACTTAGTACGCTCAACTTCAGCGCCACGTGCAACCAAATCTATGCGCTCGTTAACTTCTCTAAATTCTGTAATATACAATTCACTCATAGCGCCATTCAGCATATTAGCAATATCCACCGAGCTCACACCTAATAAGCGTGCTTTAGACTGATCAATGCTCACTTTCATCACTTTACTTGGCTCTTCCCAGCCTAATTGCACATTAGCCAAATGTGGGTTAGCGAGCATAATTGCCTCAATTTTATGGGCAATTTCACGAATTTTTGGAATATCATTTCCATCGACACGAAACAACACCGGAAAGCCCACTGGCGGCCCATTTTCAAGACGCGTGACTGAAGCACGCAAACTTGGAAAATCTGTTTCAAACAGCGCAATTAAATCACTACGTAAAGCCTCGCGCGTGGCCAAATCTTTGTTCAATATCACAAATTGTGCAAAACCACGGTGCGGTAGCTTAATGTCTGTAGGTAAATAATAACGCGGACTTCCTGAGCCAATATATGCAACAAAATTATCTATGCCGCTCGTCTCGGTAGTTGGGTGTGTTTTACGCCAATTTTGTAGCCATGCTTCTAATTTTTTGACTTCTGCATCAGTAGCCTGGTAACTAGCACCTTCAGCGAGCCGCAAGTCAACTACAATATCTAAGCGTGTGGAATCAGGAAAAAATTGCTGTTGTACTTTTCCAAAACCAATCACTGATAATACAAACGCGGCTAAAGTGAGCACAATTACCGTCTTACGATATCGCACGCAAGCGGTGACCAACTTGCGGAAAGCACTGTAAAACGCGGTATTGTAAATATCGTGATGATGGTTATCTGTAGCATCACTAATTTTTAAACCCAATTTACTTTTTATCCAGACCATCAAAGGATTTGGCTTGGGCTTATGCGCATAATCAGGTAGTAAGTGATAGCCCAAATAAGGCACAAAAATCACAGCTGCAAACCAAGAAATTATCAAAGCAATAGTCGTCACCTGAAAAATAGAGCGCGTATATTCACCAGTGCTTGAAACTGCGGTGGCTATAGGTAAAAAGCCAGCAACTGTGACTAGCGTGCCAGTTAACATAGGCATAGCGGTGGAGGTGTAAGCAAATGACGCTGCTTTAGCTCTGTCCCAACCTTGCTCCATTCTTGATGACATCATTTCTACAGCGATAATAGCGTCATCAACCAATAAGCCTAAAGCTAAAATCAACGCCCCGAGTGATATTTTATGTAAGCCGATATCTAGCATATTCATACCCCAAAACGTAGCAGCTAATACCACCGGAATTGTCACAGCTACCACGACGCCTGTGCGCAATCCTAGTGATAATAGACTCACCCCTAATACAATCACTAAAGCTTCAATGAGCGATTTAACAAAATCATTCACTGAATTAGCCACTAATTTTGGCTGAGAAGTAACGGTATTTAAACTTAAGCCTACAGGTAACTGCTGTTGTATCTGGGCAATTTTGGTATCTAAGTTATGGCCTAAAGCAATGACATCTCCACCTGTTCGCATACTCACACCAAGCAATAAAGTTTCATTGCCTTCATAGCGAACCGTATCTCGCGGGGGATCTTCGTAGCCGCGATAAACACGTGCCACATCTCCTATGCGAAAGTCTTGATTGTTTGCGCGCAAGCGAATATTACGTAAGTCTTCAAGAGTGTTGTAACGGCCTGAAACATCAATCCGAATTCGTTCTTGTGCGGCATCATAGGTGCCGCCTCGCACAATGGCGTTTTGTATTTGTAAAATATTGATAAGTGCTGTGGTGCTTATGCCTAATGTAGAAAGCTTAGCATTTGAGATTTCTAAAAAAATCTTTTGTTTACGTTCGCCAAAAAACTCCACTTTAGCGACATCAGGCGCTTTTAATAATTCGGCACGTATATGTTCGGCTTGCTTTTTTAAGGCAAAGTTATCAAAGCCGTCGCCTGTGAGTGCGTACATGCTGCCGTAAACATCACTAAATTCATCGTTGAATGTGAGGCTTTCTATTTGTTGCGGTAAAGTATGACGAATGTCTCCTACTTTTTTGCGTACCTGATACCAAGTATCTGGGATCTTGTCTGAGAAAGTGTCATCTTTTACCACAACAAAAATCAGTGACTCTCCTGGCCGTGAATAGCTGCTGGTGTAGTATAAATTCGGGACTTCTTGAAGTTTTTTCTCAAGTTTATCTGTTAGTTGTTGTTCAACTTCTACCGCACTTGCCCCTGGCCAAGTACTACGCACCAACATGACTTTAAAGGTAAACGGTGGATCTTCTGATTGACCTAATTTACTATAAGCCAGCGCACCTGCAATCGAGAGCATGATCATTAAATATAGGACTAATACTTGATTATTTAGCGCCCACTCTGAGAGATTAAACCGCACTTTATCTTTTGATTGTTGTTCCATTATGGTGAAACTTCACTGTTAGTTTGACTAATAGTTTGCGTTGTTTTGTTCTGTTCTGATGGGTTATCTGCAAATATTGGCTTTACTTTTTGGCCTTTAATTAACGTGTGTACGCCTGCAATTGCAATTACCTCATCGGCTTTTAGCCCACTCTTAATTTCTGTACCATATTCATTAAACATACCGGCCACAACTTCACGCGGGTTTGCAATATTGTTTTTATCTATTACCCAAACACACGTTTTGTTATTGATTTGGGTGAGGGCTGACGTTGGCACCATAATTTGTTTTTCTTGGTCTTTTTTTGCAAATTTAACACCTGCTGTCATGCCCAGTTTAATTGCCTCATCTGTGTCAACAATGCTGACACGTACGTCAAAAGCTCTAGTGGCTGAACTTGCTTCAGGCGCTATTTCGCGAATCTTACCAACATAAGTTTTTTGTTGCTCAGCCCATAGTTTTATCGTCACATCATCACCGGCTTTCAGACCAACCATGCGCGATTCTGGCACTGCTACTAATACTTCAATTTGCTTCAAGTCAACAATTTGCGCAATCATTGCCCCAGGCTCAACCACTTGGCCCGGTTCAGCTTGAATTTTTGTTACCACACCATCACGGTCAGCAATAAGTGAAGTGTAACGCGCCTGATTTCTAGACACAGCAGCCTGCGCCTTTGCTTGATTTACTCGTGCGGATGCGGTTTTGAGTTCTGCCTCAAATTTATCTAATGCAGATTGCGAAATAAATTTTTTATTGACAAGCTGCCTTTGCCTTTCTACCTCTGCTTTTGCAAGCATATAACTCGTTTCTGCCGCATTCACATCTGCCTGAGCTGCCGCCGCATTTAATCTAGTATCAGAGGCATCCAAACGAACTAATAATTGCCCTTTTTTAACAAAACTACCCACTTCAACTTTACGCTCTATGATTTTGCCGTTAATTCTGAAACTTTGATTAGATTCATAACGCGATTTCACTTCACCTACCAAAATCATCGTGCCACTATTTTCGCTTTTATTCACGATAGCAACGAGTGCTGGTTTAGCGGGCGGCACGACTTCTGGTGCCTTTTCGCATGCCGTCAGCAAAATGCTACTTAGTATTAAATAAATTGCTTTGTTTTTCATTTTTATTCCCGTAATAAGCCACGCATTAAAACTGTTTGCATAAGCTGTAGTCTTGAAGAAATTTCACTCCAGCGTATCCAAGAATCTTTTGCCATCGTAATTTGTAGCGAGCAAACGCCATGCATGCCAGCCCAAATTGTTTGCGCAATTAAATCTACATCTTTAAGTTCTGGCCTAAAACATCCTGATTCGTATACTGCTGCGACTACTGACTTTAATTGATAATAGGCATCTTGCTCAGCACTATTTTGTTGCAAAGTGGAATCGGTTGGACACATCGGTGCGTGCGCAGTCATAAACATTAAGCGATAATGATTTGGGTGGGTTAATGCAAATGCTGCATATCCTCGTCCTAGCGCATACATGCGCTCTACTGGATCTGCAATTTGCATCATACTTTTTTGCGATATCGCCAATGCTAAAAAGTCAGTATCACAAATTGCTTTTAGTACCGCTTCTTTATCTGCAAAATGTAAATAAATGCTGGTTGCAGAATAACCAATGCGCTTTGCAATTTCGCGCATAGTGACAGCTTCTACACCTTTTGATACAAATAGCTCCCGCGCAGCATCAATAATTAATGTGCGTAATTGTTGTCGTTCAATTTCTGTTTTAGGTTTTGGTGGCATTATTTATTTAGCTTTAGTCTCTTTTAGTATGCTTGCAGATATTCTAAGTAACATTTCCCTTGATGGCATGGTTCGGCTACCAAACGTTATGAGTTGATTTTTCCAACCGGGTGTCACGTTTAACTTACCTTGTATCATGGCTTGATACCCTTTTAACGCGACTGAATATGCATCCATTAACTTGCCCTTTGCATTGGCTGCATTTTGCATATTTGCACGTGCAACAAATCCTGTTTCGGTCACACCTGGACTTAATAGAGTTACCGTTACGCCCGAACCACGCAATTCATAATTTAGCGCTTCAGTAAATTGCATTACATAAGCTTTGCTTGCTGCATATACACTAAAGTTAGGAATCGGCTGAAAAGCCGCAATCGATCCAACGTTGAGTATTCGGCCAGATTTTCGCTTTTTCATGCCATCCAAAAATAGCGCGGTTAAATCGGTTAATGCCATAATATTAAGTTGCAGCATATTTTGGTATGTTTCTAATTTGCTTATATCAAATTGTCCATAATCACCGTAACCCGCATTATTTACCAGACAATTCACGATTAATTTTTGATCTATACAATATTGATATAATACTTTAGCTTGATTGGGTATAGATAAATCCATTACTACAATCATCACTTTAATATTAAATTGTGACTCAAGTTTATTTTTTAACGCCAATAAACGGTCTTCACGTCTGGCAACCAAAATTAAGTGGTGACCTTTTTCTGCCATGATGCCCGCAAGCTCTAGCCCAATCCCACTTGATGCGCCTGTTATAAGTACATATTCCATGATTCATGCTCCAAAAATTAAGCGGGCTTAAAAACCATAAAGTAAAGGTTTGCCAATGGAATTAACGTCGCAAGTAATCCAAAAAAATTCCACGTTGTACATAGTTTCCAATAACTAGCAGGTATTTCACCACTACTTGCAAATGCTTTAGCCATTTTGGCTTGTTTTATTTGTACTGGAATAAGGACAGCACCCCATATCACACCAGAAACTAAAAAAATTACCATGCCGTGCCCTAACCATTTTGTCGCGTAACTCATGTCATGCAAATACACATTTGCCATACCCGCCACCAACAATATCAACACACCACCGCCCGTAAATATAAAGTCTGTAAGCGTGACTTGCCGCTGTGCATAGGCAATGATTTGTGGATTTTTGGTCAAGTCGGCCATATTTTTCCACCATCCAGTGACAATGATATTGCCTAAGAACAATACCACACCAAGGATATGAATTACTTTAAGCCATAAATAAGTATTTTCCATTTTGTTATACCTATTCCACCCTTTCCCACACTTGGGTGCGGCCAAACAAGCTAAGGCCAACAAAGCCTCTAACTTCCATCTTTTTGCCTGCCTCTTTTAAACTTAATTTAACGCGGTAAGTGTTACCAGAGAATGGGTCTAAGATTTCTGTACCCTCATAACCCTCGCCTTTTGATTTGACATTTTTCATCATGGTCATACCAATCAAGCGCTGCCCCTTACGCTCATCTTTGCAAGCTGTGCAATACTTCTCTTCTTTATCCGTATCTAAGCCTTTTTCGATAATGCCTGTGTAAACACCATTATCTTCTTGCACACGCACGTAACCAGTGGGCTTACCTTTGTCGTCATGCGTTTTCCACAAACCGCTTGGATTCGTGCTGGCGTTTGCAAATAGCGATTGAGTAAGAATCGCAGCAATCATTAGTGGTTTTATATAATTCTTTTCAAAAACATTCATCGCTATGCTCCTTTTAACAAAATTATTATAAAATTACGTTGTTAATTTAACATTGTTAATATAACGTAGTTAATTTAACAATGTTAAGTATTAATTGTCAAGAAGTTTTTAATATAAAATTTAAATTGAACAAAAATTGAATTAATTACTTGAGCTTGTATGCGTCTAGCTTGTTCCAGAGCGAGCGCTCGCTAATTTCCAATAGCTTAGCTGCTTTTGATTTATTGCCATGCGTAGATTCTAGTGCAGCACAAATCATGTCTTTTTCGATTTTTGCAGTCATTTGTGGAATGGAAAGCGATGTTCTATAGCCTAATACTGGTACGGATTCCAGTCCTGTTTCTAGTACGCTTAAATGACTTGTTTTTATGCCATTTTGTTGAATATCGGCAGGTAAATGCTGGCGTTGTACGGTTTGCCTGCCCGATAAAATCGTCGCGCGTTCGATGACATTTTCGAGCTCGCGTACATTACCAGGCCAATCATATGATTGTAATTGTGCGATGGCGTCTTCACTAATAAGTTCGATTGCGTTGTTATTAATCAGCTTTGCTAAAAAATACTGAGCAAGCAACCATACATCTTGGCCTCTTTCGCGTAGAGGTGGCACGCTCAACTGAAATACGTTTAAACGATAATATAAATCCTCACGCAACTTACCTGCTTTCACCGCTTGCAGCGGGTCACGGTTGGTAGCTGCCAAGAGGCGAATATCTAAATGAATTTCTTTATTACCACCCAATTTTTCAATGATTCCTTCTTGCAAAGCGCGTAGCAGCTTTGCTTGCAGATGGATGGGCATTTCAGTAATTTCGTCTAAAAAAAGCGTACCTCCATCGGCCAGTTCAAACTTGCCAATGCGCTCCTTCACCGCGCCTGTAAACGCCCCCTTTTCATGGCCGAATAACTCAGACTCCAACATTTCTGCAGGTATTGCCGCACAATTCACCGCCACAAACAAGCTGTTTTTGCGTCCGGAAGATTGATGAATCTCTTTTGCCACCAGCTCTTTACCCGTCCCCGTTTTACCAGTAATCAACACCGTCGCTTTTTCGGGCGCCACTTGTGCAATCAGTTGCTTTAATGCCAGCATGGGCGCACTTTGGCCGATTAAACCACTTTGGCTGCTATCTTTAAATTCAGCGACATTAACGGACTTTAAATAAGTATTTTCAAGCGTGAGACGCTTTACCGATAAAGCTTTTGCAATTGCTAACTCTAAAGTTTCTAAATCAAACGGGCGCAAAATATAATCTGCGGCGCCCGCTTTCATGGCTTCGACTGCGGTTTTAATTTCACCCATTGCCGTCACCATCACAAATGGCAAAGACTCAATTTCTAGGCGGATATGCTTGAGCAAGTCTAAGCCGTTCATAATCGGCATATGTAAATCACTTACCACCAAATCAATCGTTTGATTTTTGACGATATCAAGCGCTTCTTTGCCATCCCGCGCTAATACTGGCTTATAGCCCGCCTGTTTTAAACTTATTTCGAGCAAACGCAGCATATGTGGCTCGTCATCCACCGCTAAGATGATTTTTTGTTTATCCATATTTGTTATCTTAACACCCTTATTAACTCACCACTTTAGGCAAACGGATTCTAAACTGCGCGCCACCATATGCACTTGTTTGATAGTTGATTTCGCCACCGTGAGCTTCCACAATTTGCTTTACTACCGCCAAGCCCAAGCCAACACCACCAGCGCGCTGCGTAAAAAATGGCTCAAATATTTGCGTTTGGTTTTCGCTCACGATACCTGGCCCATTATCTAGTACGTCCAAAATAATGTGGTCTATCTTTTCCGTGCCTAGATTTTCAGTTAAATGTACTTCAATTTTGCCCTTACTTGGTAGAATTTGTATCGCGTTTATCAGCAAGTTCATCAGCACTTGCGTCATTTGATCTGCATCCGCAAGCACATGCATTTTATCAACGTGTGTGAAAAACACTTGTATATCTTTTTGTTGTGCTTGGCTTTTCAAAAGGGCAATCACATTCTGCACTATATCGACCAAATTGACATTTGTGAGCGCAGGCTGGCATGGACGTGCTGCATCAATTAAACTCGAAACCAGTTTATTGAGGCGTTCAGTTTCTGAAATAATAAACCCAAGCACTTCTCTACCATCTGCGCTCAACTTAGGTTCGCGCATGAGCAAATCAGCAGATGAGCGCAGTATACCGAGTGGCGTGCGCACCTCGTGGCTCATCGCAGCCGACATTTCCCCCACCACAGCCAATTTGGCTGCACGTGTTAAATCGGCTTGCGTCTTTTTTAAATCTTGCATCATTTTTTCAAAAGCGAAACTCAGTTCCTGCACTTCTGGTGGACCAACTTTTGGTGCTTCCACGACTCTATTTTTAGCAAATCCACTTACAAAATATGTGAGTTTAGCAAGCGGCTCAGTAATTGATTGGGCGATTGGCCTTACCAAAACTGCGGCAAGAAAAAGCGTTGTTAGTAACAGTGCTAAAAAAACATAACCCAGCCGATGAACAGGTGCCACCGCAACTGAATGTAACTTTTCGATACTGACCTGCCAGCTTTGTAAATTCAGTCGATTACTTAAGTTTTGACTTGCATGCATTTCATGATCGGCTTGAATTTTTTCCCAATTAGCGGTGGACGCAATGATATGAAGTTGATTATCTATTAAAGCAGCAGCAGTAGATTTTTGCATCACATTTTTGAGTAACTCTTGAATCACTTGCCAATTAAATTCTGCTGTCAATGTGCCAATTTTTTGATTCGTGTTCACATCGATAACATCTTGTGAAATTGCCAAGCTGTTATGCTCAATTTTGCTAAGTGTTAATGTTTTATTGGCAATGTTTACCTTAAACCAAAATTGTGTAGTCATCATTTGCTTACCAATTTGCTGTGCATGACTTGCCGCCACCACAACACCGGTTGTATTCACTACATAAATTGAATGATACATTTCGCCATAACTCACTTGTACTTCTTGTAAAAAAGTAGAAACGCGCTTATCAATATCGCCGATTTGAATATCTTGCATTACTGCAAGCTGGCTCCAAGAATGCACGTTTTGCATACGCTCAAATAGCACGCGCTCGATATCATTTGCAACCGTACCACTCAAAGTTTGCAAGTCATGTTTAATTTCGGTTTTTAACGCATTTCTAGCCTGATAAAAACTTAAAAAACTCACTAACATGGCAGGCAATAACCCTGCTAGCAAAAATGCTAACAACAACAATTGACGTATGGAGAGTCGTTTAAGCAAGCTGATAGATTGGAGTTATGAGACAATAATCGTCTGTTGAAAATGCCTTACGAATGTAATGGCAGCGGAGCGTAATATGCGTAAATTATTTACTTTCATGATATGTAGTCTAGCCTTGAGCGCGACGCTATGCAAGCCCGTACTTGCTGAGGAAACAGTAAGTTGGAAGGATAATTTCAAATTGGGTGGTTATTCAAGCGCCGGTATTGTTCTGCGCCGCAATCAAGAGGCTGAAGCTGCAATCAATGAAATTAGCTTAATCCTTACTTGGCAAAACGATAGTCGCTTAAGCTTTTTTGGCGAGCTTGAATTAGAGCGCCCACTTGCTTGGAATGATGATCAAAAGTTTAATCGCGAAGAAAGGCATTTTGATTTAGAACGTTTATATTTTGACTACAATTTATCAGAAAAAATCAATTTTCGGGGTGGTCGCTTCTTAACCCCTAATAGCCGCTGGAACTTGCTTCATGCCTCACCCTTAGTTTGGACTAGCACTCGCCCAATGGCTACTTCACGACTGTTTCCAACAGGCACCAATGGCGCTATGGTGTTTGGTGCATTGCCACTATTAAATGGCGCATTTGAATACAAATTATTTGGTGAAATTATCGAAGACCAAGAAGAAGATGACGATTTTGAGCTGCAGTTTGAACATGTAAAAGGCGCACGGTTTAGCTATAAAAATCAATCAGATATTGGTATATCCATTTTATCTTTTCGTGAAAGGAGTCCCAATTCTGCAAGTTATCGTATGTTGGGCCTAGATTTTGTGACATCTTTAAATGAAGTTGAAATCAGTGGTGAAGCTTTTCAACGATTTAATACCAACAACAAAGATGGTGGCAATGGCGCATATTTACAAACTGCAGTACCACTCAATGCCGTTGGCTTAAATAACTGGTATTGGTTAACACGCATAGAGACGCTAAAACGCCCCAATGAAGGCTCTGCCGAGCGCTGGCTGTTAGGCACAACATGGCGTGTTAAGCCAACCCAATTATTAAAGCTTGAGTTTACAGGGGGCAGTGGTGATCAACCAGAATCACCCCGCGGATTTTTAGCTTCGTTTGCATTCCTCTTCTAATGATTAAGTTTTTTATTTTTATTGCGTCTCTGTGCGTCATACAAATGACGAACACTGCTTTGGCAGAGGATAATAAGGTAGTCATTGCAATCGTCGTCGCTAGCAATCAAAATGTGGATGAGCTCAAATTAGCGCCAAATCAACTGAATCTTGTTTATTGGCGTAAGCAGCTTTATTGGCCAAAAGGATTGCGTATTAAGCCTGTGAATTTAAGTACCGAGCACCCACTGCGGCTTCAGTTCTCACAATCTGTGCTAGGCAGTGCGCCTAAAACACAGATTGACTATTGGAATGGCCAATACTTTAACGGTGTGTTACCGCCATATTCTGTTAACTCAGAAGAAGCAGTGTTGCGTTATGTAACGCAAACAAAAGGCAGCATTGGATATGTAAATTCCTGCAATATAGATGAGCGTGTGCAAGTAGTTTTTTGGATTATCCAAAATCAAATGAGTACACATGCACCAGAAAATATTGACTGCAAGTAATCTTAATGTGCTGCAAAGGTTAAGTTTTTCTGCAGCATTTCCTCTTTAGCTACGCACATCTTGGTATCAATTTCAAACGCGATTAGTAAGCTACAAAATATATCGTCATGACTTAATGTGTAATCTTTATATGGCAAGAGTTGTTCTTTTTTATAATCAAAATGCTTGCCCATCCAAACAATCGCAGGCACATGGGTTTGCTCTTTTGGCGCAATCATATAAGGTGCTGCATGCAAATAAAAACCATTTTCTCCTAATGACTCTCCATGGTCGCTCACATACAACATAGCGGTGGCATGTGTACCATCGTTTTTTTAAGTAAATCAATCACATTGGATAAAAAGTAATCGGTATACAAAATAGCGTTGTCATAACTATTATCGATTTCCTCTTTGCTACAGTCTTGCAACTCACCTGTCATACACATAGGCTTAAATTTCTCAAACTCTTTGGGGTAACGTCTGTAATACTCAGGCCCATGGTTACCCATTTGATGCAATACAATCAAAATATCTTTGCTTTTTCTGGCAGCAATATATTTGTCTAAACCACTTAACATCCCAATATCTCGGCATTCACCTTCGCATGAAGGATTGAGCGTTGGACTCTTATAATCTTCGTACTTCATCCGAGTCGCTACTCCTTTCGAATCGGAGTTATTATCGCGCCACAAAATTTGCACACCGTGGTCAAACAAAACATCGAGCGCATTTTCTTGATTTAAAGCTTTTTCTTTATCGTAGCCCTTTCTGCCTAAAGAAGAAAACATACAAGGCACAGAAACACTGGTAGAGGTGCCACAAGACGTCACATTGCTTAAACTCACAACATCTTGCTTGGCCAATAGCGGATTGGTTTCTCTGTGGTATCCATTCAATGAAAATCTATCTGCGCGCGCGGTTTCGCCTACCACCATAATCATCAATTCGGTTCTTTTTGATGGCGACTCTCTCATTACCGCATCTTGTGCCATCAGTTTTAAAGGTACTATTTTTGCAATATTTATTTGTTGAGTTGCATATTTAATTACCGAATAGACCGTATAGGTGGGGTTTGCATAAAAACGCGTAATTTTATGCTCGCGCCAAAACGAGAAATAACTTGAAGTAAAAGGCGCAATAATCAGTACTATTGCGAGTAAGAATAAACCTGATATCTTTAATCTAGATTTAAAATCCTCATAAGTATTTTCAACTTTTGGAAAATACTTAATCACTAACCAAGCTGGAATAAGACCAAACAAAATTGTCCTGACCAAGAGGTTTCCAGTCATTAGGCCAGAAAACTCTTGGCGGTTAGTTTGCAAGATATTATCCATCATTACCACATCTATAATCACACCAAACTTATCCATATAATAAGCAGTTTGTGAGGCGAGGATTAAAAACAACGCCAAAATCCAGCGCGTCGCTTTGCCATGGCTAATCAACAAAAAAAATATGGCGCATAAAATGCTATAAAATAGTGCCAAAGATACTAAGAATGGAAGATGGTAAAGGCTCAATGGATAAATTTCAAATATACGCTCAAAAAGTGAAAAATTGCCCGTGAGCATAATAAACGCAGTTACCAGTAAAATGCCTCGTGTTTGAGTGGAGGATTGCCTAAATGGCGCTACTAACTTCTGGAATACTTTATTTAAAAACATTTTTATTTTTCTCAATGATTTTTTTAATCGAAAACAACGCAAACACCACCAACCAAACGACCCAAGCTGACCACAAATTGTGTGATAAGAAATGTTCACCACGCATGACTTGTGCCCAACCCATGGCAAAGCCAAGTAGCAAACTTATCACCAGCATGGCTTTCGCAAATCTAGGTTTACTACTTTTAAAAGCAAAATAAAAAGTTACAAGCGCAAATCCGCCACTGGCATGCCCACCTGGGAAGCAATGTCCTGCCTTTACACCTAATGGCAAATCAGAAAACAGTTTTAGGAAAGGCAATTTTCCACCATACATCAGCAAATCATTTGGGCAGCCGTGTATGCTTAAGTGCTTTAATATTCCCACTGCACTGTTTGCACTAAACATACCGATAAACACAAAAAAGAAAGGGTTGCTAAATAACGTTATGGTCAACACTAAAATTGATTGCCCTGCCTGTTGCTTGAAGGTAGTTAAAATTGCAATCGCTAAGGAACCAAGCGCAATGATACGCATGCAATGCTTTAAACAATCATGCATGATGGCATCTAAGAAAATCTGATGTTTTAGGGTAAAACTATTAGCCCCATAATCAAAATAAAGATTACTCAACTTTAAATCTATACCAATGGGATAAACCCGAATTAAGAATATTGCGCTCAGAATTAGACTGAACAAAATTTTGATGTCCTCATTCCCAAGGAATAGCATTTTTAGATGAATTGGGTTTAAAACTTGAATACGTAACAATTGATTTAAAGATGGCATAAGTTATGTTTTATCGTTTTTAATGTTGCATACATCGCAAAATCAATGCCAATCAAATGAGTAGATTTCTCACTATGTGCTTATTAATTGATTTATATGCATTAATTAACTTTTTGATGGTCTTTAAATTAATTTGCATAAATTACATATTCATGCATTTTTTGCAGGGTTTTAGATTTTATGTGCAAAATATGCATCATATTTAAGTTTAAATAAAATTAAGGTACTGAATTTATTGGTAATTTTTTATGGCATGCAGTTTGCATAGTTATTAGCAAGTTAACTGTAAGGAATTATTACCATGCTCGACTACACTAATGCATATACAGCAAATTCTACGCACTCAATTGCACATCAACAAACCAGTGATGTGCAGTCTTTTCATGCTAAAGCGGCTTATCAATTAAGAGAGTTTGTAATGACCAAGCGTTATGTTTTAAGTGAAATTACTGCAAGTACCGTGAATGTGGGTGACCCAGCGCGATCTGAGGTAGAAGGCTTTATTAGTGCTGTATTTAAGCGTGCCCACGGTGCTGACATCACACATTTCATGCCGCAATTGGTTGCGCTTCGTGATCAAAATGGTGTGCTGATGGCGGCATTTGGTTGGAAAAAAGCGAGTGATGGCCCGCTATTTTTAGAGCAATATTTAGATGAACCTATTGAGTCATTGATTTCTAACACTTTGCACAAAAACATCTCGCGTAGCCAAATTACCAAAATTGGTAATTTAGCGGTGGCCAACCCGCGCAATGCAGGTATTTTAATCGCTCATGTAATTCAACACAGCTTAGATATGGGCATTGAGTGGTGCGTCGCAACTGCACATCACAGCTTGCAAAACGGCTTAATTAAAGCTGGGCGTGACGTGTTTCCACTCTTTAATGCAGATAAAGCGCGTTTAAGCCAAGAAGAGCAAGCCAAATGGGGCACGTATTACAAACATATGCCACAAGTAGTGGCAATTCGCGGCACTGCAGAGGCGATTTAAACGATAAAAATTCTATGTTAATCGAAGTACTTAAAAACCATGCCTCTGGAAAACGCATGGAGATTGCTTTGCAGGGCAGCGAAAAGGTGCTCGGCGATATTCGATTGAATTATCAACAACTGTTTGATGAAATCTCTCGCCTTCAAACAGAGTTTAACCAACAAATAAAAAAATCAGCACCCGTGTTGGCACTCGCGCTTGATAACCACCCCGCGTGGATGATTGTAGACTTAACGGCGATGGCATGTCATATCCCCTTGGTGCCATTGCCGTTATTTTTTTCTAATACACAAATATTGCATGCCATCACAGACGCAGGTGCCAGCTGCTTAATTTGCGATAACCCACAACACTTTTCTACCATTTTGGGCGATAGTGTCACGGGGCAATCTACACTCAACGTTGCTGGCAAAACGCTTACTCTATTACATCTCAATATTCCTGCTAAAAAACTGCCAAAAGATACTGCAAAAATCACTTACACATCAGGCACGACTGGCGCACCCAAAGGCGTGTGTTTAAGCAGACAAGCCATGCTGAGGGTGGCAAATGCAATTAAAACCGCCACACAGTTAAGTCCAAACGATGCGCATTTGTGCGTATTACCACTTTCTACTTTGCTCGAGAATGTCGCGGGCGTTTATGCCGTTTTGCTGGTTGGCGCTACCGCGCATATTTTGCCCAGCGCACAAGTAGGCTTAAACGGCAGTAACCTTAATATTCAACAACTCTGCAATACGCTTGTCAATTCAAAAGCCAACACGGCGATTTTGATTCCGCAGTTATTGAGTGCGCTGGTTGGTGCTTGTGAAGCGGGCGTAAATTTACCAGATTTGCGATTTGTGGCAGTGGGCGGCGCGCATGTAGCGATTCCACTCTTGCAGCGTGCTGCAGCGCTAAAATTACCTGTTTTTGAAGGATATGGCCTTTCAGAAAGTGCCTCTGTGGTGGCATTAAACACACCTGCGGCCAACAAAATCGGTAGTGCAGGCAAACCCTTGCCGCATATTGAAATTGCTTTTTCTGATGAAAATGAGATTTTAGTCAAAGGTGCTAACTTATTGGGCTATACAGGCGACATCGAGGTTGATGCGATTGATACTTATATCAAAACGGGCGATATTGGTTACTTGGATGCCGATGGCTTTTTATTTATTAATGGTCGCAAAAAAAATATCTTTATCACCAGTTTCGGCCGCAACGTTTCCCCCGAATGGGTGGAGCGCGAGCTAACCAGCTGCAATGAAATTTTGCAGGCTTGCTTGTTTGGCGAGGCAAAGCCGTGGAACACCGCGATTATTGTGCCAAGCGAACACGCGACTTTCGCGCAAATTGAGGTGGCTATTACAAGCATTAACGCTAACTTACCTGACTATGCACGTGTCACTGAATGGCTACCTGCATTTGCGCCTTTTAGTATTCAAAATCAGCAACTTACCGCCAATGGACGTCTCAAGCGCGATGCGATTTGGCAAGCATATCAACAACAAATAAATGTGCTTTATGCACTTTCTACAGTTTAAGGATTAATAATGGCTTTTTATGACGATTTACTCAAGGCAACCGAGCAGGAACGCAATACTTTAATAAGCTTGCCGCTGATTTTACAAGGCGGTGCAGGCAAGATTTCATTGCAAACTTACATTGCGTTTCTCACGCAAGCGTATCACCATGTGAAACATACAACACCTTTGCTAATGGCCTGCGGAGGTCGTTTAAGTGGCGAGTACGAATGGTTGCGCACCGCGATTGGCGAATACATTGAAGAAGAAATGGGGCATCAAGAATGGGTGCTTAACGATATTGAAACTTGCGGTGGCAACAAAGAAGCGGTGCGCCAGTCGGCAGATACCAACACCAGCCCGAGTCAAGCCACAGAACTCATGGTGGCTTATGCTTATGATATGATTTATCGCGTAAACCCAGTAGGATTTTTTGGTATGGTGCTAGTGCTAGAAGGGACCAGCACAGCAGTGGCAACACAAGCGGGTGAACAGTTAATGACCAGCTTAAACTTACCGAAAAAAGCATTTAGTTATTTGTTATCACACGGCTCACTTGATATTAGTCATGTATCATTTTATGAAAGTTTGATGAACCAAGTAACCGATGCAAAAGACCAAGCAATGGTCATTCACGCAGCCAAAATGTTTTATAAACTGTATGGCGATGTATTTAGAGATGTTTCCGCACGGACGATGTAATAAGTGATTCAAGCAGTCTACAACTTAGGAAAACACCATGAATTTTGCCAATAAACGCATTTTACTCACAGGCGCCACTGGTGGGATTGGTGAATTAATAGCACTAAAACTCGCCAAAAAAGGTGCAATTTTGGTGCTGGTGGGGCGAAACACTGATAAATTAACTGCCCTGCAAGCCAGCATCCATGAGGCTTCTGGCAAAGCATTTTGTATTACTGCTGATTTGAGTCAAGCAGGTGCAACACAGCGCGTCGCGCTAGAAGCCAAACAACACCTCGGGCAAATTGATGTGTTAATGAACAACGCTGGCGTGCTCGACTTTATTGCGCTACAAGATCAATCTGATGAAAGAATCGCCGAGATGATACACACCAACGTCACTGCGCTCATTCAACTCACCCACGCCGTTATTGGCGATTTTCAAGCCAAGAATCAAGGCCATTTTTTGTTTATTGGCTCTATTTTTGGCTCACTCGGTTTTCCGCATTTTGCCACTTACTGCGCCAGTAAATTTGCCGTTCATGGTTTTTCTCAATCCTTAAGGCGTGAGTTGGTGAACACCAATATTGGCGTTACTTACATCGCGCCGCGTGGTATTGCCACGCCGATGAACGATGCTAATACAGTGGCGATGTGGGAGAAATCGGGCAGTAAAATGGATGACCCAGAAACGGTTGCCAACATTGTAGTTGACGCACTTGAAAAAGAAAAACAAGAAGTTTTTATTGGCCAGCCACAAAGTTTTTTTGCTTGGCTAAATGGCGTTGCGCCTAAGTTAGTGAATATGGGGCTAAAAAAACAAACGGCGCTTGCTGCGCCGTTTTTACACAAAAAATAATATTTTATTATTATAGATAAAGCACTGCTGGGAAAACTGTTAAAGCGAACACAAATACCAGCCACTCCATATTCCAACGCTCAAGATGGCCTGTGAAATGAAGTGTAAGCACAGCAATTGCGAGCAGATAATAGATTGCGATGAGTATCATGTTTTTAGCCCGTTTTAATTAATTCATTTTGTATTCAATGATTATAACGGCTTTATAGCACTTTTCTTTAAAAAAATCCATTTTCAAATACGATTATGCAACCCTTTAAAACAACGTTCTATCCTTTTTATCTGCTCTTCATCATTTCGCTAGGCTTAAAAGAGGATATCGAATCTGACTTACTGCCAAATTGACTTGTATAATGATTATTTTATTGACAGTCTAATTCAAGCGTATTTTATGCTGACTTACCCGCAACTCACAGCCGCTGAACAAGCAAATTTACCTAAACTGCTTTCAACGCCAACCGCCATACCTAGCCGGTTTAATGACAGCACGCATCATGTTTGGCATTGCCAAACCGTTGAGGGTGAAATGGTATTAAAGGTGTGCAATCCAGCCACAGTTGCTCAATCGGCTTTTTGGTTGGGTATTAACCATTTATTTGGCGCAGATTTTCCTAATAGTCTGGGTGATATTCAACTCACACATGATTTTTTACAAGAAAATGGCACATTAACAGTACCTGAATTTGTTGCATCAAAGGCCAAGCGATTTGTGCTGTCGCAGTTTTTAGCAGGTCAAGATATAGACAACACGCATGTAGATAATCAAACCATTATCGCCTTAGCCAAACATATTACTCACCTACACCAGCATACTTGCCAGCATTGGGGTAACTTGCATACACCTACATTCACAGCGCAAGATTGGGCGATGCGCTTAGAAAAAACAATTTTACTTTTAGCTGAAAAATCAATAACTGCAATAGATAAAGCTTGGCTGAATACTATTTTGGCGCAAGCAAGCAACATAAAAGAAACTAGCTTTGTGCCGATGATGATTGATTTACGTTGGGATCAATTACGTGATTGTGATGAGCATACTTTAGCGCTGATTGATTTGGATGCGTTTGTGATTGCGCCCAAGAGTTTAGATTTAGTCTTGCTTGCAAATTTAATGTCGAACGCCCAATGGGGGTTATTTAAGCAACATTATGAGACCGTGCTACCTTGGCCAAACGACACCCAACAACAGCCCTGCTACCAATTGTTATTATTTTTGATGCAAGTGCTTGGCGAAACCGATTTAGCTAGCTGGATGAAGCGAATTTAAAAGCTTAAGTACTTTTATGATGGCCTAGCTTTACCCAAGCCACATATCCCGCAACGGCAAACACCGTATTCAGCACAAATAACAGCATGGTGGCATAGTAGCCAGTTTGAAAATACAAGACTGTTGCCGCCGCATCTATCACCACCCAATACAGCCAATTTTCTAGTACTTTTTTCGCCATCAGCCACGTATTCATCACGGCAAATACCGTGGTGTAAGCATCTAACATTGGGCTTAGCGAATGCTCAGTTTTTTGCAGATACAAACTCACCAAACTGCTCATCAAAACACCCACCACCACAAAAGAAAGGTGTTGCCCCCAACGCAAACGGCTAATCGCTAAAGTATTGGTTTGTGCGCCATGCTGACGCCACAACCAAAATCCATACACCGCCATGCCCATGTAGTAAAAATTAAGTAAAGCTTGCATGGGAAGTTGGCCTTCCCAAAACAATACGGTGTAAATCAGCGTACTCAACAATGCAAATAACCAGCACCATTGCGACTCTTTGGCTGCCAACAAAATATAGGCAACACCCATCAGTGCCGCTATGACTTCCCAGCCAGACATTTGCTGCAAAGCGAGCATTAGTTCTTGCAACATAACTAGCTAAACATCAACCACATCAGCTCTATCTGTGCCAATAAACTTCATCACAAACACACTATGTGGCAGCACATGAAAAACCGCTAGCATTTCTGCATCCAAACAATCCATCACATCACGGTATTCACCGAAAACCTGAGTTGCCAGACTATTGCGTTTCACCACTAATCTTGGATTGGTTTCCAATTTGGCGATAAATGCCAAAATCGGTTCCACATAACCCTCGGTTAAAGGGTAAAAACTAATATCCACTGAAATACGCATGCGAAATCCTTAAATTAAAATATAAAGAGGGCAATCTAGCACCCTATGATTAATAGTCGTAGCTGACTGTAATACCAGCGACGCGTGGTTCACCAAACTGAACATATCGCTCTTCCAGATACCCTTTGGCAGGATTATTACCAAAGAAAAAGCCTCGTGTGGCGTAGTCTTTATCAAACAAGTTTCTGACCCATGCACGTACTTTCCAATGTTTGTCGTAGTTGTAATCTGCACTGGCATTTACAATCGAAAAAGCGTTGGATTTTGCATTGTGGCTATCTGAAAAATAAAAGTCATCTTTACCTTCTACGTTAGCACGCAATGTTAAAGCATCATTCATGTAATATTCTGAACCTAGATTAAACGTGTAGTTAGGTGCGTGCGCCACTTGTCGGCCATCAAAACTCACGCCTCTTACTGAGTGATTTTGAAAAGTAGCATCGAGCAAGCCAATTGAACCTAGCAAACGTACTTTATCTGTCATAAACCAGTCAACACTCGCCTCTAAACCTTGATGGGTCGCATTTGAAGCATTACCAGTAAATTCAAGAAATTGCACGCCATTTGCAATAGAATTTTCTACCTGTGCATTTATTCTATCTGTATAAAATACTGCTAATGAAGTTTTTAGTCGCTCTTCAAGCCAGCTAGATTTTAAGCCTAACTCTAAAGTCACATTGTATTCCGTATCAAAACTTCGCTCGCTTAATGGTAATGCTGCATTATTATTTACACCACCTGATTTATAGCCGCGTGCAAATGTAGAGTAAACCATATGGTGGTCACTGGCTTGGTAAGTTAGGCCAATTTTTCCCCCAAATAGTCCTTCATTTTGATTAATTTTTAAAGCATCCGAATCTGTATAATGCGCTTTAAAATACTCTATACGCGCACCAGTAACGAGGGTTAACTTGTCAGTTAAATGCGTATCTAATTGACCATAAATCGCTGTATTCTGTGTGTTGTAATCTCCATCTCTTACTTGTGCGCCAAAAAAAATTCCAAAATCAGAGTTTTGAGCAAAAGCTTCATCTTGATCAAGGAAAAAAAGACCAATTGTCCAATCAGTAGAGTCATTAAAAATACGACCCGCTTTATCTGATAAAGCTCGCAGTTCAAACGAGTAATTTTCACGTTTTCGGTCAAATCGCTCAAAACCAATGTAAGGAAAAAGCGCTGGGTCAAATTGTCCGACAAACCCCCAATCTGCATCGTAGCTATACACTATATCACTCTTAAGATAAGTCGCTTCAGTTTGAATAATGACTGAGTCTGAAGCTTGCCAGTTAGCTTTTAGCGCAAAAGCATTAGTTAGCTGGTTATCTTCACCCGGGTTATCTGAGAGACTGTTGCGGCTATTATCTAAGGTAAATCCATCATAGCCATTATCAATATTGAGATGTATATAGCTTAAATCGACTGTTAAATCATCTGCAGCCAATAGTTTTAATTTGCCCCGGAAAGTGAGTTCATCTTGATTTTGCGTGTTGTCACGGTTTAAAAAATCATTATCCATGAAGCCATCTGATTTATGGGTGTAAATAGCAGCGCGACCTAATAATTTATCTTCTACCAAAGTGCCTCCAACCGCAGCACCAAAATTTCGGGTATTAAATTCAGCAAGGCCTGTTTCCGCATGCATTTGAAATTCTTTTGTTGGCTCAGAACTGCGCATATTAATGGTACCTGCCAAGGCATTAGTACCAAATTTAGTGCCTTGAGGACCACGTAAAATTTCAATCGAATCAATATCAAATAAGGTTGCCGCCCCACCTGTTCGACTAAAATCGATACCATCAATAATTAAACCTACCGATGGATTCAATGGCGCACTAAATTGGCTACGTTCACCGATACCACGAATTTGAAAAAACTGCCCGCGCGATGCACCACTAGAAAGATTGACATTTGGTGCAAGGTTGAGCACTTCTTCTAGATGTTGTGCGCCACGCGCTTCTATGGCTTCTTGGTCAATTTCGGTAAGACTTACCGCAGTTGTTTGCGCAGTTTTTGGGCGAAAATCTGCACTGACGACAACTTCATCTAGTTCCAAGTTTTTATCTTGTGCAAAAGCAGTCTGGTTAAAAAGTAGTCCTATTAAAGACAATGATTTTGTAATCTGTTTCAAGATTATCCTTTCTATTAAATAACATAAAAAGGACAGGTGAGTGGTGCACTGAAGCGAATGCATGCTATAAAAAATAGAAACAAACAGCTTACGAATGGTTAGACCCTGCCTGTCCCTACGCCAGTATTACCTGGATCAGGTTCATTGGGTCCCTCACTTGCGCGAGATCTCAGGCGTTTAAGCCACCCCAAGGCATTTGATTTTGCAATCAAGCACTAATTATATGTTTTTATGCCTAACAACGCTAGCAAACGATTTTGCGGTATTTAAATTTGGTTACCTTGGAAAGGTGATTTCTGCGCAATCGTGCATCCAATATGCAAAGCCTGTCTGCTAGCCAACTTTGACTTTTTGGCCTCAATTACGTGTTAAGTTACCCATTAGAAAACCCTTAAAAGCCTTGTAAACTGCTATTATATTCCCAAGTAAGTAATGCATTGGTTGAATTCAACACATAAACCCAGCAAAACTTAACCTCGTTTTAACCACAAAAATTGGAGAATAAAATGCCACACGTATCATTTGAAGAAGCTCAACAAGTTATCGATAGCGCAGTCAAAAAATCTGTCGAGATGGGCGTCAAAATGTGTATCGCCGTGCTGGATTCTGGCGGCAGCATTAAAGCCTTTGCACGTATGGATGGCGCCTGGGTTGGTAGTAGTGATATAGCTATTAAAAAAGCAAAAACCGCTTGTTACTTTGCCATGCCCTCTGGCGAAATAGGCAAACTCTCAGTGCCAGGCTCACCACTTTACGGTATTGAGCACTCTAACGATGGCTTAATCACATTCCCTGGTGGGGTGCCGATTGTAGATAAAGAAGGCAACTTAATTGGTGCCGTAGGCGTAAGTGGTGATACCGTAGAAAATGACCATATTGTGGCAGTGGCAGGCGCAACAAGATGCGGTGAATGCGACATGCCGAAACACCCTTGGAGAACTTAACGCTAGGTTGAATGCAATTTTTGAAGCCAGCATAAAGCTGGTTTTTTTATTGGGTTCGAGCCTTGAACGACTCATCAAACACGGCTCGAAATTTTGATATGTTTAAATATTAATAATTAAGGGCTAAGCGCTTAAGTTTGTTAAAATGCTGCATTACCAAAAACGAGTTAGCGAAATTTTGACTACTATTAAACTCACAAAAAAACCAACAGAAGCGGCTACAGAAAAAACTGTGGCAAAAAAAACGCCTGTGCGCCGCACTGACCCAACCAAACGCGACCGCACGAAGCCATTTGTAAAAGCAGAGCGTCCTGCTGATATATCTACGAATCAGCGTAACCATCGGCATGACGGGAAGCCACATGGATACTTAGCCCCAGAGCATGCCGCAGAAAGACCTGTTGAGCGTAAATCGGATGAAAATAGACCTTTGCGAAGCAATTTACGTGCGGAGCCAACAAGCGAAATCAAACAATCAGAACCTAAGCCATACAAGCCTGCTGGCCAAAAGTCTTCGGGCGCAGATACGCGCACCACGCCACGCCCTGATAAAAATGAGCCGCAATATCGCCAAGCACCACGTCGCGGCGGTAAAGCACGCGATGGTTATGATGCCACCTCTGCACCACAATACGGTGCGGCGGCTAAAGCGGCTTATAAATCTTCGCCCGTGAATATAGAACAGCCACGACTTTCTAAAGTGATGGCAGAGCGCGGACTTTGCTCGCGCCGCGAAGCGGATGAATGGATTATTAATGGCTGGGTCAAAGTCGAAGGCGTAATTATTGAAACCCTTGGTACACGCATCAACCCCGAAGCCGAGATTATTATTAGCGGCTATGCTTACGAACAACAAGCCGAGCAAGTGACCATTTTGCTGCATAAACCTGTTGGTTATGTGAGTGGCCAAGCGGAAGATGGCTATCAGCCTGCGATTGTATTGGTACACCCAGATAACGAATGGTTAGATGACCCAGAACTAAATGAAGTAAATAGTAAGGAATTTCAGCGTGGATTTTTACATGGTCTTGCACCTGCAGGCCGCTTAGATATAGACTCTACCGGCTTACTTGTTTTAACTCAGGATGGTCGGATTGCACGTCACTTAATTGGTGAAGATTCAAGTGTAGAAAAAGAGTATTTAGTGCGGGTAGAAGGGACTTTAAATGATGGTGATTTGCAGCGCTTAAATCACGGTTTAAGTCTAGATGGCGAAAAATTGAAACCAGCTAAAGTGAGCTGGCAAAACGAGGACCAATTACGCTTTGTTTTACGCGAAGGCAAAAAACGCCAAATTCGCCGCATGTGCGAAATGGTAGGCTTGCATGTTGTGGGCTTAAAAAGAGTTCGCATCGGTAGCATTAATTTAGGTAAACTTCCGCTTGGTCAATGGCGTTACTTGCGTGCTAGCGAGCGTTTTTAATTTTATAGCATTTTAAGCGTTATATTTTTATTATTTAAGAGGAAATTTAGATGGGTTTATTAGATGGTATTGCAGGTCAAGTCTTAGGCAAAATGATGGGTGACAAGGGCGGTATGGCGCAAATTGCTTTAGAAATGTTTAACCAAAATGGCGGCTTAACAGGTATTTTAGACAAATTTAAAGAGGGTGGCTTAGCCGAACAGGCAGCTTCTTGGGTAGGCAAAGGTGAAAACATGCCTATTTCTGCTGAGCAAATTTCTAACATTTTAGGTAATAGTGCCATTGCAGAAATGGCCGCTAAATTTGGGATTGACCCTGATACACTTAGTAACAAAATTGCCGAGCATTTACCAACCGTGGTAGATAAACTTACGCCAGATGGCGAAGTGGGCGCTGATTCGGGCAATTTGCTTTCTACAGTGTTGGGAATGTTGAAATAGTTTTTACCAAGTAAATTAGGGGCGCTTGCCCCTTTTTTATTTTTAGTCTTGGTTATTTAATATCTTTGGTCATTTTGTAACATAATTTTTGTTAGAATAATTTATGGACTATTTACTTTTACTTAAAGCAGCAATTTTAGGCATTGTTGAAGGCGCAACAGAGTTCTTGCCTATCTCAAGCACAGGTCATCTTATTTTGGCGGGTGACTTGCTTGGATTTTTAGAACACGATAAACGTAGCCTTTTTGAAATAGCGATTCAATTAGGCGCTATTTTGGCTGTGGTATGGGAATACCGCACACGCTTTGTGCAGACATTTGCAGGTATTGGTCGCGACCCAGTTGCTAATCGATTAATCATTAATCTAGCCATTGCCTTTCTGCCGCTTGCAATTCTAGGGCTAACATTTGGAAGTGCTATTAAAGCCAGCCTATTTAAACCTGTTCCAGTTGCTATCGCGTTTATTATCGGCGCTTTTATTATTTTATGGGCCGAGAAACGTAAACATGCTATTACCATTCAAACAGTTGATGATATTCGCCCTAAAGATGCGCTAAAACTTGGCTTTGCGCAGGCTGTTGCGCTTATTCCTGGGATGTCGCGTTCTGGCTCCACGATAATTGGCGGTTTATTTTTTGGACTATCGCGCAAAGCCGCGGCTGAATTTTCTTTTTTTCTTGCTGTCCCTACATTGGGTATTGCCTCAATTTACTCTATGTACAAAGAACGTGCTTTACTTAATACAGATGATTTAGGCATATGGGCAATGGGTTTTATATTTGCTTTTATTAGCGCTATGATTGCGGTGCGCGCGCTGATTAAATATGTGAGCAATCACGACTTTACCATTTTTGCTTGGTATCGCATTGCATTTGGAGTGATTGTATTAGTGACTGCTTACACTGGTCTAGTGAACTGGACTGTCAGTTAAAAGCCAATTGGGCTGGCAATTAACATAAAATAGTTAACCTTAACAAAGGTATAAAAAATGAAAAATATACTCAAATATAGTTTATATGGCATTGGTGGCATCATTCTAATCGCGCTTTTGCTTGTGGCTTATTTTGCAATTACTTTTAACCCAAATGACTACAAAGACGACATCATCAAGCTTGTTAAAGATAAAAAAGAACGCACGCTACAAATTGATGGTGATATTAAGCTCAGTTATTGGCCTAAAATTGGTGCAGATCTTGGCAAAATTTCGATTTCTGAACACAAATCAGACAAACAATTTGCATCAGTGAACAGCGTTAAAGTAGCACTTGCGGTGTTGCCTTTGCTCAAAAAAGAGCTAGTTGTCGATACCGTTTATGTAGATGGCGCAAAAGCCAATGTGGTTAAAAATAAAGATGGCTCATTTAACTTTGACGACCTATTGAGCAAAGATGAAGAAGAATCGCAAGAAATCAAATTTGATGTACAAGGTGTCAATATCACCAGTTCGGAAGTGGCTTATAGCGATGAAGTCACAGGCGGAAAATATAGCGTATCAAAATTTAACATGAAGTCTGGCCACATTGCTATTGCCGAGCCTATTGATTTAGAAACAGACTTTACGGTAAACGCCAACCAACCACTTGTGGCAGCAAATGCAGTTATTAAAGGTAATTTTTTAGTTGACCCTAAAACTAATCATTTTAAAGTCAAAGGTTTAGACAGTCACATTACTGGCGACATGCTAGGTGGCTTAGGCATGGATATTAAAGCCAGTGGCAATGTAGATGCAAAATTGGATGCCAGGGAGTTTTTGATAGATGGCTTAAAATTAGTGGCTTCTGGTATTTTTGATGGGGTTAAACAATCTGTCGATTTAAGCGCGCCTGAGTTGATTGTTGAAAAAGATGAAGTATCTAGCAAAAAAGTAACACTTAGTATTGCGCAAGATAAATTAGGTGACACGCTCAAAGCCAATATGGTGCTTGCTGATATGAAAGGATCACCAAAAGCCTTGCAAAGCAGTGGCATCACGGGTGATTTAGCAATTGCGCAAGGTAAGCGCACAGTGACAGGTAAATTCTCATCCCCATTTACAGGCAATATCGAAAACTTGATTTTTGATATCCCTAAACTCGCAGGTAGCTTAGATATTAAAGACCCGAGCTTACCAAATGGTGGCATTAAAGGTACGTTTAACTTGGGCGCGCATGCTGACATTAAAAAAGAACTCGCTAACACTAAATTTAACTTAGACCTTGCTGAAACCAAGCTTAACGGCGACATTGATGTATCAGGATTTAAAAAACAAAATATCAAATTTAATTTAACTGCAGACAAATTAGATTTAAATAAACTACTGGGCACATCAAGTGACAAGACAGCTGCAAGTACTAAAACAAACAGTAAACCAGCCAACTTAAGTGCCCTCAGCAATATGACGCTAGATGGTAAGTTAAACATTGGTAGCATTGTTTATGATAAATATCGCGTTTCTGGTTTAAACGTTGGCATAAAAGCAGATGGGCAAAAGCTAGCCTTGAATGGCTTAAACGTTAAAGTTGACGATAGCCAAATTAAAGGCAATGTAGGCATTAGCAATTTTGCCAAACCACTTTACACTTTCGACCTAGATATCGACCAAGTGGATATAGATAAATACGCTGTGTCTGCGCCTGCTACAACGAAAGAAACCAGCAGTAACAAACCACTTGATTTAAGTGCGCTTAAAGCACTTAACGCTGAAGGCGCAATAAGAGTCGGCAGCTTAAAATATGGTAAAACCAAGGCCTCTAATATCAACATTAATTTAAAAGGGAATGGAGAAAAATTAAGTGTTAGTCCATTCAGCGCTAAAGTAGATGATAGCCAAATTAATGCCAATTTAGGCATCACGCAATTTAGTAACCCAGTATTTAGTTTTGATGTAAATATTGATCGTCTTGATGCTGATAAATACATTTCCAAATCCAACGCTAATAACAACACCGCCAAAAGCAATGCTGACACACCGATTGATTTGAGCGCGCTAAAAAAGTTAAATGCGACGGGCCAAGCCAAAATAGGATGGCTTAAGCTCGCCAATGTTAAGACTGAAAATGTAAACTTGGGTTTAAAAGCGAGTGATGGTGTAGCTACACTTTCGCCATTTTCTGCCAATTTATACAACGGCAGTATGAACGGCACACTAAAAGTAGATGCGCGCAGCACACCCAATATTGCATTCAAGCAAAACATGAAAAGTGTTTCTATTAGCCCACTCATGGTCGATGCGATTAATAACGATATGTTGTCAGGAACTGGTACTGTGAATATCGATGTAACGACACAAGGTAATACCGTAGGCGCACTTAAAAAAGGGCTAGCAGGTAATGCCGCACTTAACCTAGCAGATGGCGCAATTAAGGGCGTCGATATTGCGGGTAGTATTCGTGAGATTAAAAATAAAGTGAATGTATTTAAAAAAGAAACTGGTGCTGATAAATCTAAAAAAACGGATTTTAGTGAGCTCACAGCGACTTTTGATATAAAAAATGGCGTGGCGCGTAACGAAGATTTAGCCATGAAAGCGCCAATATTGCGCTTAGCTAAGGGAGACAGCAAAGGTGATATTGATATCGGCAATGAAAAAATCAATTACCTTGCAAAGCCCACGGTTGTGAAATCACTTAAAGGCCAAGGTGGTGCAGATTTAGATGATTTAAGCGGCATTTCGATTCCTGTCAAAATCACGGGTACATTCGCTGAACCTAAATACGGCATGGACTTTGCCGCGATTGGCGCCGCTCTCGCGCAAACTAAATTATTAGACAAAGTTGGCGGCGAAAAAGGCGCTGCGGTAAAAGAGCTGATGGGCGGCGATAAAGTAGAAGGCTTAAAAGGTTTGCTTGGTAAGAAAAAAGGCGCCGATAGCACCGCGCCAGCTACAACTAATGGCGCAACACAATCCGCACCTACTGAAGAACCAAAATCTGTTGAAGATAAGGCCGAGAAAAAACTTAAAAAACTGCTTAATTTTTAAGTGAATATGATTGTTTTTGCAGATGCAATTATTGCTTGGCAAAAACGTCACGGTCGCCATGATTTACCTTGGCAAAATACTACTGACTCTTATGCCATTTGGGTATCCGAAATCATGCTGCAACAAACGCAAGTTGCCGCCGTTATTGGCTACTACGGCAAATTTATGCAGCGTTTCCCTAATATTTCAACCCTTGCATTGGCTAGTGAAGAAGAAGTTTTGCAATATTGGAGTGGCTTAGGTTACTACTCACGCGCCCGCAACTTACATAGCGCCGCTCAAAAAATAATGGATACTTTTCATGGAAAGTTTCCAAATAACTTTGATGATATTTTAAGCTTGCCTGGCATTGGTCGCTCTACTGCCGCGGCCATATCTACATTTGCATTTAATGAGCCTATGCCTATTTTAGATGGCAATGTAAAACGAGTTTTTGCGCGTTACTTTTTAATAAAGGGTTGGCCCAGCTTGCCCAATATTGATAAATCAATGTGGCAAATTGCGGTTCGTGAAAACCCCGTAGGTTTAAATCAGGCTGAAAATGCCATCGCCTATACGCAAGGTTTAATGGATTTAGGCGCAACGGTTTGCACGCGTAGCCGACCAAAATGTCATATTTGCCCCATTAAAAATAATTGTCAGGCACAGTTAAACAATTTAACGCATATACTACCAACGCCTAAGCCTCGCAAAACCCTGCCAGAGCGAAATACAACGATGTTGATTTATATTAATGCTAATGAGGTCATGCTGGAAAAGCGCGCCAGTAAAGGCATTTGGGGGGGGTTATGGAGTTTTCCCGAAGTTGATACTGCACCACTTAACGGTGAAATACTGCCAAAATTTACGCATAGTTTTACACATTTTAAACTACACATTGCGCCAGTATTAATAAAAACAAGCCATCAAGACACCAAGCCAAACACACTTTGGGTTAGCTTAGATGAGGCAATCGAATCTGCAATTCCTACGCCTGTGCGCAAAATTTTACAGAGTCTAACTTCGAGAAATTGAAGTAAAAAATAAAGCAGCCAAATCTAACTGGCTGCTTTATTTTAGTGTAAGCGTGAATGTAAAATTCTATCTGCTAACATTTGAAAGCGCGGCGATACAAATTGTCGCGTTTGAGTCCCAGAGTCTGCAATGTTCAACAACTCTTCAATTGCAGACCTAAAACCAAGTTCAAACAACCAATAATCATCTTGATGAATTGCTGACTTTTTATCTGTATTTACATCCGCGCATAAGCGCTCAAATGCTTCCATACATACATTTCGTTCTGCCATATTATCCTCCAGAGTAACGCCTCACAACAAATGATATAGCTGTTTGGTAAGCAACGCGCTAAATACGTTTACCATCTTTAGCGCTTATTTACTATTTTTGATTCCAGCTATCTTCCCACATACAGTGTTTAATTGTATGACGATTTTTAATCAATTCTTCAATGCTAGGCTCATCATTTAACGCACGTTTAAGTGCAAGTTTAATCGCATCATAGTTATTTTTGTACATATCAGCTTTATCTAGCGTACCTGCTTTTTCTAGCTCAATACAACCTGGATCTATCCATAATAATGCAACAATGCATAAATCGTTGACTTGGTCTTTAGGAATAATGCCTTCAATAACTGCATCTAAAATACCATCTGCTACGGCTGCTTGAACAACGCCACCAAACAAACCAACATCTGTGCTGCCTTTTAAAGTCACTTTTGGTACCATCATGCAAGCAGGTCGCACAAGTTGGTTAATGTCGCGCACCGCAAACATGGCAGTGTGGCCTTTGCTTTGCGCCATCATGTTTGCAAATGCTTGGCCTACTGGGCCATCGACTGTGCCGATTAAAATTTCTGGCATCGCTGCAGTAACATCTTTGCCTTCAGAATATACAGTTGCTTCGCCTGCTTTGAATACGATTTTTGACATATGGTTTCCTTTTACACATAAACTAAAATTATTGCTGCATTATACAATTTAAATGTGACACTTAAATAGTACGTTGCATATCTACATGCCAAATATTTGCATCAATATAAGCTTCACTGGTCACGGTAAATCCTGCTTTTTCATAAAACTTAATCGCGTGTGTTTGAGACGAAATAGCAACCGTTTGCATTCCCAACGATTTGCATATCTTAATCGCTTCATCCAACAAGGCGAGGCCAAGACCTATACCTCGCCAATCTGGCATCACCGCCATGCGCCCAATTCTGCCTTTTTTTAAAATTCGCGCGCAGCCAATTGCTTGGCCAGCATAATCTAGCGCCAACAAATGAATCGCATCTTGATCATACTCATCCCATTCGATATATAGCGGCACATGCTGCTCTGCTATAAACACCATTTCGCGCACCGCCTTAAGCAAGACTTGCTTAGGGCTATCCCAAGTCAACTCTTCTATAGTAAATGATTGATTCATACTGATTTTACCTTGCATGTTTTACCTTGCATGTTGGCATTGCATTTGTGCCTAGTAACAGGCATTATGCACACTTATTTTTTGTTAACGAGTTGATAAGGTTTATTATGCAAAAATATCAAACAGCAGCCTCCAGAATGATGCTTGCATTGGTTTTTTTAGGCTTGGTATTACTGCGCTTAAGTGCAATTATGTCATTACCAGATGGCTATTTACAATATCAAATGACACTTGGTCAATTTGGTTTACCATCCATATTTGCACCGCTTTTGATTTTAGTTCAAGTCGTGGCCGGCGCGTGTTTATTTGTTGGGTTTAAAACACAATTATTCGCAAGGGTTTTAGCCATTTTAGCTTTGTTTTTAGCGATCGTTCTCGGGCGCGCTATTCCAGAAGTATTTTTCTTATATATCGGTATTGCGGGCGGTATGTTGTTACTTAGTATTAATCCACACACTGCATGCAGCGTGGATAATATGCTTAAAAATAAGTAACGATTGCACGTTAATTTAAACGACAAAATTAAACGTTAAATTACACGAGAATATTTATATGCCCTGTTAGGTAGTATCCATGAAGCTTACAGGGCAGGTGTTTTGATGTTGTGCAAATAGTGGTACTAAATAAGATTATTCCCACTCTAAAGCCGGATAAATCGTATTTACATTTCGCCTGTTGGCTATATCAAAAAGTAGCCATTTGACTTTTTCATCTGCCGCAACCGTATTCATCGCATCGTTCATGCTTTTGCCAGCTTTTATATTCGCACGAATATCTGCTAATACTTTATTTAAATAGCGTTGTTCGTTAGTGAGTGCTTGTAACCAATCTTGAGTCACTGGGCCGTGGCCAGGCACCACTTGTTTCACTGGGTATGTTTTGAGCATATCAATCGCGGATATCAAGCCTTTAATATCGCCTTCAATCACTGGTGTACGTTCTATAAATAGTAAATCACCTGTGAATAAGGTGCTGGTTTTGCTATCAATGACCGAGATATCCGTGTTGGTATGCGCGTTGGGGTAAGGCGTGACTTTTAGCGTTCTATCACCTATATCAAGCTCAGTTATCTCTTTAACTGGCAAAGTAGGTTTTACAATAATGCTGCCTTTAGCATCTTCGCCCAAATATTTACTGTTCAGTTTTCCATATGCTTCTTCGCGTAACTGCATTGCATCGCCTAATTTAGCATGTCCCACAAACTGTGGTTTATCTTCTAAAAACGCGGCATTGCCAAAAATATGGTCAGGATGCACATGTGTATTAATGACATATAAAATAGGTTTATCTGTGATTTTTTTAATGGCTAGGCGCAACTCTTTACCCACTTTTAAGCTGCCGCCTGTATCAATGACAGCAACCCCAAGGCTACCAACCACAAAACTAATATTACAGATATCTCCTTGATAGCCAGTATCAATATCCAAGTGCTCACCATGATGTACATAGATGCCATTGCCAACATCTTGTATCGCAAAGTCAGCAGTCTTTACGCCCGCTTGCGCGCAAGATGCCAATAAACAAAAACTGAATAAGTAAGCTATAAATCGCATTTGTTTGTATCCTTTTATCGTTGATTTGGCGATTAATCGCATAGAATACGCTAATATTATGCCACGCTAGCAACAAATTATTGTGACCGCTGTCACATCTAACAAACAATAGTATGTAAAAGATATTAAGAGGGGATTGTGATGAGCAATACTACACGTTACACCAAAACAGCCGTTTTTCTACATTGGCTAATCGCAATTTGCATTTTTGGCATGTTTGCACTGGGCTGGTATATGAGCGAATTACCAAAAGAAGCACCCAAACAAATGGCCTACGATCTATTTGATTGGGGCATTTACACTTGGCAATTAAGCGAAGAAGCATCTCCCAGAACGTTTTACTTTAACTTACATAAATCGCTAGGCGTGACAATTTTTGCCTTAATTCTTATTCGCATTTTATGGCGAGTTACTCACAAGCCACCCGCATTACTGGCGAGCTATAAAGCTTGGGAGCGCAAATTGGCAACGGGCGCACATCATCTGCTTTATGTCTTGATGGTTGCATTACCCCTAAGCGGCATTATTATGGCCACTTACAGCAAGTACGGCATCAAATGGTTTGGCGCAGATTTTATCAAAGGCCTTGATAATACCCCCATGCGCGAGCTATTTAAAGAAGCGCACGAAATAATAGGTGCGATTATTTTGTTAGTGCTTGTTTTGCATATTGTTGGTGCACTTAAACATAAATTTATCGATAAAGATGACACTTTAAAGCGCATGCTTTAAGCCTTCATCTTTTAATGCTCTGCAAGCCAATATCCATAAGGCTTACAGGGCATGTTTTATTTCTCGATACTTTTTTAGCTTTTATTGATGATATTTTTGGCTATGTTTTCGCACCGCTTCTAACATCGCGGCTGCGTTCTCTGGCGGCGTCCATTGCGTGATGCCGTGACCTAAATTAAATACGTGACCTGCGCCTTTACCGTAACTAGCTAAAATACTCGCCACTTCTTTTTCAATCGCTTCAGGCGTACTTAATAAAATAGCTGGGTCTAAATTTCCTTGTAAGGCCACTTTGTTGCCAACGCGGGCGCGGGCTTGCCCAATATCCACCGCCCAATCAAGCCCAAGCGCATCTGCGCCGATGTCGGCCTGCGACTCTAACCAAAGAGCACCACCTTTGGTAAACACGATGCAAGGCACTTTTTGACCTTCTGCTGTTTTTGTTAATCCGACTACAATTTTTTGCATATAATTGAGTGAAAACTCAATGTAAGCGTTATGCGAAAGCGCACCACCCCAAGAGTCAAATATCATCACTGCTTGCGCACCCGCAGAAATTTGCGCGTTTAAGTATTGGATGATTGTTTGCGCATTGACTTCAAGAATATGATGCAATAACTCTGGGCGCACATACATGATTTTTTTAGTATTAAGAAAATCTGTACCGCCTTTGCCTTCTACCATATAGGTCGCTAGGGTCCATGGGCTGCCGCTAAAACCAATCAGCGGTACGCGACCATTGATTGTTTTTTTAATTTGGCTAACCGCATCAAATACATATTGCAGCTTGGCCATATCTGGCACATGCAGCGCATTAATCTCAGCCTCTTCACGCAAGGTACGCTCAAATTTGGGGCCTTCGCCTTCCTCAAAATACAAACCCAAACCCATGGCATCTGGCACGGTAAGTATGTCAGAAAACAATATAGACGCATCCAACAAAGGATAACGGTCTAGTGGTTGTAGCGTGACTTCTGTCGCAAAATCTGGGCTTTTGCATAGTTGCAAAAAACTACCTGCAGTTTTGCGGCTTTCGCGGTATTCTGGCAAATAACGCCCAGCTTGCCGCATCATCCAAACTGGCGTGTAGTCAGTAGGCTGGCGCATTAACGCGCGCAAAAAGGTATCGTTCTGTAGTACTGGCATTAACGAGGAAGCGTAGAACTACCCATTAAAAATGCATCTACTTCACGCGCAGCCTGACGACCTTCGCGAATTGCCCACACCACTAACGATTGCCCGCGGCGCATATCACCCGCTGCAAATACTTTATCAATATTGGTTTTATAGCAACCCTCACCATCTGTAGTCGCTTTGGCATTGCCTCTGGCATCTTTTTCTACACCAAATGCATCTAGTACCGCTTGCACAGGTGAAACAAAACCCATAGCGAGCAATACCAAGTCTGCAGGAATTGTAAATTCTGAGCCTTCAACCTCAACCATCTTACCGTCTTTCCACTCGACTTTTGCACCAACCAAATGCGTTACTTTCGCTTTTCCATCTGGACCATTTTCACCAATTAATTTCTTAGTGGTAATTGACCAATCGCGATTTGCACCTTCTTCATGGCTACTAGAAGTACGTAACTTAAGCGGCCAATTTGGCCAAACAAGGTCTTTGTTTTCTTTCTCGGGTGGGCGTGGCATTAACTCAAACTGTGTAATACTCAGTGCACCATGACGGTTAGAAGTACCTACGCAGTCTGACCCTGTATCGCCACCACCAATAACAATAACATGTTTATTAGTCGCCATGACTTGATTTGGCACTGTATCGCCTGCAACTACCTTATTTTGCGCAGGCAAAAAGTCCATCGCATACATCACACCATCTAACTCACGGCCTGGTACAGGCAAATCTCTTGGATACTCAGCACCACCAGCCAAAACAACAGCGTCGTAGTCTTTTATTAATTGCGCGGCTTCTACATTTTTTCCAACATGTTGGTTAACTTGAAAATCTACACCCTCTGCCTGCATTTGCGTCATACGAAGGTCGATATGTGATTTTTCCATTTTGAAGTCAGGAATACCATATCGAAGCAAGCCACCAATACGGCTATTTTTTTCTAATACCGTAACAGAGTGACCAGCACGCGCCAATTGTTGTGCGGCAGCTAAACCAGCAGGGCCTGAACCTACAATGGCTACTTTTTTACCTGTTTTGTTTGGGTTAGCTTGTGGCGTAACCCAGTTATTTTCCCAAGCTTTATCAATAATCGCATGCTCTATTGATTTAATGCCTACTGCATCATTGTTTATGTTGAGTGTACATGCTGCTTCACAAGGCGCTGGGCAAATACGCCCTGTAAACTCTGGGAAATTATTGGTTGAATGCAATACATCAATCGCGTTGCGCCAATCTTGGTTGTAAACCAAGTCGTTAAAATCAGGAATAATATTATTCACTGGGCAACCAGTTGTACAAAACGGAATACCACAGTCCATGCAACGTGCGCCTTGCTGTTTTGCTTGGTCGTCCGTTAAATGTAATACGAATTCTTTATAGTTTTTAACGCGGTCTGGCACTGGCAAGTTTGCCTCGCTTAACCGCTGAAACTCCATAAAACCTGTTGCTTTACCCATTATGCTGCTTCCTTGCTTGTAGCTAGCGCCATTTCTGTAAGCGCGCGTTTATATTCATGTGGATACACTTTTACAAATTTACTACGCATATTTGACCAATCGTTCAAAATAGCTTTTGCTCGGCTACTGTCAGTGTATTTTGCGTGATTTTCAATCAAACCTTTAAGTGTGACTTCATCAGGTTGATTCAAATGCTGCACTTTACCTAAGTTCTTCCCTGCATCTGCTTCTGCTGCTTCTACTTTTTCTAGCGCTACCATACTAATATTGCAGCGTTTCGCAAACATGCCATCTTCGTCGTAAACATAGGCGACCCCACCGCTCATGCCAGCTGCAAAGTTTTGCCCAGTTAAGCCTAAAACAACCACTGTGCCGCCCGTCATATACTCGCAACCATGATTGCCGACGCCTTCTACCACCGCGCTAGCACCTGAGTTACGCACACAGAAACGTTCACCCGCAACGCCGTTAAAGTAAGACTCCCCTGTTGTCGCACCATACATCACGGTATTACCAATGATGATATTTTCATGTGGAATACCTCTGAATGCTTTTGGTGGTTTAATAATAATGCGTCCACCACATAAGCCTTTACCGACATAGTCATTACCTTCACCGGTTAAGTCAAAAGTAATGCCCTTAGCTAAGAATGCTGAAAAACTTTGCCCTGATGTACCTGTAAAATTGACATGAATTGTGTCATCTGGCAAACCTTTATTTCCGTAGCGTATCGCAACTTGATTAGACAGCATTGTGCCAACGGTTCTGTTTGTGTTGGTGATAGGTATATCTATCGTTACTTTTTTGCCACTTTCTATGGCGGGTTTTGCTAGCTCAATCAGCTTGTTATCTAAAGCATTCACTAAGTTGTGATCTTGTTCTTCAACATGACTACGCGCAACTGTTTTTGGCATATCTACTTGGTGGAATACTTTACTAAAATCTAAACCATGTATTTTCCAGTGATCGATACCCTCGCGCATGTCTAACAAATCAGAGCGCCCGATCAGGTCATCAAATTTTGCAACACCTATGCTTGCCATAAGTTCGCGCACTTCTTCAGCAATAAAGAAGAAGAAATTCACCACATGCTCAGGCTGGCCAGTAAATTTTTTACGTAATACTGGGTCTTGTGTCGCAACGCCTACCGGGCAAGTATTGAGGTGACATTTACGCATCATGATGCAACCTTCAACGACCAAAGGTGCCGTTGCAAAACCAAACTCATCTGCCCCTAATAAAGCGCCAATCAATACATCGCGGCCTGTTTTAATTTGGCCATCTACCTGCAACACAACACGGCCTCGCAGTTGGTTTAGCACTAGCGTTTGCTGCGTTTCCGCTAAGCCTAGCTCCCACGGCGTACCCGCGTGCTTAATAGATGATACTGGCGAAGCACCTGTGCCACCATCGTGACCTGCCACGACAATATGATCAGATTTTGCTTTTGCCACACCCGCCGCAACGGTGCCTATGCCAGTTTCTGAAACTAATTTCACTGATATAGATGCTTTTGGATTTGCATTTTTTAAGTCATGAATCAATTGTGCTAAATCTTCAATCGAATAAATATCATGGTGCGGCGGCGGCGAAATCAAGCCCACTCCTGGCACTGAGAAACGCAGTTTAGCGATATATTCTGAGACTTTATGGCCTGGCAGTTGACCACCTTCACCAGGTTTAGCACCTTGTGCCATCTTAATTTGAATTTGATCTGCGCTTGCCAAATACTCTGCAGTCACGCCAAAACGACCTGATGCCACCTGCTTAATGCGTGAGCGCATAGAATCGCCCGCTTTAAGAGGAATATCCGTCTCAATTAAGTTTTTACCAATAACATTAGCCATTGTTGATTCTGTAGCAACCGGGATAAAGCGTTTTGCGTCCTCACCACCCTCACCAGTATTTGACTTGCCACCGATACGGTTCATGGCGATTGCCAAGGTTGCATGCGCTTCTGTTGATATAGAACCTAAAGACATTGCGCCTGTAGCAAAGCGTTTTACTATCTCTTTTGCTGACTCAACTTGCTCTAGTGGGATAGCTGGTCCAACTGACTTAACTTCAAATAAGCCACGTAATGTTTTATAACGGCGTGCTTGGTCGTTAATTAATTTTGCATACTCTTTGTATGTGTCAAATTTATTGGTTCTTGTTGCATTTTGTAGTTTAGAAATTGATTCTGGCGTCCACATATGCTCTTCACCGCGCACACGGAAGGCATAATCACCACCTGCATCGAGTGCGTTAGCCAATACAGGGTCATTACCATATGCTAAATTATGTAAACGTAGTGCTTCTTCAGCAACCTCATCAATACCGATACCTTCAATTTGGGTGACGGTACCAGTAAAATATTTATTGATAAAAGCAGCATTTAAACCAATAGCTTCGAATATTTGAGCACCACAGTATGACTGGTATGTAGATATACCCATTTTTGACATGACTTTATACAAGCCTTTGCCAATTGCTTTTACAAAGTTTTTTGTCGCAGAATAGCTGTCACCCGGCATACTTTCTATAGTTTTGTACACCAACCAAGGGCAAACTGCTTCTGCGCCGTAGCCTGCAAGTAGCGCAAAATGGTGCACTTCACGGGCTGAACCAGTATCTACAACCAAACCAGTACTTGTGCGCAAGCCAGCTTTTACTAAATATTCATGGGTAGCCGAACATGCAAGCAAAGCAGGTATTGAAATGCGATTTTTAGACACATTGCGGTCAGATAAAATTAACACATTAAACTTATCTTTTACAGCAAGCTCAGCGGCATAGCACAGTTTTTCGACTGCTTTTTTCATGCCTTTTTTGCCTTCAGTAGCATCGTAAGTGATATCCAAGGTCATTGATCTATAAGCGCCTTGGGTTGTCGCCCCTATGATTTTTAATTTTGCTATATCATCTTCTGTTAATACTGGCTGGCTAGACTCTAATCTTAAAAGTGGAGTAGTTTCATCCACGCCCAATAAGTTAGGTTTTGGACCGATAAATGTCACCAATGACATGACCAGCTCTTCTCGAATTGGGTCGATTGGAGGGTTTGTGACTTGCGCGAACAACTGTTTAAAATAGTTATAAAGAATTTTGGGCTTATTAGATAATACAGTCAAAGCCGCATCATTCCCCATTGAGCCTGCACCTTCTTCACCATTTGCCAACATGGGTTGCAGAACAAACTTAATATCTTCTTGTGTGTAGCCAAATGCTTGTTGCGTATCTAGCAACTGGTCAACCAGTTCAAATGTGCTATCAACTTCTGGAAGATCACTTAATAAGTAGCGTGATTCCTCAATCCATTTTTTATACGGTTTTGCAGAAGCTAACTGCGTTTTCACTTCGTTGTCATCAATAATGCGGCCTTGTTGCATGTCTATCAGCAACATTTTTCCTGGTTGTAAACGCCATTTCTTAACGATTTTTTCTTGTGGAAAAGTCAGCACACCCATTTCAGATGCCATCATGACAATGTCATCGTCAGTCACTAAATAGCGGGCAGGGCGTAAGCCATTGCGGTCGAGTGTTGCGCCTATCATATTGCCATCAGTAAACGCCACTGCAGCAGGGCCATCCCAAGGTTCCATCAATGCAGCATGATATTCATAAAATGCGCGCCTATCTTCATCCATCAGCGCGTTATTATTCCAAGCTTCTGGTATAAGCATCATCATTGCGTGTGGCAAGCTGTAACCCCCAGCCACTAATAGCTCTAAACAATTATCAAAACATGCAGAGTCAGATTGACCTTCTGCAATAAGCGGCCAAAGTTTATCTAAATCTTCGCCAATCACAGCTGATTTCATCGTTTCATGACGTGCCGCCATCCAATTAACGTTTCCTTGCACCGTGTTAATCTCGCCATTATGCGCAATCATACGGAATGGATGGGCTAAATCCCAGGCCGGAAAAGTGTTGGTAGAAAAACGCTGGTGTACAAGGGCCAAAGCCGATACCACTCGTGTATCAGCCAAATCTTTAAAGTAAATACCTACTTCGTTTGCAAGCAGCATGCCTTTGTAAACAATTGTTCTGCTTGAAAATGAAGGAATGTAAAATGCCGCATTGTCTTTCAAGTTAAGCGCTCTTACTGCGTGCTCGATACGTTTGCGAATGACAAAGCATTTACGCTCAAACGTTGTTTGGTCTGAAGCTTTGCTGCCAACAAACACTTGGCGCATGCAAGGCTCAACATCTCGCGCCGCATCTGCGATATTTGCGTTATTTACTGGCACATCGCGCCAGCCAATAACCGATTGATTTTCTTCACCAATAATTTTATTAATGATTGCTTCGCAACTTGCACGGTTTTTAGCATCTTGCGGTAAAAATATATTACCAACTGCATATTTGCCAACTTCTGGCAGCTCAATATTAAGTTTTGCTGCCTCTTCACGCATAAATGCGTCTGGCATCTGCATAAGCAAACCTGCGCCGTCACCCAACTTAGGGTCATACCCTGTTGCGCCACGATGCGTTAAATTCGTTAGCAGCATTAATCCTTGCTGCACTATTTCATGGCTTTTTTTGCCTTTAATATGTGCTACAAAACCTACACCACATGAGTCTTTTTCATTACGCTTATCGTACAACCCCTGATTTTTTGGGGGAAGACTTTGGGGGTTAATTTGGATTTTACTTGCATCGTTAACTGACATATCTATTGCCTAATAATCTCGTGTACAAAACATATAGCGGAACCTTCAATACTACCGTTAAATCTATTCAATATCAATGTGCTAGCAAGCCAAAAACTATATTTCTGTAAAAAAATTTACGCATTTAAACTTAAGATTTAAATTAAGTTTTAAATATTGAATTACCTTAAGCGTAATCAGATAAAAACATATTGACTATTTAAATGATAATGATTATCATTTACAAACACTAACAACTGAAAGTTATCCTGATGAATGATCCTTGCGAAAAGATTATTTTGGCCGAAAGCCTAGGCGTGCGTCTAATTTACTGCAAAAACTGCGATGTGATTGAACTAGAAATAGGCGCAATATCTATGCGCCTTGCGCCCACACACATGCAACAAGTTGCAAATGTCATGATGAAGGCAAGCTTAAGGTTAGACCGTATGGTAAATCTGCAAAGTGCGCCAAATAATGTAAGCAATATGCAGCATTTACATTAAGTCAATTTATAGACTTGAAAATGCTATTTTTGCAGCCTCAAGGGTAAATGAAATATCAGCATCGCTATGTGCACCTGACACAAAACCCGCTTCAAACGCGCTTGGGCCAAGATATACGCCACTTTCAAGCATGTAGTGAAAGAATTGGTTAAAGTGCGCTTTATTATTATCACGCATAATTTCTGCGTAACTAGTCGGGCACTTCTCACTAAAATAAAGCCCGAACATACCGCCTACGTTTTGCGCACTAAATGTCACGCCTGACGCTTTTGCTACCGCCATTAAGCCATCCATCAGTTTCTTAGTTTGTGCAGTGAGGTTAGCGTGAAAATCTTTTTCTTGAATCAGTTTTAATGTTGCCAAACCCGCAGAAACCGCCACAGGATTGCCTGACAGCGTACCTGCCTGATAAACCTTACCAACTGGCGCTAAACATTGCATGATATCTTTGCGGCCACCAAATGCACCTACTGGCAAGCCACCGCCGATGACTTTACCTAAGGTTGTCATATCTGGTTTGATATTGTAGAGCGCTTGCGCACCCCCTAAAGCCACGCGAAAGCCTGTCATCACTTCATCAAAAATCAGCACTGTGCCGTATTTAGTGCAAAGCTCGCGCAAGGTTGTTAGAAACTCCATGTGCGGCACGATTAAGTTCATATTGCCGACTACAGGCTCAATGATCACACAAGCAATTTCATCACCTGATGTTGCGAATAAATCTTTAAGTTGCTGCGTGTTATTGTATTCCAGCGTTAACGTATGCGCGGCCACGCTAGCTGGAACACCGCCAGAGTCAGGCTCACCAAAAGTAAGCAAGCCAGAACCCGCCTTCACCAATAAACCATCAGAATGTCCGTGGTAGCAACCTTCAAACTTCACTATTTTGTCGCGCCCTGTAAAACCACGCGCAGTACGAATCGCGCTCATTGTCGCTTCAGTTCCGCTACTATTTAAACGTACTTGCTCCATGCTCGGCACAAGCTTGTTGATGAGCTCGGCCATTTCTAGCTCTAAGCCTGTTGGTGCACCAAAAGATAAACTATTCGCCGCCGCCGCTTGCACCGCGGAAATCACTTCAGGATGTGCATGCCCGACAATCATGGGCCCCCAAGAATTGATGTAGTCGATGTACTCTTTACCATCAACATCCCACAGCTTAGAACCTAAACCTTTTTTGAAGAACACCGGTGTACCGCCCACACTGCGAAATGCGCGCACGGGAGAATTGACACCGCCAGGAATTAAAGCTTGAGATTTTTCGAATAGTGATTGATTAAGTGAGGTCATAGTTATAATTTGGTAGTGCTGATTTAATTTAGTTTAAATTTCAAATGGTTTAGCTTGATATTTGGTCTGACATATTAACAGAATGTTTAGTTTGTTTTTTAATACGAATAACAGTTATTTAAACACATGGTCTTGAGTCCACAATTAATCAAGCCCTATACTTTATTAAAAGTTAATGCTTGCTTATTGGCTTGGGCATAGTGACTAGCCATTTCTAGGATGTTTATGATACTGTTTAAATTCTAGAAAAATGCAACTCTTAAAAGCATTAATACTAAGAAAGTCCTAAATGGAATACCAATATGACAAATGAACAAGCGCTTGCTTACATGCACAATTTACTTCGTGGCATGTTAGATAAAAAAGCTTCTGACCTTTTTATATCTGCAGATTTTCCGCCATCTATGAAAATAGACGGAAAAATGACTCCCGTAACCCAGCAAAAACTTACTGGTGAACACACCAAAGCCTTTGCAGAAGCATTGATGAACGAGAAACAAAGAAAAGAATTTGAAATAGAAAAAGAATCTAATTTTGCAATTTGGCCTAAGGCTATTGGTCGCTTTCGAGTAAATGTTTTTGTACAGCAAGAAAAAGTAGGTATGGTGTTACGAACCATTACTACATCAATTCCCAGATTCGATGATTTAGGTCTACCGTCTGTACTTAAAGAAGTGATGATGACTAAACGTGGCCTAGTGATTTTAGTTGGGGGCACAGGCTCGGGCAAATCGACTACATTAGCTGCATTAATTGATTATCGCAATGAAAGTACTTACGGGCATATAATTACTGTGGAAGACCCAGTGGAGTATGTGCATCCTAGCAAAAACTGTTTAATCACACACCGCGAAGTGGGGCGAGATACTAATGGTTGGTTTAATGCACTAAAGAACACTCTTCGGCAAGCACCTGACGTGATTTTGATTGGTGAAATTCGTGATAGAGAAACCATGGAGTTCGCGCTAGCTTTTGCAGAAACAGGGCATTTGTGTATGGCAACCTTGCACGCCAATAGCTCAAATCAGGCCTTGGATAGAATTATCAACTTTTTCCCAGAAGAACGACATGCGCAATTACACATGGACTTATCACTAAATTTACGTGCCTTTATTTCGCAACGCTTAGTGCCGAAAAAGGGCGGCGGGCGCTGTGCTGCAATTGAAATTTTACTTAACTCTCCCTTAGTTGCTGATTTAATTCTTAAAGGCGAAACGGGTATGATTAAAGAAGCGATGGCTAAATCTGCCGAGCTTGGTATGCAAACGTTTGATCAAGCACTATTTTCATTATGTGAGGAAGGTCGCATTACAGAAGAAGATGCTTTACGAAATGCCGACTCACTTAACGAACTACGTTTGCGCTTTAAACTACACGGAAAAAATGCAGGGGTCAAAAAAGATAGTGTTAACAAATTAGACTCTCTTTCTCTGCATGAAGATACGCCTGAAGCAGTAGCGCCCGAGGAGTCTTTGAGTCAATAAATCAAAAGGATTGCAAGTGAATGCTTAGGTAAATTTTAAAAAATTTACCTATTTATTGATTTTAAGCTTTTCTATCTGAATCAGATATCAAAATGCATGTCCTGCAAGCCAATATCCGTGAGGGTTGCAGAACAATCAACTTCTCTCGCATTAATGATTCGTGAATAATTGTGCAAATTGTTGGCTAGTTTCTTGAATATTTTTTGCGTTAAACAGTCCATTCATTAGCGCGATTGAAGTTGCACCTGCTTTAATCACTTGTGCTGCGTTATCGAGCGTTAAGTTACCTATTACCACAATTGGAATACTGATTTTTTGTTTTGCTTCTATAAATTCACTTAAGGGTACTTCTAGCGCATCAGGTGCAGAATCAGAGTTAAAACTTACACCGAATATGACATAACTCGCGCCAGCTTCCTTGGCTTTTAGCGCCAAATCTATCTGGTTGTAACAAGAAGCGCCTATGATTTTATCATTGCCTAACAAACGCCTTGCTGCACTTAAATCGCAATCAGTGGCGCCTAAATGCAGGCCATCCGCATCAATCTGTGCACATAAATCTAGGTGATCGTTAATGACCAGCGGCACTTTAAAACTCCGACACAAGGCCAAAAGCGCACTTGCTTGCATCAATCGCAATCCTGTATCTGCCATCTTATTGCGATACTGTACTAACTTCACACCACCTCGTAGGGCAGCTTCTACGTTATTACATAATCTTGCAGTATCCAAATCATTAGGGGTCACTGCATACATGCCGCTAATGTTGTATGGATGGTGTTTTTTCATTCATTTGCTCGTTTGCTTCATCTTCGTCACGCGCCCAAAAAAAACGGTCAGGAATAAATTGTCCCATGCCAGGTCTGAAAGCATTTTTAAGCGTTTGCCATGTATATTCTTGCGCTTCTTGAATCGCTTCTTCCATACTTAAACCATGCGCAAGGCAAGCTGCAATAGCACTTGTCAGCGTGCAACCAGAACCATGATAACTACCAGCAAGCCTCTCCCAATGGTAAGCCTTAATTAATCCGCTAGCACCTTGCTGATTGCTACCATATAAGGAATTGACAACATCGGTACTACGCTCGTGCGTACCTGTTACCAACACATATTCTGCGCCCATTTCAAGTAATCGCATGGCAGCTTCATCTAAAGACGTATGCTGAATTTCATCGCCCTCGTCATAAAAAGCCAACCGGCGGGCTTCTAAACTATTCGGAGTGATTAATGTTGCTTGTGGAAAAAGTAAATCACACATGGCCGCTTGCATTTCCTCATTGGTGAGCTCATCGCCGCGGCCAGAGGTTAATATTGGGTCAATCAGCAAAGGCACATCTGGGTAATCGGCCATAATTTCTGCAATGACCGCCACATTCTCAATACTGCCCAATAAACCCAATTTAAATGCGGCGACTTGAACGTCTTCCAAAATCGTGCGCGCTTGATCGTTAATCCAATCCGCATCCAAGGCCATCACGTTTTCAACACCTACGGTATCTTGTACGGTAATTGCGGTCACCACAGACAATGGATGACAACCAATACTGGCGAGCGCCAAAATATCGGCCTGCAAGCCCGCACCACCAGTCGGGTCGGTAGCGGCAAATGTCATTACAATCGGCGGCGTTGGTGTCATGATGCTTCTTTCAATAAACTTTATTGGAGCGGGTGACGGGAATCGAACCCGCGTATCGAGCTTGGGAAGCTAGCGTTCTACCATTGAACTACACCCGCCTAATCATCGAATTTTACAGTATTTTGCCCATGGCTTTTAATTTTAGATGATAAAACCGTGTTAAGTAGCGCAAGCTTGAGACTTTATGCATTAAATGCTTTTATTATTATTTGCTAGAATGCTATTAAATTGATTTATTAAAATTTAGTCGCTAAGGAAAATCTTTGAAAATTGCCTACTTAATGAATACCTACCCACTGACTAGCACGACATTTATACGTCGTGAAATTGAAAGTTTAGAGGAAATGGGTTTAGAAGTTCAACGCTATGGGGTGAGAAAATGGGATGATAAATTAGTTGACCCGCTAGATATTGCAGAACAATCACGGACGCAATATTTATTGTCTGGCAATACCATTAATTTATTAATTACGTTTTTTATTGTGCTTTTTTCAAACCCAATTGGGTTTTTAAAGGCTTTTAAGTTGTGGGTAGATGTTTGCAGAAACTCCATTCATATTTCAGTTAAGCATTTTGCTTACTTCTTGCAAGCCACCTATTTTTACAGGCTTTGTAAGCAAAATAACTTAACACATGTGCACACCCATTTTTCTACCAATGCAACTACAGTCGCTATGATTGCTAAACAAATGGGTGGGGCAAGCTACAGCTTTACCGCGCACGGACCAGACGAATTTGTAGACCCAACAGCGTTAAGTATGCATTTAAAAGTGCAGCATGCTGCTTTTGTGGTGGCGATTTCTAACTATTGTCGTGTTCAATTGGTGCGGTTTAGCAGCTATGACCATTGGGACAAAATTATCATCTCTCATTGTGGTTTGCATGTAGATGACTTTACGCCTAATTATGAATTTGACGCAGAAAACCAATCTTTGGTGTGTGTTGGCAGAATTTGTCCGCAAAAAGCGCAATTGCTTTTTCCACCTGCATTGGCTCAATTAAAGAATGAGTTCCCAAAATTGAAAGTGCATTTTATTGGTGATGGTGAATACAGAAAAGCACTTGAAGCTTCGATTGATCAAAATGATGTGAGAGATATGGTGGTTTTACATGGTTGGAAAGCCAATACCGAAGTACGCGAAATGCTCTCAAAAAGTCGCACCTTACTTTTACCAAGCTTTGCTGAAGGCTTGCCTGTTGTGATTATGGAATCGTTTGCGTTAGGCCGGCCTGTAATATCTACTTATATTGCTGGCATACCCGAATTAGTAGACGAAACATGCGGCTGGATGATACCTGCAGGCTCGATTGACCATATTGCTAGCGCAATTAGAAGCGCACTTAAAACGAGCCCAGCCACATTGGCAAAAATGGGTAAAGAAGGACGCAAACGCATAGAAGCCGAGCATAATCTAAAAACGATAGCACCAGTGCTTTACAATCAATTTTCTAAAATCATTCAAGACCAATCTACTCAACACTAGCATATTCAACTCTTGCCTATTCAACACTTTCTACTGTGATTTCGCGCGTGTCGCTATTGCCATTGGCATCCACCACTCGCAATCCAAATTTACCAGCATGTGGTGGTAGCCAACTCATGGTTTCACTAGGTTTGGTTTGGCCAAGTAAGGCATTATCAGCAAACCAATATAAAATTCCACTGCTAGCGCTGGCTTCTGCCCTTAGTAATAACGGCTCTTGCCGGTTAAGGCGCTGTAAATGTATCACGCCGCGCATAGGTGTAATGATATTCAGCGTTTGCTCTTGATTGCTAACGCCATTGCATATATCTTCAGGCGGCTTTCGTAGCGGCATACCAGCACGTTTAAAAAGACTCTGCATGTCTGAAGACCAATATTCAAACACTTGAGGTTTGCTAAATTCGTTAGGCTGACACACCACCAAACCCGTGCGGCTATCTATGTATACTGTGCGGTGCAACGTACTGATTTTAGATGGAGATTTACCTGGTATAAACCAAGCTTGCGAGGTCAATGGGCATTCTTTATTAGGCAAATCGCCACTGGCGGCACATACAGTAACGCGTTGCAAGTTAGCTGGCTGTCTGGTCACAATAGCGCCTACATCTTGCTGCTGCGCGCGCAGTGCATCCACAATGCGCATGAAAAGCGGAGCCGCAGTTTCTATACCAATCAGTGCAGGGTTACTTGCACCATCAAAATTGCCAACCCACACAACAAGCACATAACGACCAAATACGCCAGCCGTCCAAGCATCTCTAAACCCCCACGACGTGCCAGTTTTCCAAGCAATTGCAGGTCGTGCCTCAGTAAACGTATCTGGCCGAGGAGTTCTACGTAACATGTCTAAAACGATGTAAGCGGCTTCATCGCTTAGTAAGCGGATAGGCGCTTGATGTTGACTATTTTGTAAATATTGCAGCTCACGCCATTCTCCATGATTTGGCAAAATGGCATAAAGCTGTGCGAGTTCTTCCATGGTCACTTCGCCGCCGCCCAATACCAACGCCAAGCCATAATGCTTTTCGCTTTGCAGTTTTTGAATATGTGCTAGTTTTAAAAAATCGTATAAGCTGGGTTTGCTTAATTTTGAGGCTAAGCTCACTGCAGGAATATTTCGACTACGAATAAGCGCATCTTGCGCAGATATTGGGCCATTAAATCGGCCATCAAAGTTTTCTGGTGTAAACACACCAAAATTACTCGGCGCGTCTTTTAAAATTGATGCGGAATGTATCAAGCCTTGGTCTAGCGCAAGCGCATAAATAAAGGGTTTAAGCGTAGAACCGGGTGATCGCTTACCCAGCACCCCGTTCACTTGGCCTTCAATCCCAAGATTATGATAATCAGCCGAACCCACCAACGCTTTAACTTGCATCGTGGTGCTATCAATTAATAATGCACTGGCGTTTTTTATGCCTACATCTTGTCGAGTTTTAACATACTTTGTTAATACACGCTCTAGGGTTTGTTGCATGTACAAATCGAGCGAGGTGTTCACAACATAACCTGTTTCGTTTCGCAGCACATATTCCGCAAAATGTGGGGCAGCAAAAGCTAAGTTTTTACGATTTTTAAATGGCAGATTAAGAGCAAGTGTGCTTAGTTGTGCTGCATCTTGCGGGTTTTCTGCCAACCATAATTGTGCAAGCCTTGTGCGCGCAGTAATCAAGCTTTGAGATGGAAGGCTGTTTTCTGCCAACCTTTTATTAGGATTTTGCGGCATGACTGCTAAATTAATCGCTTCATTGACTTTAAGTTGTAAAGCGGGTTTTTGCAGATAAACAAGACTCGCTGCGCCCACACCTACAATATTGCCACCATAAGGCGCATAGTTTAAATAAGCCTCTAAAATTTCATGCTTGCTGTAGCGCAGCTCTAACCAAATGGCGAGACCTGCTTGCTTAAGTTTGCCAGTGATACTTCGGCTATCTATATCGTAAAGTCGTCGCGCCAGTTGCATGGTAATGGTCGAACCGCCAATGCGCCTAGTACCTAAAGCAGTAGAAAAAGTTGCGCGTATTAATGCCACTGGGTTCACTCCAAAATGCCAATAAAACCAGCGGTCTTCGTACAACAAAGCAGCCTGTTGCATTGGTTTGGCAATTTGGCTAATAGGTGTCCATAACCTATATTGATCGTCACTAGCGAGTGTTAAGCGCAGCAACTCGCCATGGCTTGCCGTTACAATGCGCGAGCTAGGATATGCTAGCGCTAAATCAGCTTTAGGTAACAACCTAAGTAGTACCAAGCTACTTAGTAAAATCACTACAAAGCTTAGTTTGCGCCTATTTAACTGCATTCACCTTAAACCGCGCACCTGCAGCACGTGCAAATACTTTTTGCTCATACATTGCCTCACCATAAGCTGCTGGTACTACAAACTCACCCACATTAGTAGCACGTACTTTGTAGGTAACTTCTGTCATTATGCTATTCACATTTCCATAAAAAATCACGCGATCTTCACGAATATCTGCATAATCAATCGCCCACGTACTAGAGCCACCTAAACGCTTACGCCATATTGGCATATTGGCATCTTCAGCGTCTTCTGGGCTTGATAATACAGGCTCTAAACCGCCAGGCAATACATCAACTAATGCCACTTGGTTAATCTCACTTCGTTCGGTTGCGCGCACACGTACCCTCACTGTGAGTTCGTCACCCAATTTGGCTGAAGTAACAACGTTGCCGCTAGCATCTAAAAATTCATGTTCGACTTCCATACCGCTAGAAATTGCTGTATTAGGTAATTGACGCTCGTAGCCAGACTCTGCCCAAGAATAAAAGAGTGGAAAACCACCTTGATTACTTAGTTTTAGACTACGTGTGTCGAATGGCACCATTGCTTTTGCCAGCAACAACTTCTCAGGTAAAACTAAAGCCGTTAATATGCCTTTATTACCCACCGCACTTATACTCACTTTGCCTGCAGTCGCATGAAGCGCCGCAGTTTGGTAAGCATCAATTGCCAGCATCACTTGCGAAGCAGAGTGACTTTGGTAATAGCGCTCACTGACTACTTTTGATAGGCGCTCCCAATAGTTTTGAGGGATTTGCTTAATCATTTGTGGGAAATGCTTAGCAACCATTTGCACTAACGCTGCATTTTGTATCAGTGGGTCGTAGTAGTAGCTCCAGTACCAATGTTTCCAGTAATCGTCACCCGCTAACATCTCTTTAAATGCGGGCTGAATCAACTCTTTGGCTAATTTTTCTTGTTTAAGTATTTGGTAGCTAGCTGCTAAATAAACTGCACCCAAGTCGCTAGCGATGGCGTCGCGTTGTTTGCCGTTTGTGGCTTTAAGCTGTTGACGATGTGAATCGTACAAGTTAGACAATATTGCGCCAGTGGCAACACCTTGGCGCGTTAGTAGATATGCCGCCTGTGTTTGATAGCGCCAGTTGTAATTCTCTTTATAAGCGGTAGCCAAATTGTTTTGCAAATAGACGTTGGCGCGCTGCAACATGTCATTTGGTACTGGCAATTTTCGATCACGTGCTTCTAGCAACAAACTCACCACATAGGTAGTAGGGAATAATTCAGATTGCCCACCCGGCCACATACTAAAGCCGCCATCGGCACCTTGGCGTGCGCGTACCATGCTTAAATAACGTGTTAAGGTTTTGCGCACATCTGGCATATTGCCATTTATATTATTAGCCCCATTTTGCTTGGCTTGTTTGAGCAATTCTTCTGCCAAACCGGGTTGAGTACTGAGCAAGACCGCAGGGAAAGTTTGACTAGTAATTTGCTCGGTACAGCCATGTGGATACACCTCTAAATATTGAATGAGGCCACTGGTGAATGCCCAAGGTGAGGCAGATACTGCCGCCTCATTACGTGCAAAATTTGGGTATAAATTAGCTTGCGATTTAATCTCGCCACTTCCTTTAAATAAACCTGTTTGCACTAAAGTCACATAGGGCGAGGCAGGGCGCACACTTAGATCGGTAGACAGTCTCGCGCTTTTGCCTTTTAACGTTGCTGTAAACACAATGCTACTAGAGCCCAATTGCGCCGCTTCGCCTGCTTTAGCGCGAACGATAAACTTGGTCGCGCCTTCGGCTGACTCGTTAATATTTAAAGTTTGTTGTGGCTTGCCAACAATTTCTAAGCCTTTACCTACAGCCAAGCTTAATTGTACGGGTGCATTTTTACCTGAGCCTTTTAGTTGATTTGCAACACCCACACCCACTTCTACTTGGTCACCTGGGGTAATTGCCACAGGCACATTTGGCAGTAAAACTAAATCACCCCGTACTGTTGTTTTAGCAATAACGGCCGCAGCAGTATCATCATTGACGGTGACCGCAAACACACGCAAGCTACCGTTAAAGTATTCTGGCACGGTGTAACTAAGGGTTTTACTACCTGCCACATCAACAATGCCAGACCAATACGCGACTGGTTTATCGCGCTTACGTTTAAATGGATTTAAATGCTTGCCTGCCTCGCCCGATGCATCGCCGCCTGGCGCTGCAGCTTGCATCAGTTTTTTAAATTCTGGCAGAATTAAATCCAACGTTTGTTGGGTGTTCACTTCTAACGCCCTTTTTTGAAAGAAAAACTTCAATACATCTGGCGACTGATAACGTGCAACTTGCAAGATACCTTCATCCACCGCAAATACTATAGCGCGTGTGGGTGTTTTTGAACTGAGCTCTATATTCACTACTTGCCCAGGTTTGACTAAATCTGGAGCTTTTAAAGTCACTTCATTTGTGCGCCTTGCTAGGCTGGTCGCAAACGGCACAACACCATAACTCATTGGGCTCATATAAATTTCATCTGATGCTAAATCACGTGCAAATTGCACTGATACGTAACCACTACCTTCAAAATCTTTTGGTAAAGTAATGGTTTGAGTAGATGCAGAGGTTTCAGCATTAAACCATTTATAGGCATAAACTTTATCGCGCTCTATCGTGATTAAGCCAGCACCTGCATAAGGCGCACGGATGCTAAGCTCTATTTCATCGCCCGGCTCATAGGCTTTTTTGTTTAGTGTTAACTGTAACTCGGCATTACGGTCTAGTGAGCGCGAAACATTACCCACCCCTGCAACGCTATAATTTATTCGTGTAAGTTCTAATCCATTGGCATCCCGCACAGCATAAGCAAAATTGCCTGGTGTTTGTGTATTTAAAGTGAGTTGATTACCAGCTTTAGCCAACTCAAATGGTTTTTCTTCCAATACACTTTCTTTGGCGCGTGATTCATATTTATACAAACCATTAGATTGTTTCATCAACACCGAAACGACCTTATTTTCAATACGTAATAGTTTTAAATTGTTAGCTAAAACTGGCTTGGCAGTTGAATCTATTGCCAATAATTTAACTTCACGCTTGGCATTACGGCTCACATAATTTAAGTCATCTACCGCCTTATAACCAATTAAAAATGGTCTATCAGAAACTAGCGCATTAATCTCAGCCGAAACACTACGACCACCTTCTGGCTCAAATGCTTTCATGAGCACATGCATTTGATAGGTAGCCTGATTAAAGCGTTGTAAACCAAGGCTCACATCTGCATTGCCTTTATCATCCGTTTCTGCTTCAGCTAAATTTTCTTCAAACTTTTCTTTAGCGCGCTGTGGGTCTACAAAAACATAGTCTGGATAAGATTTAAAAGAAGGGTAGGCGGGCGATAACGTTAAACTTGTTGTTATGCGACGGTTTTGTGCTGGCGCACCAAATAAATTTTGTACATTAATATTTGCGCTTAACTCTTGCGGGGGCACCCAGCCTTCATTTGCTTCAATACTTAAATTTGGGGTACTTAATTTAGCCACCAATTTCATGCGGTCTGGCATAAATTCTTGCACTTTTACCACTACTGCGCCCAAATTAAGCGGTGCAGTTTCACTAGCCGCAGGGTTAGCTGTGCCAGTTTCACGAGCCATATTTAAATTGATCGTGTAATTGCCTGTTGGCGCACTATCAAGTGTAGTATGTGTAAATTCGGTCATGCCGCCAGCACCGAGCTTAATAATTTCGCGACGCACCACCAAACCACGTGCATCAATTACCTCAACCTCAACTGGTACATCTATTAATTTTTGCGCCCAACTAGATTGCTTCGCCACAATACCAATGTGTATGGTGTCACCTGGACGATACATGCCACGATCTGAAAACAAATAGGCCTGAATTTGGTTAGGTAAATTGCCATACCTTAAGCCACCCACATCAAAACGTGATAAATCTACATTACGCTCGTTACGATCTAATGGTAAATAGCTTAAATCACCCGCTTTTTTCACCACAATAAGTGCGGGCGTTTTTTCGCGCGTAAAACCCGTTAAACTTGGCAGATTGGCTAAGCCATTTGCGTTGGTTTTTTGTGAAATTAATATTGCACCATTACGCGCCCACACTTCAACTATTGCTGCATCGACAGGCTTACCATCACTAATAGACTGCACAAATACATCACGCGATCCATCGCTTGCCTTTTTAGAAATTAAGCCTAAATCGGTCACAATCACTAAGCGCGTATCTTTATAATTGGTTGGATCTATATTTAATTGATTTTGATTCCCGCCTTCATGGTACTCACTTTCATAATTATCATAGCGATATTGATTCGCATACGGATCAGCTGCTTCTAAGTTAGATTTCGGATCGTAGCCTTGCACCATCAATAAAAATACACCGCGCCTATCATTGGCGTCGTTATGCAAATATTCGCTGAAATCTACTGATTCGTAATGTGTTTTGCCTGTTTTTAAGCTGAGCGGAATTTTTTTCTCAAACCGCTCAGTTAAATGATCTGGCGTAATGCCGTTATAAAATTCAGGGCGCGTCATATCACCCTGACTTTGCGTCACCAAATGTTGTAATTGTTGCGGCAATAAACGGCCGATTTCAAAGCGTACTCCTGGTAAATCACGCACAATTAATGGTAGTTTTTTCTCACCCGATAGCGCCAACAGCGAGCCCTTGCTCATGATGCTGAGCTCAGGAACTGACTGTTTCACGTATAAGACTTCATCACGCGTAGCCCCCAAAAGATAGCCGCCCGTAGACTTAAGGCCTTTTTTAATACGTACTAGCAAATAGCGGCCTGGTTCAGCTTCATACTTAAACGTATGGATACTACTTGCCTCGCGTTCTGATGGCACAGTGGTCAGCGCTACTTTTGTAGCTGTTTTTAATAGCGCATGGGTTATTTCTGCGGGGTTTGTCCACGGATTTTCTGTGATATTTTCGACAGAATTGCCGCTATCACCGGCTACTTTTTCTTCGGCTGATTTAGGCTTGGTTTCTGGCAACAACCAAGCTTGTATGTTGCTGGCGATTTCTTTTTCATTCACTTCCATATCGGTTACAACTTGCAGTACATTTTCAGGCTCACCATTTTCATTGGTCACAATTAAATCGTGTAGCTCAGTAATATCTAAGCTGTTTAATCCTGGAATTTCCAACACCACACGTGCATTAGCAAGCGCATTGCCACCTCGTGCGGCAACTACGCCGTCGGCAATTTTTAAGACGATGGCTTCATTTTGTTGTGGGATTTTGAGTGGTTCGGAATGTACCGTAGCATGCAGGCGCAGTTTATCGTAAGTCACACTAAATTTTTGCGCACTATTGGGATTTAAAAATAATTGTGTCGCGGTATTTTCTTGCAATTGAATACGTTTTTCAAAACTTTCTGGAGCAACAGGATGCGAAAAATTGACCTCAAAAATAGCTTTGCGCAAGTTAGTTTGCACTGGGTCTTGGTAAAAAGCGCTGCTCGCGATATTCATTTCAAAACTTGGTGATTTAAACGTCACTGTCGGATCAATCAGTACATGCGGCGCAAGCGCTTTACTGCCAATTAAAACGTTGTATTCCACATCGATTGGCCATTCTTCTTCTGGCGTAAATATAAGACGATTTGCCTCTAACCAAAGCCAGCGACCTTTAATTGCGGGGCTGATGCTAATATCAACAGGTGGCTTATCAGCAAAGGTTTTGCCTACTAAAGTTAGTGGTGCGGCCGATACATTAAATGTAAAAATCACAGGCTGCGGTTTGGCATCTACTAGTAAATTGGCGGGAATAGGGCGGGTAACCAAAATATTGGCGTTTGATATTTGCGGGGAATCGGGTTGTATACTTTTAAAAGAGGCAAGCTTTGCTTTAATTTGCATTTGCAAGCCTTTTATTTTTTGCCAATAAGCACCGTAATCTGCTTGCATTAAAGCAGGTGTTGCCACTGCGCCAAAAGCAAGACTGCATGCTAAAAATACCCAAGCAGCATGTTTTGCACACCAACTTAACAAAGGCGCAAACAGTTGTTTTAGGTTTGTAAACCAGCTAGGTGGCTGCCAACGACCAATAACAAGATTAAGCACATGCAACAAAGGAGCAGTAATGCGACTTAAAAAAGCCAAACATTTTTGTGTTTTATTGCGTACTAAAACGTTCAAGTTTTGCATGCTACTTCCCTATGTTTTTTCTTATAAATGAATTGTATTCCACAAGCAATATTTAAGGTATATGTGATCGCGTAATTATATTTTTAAAACTCTAGCGGATCGATGTCTAAGTTCCAACGTACTTTATTGGCCAATAAAAATCCTTTAATTTGTGGTATCCATACCTTTAATAAACGCTGCAAAGCCGCGCGTGAGCCTGCTTGAAGTAGCAGTTGTCCGCGTTCCATGCCTTTTAAACGCTCCATTTGTGGGCGCACAACATCGTATATCATCACATCAGCATTGGCATTTCGCGCGGCATTTCGGGCTAAATGTAAAAACTTTTCTACTTCAGTAAACTTGTTCGATTCTGCACGTAAGAGTGCAAAAAAACTCGCAGGTGGAAACTGCATGGTTTGCCGCTCAACCAATAATGCATCTGCAAAACGGACGTAATCTTGCGCGCGCAATGCATCAAATAACGCATGTTGTGGAAATGCAGTTTGTATCAACACTTCACCAGCTTTTTCTGCGCGACCCGCACGCCCAGCCACTTGCATAAGTTGCGCAAATAAGCGCTCACTCGCCCGAAAATCAGGGCTATATAATGCGCTATCGGTATCAATCACACCTACCAAAGTGAGGTTAGGAAAATCGTGGCCTTTAGCGAGCATCTGCGTGCCCACCAAAATATCTATTTCTTGATGATATACTTGTGTTAATACATCCATCAGCGCATCTTTGCTGCGCATGCTGTCGCGATCTACCCTTGCAATTCTTGCAGTTGGTAATAATGCTTGTAGCGTTTGCTCTAGTCTTTGCGTTGCCTGCCCTGTTGGATATAAGTCTGGATTACCGCAACTTGGGCACTGGATAGGGATTTTTTGCTCATGACCACAATGATGACATTTCAAACGCTTTTGGCTTAAATGCACCACGAGCCTTGCAGAGCATCGCATACAAGGCGCCACCCATTGGCAGGCATTACAATGCAATACAGGCGCGTAGCCACGCCGATTGATAAATAAAAGGCTTTGTTCCTTAAGTTTTAAACGTTCGCGCAGGGCATTGATAAGTAAAGGTGATAAGCCATTTTCTGTGGGTGATTTTGCGGTATCAATACAAAAAATCTTAGGCAATACTGCATTTTCAACCGCGCGCTGCTGCAAACTTAATAATCCATATTGCTGCTTTTGCGCATTCTGGTTTTTTGCATTCGCCCAGCTTTCTAAACTTGGTGTTGCACTACCTAACACAATTGGGATATTCAATTGTTTTGCGCGCATAATCGCCACATCCCGCGCGTGGTAGCGCATACCATCTTGCTGTTTGTATGAGCTGTCGTGCTCTTCATCCATAATCATCATTTTTAAATTTGGCATAGGCGTAAAAACACTTAAGCGCGTACCAATCACAATTTTTGCGTCCCCGGTACTTGCAGCCAACCAGTTTTGTAAGCGCTCACTCTCGCTCAAATTACTGTGCAGTGTGACAAGTGGATATTGACTTAGACGACTTCTAAATCGTGCTTCTAACTGCGGGGTTAGATTGATTTCAGGTACTAACACCAACACTTGGGAACCAGCACCATGCGCATTTTTCTCTTGCAAAATATGCCGCAGAATTTGAATATACACTTCAGTTTTGCCAGACCCAGTTATACCATGCAAAAGCCAAGGCTTAAATTTGTTAGTAAGCGCTAACACCTGTTTTACAGCTATTATTTGCTCATTATTCAGTTGTGGCTCAACCGTTGAGCTAGGCATAGAAGCTTTGACTGCGAGCACTTCATTCTCGCTTATCACGCCCATGTTTTTGAGCTCTAGCATCGCTTTTCGCCAGCCAGAGGATATCAAAGCAGCATCGCCAGAAGCCAATATCGTTGAGGCTTTCAGGGCATCTATAATACGATTCAAGACCACTTTTTTGGCTGAAATTTGTGTTAAGTCTGCATTTGGCAGCAATGCATAGGCAAATGTTTTGCGTGAAACGGCTGGCTTCAGTTGGCGCAACCTTAATGGAAGTGCCGAAATAAGCGCCTGACCAAACGGATAATGATAGTAATCTGCACAAAATTTAAGCAATTTAAAGGTATCGCTATCAAACACCACATCATCAAATACATGGCTCACTGCCTTTAACTTTTCGACTGGATAATCAGATGTGTCTGATATCGCAATCACCACGCCTACCAAATTGCGGCCCGCAAACGGCACTATTACTCGGCTCCCAACTTGGACTCTATTACAAACGCGCGCATCAATGTCGCCACTTAAATAATCGAATGTACGATTAAGTGGTACGTCTAAGGCAATATTGAGAATAGTGGGCGACATAAAAGTTATAGGTGAGTATAAAGCGTGCTTAGGTTAAAATACTGTTTTTGCAAATTAGCAATGTTTGAAAGTAAGCTTTGAAAGCACATATTACCCAATTATTAGCCCAAGCTGCGGCTAGTTTAAGCACAGAAATTACGCCTGAACAGATTATACTCGAGCGCCCAAAATCTGCCGAGCATGGTGATTTTTCGAGCAACTTAGCCATGCAATTGGCTAAACCACTCAAACAAAATCCACGCGCTATTGCGACAAGTTTAATCAATTCATTACCGCAAAGCGACTATATCGCAAAAGTAGAAATTGCTGGTGCTGGCTTTATTAATTTCTTTTTAAACGCGCAATCAAAACAAACTGTGATTGCAGATATTTTTGCGCAAGGTGAAAAGTTTGGCACAAATAATGTTGGTAAAGGTGCCAAAGTACAGGTGGAATTTGTATCAGCAAATCCAACTGGCCCTTTGCACGTTGGCCATGGTCGAGGCGCGGCGGTGGGCGATTGCCTCGCGCGCTTGCTCGAAGCCACGGGCTGGAATGTAACGCGAGAGTTTTATTACAACGATGCTGGCGCACAAATTGAGAATCTTACAAAATCTGTGCAAGCCCGCGCACAAGGTGTTGCCACGGACGACCCACGTTTTCCCGAAGATGGTTATCGTGGTGAATATATTGTCGATATCGCAAATGCTTACCTCGCAAAAGAAACTGTTACTGCCGATGACATGCAAGTCACTGCATCAGGTGATGTATACGATACAGAGTCTATACGCACATTTGCGGTGGCCTATTTGCGCCACGAGCAAGATTTAGATTTGCGTGCGTTTCAAATTAAATTTGATGTGTTTTCACTGGAAAGTGCGCTCTACACCACAGGTAAAGTAGATAACACCGTAAGCCAACTCGTAGCAAGCGGTAAAACCTATGAAGAAGGTGATGCGCTATGGCTACGCACAACCGATTTTGGTGATGATAAAGACCGCGTGATGCGTAAAAAAGAAGGTGGTTATACTTATTTTGTGCCCGATGTTGCTTACCACTTTGATAAATGGAATCGTGGCTTTGCACGCGTAATTAACGAGCAGGGCGCAGATCACCATAGCACCATCACCCGCGTACGTGCTGGCTTGCAGGCGCTTAATATGAACATTCCGCTAGGCTGGCCAGACTACGTGCTACATCAAATGGTGACGGTGATGCGTAGTGGCGAAGAAGTTAAACTTAGCAAACGCGCAGGCAGTTATGTCACCTTGCGTGATTTGATTGATGAAGTAGGCTGCGATGCAACGCGCTACTTTCTTGCCGCGCGTCGTGCCGATTCGCAATTGATATTTGATATTGATTTAGCACGCGCTCAAAGCAACGATAACCCTGTTTATTATATTCAATATGCGCATGCACGTATTTGCAGTGTATTAAACCAATGGGGAGGTGATGTAGGCAACTTAAAAGCGGTGAACTTAACACCTTTAAGTGAGCCAAATGAGGCAATACTCATGCAACGTTTGAGTGAATATCCTGAAATTGTAAATGACGCCGCAACAGATTTAGCGCCGCATACGATTGCTAATTATTTAAAAGAGTGTGCAAGTGATTTACATAGCTATTACAATGACACAAAATTTTTGGTTGATGATGAATCAACCAAATTAGCGCGTTTGGCGTTAATTGCGGCAACACAAAAAGTCTTAAAAAATGGTTTGCATTTATTGGGTGTGAGCGCGCCTGATAAAATGTACAAATAAAGTCAAAAAGACGCATTGTAATTTAGCATTTAGGATAAAAAATGAGCAGAGACTATAAACCTACATCACAAAAAAATACCAGCCGTGGTAGCCCATTTTTAACTGGTTTGCTCATCGGTTTTTTGCTTGGGGTTGGTTTATCAGTTGGGTTAACGATGTATTTAAAGGGTAGTGAAAGCCCGTTTTCTGAAGAAAAAATAAATAAACCAATTTCAGAGAAAATACTCGATGAGAAAATAATTGAGTACAGTGAAGTATCAAAAGAAGAAAATTATGATGAAGTAAAACCAGAAAATAACTTTGATTTTTATACTATTCTGCCAGAAACCGAAAGCACAGTCACAGAAAAAGAAGTTCAAGAAAGTGCGCTTACTGTAAAAAAAGAAAATTATTTCTTACAAGTTGGCGCGTTTCAAAATGAGGCTGATGCAGATAATATGAAAGCGAAATTAGCCTTGCTTGGTTTTGAAGCTGTTGTAAAAACGGCTACCATTCCAGAAAAAGGTATCTGGCATCGCGTACGCGTTGGCCCTTTAAATGATATAGAAAAAATTAACAAAATACGTGGCGAGCTGACTACCAATGGTTTTAATACAGATTTAATTAAAGTAAATACTGAGACTAAGCCAGAATAGATATTTAGGTGTTGTCATCTTTTATAAGCAATTCACGTTAATAGATTAAATTAATTAAGTTATCAATAAACTCAATAGGAAATAAGGAAACAAATAATGAACACTAGTATTAGAAAAGGTCTTGCGGTTTTAATGCTTACATTCAGCACATTCGCCTTTGCTGAGTCGCCTGTGATGGGCTCTGAGTTTGACGCAGTTGCACAAAATATCTCCACAGATAACCCAGCTAAAATCGAAGTCATGGAAATTTTTTGGTATGGTTGCTCGCACTGTTACCAAATGGAAGCACCGCTGCATACGTGGGTAAAAAAATTACCTAGCGATGTTTATTTTAAGCGCATGCCCGGCTTGCCTAACCCAAGCTGGGCGCCTATGGCAAAAGCGTTTTACGCAATGGAGACATTAGGCGTATCTGAAAAACTACATACAAAATTGTTTGATGCCATTCATAAAACTAAAACCTTAAACCCGACAGACGAAAAAGCTGCAATAGATTGGATGACAGCCCAAAGCGGTATGGATAAAATTAAAGTTGAACAAGCTTTTAAATCATTTACCATGAACACCAGCTTAAACCGCGCAGCGCAGATATTTAAAGCTACTGGCGCTACTGGCGTACCAAGCTTGGTGATTGACGGTAAATTTATTACCTCTGCCACCATGAATGGTGGCAACGAACAAGCACTTAAAACGACTGATTACATTATCGACAATGTGCGTAAGGATAAAGCTGCAAAAAAGTAAACAAAGCAGGTGAGACAAAAACTGTACCTGCAAAAAAAATTGTGCTGCCAAGCAGAATAAAGTAATTAAGTTAATGAAGTAGTAATTAAATGCACAAGAAGCCTGCTGAAAAAATCAGCAGGCTTTATTTGTATCGAGAATTTTTATGCAGTCGCCAGGGTGCGCTATACTTGGCTAATGAGCACATCTAAAACACTTAATATTTTTATCACTGGCGCTTCAAGCGGCATTGGCGAAGCACTCGCGCACGAATACGCAAAACGCGCTTCTTTAAGCGCGAACGAAAACAATGCCTCTGGAACCCGCTCTGCTATTGGCTCGCATGGCACCCCATGCAATATAGGCTTGGTTGGTAGGCGAATTGATATGTTGCAAAAGCTTGCACAAAACCTTCAACAACAATACCAAATTCAAACGGCGATTTATTCAGTAGATGTGCGTGATAAAACGGCACTTGCAAATGCTGCGGATGATTTTATTAAACGTTTTGGCACGCCAAATATTGTGATTGCAAGCGCAGGCGTAAGCCGAGGCACTTTAACTGAATACTTCGAGGACATTGTTGCATTTCAAGCGGTGTTTGATATTAATGTGATGGGTATGGTGCATACCTTTCAACCATTTATTGAGAGCATGAAAGAAGTGAGCAAAGCTGGGCAGCCAGCCCAACTTGTAGGCGTTGCCAGCGTGGCGGGCATTCGCGGCTTGCCGGGTAGCGGGGCTTACAGCGCAAGCAAAGCGGCAGCCATTACTTACTTAGAAAGCCTGCGCGTTGAAATGCAACATTTTAATATTCATGTCTCCACCATTGCGCCAGGTTATATTCGCACGCCGATGACAAATATTAACACCTACAAAATGCCATTTTTAATGAATGCAGATGTGTTTGCACATAAATTCGCCAATGCCGTTGCAAAGAAAAAACGCTTTACGGTAATCCCTTGGCAAATGGGCGTTGTGGCACGATTGCTACGTTTTATTCCGCCAATGTTGTGGGATTGGGCGATGAAAAAAGCGCCTCGTAAGAAGCGCTTTGATTAGGATTGGCTTAGTTTATATTTTCAATAAAGTTTTGAATTAATCTTGCAGCCTCATTAGGCTTCGTTTGAAGTACCATATGAGATGATTCAATTTGTGCGTATTGTATATCAGGTTTGAGTTTTTTTATATTTTCAAAATTCGAACTAGGTACTAGATAATCATTTACCCCTTGTAAATATAAAATGGGTAATCTGCATGTTTCTAACTCAGTCACTACATTAACTTTAATCACCTCTTTAATACGATGTGCAAAAACTTCAGGTTTTACAATTGATAACGCTCGCTTGAATTCGTCACTATAATACCTGCTGAAAAATGAACTAACTTTTACAATAATTGATGAGGCTCGAAAGGGAATCGCGAAAACCAATTTTTCTGACCATTTAGGCACTAAATTTTGGGGGCAAGTTATAAAACTAGCACAAAGTATTATTCCAATTAAACCTTCTGGTTGAGTTGCAGCAACAAGTATTGATAAGGGGCCGCTAAACGACTCACCTAATAATACAAAGGGTTCGTTTCTTGGCAATTCCTTAATTACTAAATGGACCAAATCCTCATAACCTAATTTTTTATCTGATGGAAAATTAATAACAATTGGTTTTAAAGTTACAGGTAACACATCAATTAGCGGTCTAAACAAAAGCCCAGTTCCGTCTAGGCCAGGCAACATGACTATCCAAATTTGTTGCAAAATTCTAGTCCCTAACGGGATATTGGTTTATAGCGAATACGTTTTGGCTTCGCACCATCCTCACCTAGTCGCTTACGTTTATCAACTTCATATTCTTGGTAATTACCATTAAAAAATGTCCATTGCGAATCGCCTTCTGCCGCTAATATATGCGTGGCGATACGGTCTAAAAACCATCTATCATGCGATATCACCAACACACAACCGGCAAACTCAAGCAAAGCATCTTCCAGGGCACGCAGGGTTTCTACATCTAAGTCGTTTGATGGTTCATCTAGTAGCAACACATTACCACCTGAAATCAACGTTTTAGCCAAATGCAAGCGTCCACGTTCACCGCCAGAAAGTTGACCGACGATTTTTTGTTGGTCACCACCTTTAAAGTTAAAGCGCCCAATATAAGCACGGCTTGGCGTTTCGTAACGCCCAACCGTTAATATATCTGAGCCGTTAGCAATTTCTTCAAAAACAGTTTTAGTATTGGCTAAATCATCACGACTTTGGTCAACGTAAGCAAGCTTAACGGTTTGGCCAATGCTCACTTCGCCACTGTCAGGTTTTTCTAGTCCCATCATCATTTTAAATAGGGTTGATTTACCTGCGCCGTTGGGGCCAATAATGCCGACAATCGCGCCTGCTGGCACACTAAAAGTTAAATTATCCATAAGTAATCTATCTTTAAAGGCTTTATTTACGCCTTTAAATTCAATCACTTGGTCACCTAAGCGTTCACCTGCAGGAATAAAAATCTCTTGAGTTTCGTTGCGTTTTTGATATTCAGCACTCGCTAATTCTTCATACCGTGCAATACGCGATTTGCTTTTAGCTTGGCGCGCTTTGGGGTTTTGACGCACCCATTCTAGCTCTGTATTTAATGCCTTACGTCTTGCTGATTCTTGTGATTCTTCTTGTTTTAAGCGCTCTTGTTTTTGGTCTAACCAGCTTGAATAATTACCTTTCCACGGAATGCCGTGTCCGCGATCTAACTCTAATATCCATTCGGCAGCGTTATCTAAAAAGTATCTATCATGCGTCACCGCCACCACTGTGCCAGAGAAACGCACTAAAAACTGCTCTAGCCACTCAACAGATTCTGCATCCAAATGGTTGGTGGGCTCATCTAACAAAAGCATATCTGGTTTAGAAAGCAACAGTTTACACAAAGCCACACGGCGCTTTTCCCCCCCAGAAAGTGGGCCGATTTTTGCATCCCAAGGCGGTAAACGTAGAGCATCCGCGGCGATTTCTAACTGCGTATTGGTATCGCTACCGCTGGCTGCAATAATGTTTTCCCACTTGGCTTGTTCTTCTGCTAATTTATCGAAGTCTGCATCTGGCTCAGCATAAGCTGCATAGACTTTTTCTAGTTCTGCCTGGGCTTGCATCACCTCGCCCATGCCACTTTCTACTTCTTCACGCACAGTATTTTCTGGGTTTAATTGTGGCTCTTGTGCCAAATAGCCAATGCTCATATTAGGTTGCCATTGCACTTCACCTTCAAATTCTTTATCGGCACCCGCCATAATGCGTAATACGGTAGATTTGCCAGAGCCGTTTAAGCCAAGCAAACCAATTTTTGCCCCAGGGAAAAAAGAGAGTGAAATATCTTTAATAATCTGCTTTTTTGGAGGAACGATTTTGCTCACGCGGAGCATAGACATTACATATTGAGCCATAATCTTGCTTTATAAATTTATAAAAATGAAAGCTTAACAGAAACTAGGCTTGATTGTTTAAGCGGTGCTTGTTAAGTCGGTATAATGTGGCAACTTTATATGGCAACAAATCATGACATCTACTTTTGGAACGCGCGATGGCGCTTAAATCTACCATCTACAAAGTCGACCTGCATATTACCGATATGGATAGGCAGTATTATGCGCAGCATAGCTTAACGCTTGCAAAACATCCTTCTGAGACTGATGAACGTGTCATGGTGCGATTGATTGGCTTTGCACTTTATGCAAGTGACACACTGATATTTGGTAAGGGCTTAAGTGATGAGGATGAACCAGACCTATGGCAAAAAGATTTAACTGGCTCCATTCAACTTTGGATAAATGTTGGTCTGCCGACTGAAAAAAATATCCGCAAAGCTTGTGGTCGCTCAAATCAGGTAGTTGTCATACTTTACGGTGGACGTATTGCAGACATGTGGTGGGAACAAAACAGTAAAGGCTTGCTAAAACTAAATAACTTAATCGTCGTTAATCTTCCTGAAACCTCAAGTTTAGCAACCCTGGCAGAACGCAATATGAGTATTAGCTGCGCGATACAAGACTGCCAACTTTTATTGAGCCACGACTCAGGTAGTCTAGATATTTCACCAGTTTATTTAAAATCTTTTGGCTAAAATACTTTATTAACTAGCTGGCTGCATTTTGTATTCTTTTTTATAAGCCTAGCGTTTCCACCCAAGCAAGTGCCGCAATATGTGCCTCGTTTACCTTTGCAGCATCCATTTGTAGATGTTCAGCTAACTCTAGTATCCGCGTACTGTTTGCATCTTCACACGCCTCTGTGAGTTGCAAGAAAGGTCCATAAACACCTTCTCGTGTTAATAATGCTTCAGTAACGGATTCTGGTAACTGAATTTTTTCTAACACTTGTTCCATTTGCATTTTCAAAATAGCATCGAGCAGTGAAAAAACACCTACAATAAATAAATTATCACGGTCAGATTTTTCAAAATAACCTTCACCTAATAGCTCTGTTAAGCGTCCGCGCGTAATAGAAGTTTTCATCAGCGCGGGCGGTGTTGCATTCTCACCCGCAGTCACCATCAGCAAAGTAAGCCAGCGATATAACTGATTTCTGCCTAAAATTGTGAGTGCATGATTAATAGACTGCACCTCACATGAAAGCCCAAAACCGACAGAATTTATATAACGTAAAAGTTTGAAAGATAATGCTGCATCACGTTTAAAACCGGATTCAATTTCTGTATTATCTGCGTCTTGGCTCACTTTATTTAATATATTGAGTACGCTATCAAACGATGCATTAATGACTTTTGCAGTGAATGTTTCAGGGTGTGAGAAGTAGTAACCTTGAAAATGCTTAAACCCAGCTGTTTTACATGCATCATACTGCGTTTCGGTTTCTACTTTTTCCACAATTGTTTTAACTTTTGGTGCATTAAAGCGAGTAAATAGCTTGGGTAATTCTTTAAGATCTATCGACTGTATATCAATTTTTACGTAGTCTGCGCAATCGATTAATGCTTGATAATCATTATTGACTTGTGGATTATCTAAGGCTATTTTGTAACCTTGGCTACGTAGTGTTTGACAACGCTCTATCACGGCCTCGCTAGGCGGGACGCTTCTTAAAACTTCTAATACGGTTCGCTGTGGTGCCATCAGCTCTAGAAACTCACTCATTAGCATTTGTTCGTTTACATTAATAAATGCTAACTTATCGCCCAAAAGCCATTGAATATCCATCTGCCCTACTGTACTCATCAGTACATTTGCACAAGCTTTAAAATCATCTACAATCTCAGCATTTTGTGCGTCTGCACTATGCCTAAAAAATAGCTCATAGCCAATGATTTGTTGTTTACTATCCATGATAGGCTGGCGCCCGATAAAGGTTTGATCTTCCATTTTCTCAACTCTCGCAATTAACCATGATTAAAATAATCCTATAGTTGATAATCATAGCGCTACTCGAAGTAAATCACTTTGTAGAACAAACTAGATTTAAAGGCTTAATTCTGAGTTTCTAGTACCAATTAACTGTTAAGTTTTCTATTTATGAGCCGTTTGTAATTGGAACGTAATAATATAGTTTTATTATTTATATTGTTTTTTAATTCAAGCTTCAAAGGCAAGTGATGACTGAAGGTTGGCTAAACTTCGATTACGTAATTCTATTCTCGCAAAGCGAGCGTATGGCTTATTCTCGTAAATACAAAATAGGCAATTACTTGCCTGGCTTTACCCTTGCTGGGATATACGACTGGAATTACTTTTTAGTAACTGATGTTGAAGGCACAATGTATTCATTACCCAGTTTGCCTTTAGATATTCAATCAATTAAAAAATTTTCACTGCCAGAAAACTATACCCTAGAAACTGATGAGCGCTATTCTGAAAAAGTAAGGTGGTATTTAAAACCTGAAATTGTAGGCGGAAACCCGCGAGATGGTAAAAATTTAGTTTGGGTTTCATTAGACCTACACGCAGATTTGATTTCTTGGTGGAACGACAAATTAGCGATTAAGCAAACTGATAGCACATCATACGCAGATTCTTACCCTACTGTTTTAAAAGTAGCTTGCTAGTTAAAATTATTATTTTATCTAGCTATTCTACTGTCACACTCTTAGCCAAATTCCTCGGTTTATCTACATCTGTGCCTTTTAATAGGGCCGCGTGGTATGCCAGCATTTGTACAGGAATGGTATGCAAGATAGGCGAGAGCACGCCAACATGGCGTGGGGTGCGAATCACATGCACACCTTCAGATTCGGTAAAGTGACTATCAGCATCGGCAAATACAAATAACTCGCCGCCACGCGCGCGTACTTCTTGCATGTTCGATTTTACTTTTTCCAACAACACATCGTTTGGCGCAATGACCACTACAGGCATGTTATTGTCGACTAATGCTAAAGGCCCGTGCTTAAGTTCGCCTGCAGGATACGCTTCCGCATGAATATAAGAGATTTCTTTTAACTTAAGCGCGCCTTCAAGCGCAATTGGGTAATGCACACCACGACCTAAAAACAGGGCATGTTCTTTATCGGCAAAGCTTTTTGCCCATTCACGAATTTGCGGTTCTAAATTGAGCGCAATTTGCACGCTGCCCGCTAACTGTCTTAATGCACTCAAATAAGCTTGTTCATCTTTACTGCTTAATAAACCCCGTTGTTTTGCGAGTGTAACTGCCAATGTAAAGAGTGCGACTAATTGGGTGGTAAAAGCTTTGGTAGAAGCAACACCGATTTCTGCACCAGCACGTGTATAAAATACCAACTGTGAGGCGCGTGGTATTGCACTTTCTTGAACATTACAAATAGCTAGGGTTAGGTTTTGACCTAGTGATTTGGCGTGTTTTAGTGCTTCCATCGTATCTAAGGTTTCGCCTGATTGAGAAATCGTCACAATCAGTTGCTTGGGATTTGGCACTGAAACTCTATAGCGATATTCACTTGCGATTTCGATATTTGTTGGTATTTTAGCAATTCCTTCTAACCAATACTTGGCTGTTAGCGCTGCGTAATAACTGGTGCCTGCGGCTAGAATCAAAACGCTGTCTATTTCACTAAATATGTCACTTGCGGCTTCACCAAACAGGGCAGGTGAAAAGCTGTTGTCATCAATTAAGGCTTCTATTGTGTCTGTAAGCGCTTTGGGCTGTTCGTGTATCTCTTTTTGCATAAAATGCGCATAAGGCCCAAGCTCCATGCTTGCGAGTGAGACATCACTTAAGTGGATTTTACGTGTAACTTCTTCGTCATTTTTACCAAATATGGTTACGCCATCACGGCGAATATCGGCAACATCGCCATCTTCTAGATAAATCACTTTACGTGTCACAGACAACACAGCAGAAACATCAGACGCTATAAAATTTTCACCATCACCCAAGCCCAATAACAACGGGCATCCCAGACGTGCCGTGATCATATGCTCTGGCTCTTTAACCGAAATGACGGCAATAGCAAACGCTCCAGTTAACTCTGTCACTGCTTTTTGTGTAGCAGCTAATAAGGGTAAATTTTGATGATAATGATGGATTAAGTGTGCAATAACTTCAGTATCAGTTTGTGAAGTGAATTCGTAACCAAGTGCCTTTAAATGCGTGCGTTGTTCATCATGGTTTTCAATAATGCCGTTATGTACAACCGCGATTTCACCTTTTGAAACATGCGGATGCGCGTTACTCTCTGTCACACCGCCATGTGTGGCCCAACGCGTATGTCCAATGCCTACTTGTCCATTTAAACTAACTTCATGGGCTTTTTCAGTCATCGCTGCTACGCGACCTACAGCGCGCACGCGCTCTATTTTGCTGTTGCTTAATACTGCTACGCCCGCAGAATCATAGCCTCTATACTCTAAGCGACTTAATCCTTCAATTAAGGTAGAAACAACGTTTATATTGGCAACTGCACCTACAATTCCACACATTAGCGCTTTTCTTTCTTCAATTTTTGCGTATTTTTTGAGGTCGTTTCCAACCCGCTATCGTTTTTTGCTCTCGCGCTCGACACAAAGTCAATGCGTCAGCAGGTGCATCTTTAGTAATGGTAGAGCCTGCGGCAATCGTTGCATTTTTTCCAACGGTGACTGGCGCGACTAATTGGGTATCAGAGCCTATAAATGCGTTATCTTCTATGATTGTTCTGAATTTGTTCGCACCATCATAATTACACGTGATTGTACCTGCGCCAATATTCACATTTTTACCAATAGTAGTATCGCCTATATAGCTTAAATGATTGATTTTACTACCATTATCTACTTGGGCGTTTTTAAGCTCTACAAAGTTACCTACATGGGCGTCTGCCGCTAAGTTTGTACCTGGGCGTAAACGAGCATATGGTCCAATACGATTATTTTCACCTATTTTTGCGTCATCTATATGCGTAAAAGGCAAAATTTGTGTGCCAGCGGCAATCTCTGCGTTTCTAATCACACAGTTTGCTGCAATTTTAACATTATCGCCTAGCGTTACATTGCCCTCAAACACACAGTTCACATCAATTTCTACATCTAGACCACAACTTAAATGACCACGTACATCTAAACGTGCTGGGTCTTTAATAGTCACGCCATTCTGCAATAATTTTTGTGCAATACGTTTTTGATGTTCGCGCTCAATTTGCGCCAAATCGACTTTTGAATTAATTCCGGTCACAGACCATTCGTCTGTCGTGATTTCTGCCACCACTTCTATGCCAGTTTGCACTGCAAGGGCAACAATATCTGTTAAGTAGTATTCACCTTGCGCATTATTATTTTGAATTTTAGATAGCCACTTGATTAGATGCAAAGTGGGCATAGCCATGATGCCAGTGTTAACCTCATGAATGGCGCGCTGTTCTTGTGTTGCATCCTTATGTTCTACAATAGCTTTAACCAAGGATTGGTTACGTACAATACGGCCGTAGCCTGTTGGGTCTGATCTTATAAAAGACAAAATTGCTAGTTTTGCGCTTGCGCTAGAAATAAGTTTTTCACATGCTTGTCCATCTATTAGTGGGACATCACCCAGTAAAATTAAAGTGAGTGAGTCCTTATCTAGATACGCAGCAGCTTGTTGTACCGCATGACCTGTGCCTAGTTGCTCTGCTTGGTTTACCCATGTGATGTCCTCATGAGCAAACTTTTCTCGCACAACATTCCCACCAAAACCATATACCACGATGATTTTTGCTGGATTTAGAGATTTTGCACAATCAATTACATGCGCCAAAATTGGTTTGCCACCAACTTCATGGAGTACCTTCGGCATATTGGAATGCATACGCGTCCCTTTGCCGGCGGCAAGAATAACGATATTGAGTTTTACCATTACTATTTAAAAATCTTTATTATTTAACGTGTAAAGTATAACAAAAAAGGCAGCCTAAGCTGCCTTTTACTGTCGCTAACTTACATATGTCGTTTTTAATTTGATTAATGAGTCGATTTACGTAAACGCTGAATCGCTTGAATTTGCGCAACTGCTTCTGCAAGTTCTGCCTGAGCTGCTGCGTAATCCATATCCGAATTGCGATTTTTCATTGCTTCCATCGCTGCTTCTTTAGCTGCAATTGCTTTTGCTTCATCTAAATCGTGACCACGTACTGCAGTATCCGCGAGTACTGTAATCATGCCAGGTTGCACTTCTAAAATTCCGCCAGAGATAAAAATCAAGGTTTCTTCTGCGACATCCGTTTGTTTAATACGTAGCGCGCCTGGTTTGATATTGGTAATCATTGGGGCGTGATTAGGGTAAATACCCACTTCACCACCACCTGCAGGTGCAACCACAAACTCAGCTTCACCTGAGAATATGCTTGCTTCTGCACTGACTACATCGATATGAACTGTATTTGCCATTATTTTTTCCTTAAGCGATTTACTAAGAACTAAAAATTTAGTTTAGTGTTTTCGCTTTTTCAACAGCCTCTTCAATACCACCTACCATGTAGAACGCTTGCTCTGGCAAGTGGTCATATTCGCCAGCAACAATTGCTTTAAAGCCTTTGATTGTTTCTTTTAATGGCACATATTTACCTGGTGCACCAGTAAACACTTCAGCCACGTGGAATGGTTGTGACAAGAAACGTTGGATTTTACGCGCACGGCCAACCGCTAATTTATCTTCTGGTGACAACTCGTCCATACCTAAAATTGCAATAATATCGCGCAATTCTTTGTAGCGTTGTAGTGTTTGTTGCACAGAACGCGCAACTGCATAGTGTTCTTCACCAACCACTAATGGGTCTAATTGACGCGATGTTGAGTCTAGTGGATCCACCGCTGGGTAAATACCTAAAGATGCAATGTCACGTGACAACACAACGGTTGAGTCCAAATGTTGGAAAGTCGTTGCTGGTGATGGGTCTGTCAAGTCATCAGCAGGTACATAAACCGCTTGGATAGAAGTAATAGAACCTGTTTTGGTTGAAGTAATACGCTCTTGTAAACGGCCCATCTCGTCAGCCAGAGTTGGTTGGTAACCCACAGCTGAAGGCATACGGCCTAACAATGCAGAAACCTCTGTACCAGCCAATGTGTAACGGTAGATGTTATCCACAAAGAACAACACATCGCGGCCTTCATCACGGAATTTTTCCGCCATAGTTAAGCCAGATAACGCAACGCGTAAACGGTTGCCTGGTGGTTCGTTCATTTGACCGAACACCATGGCTACTTTTGATTCTTTCATGTCGTCTAATTTAATAACGCCTGCTTCTGCCATCTCATGGTAGAAGTCGTTACCTTCACGTGTACGCTCACCCACGCCAGCAAACACAGATAAACCTGAGTGTTGTTTAGCAATGTTGTTAATGAGTTCCAACATGTTCACAGTTTTACCTACACCAGCACCACCGAACAGACCCACTTTACCGCCTTTAGCAAACGGGCAAACTAAGTCAATTACCTTGATACCAGTTTCTAGCAAATCAACAGAAGGCGATAGTTCTTCGAATTTTGGTGCTTTTTGGTGAATTGAACGACGCTCTTTAGAATCAATTGGACCAGCCTCATCAATTGGGCGACCCAACACATCCATAATACGGCCTAAAGTACCAATACCAACAGGCACAGTAATTTGGTTGCCTGTCGATTTAAATGCTGTACCGCGTGCAAGACCATCAGATGAGCCCATGGCAATCGTACGCACAATGCCGTCACCTAATTGTTGTTGCACTTCTAAGGTTAAACCAGCTTCTGCTTGTGAGTCTTTGTCATCGATAATCAATGCGTCAAATACTTTTGGCATGCTGTCACGTGGAAATTCCACGTCTACCACCGCGCCAATACATTGCACCACTTTACCTACGATTGCTTGAGTTGCTTTTGCCATTTTCTATTCCTAACTTCTTTAAATTTAGTCAGATTTAATAATATGTTTGTTATGCTACCGCTGCTGCGCCACCAACGATTTCTGAAATCTCTTTCGTAATCGCTGCTTGACGTGCTTTGTTATAAACCAGTTTCAATTCGCCAATCACGTTCTTCGCATTATCAGACGCTGACTTCATTGCCACCATCCGTGAAGATTGCTCAGACGCCATATTTTCTGCCACCGCGTTGTAAATCAATGACTCCACATAACGCATCATCAATTGATCCACCACAGGCTGGGCTTCTGGCTCATAAATGTAATCCCAGGATCCATTTGGACTGCCCAATTTTTCACCACTTAAGGGTAATAGCATTTCCAAATTTGGCTCTTGTTTCATGGTATTGATAAATTTTGTGTAGCAAATATAGAGTTGGTCAATTTCACCATTTGTATATGCGTCTAACATCACTTTAATTGTGCCAATTAGATTTTCTAAATGTGGCACATCGCCAATACCAACAATGTGAGATTTAACATCTGCACTCACACGATTCATAAAGCCAAAAGCTTTGTTGCCAATAGCGCTCACAGCAATTTTTTTGCCTTCAGCTTCCCATGATTTCATTTGATTTACTGATAAACGTAATACGTTGGTATTTAACCCGCCGCAAAGACCTTTATCTGAGCTTACTACAATCAAACCAATATTTTTAACCACATCACGTTTAATTAAAAAAGGATGTTTATATTCAGGGTTTGCAAATGATAAATGCGCCGCAACATTGCGAATTTTTTCAGAATATGGGCGGCTTGCGCGCATTCTATCTTGCGCTTTACGCATTTTAGAAGCAGCTACCATCTCCATTGCCTTCGTAATCTTGCGTGTATTTTCTACACTCTTGATCTTGGTTCTAATCTCTTTACTACCAGCCATTTTAGTGTCCTAGATAGTCGATAAATTAGTAGGCATTTGTTGCTTTAAAGTCTTGAATTGCAGCTTCAACCGCTTTTTCATTATCGCCGCTCAAATCTTTGCTAGATTCGATACCTTCCATTAACTTGGCGTATTTAGAGCCCATGAAACCGTGTAATGCGTTTTCAAAAGCTAACACTTTGTTGGTTGGCACATCGTCAAAGTAGCCTTTGTTTGCCGCTAATAAAGTAATTGCCATTTTTGAAACACTTAATGGGGCATATTGCGCTTGTTTCATTAACTCTGTAAACATACGACCACGATCTAATTGTTTACGTGTTGCTTCATCCAAGTCAGAAGCGAACTGTGCAAACGCAGCCAATTCACGATATTGCGCTAACGCTAAACGTACACCACCACCTAATTTTTTGATGACTTTGGTTTGCGCTGCGCCACCTACGCGAGATACTGAAATACCGGCGTTAATCGCTGGGCGAATACCCGCATTAAATAAGTCAGTTTCTAAAAAGATTTGACCGTCAGTAATCGAAATAACGTTTGTTGGTACGAAAGCTGACACGTCACCAGCCGCAGTTTCAATCACTGGCAATGCTGTTAATGAACCTGTTTTGCCTTTAACTTTACCATTTGTGAATTTTTCCACATATTCTTCGTTAACACGTGCTGCACGCTCAAGCAAACGTGAGTGAATGTAGAACACGTCACCAGGGTAAGCTTCACGGCCTGGTGGACGACGTAATAACAATGAAATTTGACGGTATGCAATCGCTTGTTTAGTTAAGTCATCATATACAATCAACGCATCTTCACCACGGTCACGGAAATATTCACCCATCGTACAACCAGCATAAGGCGCTAAGAATTGTAATGCAGCTGAGTCTGATGCTGCCGCTGCAACCACGATGGTATAAGCCATCGCACCATTTTCTTCTAACTTACGTACCACGTTAGCAATTGTAGAGGCCTTTTGACCAATCGCCACATACACGCAGGTCATATTTTGACCTTTTTGATTAATAATTGCATCCACAGCTACTGCTGTTTTACCTGTTTGACGGTCACCAATAATTAACTCACGTTGACCACGCCCTACTGGCACCATTGAGTCAACTGATTTCAAACCTGTTTGAACTGGTTGAGAAACTGATTTACGCGCAATTACACCAGGTGCCACTTTTTCAATTTTGTCCGTCATTTTGGTTTTAACTGGGCCTTTGCCGTCAATCGGCTGACCTAGCGCATTAACCACGCGACCAATGAGCTCTGGTCCTACCGGAACTTCCAAAATACGGCCTGTACATTTCACCACATCACCTTCGGTAATGTGTTCGTAATCACCAAGAACCACAGCACCTACTGAATCACGCTCAAGATTCAAAGCTAATCCAAATGTATTGCCTGGGAACTCGATCATCTCGCCAGCCATCACGTTTGAAAGCCCGTGAATACGCACGATACCATCCGTCACAGATATTACTGTGCCTTGTGTACGCGCTTCTGCGCTGGTCGAAAAATTCTCTAATCTGCTTTTAATCAGTTCACTAATTTCTGATGTAGATAACTGCATTGTGGCTCCTAAATTTTCTCTTTTGGCTAACTATTTAGCCCTTAAATAATCTGCCTTACGCAGCAAGCGTGTAGGCTAAATTTTGTAACTGACCTTTGACGGACGCGTCTATCACGGTATCGCCAACAATAATTTTAATACCGCCAATAATTTCCGGATCAACTGAAACAGTGGCTTCAACTTTTTTGCCAAACTTTGCTTCTAAACGTTTAACTAAATCTTTAGTTTGTGTTGCGCTGATTTTTGCAGCCGCAATAATTTGTGCATCAAGTACGCCTTCATCTTGCGCCTTTAATTCTTCAAATGCACCACTAATAGCAGGCAACAACGACATACGACCATATTCAACTAAAACCTTAATTAGATTTTGGCCTTGTTCATTTAGATTTTTGCCACACACTTTTAAAAATGCATCTTGCAATTCAGTAGCTAAAACTTTTGGATTAAGAATGTAAGCCTGCATCTTTTCATCAGTAGCAACTGCAGATGCAAACTTTAACATTTCAGACCACTTGGTTAAAGATTTCGACTCTTTACCAAGCTTAAAAGCAGCAACTGCGTAAGGCCTTGCTATAGTTGAAATTTCAGCCATCGCTTATAGCTCCGCAGCAAGTTTAGACAACATATCTGTATGCGTTTTGCTATCAATCTCTTTACGCAAGATTTTTTCAGCCCCAGTAATCGCTAGTACTGAAACTTGCGCACGCAAACCTTCTTTTGCACGATTCACTTCTTGATCAATTTCAGCTTTAGCACCAGCAATGATACGCTCGCCTTCAACTTTAGCAGCACCTTTAGCTTCTTCAATAATTTGTGTCGCACGTTTTTCAGCCTGACCTACAATCTCAGATGCTTTTTGTTTAGCTTCATTTAAAGTCGTTTCTGATTTTTTAGCTGCAACGTCTAAAGCACTTCTGCCTTCTTGTGCAGCTGCTAAACCATCAGCAATTTCTTTTTGACGTGTTTCAATTGCCTCTAAAAGGGGCGGCCAAACAAACTTTACGATTACCAAAACTAATACGGCAAACGTAATCGCCTGTGCTATGAGCGTTAAATTAAAATTCATGTTTGCTCCAAATTTAAAACTTAGATTTAAGTCTAAACTTAATTTTCTGAGTTAACCTTTTGATTAACCCAACCACCAAGCTATCCTTAATACTAGTTAATCCTAAAATTTATGCTAATGCGCTTAATAATGGATTTGCAAACGCAAACAATAAAGCCACACCGACAGCAATAATGAATGAGGCGTCAATTAAACCTAAAAGCAAGAACACTTTACCTTGCAATTGAGGAATCATTTCTGGTTGGCGCGCTGCACCATCCAAAAAGCTTGAACACATATTACCAATACCGATACAAGCACCCGCTGCACCAATACCTACCATAAGGCCAATACCAATTGATGTGTAAGCCTGTACCATTGCTAAATCTGCCATTTTGTTACCCTCTCTAGTGAAAATTACTACAAAAATTAATTAAAACTTACTACTAAACAAAAAATCTTTCTGTGGGTTTTAGCGCCCTAATGACTTTCATGTGCCATCGATAAATACACAATCGTCATCATCATAAATATAAATGCTTGTAGCGGCACTACTAAAATGTGGAAAATCGCCCAAGCTGCACCTAAGATAGATGCGCCAAACATTCCTAAAATTCCTGTCGCTGCTAATAAACCAATCAGCAAAAAGATCACTTCACTCGCATACATGTTGCCGAACAACCGCATCGCGTGTGAAAGTGGCTTAGAAATATACTCAATCATATTAAACATAAAGTTAGCTAAAAAGAGTAGTGGGCTCGCTAATAAACCAACAAAGCCCAAAGCGCTTTTAGGCCTAAACATTTTCGGCATGCCGAACGGTGCGCCAAATAGCTCGTGTATCCAGCCACCCACACCTTTAGATTTGATAGAGAAAAATATCATGAGTATCCACACCGACAAAGCAAGTGCGAAAGTGGTGTTAACATCAGAAGTAGGCAGGGGACGGAAGGGCGCATGTGAATCACCAAATAAACCTGTGAATTTAGCAAACCAATCAATTGGTACCAAGTCCATTAAGTTCATCGCCAGCACCCATAAAAATATGGTGAGCGCAGTAGGCGCAATAAATGCATGACGATCACCATGAAACATGCCTTTTACTTGACCATCGACAAATTCAAAAATGAGTTCTACAAATGCTTGTGTTTTACTAGGAACACCTGAAGTGGCTTTACGTGCAACCAACCATATAGACAAAGCCACTATTAAACCTAGCACCACAGAGATAACTATCATATCTAAATGGATATTCCAAAAACTATTTGCTGCTTCTCCGACTGGCTTAACATTAAAAGACAAGTGGTGATTAATATAATCTGATGCTGTCATGGCCTCGCCAGAGTGGCTTGTTACATGCTCTGTAGTATTTTCTGTGGTCATAATAATCTTAAATTTAAAATATCTTTTTTGTTTTCAACTAGTTCTTTTGTTGGCTGCTAATGGTTGCACCGGACAGAACCGCAGCAGCCATCAAACCAGCTATTAACGCAAATGGCACCAAGCTTTTATACTGCTTAAATACCAAAAATAAAAATATAAAAACAAATGCAAGCTTAACTACTTCAGCTAATATCAAGCTAATTAACAGTGCAGTTGCATCTTTTTTGTTTCGGTTTCGCACATACACCAAACTTGCAAAGGCTGAAGCAAATACAACCGAAAAACCACCCAACAATCCTGATATCGCGGCACTTTTCCCACTTGTAACAAGAGCGATTAAACCAACGACACAAGTTGCCAAGGTTTGAAAAGCCAACATTTTGATAAAAAGGCGTTCAGTTTGTACCATTTACTTTTATTATTTAATTATTGCTGCAAGTATTAACGATATCAAACGACAATCTAGCAAAGTCCGCGATTTTGAATTATTAGCTCTTTTTAGTCAAGCACTATCATACAATTAGCCCGATTTGACTATACGTAAAACAACTTATCTTAACGGGTCATTTTGGCCACGATGTCATCTAGCTGGTCTAAACTACTATAATTAATTTTCAGCGTACCTGAACCATTTGCATTTGCAGAAATGCCAACGACAGCGCCTATTTTTTCACTTAATGTATTCTGCAAGGCCATTATGTCACGATTGATAGTGGTTTTGTGACTCTTTGACTTGCCTTCATCTGTCAATTTTTTTACTAAATTTTCAATATCGCGTACCGATAATTTTTGCTGAACTACTTTATTTGCCATTAAAACTTGCTGCGCAGCATCCAAGCCAATCAAAGCTCTTGCATGTCCCATATCGAGCTTACCGTGCATTAACATCTCTTGGACTGGAACACTCAAGCTTAAGAGACGTAAAATGTTAGATACTGCAACACGAGAACGGCCCACCGCTTCTGCCGCTTTTTCATGCGTCATCGCAAATTCATCTATCAGTCTTTTAATACCTTGCGCTTCTTCTAATGGGTTTAAGTTTTCTCGTTGGATATTTTCTATCAATGCCATGGCAAGTGCAGATTCATCGGCTATTTCTCGCACCAAAACAGGCACCTCTTGCAAGCCAGCAATTTGGCTAGCACGCCAACGACGCTCACCTGCGATAATCTCAAATTTATCTGATGAAACTTCTCTCACCAAAATTGGCTGCATGATGCCTTGAGCCTTAATAGAATCAGCTAATGTTTGCAAAGCCACATCGTCCATATAACTACGTGGTTGATATTTACCAGGCTGTAATTGGGATACATTTAACATACGCTGCGTATCTGTTCCAGCACCAGTCACTTCGACGTCATTTGACAACAACGCATCTAAGCCCCGTCCCAATCCCATTGGTTTAACCATGCTTTATTCCTTATCCTTTTGATTTTTAAGTATTATTTCTTTCGCAAGCTCTAAATATGCTTGTGCGCCTCTTGATGTTTTATCATAAATGAGCACGGGCAAACCATAACTTGGGGCTTCTGCCAAACGGATGTTACGTGGAATGACTGACTTATAGACTTTATCTCCAAAGTGACTTACCAGCTGCGCCGAAACTTGCTGAGCCAACATATTACGATTATCAAACATGGTTCGAAGTAAACCTTCAATCTCTAGCGTGGCATTTAAATTTGCTCGGACTTTTTTGATTGTATTCACTAAATCAGAAAGGCCTTCTAAAGCATAGTATTCGCACTGCATTGGAATCATCACCGTGTTTGCAGCCGTAAGCGCGTTAACCGTTACCAGATTAAGGGCAGGGGGGCAGTCTAACAAAATATAATCATAAACTTGTTCTAAGTTTGCCAGTGCTTGTTTTAATCGTGTTTCACGCGCAAGCTCGTTCACTAACTCAACTTCTGCACCTGCTAATTCTCGATTAGAAGGCGCTATATGGTAGCCGCCTTTTTCACAACTAACAATTACTTCCTCAAGTGATTTTTTGCCGATTAATACGTGATAAATACTAAATTTTAAATTTGCTTTATCTACGCCACTACCTGTAGTTGCATTTCCTTGTGGGTCCAAATCAATCAATAGCACTTTTTTGTAATTCGCTGCCAAGCTTGCAGCCAAATTTACACACGTAGTAGTTTTTCCTACGCCGCCTTTTTGATTTGTGATTGCTAATATTTTCATTTTGCCAATATATTCATATTATTTATGTATTCATGATTAATTCTTTAAAACCACCAAATGCCGTTCCGCCTGCAAACCCGCCACATTAAGCTGAATAATCTTTTTACTCTTTACATCTAAAATTTCCAGCTCCGCATTCGGCATTTGACCCTTCATTGCCAACCAAGCACCATTTTCTGCAAGCAAATGTTTCGTTAGTTTAAGAAATAGTGCTAACTCTGAAAACGCACGCGATATAATCATTTCAAACTTTTGTTTCGGTTGGTAGCTTTCTACGCGCGCATGGACCACATCTAAATTCTCCAACCCCAATTCACCTTTAACTTGACGCATAAATATGGCTTTTTTTTGCACAGTATCGATGGTCGTTACTTGCAAGTCTGGCTTTACAATCGCCATTACTATTCCTGGCAAACCTGCACCACTACCCACATCCAGCAAATTTCTTGCTTTTATAAATGGCGAAACACTTAAACTATCTAACAAATGTAAAGTCACCATTTCACTCGGTTCACGCACCGCAGTCAGGTTATAGACTTTATTCCACTTGTGCAGCAAAGCCATATACACCAGAAGTTTTTCTTGTGTTTCACGTGAAACATCCAAACCCATCTGAGCTATACCAGAGGCCAGTAAAGATGCCTCGGTCATGCCGCTTCTATATTAGGCTGCTGCGCCTGTTTTTTATGTTTACGCTTTAAATAGACCAACAACAACGAAATTGTCGCAGGCGTAATCCCAGATATACGACTCGCTTGTCCTATGGTTTCAGGTTTGTGCGCCAAGAGTTTTTGCCGCGCTTCTATACTTAAGCCGTGCACATCATTGTAATCGATAGCGCCATCTAATTTAATATTTTCACTACCTTTTTGTTTTGCAATCTCATCTTTCTGACGGTCGATGTACCCTTGATATTTAGCAGCAATCTCAACCTGCTCACGAACGGCCGGGTCAAGCTCGCCCATGCCCAACTCACCCATGCTCAGCATTTGCTCGTAGCTCACCTCTGGGCGGCGCAATAGCTCAAATAAGCTATACTCGTGTTCTAGGGCTTTACCTAATACATTTTCTTGTGTTTCACGTGAAACATAATCTAACGCAGGCTGTACAAATGTATGTTTTAAGCGCGCCTGCTCGCGTGCAACCGCCTCTTGCTTGCGGCTAAAAACTTCCCAACGCATATCATCTACCAAGCCTAATCTGCGGCCCATCTCTGTCAAGCGCATATCTGCATTGTCTTCACGCAATTGCAGGCGATATTCAGCGCGCGAAGTAAACATTCGATATGGCTCTGTAACGCCTGTTGTAATTAGGTCATCAACCAATACGCCCAAATAAGCTTCATCACGTGCGGGACACCAACTTTCTTTTTCTTGCGCATAGAGTGCCGCATTAGCACCTGCTAACAAGCCCTGTGCTGCAGCTTCTTCGTAGCCAGTTGTACCGTTGATTTGCCCTGCAAAGAACAAACCTCGCACTGCTTTGTTTTCTAAAGAGCTTTTTAGTCCACGTGGGTCGTAATAATCATATTCGATTGCATAGCCAGGACGCAGAATATGCGCATTCTCTAACCCTTTAATTGAGCGCACCAATGCAAGCTGAATATCAAAAGGCAAGCTGGTAGAGATGCCATTTGGGTAAATTTCGTTAGTACTTAAACCTTCTGGCTCCAAAAATAACTGGTGCGATTCTTTATCTGCAAAGCGATGGATTTTATCTTCCACACTCGGGCAATAACGCGGCCCTACGCCTTCAATTACTCCTGTATACATGGGGGAGCGATCTAAACCAGATCTGATAATATCGTGAGTGCGCTCATTGGTGTGCGTAATCCAGCAAGGTACTTGTATAGGATGTTGTGCGACATTGCCAAGAAAAGAAAATACAGGTACTGGATTATCCCCTGGCTGCTCTAACATTACCGAATAATCAATCGTACGACCATCTATGCGGGGTGGGGTACCTGTTTTTAAGCGCCCAGCAGGCAATCCGATTTCACGCAAACGCGCTGCAAGCGAGATAGCAGGCGGGTCGCCAGCACGCCCCGCGCTATAGTTTTGCAAACCGACGTGAATCAAACCACCCAAAAATGTTCCTGCGGTTAATACCACGCTTTTAGCACCAAATCGAAGGCCGATTTGCGTAACCACACCCACAGCTTTGTCACCGTCTAAGATAATGTCATCAACCGCTTGTTGAAATAGCCATAAATTTGGCTGATTTTCTATTTTTTTTCGAATCGCGGCCTTATATAGAACACGATCAGCTTGCGCGCGTGTCGCACGCACAGCCGGGCCTTTGCTTGAGTTTAATATACGAAACTGGATGCCACCTTCATCAGTTGCAGCCGCCATTGCGCCGCCTAAAGCATCTACTTCTTTAACTAAATGACCTTTGCCAATGCCGCCAATACTGGGATTACAAGACATTTGGCCCAATGTTTCAATATTGTGCGTTAACAATAAAGTTTTTTGCCCCATGCGGGCGGCCGCAAGCGCAGCCTCCGTGCCAGCATGACCACCACCCACTACAATCACATCAAATTTGTCTGGAAAATTCACTATTTATCGTTAAAATCTGAAAAGAGTTAGATTCTACTGCAAAGCGCTAATGAAGTCATGTAAAAGCTTATTTTTAGGCATGTTTCACGTGAAACATTTTGCAAGTTTTAAAACCAGCAACAAAAGATATTTAAATTTCTATTGACGAATATATTATTGCGCGCCTATAGTATAGTTTACGATTAATCATAAACCCAACTTGCTGTTTAATGCTTAACGTTAAGATTAATGTATCGTATTAATAATTTAAAAAAATTTATTAGGAGAAAAAAATGGCGGACATCCAAGAGCACAAAGCAGCTGTTGCAAAATATGCTTCTAAAGTAAACACTGCGGCATTAGATGGTATGGCTAAAAATTATGCTTTAGTATTATCTAATAAAGATGCGCAATATGTTGCATGTGGCGATGAAGGTGAAAAAGATACCGTACGCAATAATTTTTTAAAGAAAAAACTTGGGCTAACTATATCAGAAGCTGATTTAAATGCTGCTATTGATGCAGTTTGTGCAACGATGAAAGATGACCGTTTTAAATCTCGTTTAGCGATGTATTATTTGCTAGCTGATAAATTTGATAAACTAGATATGTTTGTTAAGTAAAATAAATCATAATAAAAAAGGTGATATTACAATATCACCTTTTTTATTTGCCAATACAAAACTTACTAAAAATCTCGCCCAATAAATCATCTGGGGTAAACTCACCTGTAATCGTGCTCAATGCTTCTTGAGCCAAACGTAATTCTTCAGCAGTGATTTCAGCTTGATGCACATTTTTTTGTGCCAATCCTAAATATCTGTCCACGTGTTTAAGCGCTTCTAAATGCCGCGCTCGCGCCATAAAAACGCCATCTGCATTTTGCTGATAGCCCGCAATATTCAATAAATGCTGTTTTAGCAACTCTATGCCTTCTCCAGTTTTAGCGGAAAGGTAAATATGTGCTTCGCCTGCATTTTCTGTAAATTTTGCAGGTTCTGCCGTGGTATCAATTTTATTATGGACCCAAATTTTAGTGATTTCTTGCGGCAAGCGTGTTAAAACGACTTTTTCATCATCGCCAATACCATGAGCTGCATCAATCAATAATATTGCGACCTGCGCGTTTTCTAGAGCTCGATAGGTTCGCGCAATGCCAATTTTTTCTACCTCGTCATTTGTCTCACGTAATCCCGCTGTATCAATGATATTTAAAGGTAACCCGTTGATTTGTATGCTATTTTTTATAGAGTCGCGTGTGGTTCCAGCGATAGGGGTCACGATGGAGACTTCTTCTCCACTTAATTGATTCATTAAGCTAGATTTGCCAACATTAGGTTGCCCAACGAGTACAATTTGCATTCCATCGCGTAGCAAGCTGCCTTGTTTTGCTTTTTCTGACACTAAATCTAATTCATTTTTTATTGCTGCTAGTTTTTCTGCTACTTTACCTTGTGTAATAAAATCAATTTCTTCTTCTGGGAAATCTAAACAAGCTTCTACATAAATGCGCAAATTAATAAGCTTGGTTAAAACTTGATTTATGGTATTTGAAAATTCACCAGATAGCGAACGCATCGCACTTTGTGCTGCCTCAGCTGTGGATGCATTAATCACGTCAGCAACTGCCTCGGCTTGTGCTAAGTCTATTTTATCGTTTAAGAAGGCACGGCGGGTAAACTCACCAGGCTCTGCCTGACGAGCGCCAAGTTCAATGCAACGCTTTAACAAAAGTTGCATTAAAGCTGTACCGCCATGTGCTTGTAGTTCTAGAACATCTTCACCCGTATAAGAATATGGGTTTTGATAATAAATTGCGATGCCGCGATCTATTAGAGTGTGCTTTGCATCATAGAAAGACAAATAGGCAGCATAGCGTGGGGCAGGGCAGTGGCCGAGCACTTGGGTCGCTATATGTTGACTTAAGGGGCCAGAAACTCTAACAACGCCAATTCCGCCAGCACCACTTGCGGTGGCAATCGCGGCAATAGTGTCGCCAGCTTTTAACATAAGCTATTTTTTTGCATTACCTTTTTTTGCGAGCGCTTCTGCGTGAATACTTTTATTCACATACCATTGCTGCAAGATAGATAACACGTTATTCACCAACCAGTAGAGCACCAAACCAGCAGGGAAGAAGAAAAAGAAAATACTAAATACCACTGGCATAATCTTCATTACTTTTGCTTGGATTGGATCTGTCGGTGCTGGGTTTAAATATGTTTGAATAATCATAGTCGCGCCCATTAAAAGCGGTAACACATAGTATGGGTCTATAGCTGATAAATCTTGTATCCAGCCAAAGAATGGCGCGTGGCGCAATTCAACCGAACCTAGAATCATCCAGTAAAGCGCAATAAATACAGGAATTTGTACCAAAATCGGCAAACATCCACTCATCGGATTAATTTTTTCTGTTCGGTATAACTCCATCATGGCTTGTTGCATTTTTTGTTTGTCGTCACCAAACTTTTCTTTCATGCTTTGCAAGCGTGGTGCTAGCTCACGCATTTGCGCCATAGATTTGTAACTTTTAGCAGAAAGCGGGTAAAAAGCTGCTTTAATCAATACGGTGAGTAATATAATTGCTACGCCCCAGTTATGCACAATATCGTTGATTTTAGATAATACCCAAAATAGCGGTTTAGCCACAATTGTTAACCAACCATAATCCACAGCATATTCTAAGCCTGGCGCAGCAGTTGCTAAATCTTTCTCTGTTTGAGGCCCTGCAAAAAGGGAGGCCTTGATAACACCGCTGGAACCCGCACCTATACTTGCTACTGGCGCTATCAATCCGATAGCATAGTATTTATCGCTTAATTCTTTTGTATAAAACTCACGCTCTGCACCTTTTGCTGGAATCCACGCACTCGCAAAATAATGCTGAATGACACCCGCCCATCCATCTTTAGTAGTTTTTGAAAGGGGCTCTTTTGCCATGTCTGAAAAAGCAATTTTTTTGAATTTGTCGGCATCCGTGTAATATGCACCGCCGGTAAATGTCGGCATCATCATCGAGCCTTGATTAGACTCACTGTCATGCACAATTTGATAATAGGCAGATGGCGTAATGGCAGTTGCACTCGCGTTGTTAACTTGATAGCTAACATCAATCACGTAACTTCCGCGCTTAAATGAATAAATCTTATCTACACTGACACCATTTTCGCCTAACCAGCTTAAACGCACCTCTTGGCTACTTGCACCATCAGCCAATGTATAAGACATCGCGCTCGAAGTAAAGGTAGATTTATGATTTGGCAAGTCACCGCCAATTAAACCAGTTTGTGCAATATAGAACATCGGCTTCGCAGCGTCATCCATAAGCACAAAGTTGCCTTCTTTTTCATCTGCTGCTGCATGTTTATTTAAAACTAAACGGCGTAAATCGCCACCAACTGTGTCTATGTCTGCTTCAAATAAATCTGTTGTGACTTTTATACGTTGACCATTTTCAAGTTTAAAAGCGCCACTTTCAACCACACTGATTGAACTTTTTGTGACTGTCGCATTGGCTGAAGTACTTGTAGGAATATCTTGATTAGTAGTTTGCGCATCTTGTTGAATAGGCGCAATTGGTGCATTTTTCTGCTGCCAAGCATCCCATAACATCATGATAGAGAATGAAAAAATAACAAATAAAATTAAACGGCGTGTATCCATAAACTCTTTATCATCAATAGGTTATTAATATTAAACATCTTTAGTATTGCTATTTTGGTACTGGATCGTGCCCACCCTCGTGCCACGGATGGCAGCGAAATATACGTTTAGAAGCCAGCAAAAAACCTTTTAAAGAACCATGTATTTGTATACTTTCAATCGCATAATGCGAGCAGGTTGGCGTGAATCGACACTGTTGACCAAAAAATGGGCTTAGAATAATTTGATATGCTCTAATTAACGCAATCATAAATTTTGTCATTTTTGGCCTAAGGTTATAGAGTTGACACTTAATAGTTTAAGACTCTAACTTTTTTATTAACTTTTCAAACTCTATCTTTATTTGAGCAAACTCAGATTTATCAAAAGCTTTTTGTATCTGTACAATCAAGTCAACAGTTGGTAAATGATGTTGATTTAGTCTAAAAAGCTCCCGCATGACTCTGCGCATATAATTACGCTGCACTGCTAATTTAGCGGTTTTTTTACTCACAATCAAACCAAGTCGTGCAACATTTGTATCATTATCACGATAACGCAACACCAAATGCTGATGACTGATGCGTTTGCGCAAATTAAAAACGGATGAAAAATCATCCGTTTTTACTATTTTGGCTTGTTTAGTAAATCTAAACGATGCCAATTTAAACTCTTTTAAAAGTTTACAGACCTAGACGTGCACGGCCTCTAGCACGACGTGCAGCAATCACAGCTCGACCGCCTTTTGTTTTCATGCGAACCAAAAAGCCATGCGTACGTGCGCGGCGTGTTTTTGATGGTTGGTAAGTACGTTTCATTTAATTCTCCAGCTAGCAAATGCTACAAAGCCCGTTATTAAACCCGATAACACCCTATTCTGTCAATGAATATTTACTAAATTACATATTTGAAAAGCATATAAAATAAATAAGGAATGCCTGTGGATAAGTCTGAATAAACCCGCTAAAATAGCATGATTAATGATTATACATAATCAAATAGTTATTAATCATAATACCTAATAAAAACATAAGGTTAACAAATAAAAAGGAATACGCCATTTAATGGAAGATTTTTGGCCTACTTGCCTTAGCCGCTTTGAAAAAGAGCTGTCTGCACAGCAATTTAATACATGGATAAAACCTCTAGAAATGCAAATAGGGGATAACGCCATACGGCTACTTGCGCCAAATAAGTTTGTACAACAATGGGTTAAAGACAGATTTTGGACAAAAATTGAGGCCGTTGCAGCAGAGTTACTTCCAAAAGATATATTAGTCGAGTTATCGATTATTAAAAACAACGATAAAAATTTGACTGAAAATGTTACATCTAAGGGTAAACCTAACAAAAAACTTAACCCTCAAGAGACCTCAAAAAACAAAATAGAAATAGAAGCTGAAAAATTAGTAACCACAAAAGCTACCGCAATTCGTCGTGTTAATAAACAGTTATCTGGCTTAAACCCCAGTTTTAATTTTGATAATTACGTCACTGGGCGCGCCAATCAACTAGCACGCGCCGCAGCTATACAAGTTGCAGAAAACTCCGGCCAGACTTACAACCCCTTATTCATTTATGGTGGGGTTGGATTAGGTAAAACGCATTTATTACAAGCCATTGGCAACCATTTAAAACAACAAAATCCCGATGCTAACATTCGTTATTTACATGCTGAACGATATGTTTCAGATGTAGTAAAAGCCTATGAAAACAAGGCGTTTGATGAATTTAAAAGGCAATATCATTCGCTCGATTTACTTTTGATTGATGATATTCAGTTTTTTGCAAAAAAAACACGTACACAAGAAGAGTTTTTCTATGCATTTAACACCTTAATTGAAGAAAAAAAACAAATTGTCATTACTTGCGATACCTATCCCAAAGAGATTGTGGATGTAGATGAACGTTTAAGAACAAGATTTAGTTGGGGCCTCACAGTTGCAGTAGAGCCGCCAGAGTTAGAAATGCGTGTGGCTATATTGCTAAAGAAAGCCGAAGAATCGAAAGTTAATTTAACAGAAGATGTAGCGTTTTTTGTGGCGAAACAGATACGTTCTAGTGTGCGTGAATTAGAAGGTGCGCTAAATCGGATTGTCGCCATGGCCAACTTTACAGGGCATAATATTGATATACAGTTGGCAAAAGAAGCCTTACGCGATTTAATCGCTGTGCGTGGCCGCCAAATTACAATAGAGAATATACAAAAAACGGTCGCGGATTATTACAAAATTAAAGTAAGCGAAATGCATAGCAAAAAGCGTTCACGTAATTATGCAAGGCCGAGGCAAATTGCAATGAGTTTAGCACGTGAATTTACTAACCATAGCTTTCCTGAAATCGGTGAAGCCTTTGGTAATCGACATCACACAACGGTGATGCATGCATGCGAAGAAATTGAGCAGTTGCGTTTGAATGATCAAGCAATTGCGCGTGATATTGGTTTTTTAACCCAAGTAATTCGCGATTAAGAAAAATGTGGAGTGTGAATAAAAGCAAGTTTAACTTGTGGATAAATTTTGAATAAACACGTGTTTTTGAATTATGTCTTTTTTATCCACAATTTACCCGCAATTTAAAATGGGTTGATTAACAACTTTAAGCTGGCGTTAACTCTATGTTTTTTATTATAAATTAAGCAGTACTCACATAAAAGTGACACATTATTATTACTATTATTTTTAAATATATATTAAATTAAATTATTAAACAAAATCGCAAACTATATAAACAAACTATTTAAGTATTTTCGGAAACATCATTATGCAAATTAAAATAAATCGAGAAGTTTTACTAAAACCATTAACGAATGTGTCTAGTATTGTCGAACGCCGTCATACTTTACCTATCCTTTCTAATTTATTATTAGAAGCTAAAAATAATAATATCTTGCTCACAGCAACAGATTTAGAAATGCAAATATCTTTAAATATTGAAAGTAAATTTACTGGAGAACTTTCAACAACGATTTCAGCAAAAAAACTATTGGATATTTGTCGATCATTGCCTGAGAGTGTAGACATTGATATGGTGAGTAATGACAGTCGCATTACAGTTAAAGCCGGCAAAAGTAGGTTTAACTTACAAACCTTGCCAGCTGCAGATTATCCAATCATGACAAAAGTATCGGATAAAAATACACAAATACAAATTAGTCAAATTGGCTTAAAAAAACTACTCAAACAAGTAGAGTTTGCAATGGCACAACAAGACATTCGCTATTATTTAAATGGCTTATTGATAGAAGTAAACGAAAATAAACTGAATATAGTGGGTACAGATGGACATCGTTTGAGTTTTACCTCGACAACTTTAAGTAAAAATTATGAAAAGACAGAAATTATATTGCCACGAAAAACAGTCATCGAACTCATTAAGCTTTTGAATGATAGTGAAGAAGAAGTGACCATTGAAATTAATGCTGGCCAAGTAAATTTTACATTTAGTGATATTAAGCTTATTTCAAAAGTGATTGACGGAAAATTTCCTGATTACAACAGAGTGATTCCAATTGGGCATCAAAATACTTTTTCTGTTAATCGTGTAGCTGTATTAACAGCAATGCAACGCGCTTCTATATTATCGAACGAAAAATATCGAGGTATTCGTATGGTGTTAAATAATAACAATTTAAAACTCATTAGCACCAATACAGAGCAAGAAGAAGCAGAAGAAGAACTAGAAGTAGAATACTCAAAAGAGTTATTAGATATAGGTTTTAATGTGACATATTTGATAGATGTATTAAATAATGTGAGTGATGAGACAATAGTGTTTGCTTTTGCAGATGCAAATAGCAGTTGCTTAATAACTGTTCCAAATGATGAAAATTATAAATATGTTGTCATGCCAATGCGTATTTAATTATCAAAACAAAAGAAACCCTTAAATTAAAAGTAAAGAAAAGATTATGGCAAAAGCCCCAGCACAACCAGAATATAACTCAGATAGTATTAAGATTTTAGAAGGTCTTGATGCGGTACGTAAGCGCCCAGGCATGTACATAGGAGACACTTCAGACGGCTCAGGATTACATCATATGGTATTTGAGGTGCTAGATAATGCGATTGATGAAGCGCTCGCAGGCCATTGTGATGATATTAAAGTCATCATTCATCCAGATAACAGCATTAGTGTATCTGATAACGGACGTGGTATTCCAACAGATATAAAAGATGACGATAAGCACGAACCTAAACGCTCAGCAGCAGAAATCGTGATGACGGAATTACATGCTGGCGGAAAGTTTGACCAAAACTCATACAAAGTTTCTGGTGGTTTGCATGGTGTGGGCGTGTCTGTGGTAAATGCGCTTTCTGATTGGTTGCGCTTAAAAATTTACCGAAAAGGTGAAGTGCATCAAATGGAGTTTAAACGAGGCGTGCCTGTTTCACCGCTTGTAAAAACAGGAAAAACTGATAAAAAAGGTACTGAGGTACACTTTTTGGCAGCAATCGAAACATTTGTTTTGGTGGAATATCATTTTGAAATTTTAGCTAAACGTATCAGAGAGCTGTCATTCTTAAATTTTGGCGTAAAAATTGAGCTTATTGATCAACGCACAGGAAAATCAGAAAACTTTGCCCATGCTGGTGGCATAAAAGGGTTTGTTGAATACATTAACCGTACTAAAACAGTGCTGCATCCAAAAACATTTTACGCTAGTGGTGAAAAAGACGGCATGACCATAGAAGTAGCGATGCAATGGAACGATAGCTACTCTGAAACCGTACAATGTTTTACCAATAATATTCCACAGCGAGATGGCGGAACACATTTAACAGGTTTACGCACAGCAATGACGCGCACATTAAACCAATACATAGAACAAAATGAGTTGGCCAAAAAGGCCAAAGTAGAAACCACGGGAGATGATATGCGCGAGGGTATCACTTGCGTACTTTCTGTTAAGGTGCCAGATCCAAAATTTTCATCACAAACCAAAGATAAATTAGTTTCTTCAGAAGTACAGCCAGTAGTGTCAGAAGTGGTAGCTGCAAAGTTGGCTGATTTCTTGGCAGAAAATCCTGCAGACGCAAAAATAATATGCGGCAAAATTATTGAAGCAGCACGTGCACGTGAAGCCGCTCGCAAAGCCCGAGATATCACTCGTCGCAAAGGGGTGATGGATACCTTAGGCTTACCTGGAAAACTAGCAGATTGCCAAGAAAAAGATCCAGCTTTATGTGAGCTCTACTTGGTCGAAGGTGACTCTGCAGGTGGCTCAGCTAAGCAAGGCCGCGATCGCAAAAACCAAGCTATTTTGCCATTAAAAGGTAAAATTCTGAATGTTGAAAAAGCACGTTTTGACAAGTTATTAGGCTCACAAGAGATTGCAACTTTAATTACTGCCTTAGGGACAAGTATTGGTAAAGACGATTTTAGTGTTGAAAAGTTACGCTATCATCGCATCATTATTATGACTGATGCGGACGTTGATGGTGCGCATATTCGTACGCTACTACTCACATTCTTCTACCGTCAAATGACAGAGTTAGTAGAACGTGGTCATATTTATATTGCACAACCACCTTTGTATAAAGTTAAACAAGGCAAGGATGAGCGCTATTTAAAAGATCAACAAGAACTTGATATTTATTTGCTAAACTCTGCCCTTAAAGGCGCAGAGTTGGACACTAAAACAAGCACAGGTGTACTGACTGGTGAGCCACTGGCAGAAATTGCTAAGCAAATGGTGTTAACTGAAGCAGTCATACGCCGTATAGCGGCTTTATATGATGAAAGCGTATTACGTGCAATTCAAGATGTTGGCGAAATCAATTTAAGTAGTGAAGCAAATGCAAACAAAGTGGCTGAGCAATTACGCCCTATTTTGGGAGCGGTAGGCAGTGAGGTGTTGGTTGCTTTTGATGCAGAAACCAATACATATCGTTTAGAGGTGAATAAATACGTACACGGCAATTTGCAAAGCTGTGTAATAGATGCAGAGTTTTTAAGCAGTGGTGATTATCGTCAAATCTTAAAAGTTTCTAATATGTTGCAAGGATTAATTGGCGCTGGTGCTATTATTAAGCGGTCAGAGAAAGAGCAGGTAGTAGCAACCTTTAAACAAGCGCTGGATTGGTTGTTAGGTGAAGCAAAAAATACACTAAACATACAACGCTACAAAGGTTTAGGGGAGATGAATCCAGAACAATTATGGGAAACAACAATGGATCCACAAGTGCGCCGTTTGCTTAAAGTACAAATAGATGACGCTATTGCAGCAGATGAAATTTTTACTACTTTGATGGGCGATAATGTTGAACCACGTCGCGCATTTATTGAAAGCAATGCACTAGGCGCAAGCAATTTAGATATATAACTTGGAGGAAGTGCTTAATCTTCGGGCGGAGCGTGATTACTTAAAAAAGTTACAAGCCTTAATTCAGGAAAAGCGGTTGGTCACAAAGTCCAAGCCGCATTGATTAATGAGTTAAGGGGTAAACACGA
>Ga0247836_1000044_pt1 | contig 186760 bp, 157 predicted proteins | sample LaCruzMarch2015__4_FD_187116 | JGI IMG/M metagenome (GOLD analysis project Ga0247836, IMG submission 187116) | Freshwater microbial communities from meromictic Lake La Cruz, Castile-La Mancha, Spain - LaCruzMarch2015_14m | ecosystem: Environmental > Aquatic > Freshwater > Lake | place: Spain...
CGGTTTGCCCCGTATTGGATAGAGTCGTCAGCGACCCTGGAAGCGAATTCATGGGTGCCACGGCGGCTGGCGACGACCTTTCAGTCCGGCGAAAACATCTCGGCGGATTTCGCGGGGGAGGCTTTGCCACAAAAAGAGTTTTACCGCGTAGGGACCGGCTTCTGAGCTCATCCGAAGCGACTTGTGAGGATGCGCGCATTTCCGCATTTGCCAGAAGTCTTGCCAGCCGCACGTTTCCAGCTAGGTGTGGCGCGTGGTGAAACGGGTCGAGGCCAAGGGTGTGTTCGCGCGGCTTTGGGCGCTTTCGTTCTTCCATGGCATGGCGCCGGGCTTCTGGGTGCCTTCGCTCACCAACGTCCTCAAGGCCGAGGGGCTGGAGGGCTGGGTCGGCGCGGTGTTTGCCGTCGTGCCGATCTGCTCGCTGTTTTCCCCGCTGATCGGCGGTGCGCTGGCGGATGAGCGCATCGCCGCGCAGAAACTCATGGGCTGGAGCTCCCTGCTCGGCGCGGTCGCCATTTTCCTGGCCTTCGGCGTGCTCGATATCGGGCTGCATCCGTGGTGGTTCATTGCGGGGATCGCCCTTTATGCAACGGTCTCCGGTCCCACGTGGGGACTACTCGCCACGCTCAGCCTTGCGAACCTCAACGACGGCGAGAAACGCTACCCGCTGGTGAGGCTGGGTGCGACGCTGGGGTGGATGGTCGCCGGTTTCCTGACGAGCTATGCGCTCGACGCGGACAGCAGCCTCGTCGTCGGCTACGCGGCCGCCGGAGCGCGGATCTTCGCGGGGATCATTTCCTTCGGGGTGCCGGACACGCCTCCGCTAGGGCAGGGAAAATCGTGGCGCAGCGCGATGGGTTTCGGCGCGTTCTCGCTGTTCCGCCACCGCGACCACGCCGTGCTCTTCGCCGTCACCGGGCTGTTCTCCGTGCCGCTTGTCGCGTTCTACATGTATTCGGCAGAAATGTTCGGAATGCTCGGCGACAAGACCCCGACCGCGACCATGACCATCGGCCAATGGAGCGAGATCGCCGCTATGCCACTGCTCGGCCTGCTGATGGCGCGCTTCCGTCTCAAGACCTTGCTGATGTGGGGGCTCGGCCTTTCTGTGCTCCGCTACGGCCTCAGCGGATACGCGGGGCTCACTGGCACCGTCGCATGGCACGTTGCCGGCGTCGCGCTGCACGGCGTCTGTTACACGATCTATTTCGTGACCGCCCAGGTGTATCTCGACCGCCGCGTCGATCCCTCCATGCGCGGGCAGGCACAGGGACTGCTCGGTCTGATGACATCCGGCATCGGCCCCTTGGTCGGCGCGCTGCTCTGCGCGTGGCTGCGCATCGTTTGCGTGGATGAAACCGGCGCGGGCTGGCAGAATTTCTGGTGGACGCTCGCCGCCATCATCGCCGTGTGCTGGATCTCCTTCGGCCTGTTCTACCGGGGGAAAGCGGCGAGAAACTGAGCGTTTGGGTTCAGAAATCCAACCACTGATGAACGGGATAAACCAAGATAAACACATCGGGATGCAGCCGTGACGACAACGTCACTTTCCCATCCCTTTCATCATCTGCGTCCATCCCGTCCATCTGTGGTTCAAAATCCAAATTGGGAAAACCACCGCATTCCCGCCTTGCCATACCGGGAAAAACCCTCCATAGCCCCGCCCTCAAAGCCTCCAATCGCCTTATTTTATGTCACTCAAGATCCGCAACCTCGCCATCATCGCCCACGTTGACCATGGGAAAACCACCCTCGTCGACCAACTCCTCAAGGCCGGTGGCACCTACCGGGAAAACCAAGCCACCCAGGAGCGCGCCATGGATTCCATGGATCTGGAGCGCGAAAAAGGCATCACCATCAAGGCGAAAAACACCGCCATCCTTTACGACGGATACACGATCAACATCGTCGATACCCCGGGCCACGCCGACTTCGGTGCTGAGGTCGAGCGGGTCATGAAAATGGTGGACGGCGTCCTCCTAGTCGTCGATGCGGCAGGCGGCCCGCAAGCGCAGACCCGTTTCGTGCTCCGTAAAGCGCTCGCGGAAGGCCTCAAGCCCATCGTCGTCGTTAACAAGATCGACCGACCGCTTTCCAATCCGCTCAAGGTGCACGACCAGGTTCTCGAGCTCTTCCTCGATCTCGACGCCACCGAGGAGCAGTTCAACGCGCCTTTCTCCTATGGCTCCGCCCGCGACGGCTATTTCATGGATCACCCGGATGACGAGCGGAAAGACTGCATCCCGCTGCTGAAAAAGATCATCGAGTTCATCCCCGAGCCCGCCGCCGATCCGGCTTCGCCTTTCCTCATGCTCGTCTCGAACATCGAGTGGGACAGCTTCGTCGGCCGCGTAGCGGTCGGCAAAGTCCTCGGCGGCTCCGTGAAAAAGGGCGACACGATCTGGCTCCACCGCAAGGACGGCACCAAGCAGCAGTCCAAGGTGATGAAAACCTTCACCTACTCCGGACTCGCCACCGAGGACTCGGAAGGTTGCGGCGCGGGCGGCATCGTCGGCATCGCGGCGGGCATCGAGAACATCGACATCGGAGAGACCCTCGCCGCCAGCGCCGACCAGCAGGCACTGCCTTTCGTGGAGATCGACCCGCCGACCGTTTCCATGGAGTTCTCCATCAACGACGGCCCGCTCGGCGGCAAGGAAGGCAAGCACGTCACCTCCCGCGCCATCCGCGAGCGGCTGATGCACGAGATCAAGACCAACGTCTCCCTCCAGGTCGAGGACACCGATCAGGCCGGCGTCTTCAACGTCTCTGCCCGGGGCGCGATGCAGATCGCCGTTCTCGTTGAGCAGATGCGCCGCGAGGGCTTCGAGGTCTGCGTTTCCCGTCCCACCGTGATCTACCGCCGCGACGAGGGCGGCAAGCTCCTCGAACCCTTCGAGACCCTCTACATCGAGTCCCCCGGCGAATACACCCAGGGCATCCTGAAGCTGCTCATCAACCGCAAGGGCATGATGGAAAACATGGAGACCGAGCCCTCCGGCGAAACGCTCATCACCGCCCTCATCCCCACCCGCGGCCTGATCGGTTTTGAAACGGAAATCGTCAACCTCACCTCCGGCCACGGCATCATGTCGCACCTTTTCCGCGAATACGGCCCGCACGCCGGCGAGATCGTCACCAGAACTACGGGAACCCTAGTATCCATGGAGGCCGGCGTCGCCACCACCTACTCGCTCCAGGCGCTTGAGGACCGCGGCGTACTCTTCGTCGGCGCGAACGATGCGATCTACCCCGGCATGTTGGTCGGTGAAAACCCGCGCGTCGGCGACATGCCGGTCAACCCCGTGAAGGAGAAGCACCTCGACAACATGCGCTCCTCCGGCAAGGACAAGACCTCCAAGCTCACCCCGCCCATCCGTTTCTCCCTGGAGCGCGCCATCGAATACATCGATGCCGACGAGCTCGTCGAAGCCACCCCCCTCAACATCCGCCTCCGCAAGCGCATCCTCGACGAGGGTGCCCGCAAGCGCGCCGCCAAGGGAGTCAAAGGCGAAGACCGCAGCAACCGCGGGCGCTGAGCGCCAAAGACAGAAGACTTGGAGACACAAGACACAAGACTGGAATGAAGTGAAACTCTTCCACTGATCACTGATCACCGCTCACTGACTCGTCCGCCGTAGCTGTAGCGAAGGAGGATCACTTCCCAATGCCCTCCCACCTCATCCGCGTCTCCGAGGTCTTTTCTGGTCTGGTGCCGGAAATCCTCGGCCTGCTTGGCGCGGAAAAGGTTAGGAAACTGGGTTCCGAGTTTTTCGTTTTCCAAACGGAAACACCTGAACTCATCACCGCCTCCCCGGCGGCGCGGTTCATCCGCTGGCACATTCCGGTGGAGCATTCCTGGCCCTGCAACCCGGAGAAGATGGAGGGCTTCGTCGAGAAAGCCGCGCAATCGCTCTACTACAAGTTCGAGAGCCGCCACCCGCAAACCATCCTCGTTGGCCGCCTCGATCCCGGCTCGCAGAAGCCGTATTACAAATCCCTCGCCTCCAACCTCCGCGGGCGTACCCTTCAGGTTTTCGAACTCCCCGAACGCGCGCCGAAAACCGCCGAGGAACAGAATTCCTCCAAGCAAACCCTCTTCTGCCTGATCGGAAAGGAAGGCCTCTTCGCTGGCATGGCCAGCCCCAAGGCCGCGAACGGACTGCACCCCGGTGGCTCGAAATTCATCGCCCAGAACGCCGAGGACACCGTAAGCCGCGCGGGCGCGAAGATCGCCGAGGGGCTGCACTACCTCGCCATGTTCCGCCCCGCCCTCCCCGCTGGTTCGCATTGGCTGGAGCTGGGGGCCAGCCCCGGCGGCATGACCTCCGAGCTGCTCAAGCGCGGATACGAGGTCACCGCCATCGACCGCGCCCCGCTCGATCCCCGCCTCGCCAACCACCGCAACCTCACCTTCCTGAAAGAGGACACCGCCGCCTTCATCCCCCCACGCGGCGCCCGCTACGACGCCATTCTCTGCGACCTCAACGGCCCGCCCCTCCAGGCCATCGCCCACCTCACCCGCCTCACCGATTTCCTCAACCCCCGCGCCCTCGCCGTTTTCACCCTCAAGACCACCGGCGCGGAAACCCTAATGGAAGTCGATTCCCTCGAGAAACAAGTCCTCGCCCAAGCGGAAAAAGCCAGTTTCTCCCTCATCGCCCGCACCCACCTCACCTACAACAGGCAGGAGTTCACGATGTTTTTTGAGAAAAGGTGAGGAACGTGGATAAGCCGGAGGGGCTTCTCTTTCGTTCATCGGAAATGGCATAAGTCGCCGACCTTTCGCTGTGGCTGATTCCTCTTGGCAGACCCGCCTCGGTGGGAAACCTTTGTGACATGTCAGCGACAACATATCTCAAGGAACTTTTCGACCTCACAGGGAAAACGGCGGTGGTGATCGGCGGCACAGGCGAACTCTGCGGCACCATGGCTGTCGGCCTTGCGCGGGCGGGAGCCGAAGTGGTGCTCGGCGGACGCATCCCGGAAAAAGCGGAGAAGCGGCTCGCCGAGATCGAGGGCTACGGCGGGAAGGGTTACTTCGTTCCCGTCGATGTCACCTCGCGCCAATCCCTTCATGACCTGCTTGAGACGGTTTTGGAAAAATCCGGCGGCGTGGACATCCTCATCAACGGCGCGGGCACCAACTCGCCCACCCCTTTCCTAGAGATCACGGAGGAGGAATACTCACGGATCATCGACACGAACCTTGCTTCCATCTTCCGCGCTTGCCAGGTTTTCGGACAATATTTCGTCGATGAGATGCGCCCCGCGTCCATCATCAACCTCGGCTCCATTTCCGGGCTGAACCCGCTCTCGCGTGTGTTCACCTACTCCGCCTCCAAGGCCGCCGTGCACAACCTCACCCGCAACCTCGCCCGCGAGTGGGCGGATAAGGACATCCGCGTGAACACCCTCGTCCCCGGCTTCTTCCCCGCCGAGCAAAACCGCAAGGTGCTCGACGAGTCCCGCGTGCTCGACATCCTCCGCCACACCCCCGCCTCCCGTTTCGGCAACGCCGAGGAACTCATCGGAGCCACCCTCCTCCTCGCCTCCGCCAAGGCCGGCTCCTTCATCACCGGCATGGAAATGATCGTCGACGGCGGCTTCCAAGCGATGAGCATCTGATGGGAACCGCGATTTAGAAATCGCGACCTGCATGGCGAAATGCTAGCGAAGCCAGATCCCGTTGCAGACGTGGTTTCTAAACCACGGTTCCTCCCGCATGAAAATCGACATCCTCACCCTCTTTCCCGAGATCGCGCTGGCACCGCTCAGCGATTCGATCATCCAGCGTGCGCGGGGCGCGGGGTTGGTGGAGGTGCGCGGGCACAACCTGCGCGATTGGTCGGAGGACAAGCACCGCCGCGTGGATGATTCTCCCTGCGGCGGCGGGCCGGGAATGGTCTTGCAGCCCGGGACCTTGCACGCGGCGATCATGGCGCTGAAAAAGCATAACACCCGCGTGATCCTGATGACCCCGCAGGGCGCACCGCTGAAACAGGCCCGCGTCCGCGAGCTTTCCGCCGAAACGCATCTCCTTATCGTCTGCGGCCACTACGAGGGCATCGACCACCGCATCGTCGAGACACTCATCGACGAGGAAATCTCCATCGGCGATTACGTGCTGACCAACGGCGCGCTCGCCGCCGCCGTACTTTGCGATGCCGTGATCCGCCTGCTGCCCGGCGCGCTCGGCGATTCGCAATCCGCCGTCGAGGAATCCTTTTCCGATCCCAATCTGTTAGAAGCGCCGTGCTACACGCGACCCATCGATTTCATGGGCATGAAAGTCCCGGAGGTTTTGCTTTCCGGAAATCACGCGAAGATCGAGGCATGGCGCGAGGAGCGAGCGCTCGAACGCACCCGCCAAAACCGCCCGGATCTCTCGGAAAACGCCTGACGCAAGTGATCATGCGATCACTCCCGGCTTGTATTGTCTGAACCGCTCCACCACATGTGCCGGACGGTGGTTCATCACGTAGATGCAGATGTTTGTATCAAGCAGGATCCTCATGGCTCTAACAGAAAAAATCAGAGCCCTTCCCGTTCCGCTTGGTGTTCTTGCTCGCGATCTGTCAAGAAATCAGAGAAAAAATCCACCGCCGCCTCGAAAAATGAATCCCAATCTTATTCGTTCTTTACGCTCTCCCATGAAACCCATTTGCCCGGGTCGGGATCGTCGATGCGACTGGAAATTTCCGCGAGCATCCCATCACGTTTCATCCGGAGGGTGATGAGAAAGGCCGACAGCTTATCCTGCTGCTCCGGCGGCAAGGATTCCATTTCATGCTGCAGGGCACCGATATTCATAGCGGTAACATCGCAGTCCGCAGGAAATCAGGCAAGGGAGAATTTCTTCATTACGCCGAGCCGCCGAACGCCACTTGGGAGTGAAGTTCCACTTTTTTCCCAAGATCCTCCAGCGCGGCCATGAACACCTCATACGCCGCGCGCGGGCTGTGGTAGGGGGAGAAATAGCTGGTTACCTGGCCGTCGCTGCCGCCTTTCGTGGACATCCAGTAAAGGTGGTCGGATGATTGCAGCGCGCCCCACTCGGCGATGAGTTCCGGCTTGCCGCTCGCCATGACGGGCGTTTCGAGATCGCTAAGGATGGTGAGCGCCTTGCGCTGCATCGCGTTGCCGGTCCATGCGGAGAGGTCGCGCTCGGCGTCCGCCCAGGAGGAGGGTTTCGGGCAATCGTATTCGTCCTTCGCCGCATAGATGGCCACAGCTTCGGAGGGCGTGACCCACTGCGCGCCCGATTCGATGAGGATCTCAGGCACTTTCCGCCAGAACTCGTAGATGCCCTGCTCCTTTTTCTGGTGCTCGCCAATCGACTCGTAATCCATGAACAGGTTCACGAGATCACCCGGTGATTGGCCGATCCATGCCGTGAATTTTTCCCACGTCAGCGGGAAACCGCTCCACGAGGGATCGGAGAAACGGAAAGCGAGGTCGTTGGAAAGGGTGTGGTTGCGCATCAGGGTCTTGATGCGCGCGGTGCCGGGTGCGCGGTGCAGGAAATTCGGTGACGGCCCGTCGGTGAACGCCGGCGTGCCTTCCGCGATCACGCCATCGTAACCCATTGTCTCCGCCCGGGCCGCGATCGCGTTGTCATAGATCAGCTCCGAGTTGCGGAACACGCTGGGTCGCACCGAAAAGCACTCCTCCATGAGGTCGAGGTGCATGTCGCACTGCCGCTGGAATTCCTTTTCCGAATACAGGAACGCGAGCGAGTGATGATACGTTTCCGCCAGCAGCTCCACGCCGCCGGTGGCGACGAGTTCCTGGAAGGATTTCAGCACATCGGGCCGGAACTTGCGGAACTGCTCGATGACCGTGCCGGTGATGGAGAGCGCCATGCGAAACCGGCCGTGGCTTTCCTCGATGCGCTGGCGGAACATCTCGTTAGCGGGCAGGTAGCATTTGTCAGCCACGCGATGGAGGATCTCGCGGTTGAGCTTCTCATCGAGCCGGTGCGGCTGGTGCACCTGGAAATAAAGGCAGACGTCGGGCATGGTGAGGGTGGGTATCCGGTGGAGGGTAGCGCCTTGCGCGGAGCAGCGGGTAGGCCATGATCAGTGATCGAGCTTGAGCTTTTTCAGCTTCGGCTCGACGACGTACTTGCAATAGCCGTTCTTCGACTTGTTCGCGAAGTAATATCCCTGGTGATAGTTTTCCGCGGGATAAAACACAGAGGCCTTGGTGATTTCGGTCACGATGGGCTTCTCGAAATTCGCTTGCGCCGCCTTTTTGGATGCTTCCGCGACGGTTTTCTGTTCGTCGTTTTCGTAGAAAATCGCGGACCGGTATTGGGTGCCGATGTCGTTGCCCTGGCGGTTGAGCTGGGTCGGGTCGTGCAGATCCCAGAACCAGGCGAGCACGCGCTCGAGGGGGATTTTTTTCGGATCGAAAACGACGCGGACCACCTCGGCATGCCCGGTGGCGCCGGTGGTGATGTCCTCGTAGGTGGGGGTTTTCGTCTCGCCGCCGGAATATCCCGAAATGGCGTAATGGATGCCCTCGATCTGGTTGTAGGCGGCCTCCACGCACCAGAAGCAACCGGCTCCCAGCGTCACCACTTCCGCTCCCGCAGGGATTTCCTTCATCACGGCGGGTTTCTTGTCGGTCTCGCTCACTTTCGTTTCGGTTTGGCAGGAGGCTAGGCTCGGAACCACGATACAGAATGCCAAAAGCAGATGTTTCATCATGCCGTTAGGATACGCGGGATGCGCGGATATTCCTCAGAAAGTTTTCTGTTTTTCGGATTAGCCCGCGAAGTTTTCCGCGACCACATCCCAGTTCACCACATTCCAGAACGCGTCGATGTAGGCCGGGCGCTTGTTTTGGTAGTGGAGGTAGTAGGCGTGCTCCCAGACATCGAGGCCGAGGATGGGCGTGCTGCCGCAGCCGCCGAAGGCCTCGCCCATGAGCGGGTTGTCCTGGTTGGCGGTGGAGCTGACGGCGAGGGTGCCGTCGGCCTTCTTGCAAAGCCATGCCCAACCGGAGCCGAAGCGGGTCACGCCTGCTTTCGCGAAGGCTTCCTTGAAGGCATCGAAGGAACCGAACGCCGCGTCGATGGCGGCCGCGAGATCGCCGGAGGGAGCTTTCGCGCCGCCGGGCGCGATCACTTTCCAGAAAAAGCTGTGGTTCACGTGGCCGCCGCCGTTGTTGCGCACCGCGCCGCGGATGTCATCGGGGACAGCGGCGAGGTGGGTGATCAGGTCGAGCGCGGACTTCGCCTCGAGATCGGCCTTGCCGGCGATCGCGTTGTTGAGGTTCGTGATGTAGGCCTGGTGGTGCCTGCCGTGGTGGATTTCCATCGTCAGAGCGTCGATGTGGGGTTCGAGGGCGTTGAGTGCGTATCCGAGGTCGGGGAGTGTGTGTGTCATGGTCTTGAAATGCTTGGTTGTTTGAATTGGCGCGGCGGTTCAGTATGTTCGCCAGCAGCGCGCACCACAACAACCCCAGCAACCCCGCTCCCGCAAGTAGAAAGAACCCGACCATGCCACCCGAACTCGTACCCTATCTCCCTTTCATCGCCACCGCCGTTGCCGCGCTCTTTGTCGGCTGGCTTTTCACGCACCTCGCCGCAGGCTCCGCGAAATCCGCGCTGACCGAGCGCCTCAAGGCCGAGGAACGCCGCAATGCAGAAACGGAAGCCCGCCTCGCTCACATCGCCGCCGAGAGCCATAGCAACGAAACCGCCGCCCAGACCTACCGCAACCAGCTCGCGGAAACGAACTCCCGCCTCGAAGCCGAGCGCAAAGCCGCCCAGGAAAAGCAAGCCCTCCTCGAACGCGCCGAAGCAAAACTCTCCGACACCTTCAAAGCCCTCTCCGCCGACGCGCTTAAAGGTGCCTCCGAGCAGTTTCTCCACCTCGCGAAATCCACCCTCGCCTCGCAAACCGAGGAGGCAAAGGGCGAGATCGAGAAACGCAAGGTCGCCATCGAGACCCTGGTGAAACCCGTCGCCGACTCGCTCGGGAAATTCGAGCTCCGCATCGGCGAGATCGAGAAACTCCGCGAAGGCGCGTATTCCGAGCTCAAGGAACAGGTGCGCGCCCTCGGCGAAGGCCAGCTCGGCCTCCAGAAAGAGACCGCCTCGCTCGTGAAAGCCCTCCGCCAGCCCACCGGCCGCGGCCAATGGGGCGAGATGCAGCTCCGCCGCGTCGTCGAGCTCGCCGGCATGCAGGAGCATTGCGATTTCACCCTCCAGACCAGCTCCACCACCGACGAGGGCAAGCGCCTGCGCCCCGACCTCGTCGTGAGGCTCCCCGGCGGGAAAACCATCGTCGTCGATTCCAAGACGCCCATGGACGCCTACCTCAACGCCCTTGAAACCAGCGACGAAACGGAGCGCGAGCGTTTCCTCACCCAGCACGCCGCGCAGGTGCGCACCCACATCCAGCAGCTTTCCTCGAAGAAATACACCGACCAGTTCGCCGACACCCCCGAGTTCACCGTCCTCTTCCTGCCCAGCGAATCCTTCTTCTCCGCCGCCCTCCATTCCGATCCCGGCCTGATCGAGCGCGGCGTGGATCACGGCGTCATCCTCGCCACGCCCACCACCCTCATCGCCTTGCTGAAAGCCGTCGCCTACGGTTGGCGGCAGGAGGCGCTCGCCCTCAACGCCAAGGAAATCTCCGCCCTCGGCCGCACCATGCACGAGCGCCTCGGCAAGCTCGCCGACCATTTCTCGAAGCTCGGCAACTCACTCAACAACGCCGTCGATCACTACAACAAGGCCATCGGCTCCTACGAGACGCGCGTCATGTCCACCGCCCGGAAATTCGAGGAACTCAAAGCCGCCCCCGAAGGCACCACCCTCCCCGATATCGAGGCCATCGACAAAATCACCCGCCCCCTCCTCGCCAGCCCCGAAATCGACCTCGAGCCCAGCGACGACTTCGGCTTCGTCCCCCAGAAGGAAACCGCCTCAAAGAGTGCCGCGAGCGATCTCAGAAGCGCGTTTGGGGATTTTTGAGGGAAAGCTTTCTGATTATTTTTTGAAAGCGTTTCGCAGTGTCGATTTCAAATGCCCCCCAATTGCCTTCCAAAGAAAACTGCCAATCGCTTGGATCAAAATCCTGATGGAGTTTCTCTCCGAGATCGCGATCATCAAGATTGGCTGCCCACCTGTTCTGCTTCTTGACAAATAGCTCCTCAATCCGGGATCGCTTGGAATCTTCGTATTCGATTCCTCGGTTCTCCAGATATGCATGGGTAGCCTCGTGGATCAAAAGGGAAGCATGGAAAGCTATCAAAAAATGGAGATCCCTTTCAGGCCACGATGCGAACAGAATGGATTTCCTCGACCGTATTCGATGACCAAAATCGGATCGTCAATTTACGCGAGATATTTCCGATCCAGCGCAGTATAGGTTTCGGCACCATTCTTTTTGAACAGAAATCGTATTCCGTCTGCTCTAGCCAATCACTTGTCGGTACATCCGGTCAAGGCCGGGGGAATCGAGGGATCAAGAGTTTGGAAGAGAGGGGATTCCGAATGGCTACCTGCGCCGGAGGCCATGGACTGCGGCAGCCTGCTGCCGCTTTCGGTTATGCAGCCCTGCTGCTACCGGACGGCATTGGCATCTTTGCGGCGCGATCACCTCTTATCCTCCGCCGTGGACAGCAGGCTGTCACACGGAAAGCTACAGCAGGCTGTAGCAGTCCAAGGCCTACGGCAGCAACCTGTCTCGCACGGGGGTCAAAATTCCAATGAAGCCCCCTGCAACTTCGGAATTCGAGATAAAGCATATTCACCAGCGTCCTTTGCGATCAGCCGCTACTATTTCCTCGGCCGTCTGTCCGCTGCCCGGAATGGCGGTGGCCAGATGGTCGTCCCAATCGGTGATGATGCGGGGCGCGGCGGGCACGATGCGGACGCTGGGCTTTCCGCGGTTCAGAACTTCGATGGTTTCGCCCGCACGAACCTGTGCCTCCACCTCCGACCAGTGAGCCTTCATGTCACGGACACTCATCGATTTCATAATCGCAGTTTCTCTCGGAAAAAATCGGAGGCAAACCTTTGTTTTACGAAGTGTACAACATGGCGCTAATTGCTTTCCGCAGGCAACGATGGTCTGTTTTCACCGCCCTTGCGTCATGACACGGGTATGCGGTAGTTTCGCGCCCCCCGCGGTTTCCGCCGCGCCACTGACATGAATCCGAAGTCCCTCACGAAATACCGGCCGTTCCCGGCCGTTGCCCTGCCCGACCGCACCTGGCCGGATCAGACGATCACGCGCGCGCCGATCTGGTGCTCGGTGGATCTCCGCGACGGCAACCAAGCGCTGCCGCAGCCGATGTCGGTGGAGGAGAAGCTGGAGTTCTTCGATCTGCTGGTGGCGATCGGCTTCAAGGAAATCGAGATCGGTTTCCCTTCCGCCGCCGATACGGAATTTCATTTCTGCCGCAGGCTGATCGAGGAAAACCGCATCCCAGAAGACGTGACGATCCAGATCCTGGTGCAGACGCGCGAGCAACTGATCCGCCGTAGCTTCGAGGCGATCGCCGGAGCGCGGCGCGCCATCGTCCACATTTACAACTCGACCTCGCCGCTGCAAAGGCGCGTCACTTTCAGCGACGCCACGCGGGAATCGATCAAGCAGATCGCCATCGACGGCACGAAGCTGGTGAAGGAACTCGTCCCGAGCATCCCGGAGACCGAGGTGGTGCTGCAATACTCGCCCGAGTCCTTTTCCGACACGGAGCTGGATTACGCGCTGGAGGTTTGCTCGGCGGTGATCGATGTCTGGCAGCCGACGCCGGAGAAAAAGATGATCATCAACCTGCCGGATACGGTTCAGTGGGCCTCGCCGAATGTCCACGCGGACATGATCGAGTGGATGTGCCGCCATCTGCCGAAGCGCGATGCGGTGACCGTTTCCCTGCACACGCACAACGACCGCGGCACCGGCGTAGCGGCCACGGAGCTGGGACTGATGGCGGGCGCGGATCGCGTGGAAGGCACCCTTTTCGGAAACGGCGAGCGCACCGGGAACCTCGACATCGTCACACTCGCGCTGAATATGAACAGCCACGGCATCGCCACCGGCCTTGATTTTTCCGGCCTCACCGACATTCGTCTGAAGTATGAAAAATTCACGCGCCTCATCGTCCCGGAGCGCCAGCCCTACGCCGGCGAGCTCGTTTTCACGGCCTTTTCCGGGAGCCACCAGGACGCGATCAAGAAAGGCCTCGACCGCCGCGAAAAGGAAATCGCTGCGAACCCGGATCTGCTGTGGGGCGTGCCTTACCTGACCATCGATCCGCAGGACATCGGCCGTTCCTACGAGGCGATCATCCGCATCAACTCCCAGTCCGGGAAAGGCGGCGTGGCCTACGTGCTGGACCGCGAGCACGGCTTCGACTTGCCGAAGTCGATGCATCCCATCGTCGGGAAATATGTGTATGACCTCGCCGATAGCCTCGGCCGCGAGCTCACGCCGGATGAGATCCGCGAGGCGTTTTTTGGACATTTCGTGAACGTGGAATCGCCGCTCGGCCTCACGGAATACGAGCTGATCCACCAGCCCGGCGGCGGGCAGGTGCGTTGCAAGGCGACGGTTTCCGTCGATGGCAAGCCACTCGAAATGGAAGGCGACGGCAACGGCCCGATCAACGCTTTCGTCCACGCGCTGGAGAAGGCGGGCTTCAAGGATTTCAAGGTGACCGACTACCGCTCCCACGCCGTGCGCGGCGGCTCGGATGCGAGCGCAGCGGCCTACGTGCAGCTCCAGCATGACGACGGACGCCTGCTTTGGGGCACCGGCGTCGATCCGTCCATCGAAATGGCGGGCCTCAAGGCGCTGGTGACGGGGTGGAATCTGATGAGGGTCTGAAAACTTGGACTGCTACAGCCTGCTGTAGCTTTCCGTGAGACAGCCTGCCTGCCCGCCGTAGCTTCAGCGAAGGCTGGGCTGTCAACGGCGGAGGATCGGGAGGTGATCGCGCCGCAAGAAGCCAATGCCGTGCGGCTCGCAGCATGGCTGCATGGCCGAAAGCTACAGCAGGCTGTAGCAGTCCATGGACTACGGCACAATCACCACCTGCCCGGCTTCCAGTCCGGCGGTGATCTCCGTGTTTTCCGCGTCGCTGCGGCCGCGGGTGACCGGGCGCTTTTCGGTTTTCCCGTCGGCGAGCTTCACCTCGACCGTCCAGCCTTTCGGTCCGTAGGCGAGGGCTTTGGTGGGGATGGTGATCGCCTTGTCGTTGTTGTGCGAAACGACCCGGATCTGGAGCGATTGCCCGGGGGCGACGCGGAGGTTTTCTGGCCATGTGGCGGTGAAGGTGGCGGGATGGGTGAGGTCGGGCGCCGGGGTGGTGGCGATGGATTTCAGGGAAACCGGGATCGCGATGTCCTCGCGGCCGGGAACGATGGCTACGCCCTCCGCGCCCACAGCGAGAACCCCTGCGATGGCTTGGTCGGGGAAAGCCTGGATGAGTGGCTTCGCCACGGACGGGATGAAGGTGCCGAAGGTTTTCCCTGCCGGGGCGGCCCCACCGGGCACGAGGGTTTTGATGAGATCGCCGGCCGTCCATTTCCCGTTCTCGATGGCTCCGTGGTAAAAGATCCCGTCGGCAGGTGCCTTGATCTCGAAAAGGGCGCGGTCTTTCTCCAGATCGGCGAGGGTTATCACGTCGCGCTCCAGGCCGGTTTTTAGCGCGGTGACCTCCAGTTTTTTCAGCTCCACGGAGCGCGGGAGATCCTTCGCTCCCTTGTCGAGGGAGAGGGCGGTGTCGTCGCGGGTCTGGGTCAGCGCGGTGAGTTGGCGGGGCAAGCTGAACTCGAGGGTGCGCTTGTGGTTGAGAATCTCCATGCGCAGCGCGAACTCTGCCGCCTCCACGGCATCAAGCTGGTTTTGGAGAATGATTTCCTCGGTCTCCTCGGTGGCATCATCCGCCTCATACATTTTGGTGAGCTGCTTGAGCTCCTCCTTGTAGGAAGCGAGGATCTGCTCGCGGCGCTTCAGGTCGAAGCCCGCGGATTCCTCGGCGCTCTTGCGGGCGGTCTTGTTGAAATGATCCAGCTCCTCGGCGGCCTCGGCGGCGGCGCGAGTGAGGCGTGCCAGTTGCTCGGGGACGGTTTTTTCCAAGGTCGCGAGATCGAGCTCCGCCTGCGCGAGGTTCAGCTTGGCAGTGGCGATGGCCAGCTTGGTATCGGCAAGTTTCCTGTCGATCCCTTCCGTTTCGAAAATGACTAGCGCATCGCCCTTTTTCACCGCGCTGCCATGAGCGGCTATGGAGACGATCTCGAATGCTGTCCACGCTTCCGCATCGAGGCGGATCGGAGTTGTCGCATCGGGCAGGGCGGTGGCGTCGAGGCTGTGGGCGATGAAGAAAGGTTTCATTTCCAAGGTGAGTTCGCCGGAGTGGGCGGTGGCGGCGATGAGCGCCGGGAGGAGGTGATGGATGCGGGGCATGACAAACGTGTGTTAGGAAAGCACGGGATGGCGGGCGGCTCAAGCGGCTCCTCGGGATTTCCGCGCAAGCCAGATCGGCACGAGGCGGGTTTTTTTCGCCATCGGCACGGCAGGCACCTGGTGCTCGACCACTTCGTAGCCCTCGCGCTCCAGGTTGCGGGTGAGGTTGGGAATGTCGCGCGTGGACGCAATGGCCAGCAGGCCGCCGGGCTGGAGCGCCTCGTAGGTGGCGGAAAGCCAGCGCTTGTCGTTCACCCATAGCCGCTGCTTCGCGGCGAGCGGGGCGGAATCGAGGTGGATCATGATCGCGTGCAGGCAGCCGGATTGCTTGTTGAGCGCGTCGGGGCCGGCGTCCTTCTCGATGACCACGCGCGGATCGGAGAGGGGAGTCTCGGGAAAAAACTGGCGGTTCCAATCCACGAGATCGGAGCGGTTTTCGGCGACGTGGTAAGTGGCGCGCTTCTGCGGCAGCTCGCGGATGATGGAGGAAAGCATGTGCCCCAGCCCTAGGCCGACCATCCAGATGTTCGGCTGCCGCGCGGGGCGGAAGGGTGCGGCGGCGAGTTTCGCCAGCTCCTCTTCGGTCGCGCGGGTGGCCGGGCCGCAGATCTGCTGGCCTTGGACAAGCAGGTAGCGCCGTCCGTCATGTTCCTGGAGTTCGAGGGGCGAGCCGTCATTCATATCGGCGGCGGCTAGGGTAATTCGAGGTTTCATACGTATTGCTGCTTGCTACCTAAAAGGAAATCCGGTAATCGACAACCACCATGTCAGAAGAATCTACCCCCCCGCCAACACCGGCGCCACCCGCCGCATCGTCCTACTCCAAGGAGCAGATTGATAAGAAACTCATCTCCGGACTTCTCGGGATTTTGCTCGGGGGGCTAGGGGTGCACAAATTCTATCTTGGCTACACTAAGGAAGGGATTATCCAGATCGTCATCACGATCTTGACCTGCGGTATCGGAAGTGTGCTCGGATTGATCGAAGGCATCCTATACCTCACGAAATCGGATGCCGAGTTCGTCTCCACCTATGTCGTCGGCCGCAAGGGCTGGTTCTAACAAATTCTAACCGTAATTTCAAAAACGAAAACCCCGACCGGTTCACGGTCGGGGTTTTCTTTTAGGGTTTAAAGTTCTAACAGCCGGCGGTTGCCCGCCGAAGGATTAGAGACTTGCTTTAAGTGCGGCGGAGGCTTTGAAGCCGACCGATTTCGATGCGGCGATTTTGAGCGCTGCACCTGTCTTCGGATTGCGACCCATGCGTGCGGCACGTTTCTTCACCTCGAAGGTTCCGAATCCGATGATTTGTACTTTCTTGTCCTTCTTCACGCCTTTGGCGATGGAGGAGAGGACGGCGTCGAGAGCTTCTTCGGAGGAACGCTTGGTGGCTTCGGCTCCGAGGGCTTTCTGGATGGTTTCAATGAGTTCTGCTTTGTTCATGGCAAGAGCGTTTTTGCGAATCACCGGAACGCTTTGCAAGATAAAAGGTTTATCAGCTCAACGCTTTTTTTCTGGGAGTCCACTTGACTTTGCGGGCGTTTCCCGGTTGTGCCGACCTAGGGCGGGAGGCTTGTGAAATTTTTCACAAATATCTCTTGCGGCGAATCGGGCGGGTCAGTAAGACGCTTCGCCCTCCCGCTGCGGGCTCCCCAACAAGCCACTTTATCATGCGAACCCTCGCCACCATCTTTTCCGTCTGGTTCCTCTGCCTCGCGTCCGCTTTCGGCGCGGAGGGCGGATACCACACGCTGCCCTTTAATGCGCCGGTGGTGGTGGATCTCGGTTTCTTCAAAATCACCAACTCGATGATCGCGATGTGGATCGTGGCCGGAGTGATAATCTTTTTCGCCCAGCTGGCCACCCGTAAGATCTCGCTGATACCCAGCGGCCTGCAGAATTTCGCAGAAACCATTGTCGAAGGACTCGAGGGTTTCCTCGGTGGTATCATGGGAACCAAGCTCGCTAGGGAAACCTTCTGGTTCTTCGGATCCGTCTTCATCTTCATCGTATTTGCAAACTGGATGGGCATGTTCCCCACTGTGGGCACCGTCGGCCATTACGATGTAGCCGCTGATGGCACGAAGAGCGATCTGATCCCGTGGCTGCGCGGCGCGAACGCAGATCTTAATACCACCCTTGGCCTTGCTCTCGCATTCTTTGCTCTCTGGATCTATTGGTCTGTGAAACACAACGGTTTCGGCGGCTTTCTTTCCCACATCTTCGTCTATCAGGGCGAGGGCGCGGGTTTCATCAAGATCCTCCTTTACGTAATTTTCTTCCTCGTCGGCTTCCTGGAGATCGTATCAATCATGATCCGCCCGCTCACGCTCACGCTGCGTCTCTATGGCAACGTTTACGCGGGCGAAAACCTCCTTGAGCTTATGCTACAGATGGGCGGCCAGTGGTTCGGATGGCTCGCCGCCCTGCCTTTCTATTTCCTAGAGCTGCTCGTCGGGCTGATCCAGGCGCTCGTCTTCACCCTTCTCACCGCCGTTTTCACCTCACTGATGTGCCATCACGAAGAGGAAGGCGAACACGGCCACTAACACTTTTGGCACCCGGATCATGGCAAAGACTGTGAGGGGTTCCAATAAACTGAATACAACACCACCAATAAAATGACAGGAAACATCGCAATCGCAGGCGCAGCTCTCGGCGCCACCATCGCCCTCGGCCTCATCGGACTCAAGGCTTGTGAAGCCGTCGGCCGCAACCCAGGAGCTTCCGGCAAGGTGCTCGTGCAATCGCTGCTCATCTCCGCTCTTGCGGAAGGCGCGCTCATCATCACGATCCTTCTCGGCAAAGCGTAACCCGTTCGCCTCTAGGCGGAGGGGTGGGATCGCCCGCCCTTCCGCCAACCCCCTTTTTCCCGCAGGACACCAACTCCCAACACCCCCTTTCCCCATGGATTTCGTTCATATACTGGCCGCATCGGGCGGCGTCGCTTCGGATCTGAAAGCCGTTGGCGAAAACCTGCAGCAGCAGTTCGGCCTTCACGGACAATTGCTCATTTCCCAAATGGTCGGGTTCCTGATCTTCGCCTTCCTACTCAAGAAATTCGCCTTCGGTCCCATCCAGGCCATGCTTGAACAGCGCCGCGAGCGCATCGCCGCCGGTGAGGAAAAGCTGAAGCGCATCGAGAAACAGCTCGCCGACTCCGAGGTTACTACCGCCGCCGCGATCGCCAAGGCCAACGAAGAGGCGGTTCGCCTCATCGCCGAGGCTAAAGAGGGTGCCGCCGCCTTTGCCGAGCAGAAATCACAAGAAGCGATCGCCCATGCACAGCAGATTCTGGTTAAAGCCGAGGCCGCTGGCAACGCCGACCGCGAGCGCATTTCCACGGAACTCAAGCGTGAGTTCGGCCGCCTTGTCGCCGCCACCACCTCGCAGGTCACCGGCAAGGTGCTCACCGCGGACGACCAACAGCGCATCAACGAAGAGGCGCTCTCCAAGGTCGGCAACTGATTCACCTATCCTTTCACCCCGATGAAAATTTCCAAAGTCGCCGCCGCCACCGCCCGCCGTCTCTACGGCCTGTGCCAGGTGAACGGACAGCTAGATGACAACAGGCTGCGCGACCTCGTCTCGAAACTCATCGCCACCCAGCCGCGCGACTACCGCGCCATCCTCGCCGCGATCCAGCGCCTCACCCGCCTCGAAATGGCGCGCCGCGAGGTGCTCGTCGAGAGCGCCACCGAACTCACCGCCACCGAAGGTCAGCGTATCAGCGCAGGCCTTGCCAAGGATTACGGCGACAAGCTAACCATCCGTTTCACCACCAACCCCGACCTCCTCGGCGGCCTCCGCATCAAGGTCGGCGATGACGTTCTCGATGGCTCCGTCAAAGGCCGCCTCGACCGACTTTCCAAAGCATTCTAACAGATTCTTTCCTGAACACTTCACACTAGCAACCTTCCAAAAATGAGCAGCATCCTCCAGGACATCGAAGCACAAATCGCCGGCATCAGCGCGGGCGTTGAGAAAACCAACACCGGCACAGTCCGCAAGGTCGGTGACGGCGTCGCCATCGTCGAAGGCCTTTCCGACGTCATGCTCAATGAAATGATCGAGTTCGACGGCGGCGTGACCGGCATGGCGCTCAACCTTGAGGAAAGCGAAGTCGGCGTTGTCCTACTTGGCGATTACGCAGCGGTCACGCAAGGCGCATCCTGCCGCACCTCCGGCAAGCTCCTTTCCGTCCCCGTCGGCGAAGCCCTCCTCGGCCGCGTCGTCAACGCCCTCGGCGCACCCATCGACGGCAAAGGCGACATCGCCGCCGCCGCCCGCTACCCGATGGAGAAAATCGCCCCCGGCATCATCAAGCGGAAATCCGTTTCCGTCCCCGTGCAGACCGGGATCATGGCCATCGACGCCATGGTGCCGATCGGCCGCGGCCAGCGCGAGCTGATCATCGGCGACCGCGCCACCGGCAAATCCACCATCGCCGTGGACACCATCATTTCGCAGGCGCAGCAGAACAAGGCCGCCGAACAGGGCAAGCTGCAGAAGCACAAGCCGATGTATTGCATCTACGTCGCCATCGGCCAGAAGCTCTCCAACGTCGCCCGGATCCAGAAGACCCTCGAGGACGCCGGCGCGATGGAATACACCACCATCGTCTCGGCCTCCGCTTCGGACGCCGCCGCGATGCAATACCTGGCTCCCTACGCCGGTTGCGCCATCGCGGAATACCTCATGGACAAGGGTCAGGACTGCCTCATCGTGTTCGACGACCTTTCCAAGCACGCCGTGGCCTATCGCCAGGTGTCCCTGATCCTCCGCCGCCCTTCCGGTCGTGAGGCGTATCCCGGCGACGTTTTCTACCTCCACTCCCGCCTCCTCGAGCGCTCCGCACGCCTTACGGATGCGGCCGGCGGCGGTTCGCTCACCGCGCTTCCCATCATCGAAACGCAAGCCGGCGACGTTTCCGCCTACATCCCGACGAACGTGATCTCCATCACCGACGGCCAGATCTACCTGGAAACCGACCTTTTCTACCAAGGCATCCGCCCCGCGATCTCGGTCGGTCTTTCCGTCTCGCGCGTCGGCTCCGCCGCCCAGACGAAGACGATCAAATCCGTCGCCGGAACCACCAAGCTCGACCTTGCGCAATACCGCGAGCTGCAGGCCTTCGCCCAGTTCGGCTCCGACCTCGACGCACAGACCAAGAAGAAACTCGATCGCGGTGCGCGCATCGTGGAACTCTTCAAGCAGAACCAATACTCCCCGCTCGCGATGGAGATGGAGTCGATCTACCTCTTCGCGATGCAGAACGGTTTCTTCGACGACGTGGCCGTGAAAGATGTCCGCCGCTGCCAGGATGCGATGGGTGAGTTCTTCAACACCCGCAAAGGTGAGCTCCTCGACCGCATCCGCAACGAAAAGCCAGACCTCAAGAAGGACGCCGCGATGGTTGACGCTGTGAAACAGGGTCTCAGCGATTTCAAGCAATCATGGAAATAAGTTACTAGTTATTAGTTAAATGTTAGAAGTTATAAGGTTCCGATTTAGGTTCTTCCCCATTAACTAATAACCAATAACGTCTAACCTTTTTACAAAGTAAAAAATGGCCAACCTCCGAGACATCCGCCGCCGCATCAAGTCGGTGAAGAACACCGCCCAGATCACCCGGGCGATGCAGCTTGTCGCGGCCGCGAAGATGAAAAAAGCGCAGGATCAGGCGATGGCGGGTCGGGATTATTCCTCCCAACTCAACGCCGTCCTCAGCGACATCAGCGCAGGCGAATCCGAGGATGCCTCCCATCCTCTGCTCGAAGTCCGCGAAGGAAACCGCGAGCTCGTGCTGGTCATCTCCACCGATAAGGGCCTTTGCGGCCCGCTCAATACGAACCTCGCCAAGAAACTCCGCTCCTCCACTTCCGATACGGCGGATTACGTGACCGTCGGTCGCAAGCTCCGCATCATGCTGGAGAAGCTCCAGAAAAACATTCTCGCGGATTTCACCGTGAAAGACCCTGTGCCCTTCGCCGAGGCGCGCGCCATCGCCTCTTTCCTGACCAAGCAATTCACGGAAGGCAACTACGACAAGGTTTCTATCATCCACATGCGTTTCATCAACACGCTGACGCAGATCCCGGAATTAATCACCCTCCTCCCCGTGCAGCCGCCCGCTGCCACGGAAGACGCCGGTGCGATCCCGGGCAGCAGCGCGGATCACCTCTTCGAGCCATCACCCGCCGAGGTGCTGGCCTCCATCCTGCCGCTTTACATCAATTTCCAGGTCTATCAGGCGCTCCTCGAAGCGCGCGCCACCGAGCATTCCGCACGGATGGTCGCCATGAAAGCCGCCACCGATAACGCCAAGAAATTCATCAAGGAACTCACCCTCGAATACAACAAGGTCCGCCAAGGTGCGATCACCGCGGAACTCCTTGAAATCACCACCGCCATGAAGGCGATGGAGTAAATAGTGCCGAGTGAGCGGTGATCAGTGATCAGTGCTCGCAAGATGAAAACTTCCCGATTAACCGACCCACTCCGAAATACCACCCACTGATCACCGATCACTGACCACTAGCCACTTCTTATGAGCAACCAAGGAACCATCGTCCAAATCATCGGCGCCGTCATCGACGCCGATTTCTCGAAAGCCAGCAAACTGCCGGAAATCTTCAACGCCCTTGAAATCCACTACGTGCTCAACGAAGTGCAGACCAAGCTGGTGCTCGAAGTTCAGCAGCACCTTGGCGACGGCTGGGTCCGTGCGGTGGCCATGTCCACCACGGACGGCCTCAAGCGCGGAATGACCTTGGTCGATACCGGCAAAGCCATCGCCGTGCCCGTCGGCAAACAGGTTCTCGGCCGTATCTTCAACGTCACCGGCGATCTTGTGGATGAAAACGTTCCCCTCGCGGACGCCAGCCACCGCTCGCCGATCCATCGCCCTGCGCCTTCCCTCACCGACCAATCCGCCGCGACGGAAGTCCTCGTGACCGGCATCAAGGTCATCGACCTCATCTGCCCGCTCCTCAAGGGCGGAAAAGGCGGCATGTTCGGTGGTGCGGGTGTCGGCAAGACCGTGGTCATCATGGAGCTCATCAACAACATCGCAAAGGCCCACGGCGGTTTCTCCGTCTTCGCCGGTGTGGGTGAGCGCACACGGGAAGGAAACGACCTCTACTGGGAAATGATCGAGTCCGGCGTTATCGCCACCGAAAAAGACGAAAAGGGCCATCCGAAACTGGATGACAAAGGCAACCCCGTCCTCGCCGCCGAAGGCTCAAAGGTCGCCCTTTGCTACGGCCAGATGAACGAGCCTCCGGGCGCCCGTCTCCGCGTCGCCCTTTCCGCACTGACCATGGCGGAATACTTCCGCGACGAGGAAGGCCAGGACGTGCTGCTCTTCGTCGATAACATCTTCCGCTTCTCCCAAGCGGGTTCCGAGGTCTCCGCCCTTCTCGGCCGGACGCCTTCCGCCGTGGGTTACCAGCCGACCCTTTCCGAGGAAATGGCTTCCCTTCAGGAGCGCATCACCTCCACCAACAAGGGATCGATCACCTCCATTCAGGCCGTTTACGTTCCCGCGGACGACCTTACCGACCCGGCTCCCGCCAACACCTTCGCCCACCTTGACGCGACCGTGGTGCTTGAGCGTTCCCTCGCGGAACAGGCGCTTTTCCCGGCGGTCGATCCGCTTGCCTCCACTTCCAAGGCGCTGGCCCCGGAAGTCGTCGGCGAGGAACATTACCGCGTCGCCCGTGGCGTTCAGCTCGTGCTCCAACGCTACAAAGACCTTCAGGACATCATCGCCATCCTCGGCATGGACGAGCTCAACGACGAGGACAAGATGACCGTCTTCCGTGCCCGGAAAATCCAGCGTTTCCTCACCCAGCCCTTCCACGTGGCGGAAATCTTCACCAACGTGCCCGGAGCCCTCGTTTCCCTCGAGGACACCGTCAAAGGCTTCTCCGAAATCCTCGACGGCAAGTGGGATGATGTCTCCGAAGGCAACTTCTACATGAAGGCCGGCATCGAAACCGTCTCACGCGACTAACTCCTAAGATCCCAGAGTCCAGAAACCAGAGTCCAGTCTCGCGGTTTCAAGCTCTGGTTTCTGAACTCTGGATTCTCACAATATGTCCCTTCACCTCGAAATCGTCACGCCTGAGAAAAAGATTTTCTCGGACACAGTTGAGAACGTCTATCTGCCCGGAGCGGACGGGGAAATGGGTATCCTGCCAAGCCATGCCGGCTTGGTGACCGCCCTTCAGCCCGGTGAGCTTCGCTACCTGCGCGATGGTCAGGTCGTCACTCTCGCCATCGGATCCGGTTTTGCGGAAATCGCCCACGACAAGGCCGTGGTTCTCACGGACATGGCGCTGGGCGAGTCCGAGATCGATGAGCAAGCGGCCGAAGAGGCCATGCAGCGCGCTGAGGAAAAACTGCAGACCATCGGCCACGACATGGGCGCGGAAGAAGTCGCTTACCTGCAAGGTATCATCGCCAAACAGACCGCGGCATTGCGCTTCAAGCGCAAGCACCAGCATTGAGGGAACTCCAAGCTCCAAGTTTTAACCCCTAAACTCTGGTAAAAGCCCGGGAAGCTGGATTTCGATTCGGCGCATATCCGTGGCACGCGCCACCGCTGTGGCAGTTCCCGCTTGAATGTCTGGCGTGCCCAGCCTAATCCCTTCGCCACATGGACGCCCGCCACCCTTATGAAATGATCCCGCTGTTCACGGCGGGGCTGCTGCTGGGCGTCTGGCTGGTCGGCTCCCATGCGCTGATGCTCGCGAAGCCCGCGCTGGTTCAGGGTTGGCTCAAAAAGTTTCCGCGCCATAACCTCTCCGGGCAGATCATTCTGGGCATCGGCCTGGCGTGGTTCTGGCTGCTGGTCGCGCCGGAAGGCATGGGCAAGCTAAGCGCGCTGCGCATGGATCTCGGCGAGTTCAACAACGTCAAGCCCATCCTGCGCCTGCTGGTTCCGGCCTCGCTGGTGCTGGTTTCCATGAGCGTGCGTGATTTCCTCGCAGTGCGCGCGCTGGGTCTGCTAGGGTTGATGGTGGCCGCTCCGCTGCTGGATGCCGCTTTCCTGAAAGACCCGGCTAGCCGCCTGTTGATCCCCATCTTCGCCTATGCCCTGCTAACTGCGGCGCTTTTCTGGGTGGGCATGCCCTACCTTTTCCGCGACGCGGTGTCATGGGTGACCGCCACTCCGGGACGCTGGCGCTCCGCCTGCCTCTGCGGGCTGGCCTATGGCGCGGCCACGCTGGTTTGCGCTTTCGCTTTCTGGCGGGATTACTAGGAAACTAGTAGACGGGTGCACCGCCGGACTGGTATTCCGTGTCAGAACCGCCTGTGTGCTGCTCCGCTTTTTTTTCCATTTCGGTGCCGAGGACGCGCATGTCGCGCCCCAGCCCGACGGTGGTGTTGCAGGATGACAGGGCTGCGAGGGCAGTTGCGCCCAGAAGTGCCGTCTTTAAGATGTTTTTCATGTGAGGAAATGGATGTACCGGAGTCTGAATTTGTCAACTTTTCTTGAGTTCACGGCGCAGTTCGATGATGCCATCGCGAATGGCGAAAATTTCGTCGCGTAGGTTCTCGAGGGAAGCGCAAGCATCCGGATCATCGGCGGTGGCAATCAGTTCGCCGCAGGCGCCAACGGCATCGTTGATCCAGTTCAGGCAGCGTTTCAGGACAGCGAGGACGAACCCGGCCTCCGGCTCGTAAGTGCCGTCATATCCGTGGAGCACGCCCGCGAGCTTGGCGCTGACCTGCATGAGATCGGATACGAGCCGCTGCGCCGGGCTGTCCTTATCATCACCGCGGCTCACCAGATCGAAGCAGCGCATCGCCACCTCGCGTGCTCTGGTTTGCAATGGATGGCTTTCGGCGAGCCAATCCTCATCGTCCTCGTCTTCCTCCCCGTCCTCGTCGTTATCGTCTGAGTCCCGCCATTCTTCGCGGAAATCTCCTTCATCATCGAAGTCCTCGTCCTCGCCGCTTTCCTCGCGTTCCGCCATGGCTCCGAGTAGGCCGTCCCAGCCCATCACAAAAGCCTCTTTCCGCTCGCTATCGTGGTCGTCGATGTATTTCTCGAGCACCTCCTGATAGGCGTCGCTGAGGCGGTCGGATTCCTTGAGTCGCTCTTCCCATTCGAACTCGTCGAGCTCGCTTTTAGCGGTGTCGGGCGCGCTTTCCGCGGAATCGTCCGGCTCGGCGCGGCGTATCACCTGGGCGAGGAAATCCCGCATCGCGCTGAGGTTTGCGAGTTTCTGTGCCTCCTCCTGATCCTCGTCCATCTGCCATTCGCTGGCGGAGACCTTGAGGTGATAATCGGCCGCCTCGATGAGCACTCGCCCGTTGATTTCGCTGAACCACTCGATGTAAAGGACGTTGCTCCATTGGAAAGGGATTTCCTGCCCGCGCCGTTCGCACTCGTCCATTTCTTCTTCGGAAATTTCCGGCACACGTGCTTTCCGGGAGGCGGTGACATCGCCAATGATGCCGGTCTGCTCGGTATCGAGTTCGGAGGCCTCGGGGCAGACGCGGGGATTGGGATTTTCGAACTCCAGCACGGTTCCCGCGAGATCCCGCCAGCAGTCGCCGTTGAGGGAAAGGATCAGTGGCTCATCGCGCCCCGCAAGCCAGATCCTGCCGGTGGTGAGCCCCTCGACGGTGTTGTCGATCAACCCGTGTTCCACCGCTTCATCTACGCGCCATGCCATGCGCGGGATGATCCCACCCTGCTTCTTGAAACGTCAAGCCAGCTGTTGGGGTGGGACTGTGCCGTTAGTAAATTTTTCTGCCGGGCATCGCTAGGTATTCCTCCGCCAGCGCGAGCGCCTCTTCGCGGGCGAGCTGTGTCTCGGGGATCGAGCGCTCGGCGGCTGGCAAGGTGAACTGGCGGAAGAACTCGCAGTCATCGAACCCGAGGCGGGCGGCAATAGTGATATCGAAGCCATAGTGAATCGTGGAAATGCGCGCCCAATGGATCGCGCCGAGGCACATCGGGCAGGGCTGGCCGGTGGTGTGGATCACGCAGCCTTCCAGAGTGTGGCTGCCGGTTTTCGCGCACGCATCGCGGATGGCGACGATCTCGCCGTGGGCGGTGGGATCGTTGGTGGCGAGGACGCGGTTCCAGCCTTCGCCGATGATTTCCGTGTCGCGTACGATGACCGCGCCGAAGGGACCGCCGTCCCCGGCACGCATGCCGTTTCTCGCGAGTTGGATGGCGCGCCGCATGAATTCCTCTTTCATGGTGATTTCATACATTTCCCGGCAATCGCTGACAAGGCCGCAGGGACATGACCCGCCTTTGCCTATGTAAAGTTCTTCGAAAACGATTACTCGGGCTTGTCACAAGTCCGTGCGCCTGACTAATCATCATGCGTGGAGTGAAAACATCCCGATCCGATGAGCGAGCCGAAACATAGCGCCCTATTTGTAGCTCCCGAGGTGGAGGAGGTCGCGAGGCTTTTCCCCAATTACGAGATCCTAGGACTTATCGCGTGCGGTGGCATGGGTGCGGTTTATCACGCGGTGCAGTCGTCGCTTGAGCGTCCTGTGGCGATCAAGATCCTGCCGCGCGAGTTCTCAGCGGACGCCGTGTTCCGTTCCGGCTTTGAATCCGAGGCGAAGGCGATGGCGAAATTGAACCATCCGAACCTGATCGGCGTGTACGATTTCGGCGAGGTGGAGGGGCTGCTTTTCATCGTGATGGAGTTTGTGGAGGGGCAATCCCTTCACCACGCGGCACATGGCTTTTCTGTCGAACATAAGGACGCGGTCAATCTAGTCATCAATGTATGTCACGGCCTCGCGCACGCCCATGAATACGGGATCCTGCACCGGGACATCAAACCTTCCAATATCCTGCTCGACGGCCAGATGAACCCTAAAATCGGGGATTTCGGCTTGGCGCGGACGCTGGAGCGCCAGATCGAAGAGGGCGAGCAGATCTTCGGCACACCCGGCTACACCGCGCCGGAAGTTCTGCGTCCACCGTTCACGATCGACCAGCGCGCCGACATCTTTTCCGTAGGCGTGATGCTCCATGAGCTCCTGACAGGCCACCTGCCCGACGCAGACCCTCGTCCGGCCTCGCAAATATGTGGCTGCAACCATCGCCTTGACGCAGTGATCCAGCGCGCCACGCATCCGGATCCGAACCGGCGCTTCACTTCGGCTACCGAGCTTGCCCGGGAACTTGGTAACATCGCGGCGATGCCGAGCCGCACTCTGCAAACCGGCACGCCTGCCATCAAGGGCAACCCGAATGCGGGGGGGGCTGCCCTGTCTAGGCCCGTCCATTCCGCGCTCTCTCGGCGAAGCGCCGCGCCGCCAAATCCCTCCCCGGCCACTGCGCGGCGGCCCCAGGGTTCCTTCAACAATCCGAAGCCCCTTGCCAAGGAATCCTCGGGCTCCGGCTTGGTCGTTTTCCTGCTCATCGCGGTGATTGGCGTGGCCGCCACCTATTTCGTGATGAAGGACCCCACACCCGCGCCTGACTCCCCGCCGCAGTCACCGGCGGCAATCGAACAAACGACGACGCCGCCAAGCCCGGCGCCTGTCGTAAAAAAAGTGGCAGAGACGGAGCCCGCCGATGTCCTAGGTCGCGTCCGCTCTTCGATACGCCAGCGAGTCGGGCCAGTCCTGGAAAGCAATCGGCGCGACATGAAGGCCAATCTGAGCGATTACAAAAAAGCGATGGAAGCCGCCGCGGACGGGCTTCCCCTCGTGGATCGCGAGCGCATCGGCAAAACACTTTCCGAAAACCTGCGGATCTGGGAGGACAGCGGTGACAAACTCCCGGAGACGCTTCCCGCCGGCTTCCGGGTTGTTGACGGCGCGGAGGATATCCACGCCCGTCATGTGGAAAAACAGGCCGCGATCCAAAGCGGGCTTGAGAGTGAGATCGCATCCCTCGCCAGCATTTACGTGCTGGAATTGCAGAACCAGATCGAGCAAATCGCAAAGGATGGGGACGCCCGGGCGATCAATGCCTTGGAAGAGGAAGTCCGAGCCGTGGAGGGGAATGTGAAGGGATTCCGCGAGGCGATAACCGATTAGCCCGCCACACCGCGCCCGCCGAAGCCCCGGGGCAGGCGCAGCGGCTTGCCTTCCGGCATTTTCACCAGAGCCAGTGCCTGCCGTGCCGTGACCAGCAGCGCCCCGTCCTCCTCACGGCGCATCTCAAACTCACACCAGAATCTCGCAGCGCCCACCTCCCCGAGCCTGCCCCGGATCTCGATCCAATCCCCAAGCCTCGCGGGCTTCTTGTATTCCACCTCGGTTCTCGTCAGCACCGGGTAAATCCCCGTTTCCGACATCTCGCGCAGATTCATACCCAGCGAGGCGGCGAGCCTCGTCCGGCAGGTTTCGATCATCCGTAAGTAGGCGAGATTGTGCACCACACCGCCACAATCCGTGTCGAAAAACATCACTTCCTCGCGCGTCGCCATCTCATTGATCGCCTCCTCCATAAGGAAAGCCTCGCAGAAAGGCATGCCGGGACGCAATGTTCTCTTGTCTGCGGGCGTAAAAATACGTGTATCTTCCAATAAACCATGACAAATGCCATCCGATCATTTTTCGCCACCGCGATTTTCACCCTCCTTGCGGTGACATCCGGTGCCGCGCCACCGTTTGTCCCGCCAGCCGATGTGATACCGCCTTTCCGCAGGGACAAGCTTCCGATCGATACGGATGCCATGGTCTCCCTCTCTCAGACAATGACCCTGCTCTCCCAAGGCGCTTCCCTCGGAGAGGCTCCGCACCGCCGCACCGCCGCGCAGGCGCTCGCGCTCGCCCTGGCGCTTGATCCCGCCAATTCATCCGCGCGCGATATCCTTTCAGCGCTCACCGCTGGCAGAAGCCTCCAAGCTCCCGATCCGGAAAAAATCGCCCGCGCGAAGACACATGCCTGGAAATTCAACCGTTGGCTCAGCGCTCCGGAGGCGGGCAAGGACGGCAACCTCCTCGCCGACCTCCTCGGTGATGCCCTCGCGTCGCTTGATCCCGATCATCCCGCCGCCGCTTTACTGAAATCCCCGGAGCGCGGAAAATGGGACGGATGGGTCGCTTTCCTGCCAAGCTTCGAGGAGAAGAACATCATCAGGTTGGAAAAACCAGACGGAAATGAGAGCAAACCGGAGCCCATCACGCCGAAAGTGAAACCGACCGGCATTTCCCTTACAAAGGCGACCGTGAAGACGGTTCTCTTCGCCTATGATGAAAAGACCAATGGTTATGTGCTTGGAAGCACCACCGTGAGCATGGAGGCGCAGCCCAAGCTTGAGGAATGGGAGGCGAGCGGAAACCTGCAGCTCAAGGTGCCCTGCGAGGAGGAATTCGTGGGGGATGTCGAAAGCTTCGTCATTTCCCCGATCATGGCTGCACTAGGAAACTCCGGGGTTGCGCTCCCGGACAACGGTAGGATCAGCTTCCAAGCGAGTGGTGGGGATATCTATTCGTTCCGCAACAACACGGTGAGCCTCACCGGGCCGGGCTTCGTTCTCGCCCACGCCGCCCTCACCGGCGTCGAGCCAGACGCCACGGTGCTCGGAGTCATCAACACCAGCGGCAAGCTGACCTCGCCCCGTTACCTCTGGTATGTTGTCAAAAAACTGCGTGAGGGCGGCGGGGGACGGCTTGTAATTCCTGCGGATTCCGCCGAGTTCTTCGCCGTGCTGCTGACCTTGGAGGAACCGGATTTTTTCCTGAAATACGAAGTCTTCACCGCATCCAGCCCGGAAGAAATGGCGAGGCTCTGCGCGAAGAAACCCGATGACAAACAGGCTGCCATTTCCGCGAAGTTCAAGGAAATCAAGGATAAGGCTCCGGCCTCCGCGCTCGGCCCCTACCTAGTGAACCGCTTCGTCCGCCAGCGGCTGCTCGATATCCATACGGAAATGCCCCAGCACTTTTCTGCAAAGATGCTCGCCCTCCAGGGATCCATGGAACGCCCGCCCCGTACCCTGCCCAAAAACATCCTAGCCGCCATGATCTGGCACGCCATCGCGCCGATCAAGGCGGCCACAATTTTCGGAGAGGAAGGCATATTCAACGCGAATTCCGAGGCCCTGGATAACCTCCATGACGCATCCCGCGCCGAACTGGATCTCCTTGATCGCTTCGTGGACCGCGACAGCACCGAGCTGCTTGTTCGCGCCAAATCCGTGACCTCCGGGCTGCGCACCTTGGTCCGCGCGCTAAGCAGCCGCAGCGATGATTTGTCCGCGAAATACAACGCGATCATCAAAGCGCATAAAGAACTCGAGGATTCGAATGAACAAATCCGTCGGGAACTCTCGCTCGTCACTGGCGATCCTCTCCCGGACGTTTTAATCGAAAGTCTTAGAAAAGAACGTGAGCAGAGCCAGGATTAGGCCGCCCGCCCCGCCGGGGAAAATCAGTCGTTGGCAAACGGTCTAACTCGTCGAAGCGCGGCCTCAACAAGAGCACCCACGGCCTACTCCGGCAGTATTTCCCGTAGCGCACGGACTAGGGAAAGATCACCAGCACGCAGGTGCGCGAGACTCAGGATGAGCTCAACGACCACCCCAAAAATGCCTCGGCTGGAGGACTCCGCGCGAAGTATGGTCTGCCCCATCCGCCATCGTTGCGCTTCCGGGTTGAATCCGCTGGTTAAAAATTTAGGTTTCACCCATGTACCGCCTTTTCCTGCTCGACGGCATGGCCCTGATCTACCGTGCTCACTTCGCCTTCATCCAGGCCCCCATCCGCAACTCCAAGGGCGTCAACACCTCCGCGCTCTACGGCTTCATCAACACCCTCCTCGCCATCCTCGAAAAGGAGAAGCCCACCCACATTGGCGTCGCGTTTGATACCTCCGCTCCCACCCCGCGACACATCCGCTACCCCGCCTACAAAGCCCAGCGCGATGCCATGCCCGAGGAACTCGCGGCCTCCATCCCTCACGTGAAAGCCCTCTGCCGCGCCTTCCACATCCCCGTCCTCGAGATCGACGGCTTCGAGGCGGACGACCTCATTGGCACCCTTGTGAAACGCGCCGAGCCCGCGGGATTCGAATCCTACATGGTCACGCCGGACAAGGATTTCGCCCAGCTCCTTTCCCCCACCACCTTCATGTGGAAACCCGGACGCAAGGGCACCGACCACGAAATCATCGGCCTAAAACAGCTCCCGGAAATCTGGGGCGTCGCCGAGCCGCAACAGATCATCGACCTCCTCGGCCTCATGGGCGACGCCTCCGACAATATCCCCGGCGTCCCCGGCATCGGCCCCAAAACCGCGCAGAAACTCATTTCCGAATTCGGCTCTATCGAAAACCTCCTCGCCCACACCGCCTCCCTGAAAGGCAAGCAGAAGGAATCCATCGAGGCAAACACCGACCAAGCCCTCCTCTCCAAGGAACTCGCCACCATCATCACCGACTGCCCGCTCGACGTCACATGGGAAGACCTCGTCCTCAGCCCCCGCGACGATGAAGCCGTAAAACAACTCTTCACCGACTTCGAGTTCCGCACCCTCACGAAACGCCTCTTCGGCGAGACCGTGGCGGCGGATTCCATCCGCCCAGCCCAAACACAACCCGAGTCACCCACCCTCTTCGACACTTTCAAAACCATCAAGGAAGTCCCCCACACCTACTACCTCGCCGACACCCCATCCCTCCAAAAATCCCTCTTCACCGCCCTCGCCGCCCAGCCCTCCTTCTGTTTCGACATCGAGACCACCTCCCTCGACCGCCACTCCGCGAAACTCCTCGGCATCGCCTTCTCCTGGAAGGCCCACGAAGGCTGGTATCTTCCCATCAACAATCAACAATCAACAATCAGCAATCTCCAATCCCTCTTCCACGCCCCCGCCGAAAAGATCGGCCACAACCTCAAATACGACCTCTCCGTCCTCCACTCCCACGGCATCAGCGTCGCCGGCCCCTTCTTCGACACCATGCTCGCCGATGCCCTCACCTCCCCCGAGCGCCGCCACGGCATGGACTACCTTTCCGAAACTCTCCTCGGCTACACCCCCGTGAAACTCACGGAAATCGCCAATCAACAATCAACAATCAACAATCATCAATCCGAAGACCTCTTCGCCTTCGCCGAAGCCAAGAAGCCCTCAAAGGATCTCGACATCGCCTCCATCCCCTTGGCCACCTTGGCCGAATACGCCGCCGAGGACGCCGACGTCACCTTCCAGCTCGCCGCAAAACTCCGCCCTGTCCTCGCGGAAAGCGGCATGGCATCGGTCTTTTCCGAGATCGAATCCCCCCTCCTCCCCGTCCTCGTCCGCATGGAAATGGAGGGCATCGCCATCGATCCCAGCGCGCTCAAGGATATCGGCGTCGATCTCCAGAAAAGCATCGACCAACTCGCGAAATCCATCGAAGCCCATGCAGGCACACCCTTCAACATCGCCTCCCCCAAGCAGCTCGGCCAGATCCTCTTCGATCACCTAAAGCTGCTGGACAAGCCCAAGAAAACCGCCACCGGCCAATACAAGACCGACGAACAAACCCTCTCCACCCTCCTCGGCATCCACCCCATCATCGCGGAAATCTTAGAATACCGTGAGGCCACAAAACTCAAATCCACCTACCTCGACGCCCTACCGAACCACATCGCCCCGGAGACCGGTCGCATCCACACCCACTACCACCAGCTCCTCGCCGCCACCGGCCGCCTCGCTTCCTCGGATCCAAACCTCCAGAACATCCCTGTCCGCTCCGAATCCGGCCGCAAGATCCGCCAAGCCTTCGTTCCGAGGAAAGGTTTCACCCTGCTTTCCTGCGACTACTCCCAGATCGAGCTCCGCGTCATGGCCGCCCTCGCCTGCGATCCCACCATGATCACCGCCTTCCAGGACGGCGCGGACATCCACACCATCACCGCCGCGAAAGTCCACGGCGTCACCCCCGAGGAAGTCACCCGCGACATGCGCTCCGGCGCGAAGATGGTGAATTTCGGCATTATCTACGGCATCTCCGCCTTTGGCCTCTCCCAGCGCCTCGCCATCCCCCGCGCCGATGCCGCCGAGCTCATCGACGCCTATTTCCGCGAGTATCCCGCCATCAAGGATTACATGGATCGCACCATCCAGGAGTCCCGCGAAAAAGGCTACGCCGAAACGTTGGCGGGCCGCCGCCGTTATTACCCCGACCTCTCCTCCTCCAACGCCGGCCTGCGCCAGAACGCCGAGCGCGCCGCCATCAACATGCCCATCCAAGGCACCGCCGCCGACATGATCAAGCTCGCCATGATCCGCATCGACGAGCTTCTACTACGCAAGCCGTACCAAACCAAAATGCTCCTCCAGGTTCACGACGAACTCGTCTTCGACCTCCACCCCGACGAGGAAGCGGAGCTCGTCCCCAAAATCCTCCACATCATGGAAACCGCCCTGCCATTGCCCCACGGCGTCCCCATCCTCGTCGAGCACGGCACCGGTAAAAACTGGCTGGCGGCGCATTGAGGCCGGAGCCGCGTTTCCCGGAACGCGCCCCCTCCGCCTTGACACCCGCACACAAATCCTTACCGTGCGTAAGGAATGCAAACCACGCTCACCAGCAAGGGACAAGTCACCGTCCCCGCGAAAATCAGGCAACAGCTCAATCTCCAGACCGGGGACACGCTTGATTTTCAGATCGAGGGAGGAGCCATCAAAGTCGTGCCCGTCGCAAAGGGTTCTCTTGAGGCCTTTATGAGTATCCTCCCAAAGGCCACCCGCAGCTACACGATAGAGGAAATGAACGAGGGTATTGCGCAGGGAGCATGTCATGGAGGCGCTTGATACAAACATCCTCGTCCGGAACCAATCCCACTCCATCGCCCCCACTCACACCCTGGACCGCAAAGCCGCGAAACTCGAAAGTTTCCAACTGCTTTGAAAGGTCTCCCCCTCCTTCTCGGCACCCCTTTCATCAAAAAGCACGCAAGAGCAGGTGCTTCTCTCCGGCCCTGGTTGGCGGAAGCCGAATGCGCGGAATGGAAAACTACTCAAGACATTAGACCATTTGCCAAAAGTCCGTTCGTAAAAATTCATTACCGCATCTTAACTCTGTGAACTCCGTGCCCTCCGTGGTTAAAATTTCCGTTCTCGAAAACGAAAGCACTTTTGGCAAGCGGTATAACGAACGTGCGCTTCGCGGTTCGATACCACATAAGCACCTACTTCCCCAATCGGCTTCCTCGGAAATCTCACCAAGGCAGCGGAAACGCCCGGTTGAAGGCGAAGACCTTGTCGCGGATGGCGTGGAGCTTGGCGGTGTTGGTGTGGTCGGCGACCTGCTCGAGATACTTTTCTATCATGCCGCGCTGGGTTGGACTTCCTTGCGGATTAGTTCGCCCTTATCGCGTTCGGCGCGCATGAGTTCGTAGTCGAGTTGGAGCCTGAGCCAGAAACCAGGGGAAGTGCCGAAATAGCGGCCAAGACGCAGGTCATACTCCGGCGTGCATCTGCGGCGCGACTTTTTCATGTCAGTGAGATGCGGGGAGGGGATCCCTGTTATTCGCGAAATCTCCGCCTGGGAAACACTCCATTCATCGATGGTCTCGCGAAGGGTCTCCGCGAAGAAATTCATCAGGGGTATGAGTTGATCGTTCTTTTTCATACGGTTCTAGTGGTAGTCGGTGATTTTCACTTCGGTTGCGCGTCCGTTCTCCCAATGGAAAACCACACGCCATTGCTGATTGATCCTAATGCTCCAAGATCCTTTGAGATTTCCTGAGAGGGATTCAAGACGATTGCCCGGCGGAATCCGCAAGTCTTCGATGATTTCCGAAGCATCCAGCTGCCGCAGCCTGAGGAGAGCCCGCTGCTGTAACTCTACGGGCAACTTTTGAGATCGCTTCCCGTTCCAGATTTTCTCGGTTTCCTTGCACGAAAAGCCACCAATCACGGGAATACCGTTACCTTTTTAGGGTATGAAATCAAGCGTAAAGTTTCCAAATCTCTTGATCAGGAGTTCAACTTTCCTCACCAAGGCAGCGGAAACGCTCGGTTGAAGGCGAAGACCTTGTCGCGGATGGCGTGGAGCTTGGCGGTGTTGGTGTGGTCGGCGAGGGCTTCGGCGATGAAGTCGGCGACCTGCTCGACGTCCTTTTCCACCATCCCGCGGGTGGTGACGGCGGGGGTGCCGATGCGGATGCCGGAGGGCTTCATGGGGCTGCCGGTGTCGAAAGGGATGCCGTTCTTATTGACCGTGATGCCCGCCTCGTCGAGGGCGACGGAGGCTTCCGAGCCGTTGAGGCCTTTCGGGCGGAGATCGACGAGCATCACGTGGTTGTCCGTGCCGCCGGAGCAGATACGGAAACCGTGGTGCGTGAGGCGGGCGGCGATGGCCTGCGCGTTTTTCACGACCTGCGCGGAGTAGGTTTTGAACTCCGGTTTCAGCGCCTCACCGAAGCAGACGGCCTTCGCCGCGATGACGTGCATGAGCGGACCGCCCTGGATGCCGGGGAACACCTGGGAGTCGATTTTTTTCGCGAACTCCTCCTTGCAGAGGATGATCCCGCCGCGCGGGCCGCGCAGGGACTTGTGGGTGGTGGAGGTGACGAAATCTGCATGCGGAAACGGGCTGGGATGCACCCCGGCGGCGACCAGACCGGCAATGTGCGCCATATCCACGAAAAGGTAAGCGCCGACTTCGCGGGCGAGTTTCCCCATGCGCTCGAAATCGATGATCCGCGAGTAAGCGGAAGCGCCCACGGTGATGAGGGCGGGCTTGAGTTCACGGGCGGTTTTTTCCAACTCGGCGTAATCGATGCGTTCGTCGTCCGGGGAGACGCCGTAGTGGGTGACGTCGTAGAAGCGGCCGGAGAAGTTCGCCTTGTGGCCGTGGGTGAGGTGCCCGCCGTGGGCGAGATCCATGGTGAAAATTTTATCTCCCGGCTTGAGCACGGAGAAATAGACGGCGGTGTTCGCCTGCGAGCCGGAGTGCGGCTGGACGTTGGCATGATCGGCTCCGAAAAGCTCCTTGGCGCGCTCGATGGCGAGGGTTTCCACGACGTCCACGTATTCGCAGCCGCCATACCAACGTTTCCCAGGGTAGCCCTCGGCGTATTTATTGGTGAGCAGCGATCCCTGCGCCTCCATCACGGCGGGCGAGGCGAAGTTTTCCGAGGCGATCAGCTCGATGTGGTTCCGCTGGCGGTGTTCCTCGCCGACGATGGCCTGGTATAGCTCCGGATCGGTGACGGAAATGCGGCTGCCGGAGGATTTGCAAACACGAGATTCGTGGCGGCCACCCTCGAATTCGGTGGCCAGCAACGCGCTGGCCATTTCCAAGGCGGTCGCGGTGTCGGTGCATTTCCCGGAAAGGCAGAGCACGTTGGCATCGTTGTGTTTGCGGGTGGTGACGGTTTCCTCGACCGTGCGGACGTTTGCGGCGCGGACATGGGTGTGGCGGTTCGCGGCGATGCACATGCCCACGCCCGAGGTGCAGGCGAGGATACCGAAATCGAAGGTGCCGTCCGCGACGTTGCGGGAAACGAGATTCGCGTAGTCCGCGTAGTCCACCGAGTCCGGCGTGTCCGTCCCGAAATCCTCCACCTCATGCCCTGCGGCGCGGAGGTGGGCGACGATGGCGTTCTTCATTTCAAAGGCGCCATGATCGGCGCCGACGGCGATGCGGAGTGGGGATTGGCTCATGGGTCGGGGATGCATGCGCATTCAACGACGGGAAGAGGGGGTTGGAAACCGGAAATTTGGGGAAAGTTGCATCCCGCAATCTTTCGCTCGCATCCGGCGGGGTAGAAACTAAGAATCAGCCCGCGGCAAGTCCCGCCCAACCCAGAAAACCCTACCATGACCATCATCTCATTCATCCTGTTCACCCTCCTCGCGGCGGGTCTCACCTGGTTCCTCACCCGCAAGGACGAGGCACAAAGCTCCGAAGGCTTCTTCCTCGGTGGCCGCTCGCTGACCTTTCCCATCATCGCCGGCTCGCTGCTGCTGACGAATCTGTCCACGGAGCAAATGGTCGGCCTCAACGGCGCGGCGTTCAAGGACGGCCTTTCCGTGATGGCCTGGGAAGTGGTGGCGGTCATCGCGCTGGTAATCATGGCGCTCTTTTTCCTGCCCCGTTTCCTGAAAGCCGGAATCACGACCGTCCCGCAGTTCCTTGAGATGCGCTTCGACAAGACCACGCAATCCATCGCGAACTTCGTGTTCCTTATCGCCTACGCGCTCATCCTGATCCCAATCATCCTTTACTCGGGCGCGGTCGGCCTCTCGCAGATGATGGATCTGAAAGGCCTCACGGGCATCACGGATGATCGCATGATCCTCAGCGGCACGGTGGTTCTCATTGGCGTGATGGGCTTGCTCTATTCCCGTTTCGGCGGCCTGCGCACGCTCGCGGTGCTGGATACGATCAACGGCGTCGGCCTGCTGGTCGGCGGGATGATGATCACCTGGTTCGCCCTCAACGCGGTCGGGGACGGCGAAGGTATCGCCGCAGGGTGGAAAACCCTCACCGAGGCGAATCCAGAGCGGATGAACTCCCTCGGCACGGCGGAGCAGAGCGTGCCCTTCTCCACCCTCTTCACCGGCGTCGCGCTGCTGAACCTTTTCTACTGGTGCACGAACCAGCAGATCATCCAGCGCACCTTCGGGGCCAGCAGCCTTGCGGAGGGACAAAAGGGCGTGCTGCTCACCGGCGCGCTGAAACTGCTCGGGCCGCTCTATCTCGTCCTTCCCGGCATCGTCGCCTACCACCTCTACGCCAAGGAGGGCATCAAGCCGGATGAGGCTTACGGGAAACTTGTTTTCGAACTCCTTCCCAGCCATCTCACGGGCTTCTTTGCCGCCGTAATGGTCGGGGCGATTCTCAGTTCCTTCAATGCCGCGCTCAACAGCACCTCCGCGCTCTTCTCCATCGGCCTCTACAAGCATATGATCAATCCCACCGGCACTGAGGCGCAGACCGTTCGCGCGGCGAAATACTTCGTGGTCGCCATCGCCATCGCTGCGATGATCGCTGCACCGATGCTGGCCGGACAGAAAACTATTTTCGTCTATCTCCAGAAAATGAATGCCATCTACTTCATCCCAATTTTCGCGGTGGTCGTGGTTGGTATGCTTCACCGCAGGGTTCCCGCCATCGCCGCATCCATCGCGATGGTTGCCGGGATTCTGCTGATCTCGCTGGGTTACTTCGTCCCCGGTTTCGATGCCGCCCTCAAGGCCGCGAACATCCATGAGTTCCACTTTATCGCCATCGTCTTTGCTCTGTTGGTCGGATTCATGCTGGTGATGGGCGCCGTCGCACCTCGCCGCGAGGCATGGGTGCTGGTCGCCACCAACGACATCGACCTCACGCCATGGAAAGGCGCGAAATACGCCAGCGGCCTTTTGGTCATCCTTGTGATCGCCATCTATGCCGCCTTCGCGAAATAATCCACCTATGCTTTCCCCGAATACCCCTACCGACAGCCTCGTCTCCGAGGCGGGTGCCGCGCTGCTCTCCCGCTACGGCGTTTCAGCTACTACGGTTGCCGTAGCTCCGGGCAGGGTGAACCTGATCGGCGAGCACATCGATTACTGCGATGGCTTCGTGCTGCCTTTCGCGATCCAGCGGGCGGTGGTCATCGCCGCCGCGCCGAACGGGACTTCGGAGATTCGCGTCGCGACTTCTTTCGATACCGATGGCGCGGTGATTCTGCTGGGAGCGCCGCAGGAAATTTCCGATCCGAAATGGTCGAACTACCTGCGCGGCGTGATCGAGGGCTTCCGGTTGCGCGGGATCGCGGTGCCGGGGTTCGATGCGTTCATCGTCTCCAGCCTGCCGGTAGGTGCCGGGCTTTCCTCCTCCGCCGCGCTGGAGTGCGCCATGGCGACTTTGCTGGAGGGCTTCACGGGCATATCCCTCGGCACGCGCGATAAGGCGCTGCTGGCGCAGAAAGCGGAGCATGATTTCGCGGGCGTGCCCTGCGGGATCATGGATCAGTTCGCGTCCGCCTTCGGAAAAGCAGACCAGCTCATCCTCATCGACTGCCGCTCCACGGAAACGGAGATGGTGCCCTTCGCCGATCCCGCGCTGACCATCCTCGTATCTAACACCAAAGTTTCCCACGAGCTTTCCGACGGCGGCTACGCGGCACGCCGGAAAAGCACGGAGGACGGCCTCGCCGCCATCGGCAAGGCGAGCTGGCGCGATGTCACACCTACGGATCTCAATGGTACTGAGGGGAAAATGGATGCCATCACCTTCCGCCGCAGCCGTCATGTCGTCGGTGAAATCGCGCGAACCATCGGTGCGGTGGATGCGTTGAAAGGGAATGATTTTTCCAAGCTCGGCGGCCTCATGTATGCCAGCCACGATTCCCTGCGTGATGATTTCGAGGTTTCCTGCCCGGAGCTCGACCACCTTGTGAAAACCGCGCGCGGCCTTGAGGGCGTGATCGGCGCGCGGATGACAGGCGGCGGCTTCGGCGGCTCCACGGTCACGCTCTGCCAAGCGGACAAGGCGCAAGCCATCGCCGCCGCGCTCGTGGCATCCTACGAGGCGGAGTTCGGCTTCGCGCCGGAAATCTTCGCCACCCGCCCGGCGGAGGGCGCGAGGTTGGTGTGAACCCGATGTTTTTGCCGGTGACGCGTGGGCGTGGTCATGACAGCATGGGATGGTATGAGGAACCCCGCCCCATCTTTCCGGCTTGCGCCGGTGCTTGCCTTCACCGGCCTCTATGTCGCCCTAGCCGCCGTCGGCGCGCTGGCATGGGGTAGCCGCGGGTTGCCTTTATATCTCGGGGTGATGGCGGTGCTGGTTCCGTCGCTTTACCTTGTCGACCGGCGATACCCGCTCACCGCGCCACTGCTCTGGACTTTCAGCGTGTGGGGGCTGCTCCACATGGCCGGAGGCCTGTTGACACTGCCTAACAGCGGAAGCTCGCTGCTCTACAGCTGGTGGCTGATCCCGGGTTGTCTCAGATACGACCATCTCGTTCACGCCTACGGTTTCGGCATCACTACCTGGCTGTGCTGGCACATCCTGAAGTCCGCACTGCGCTTGCCCGATGGCTCGCCGGAGCTCGCGTCGCCGGGCATCCTGCTGGTGTGCGTGGCGGCTGGCATGGGCTTCGGAGCCTTGAACGAGATGGTCGAATTCATTGCCACCCACCTGCTGCCCGAAAACAGCATCGGCGACTACGAGAACACAGGCTGGGATCTGGTGGCCAACTTTGCAGGTGTGCTGGTCGCCGCAGCGCTGATCCGGCGCGCGGGCCATTCAGCTCAACGGCAGGTTGGGGATAGGGTCGGATGATGTCGGCCGAGAATCCCGGAAGCGAAGCGGTTGCAGCCCTGCACACCGGGATGGCGGGAATTGACGCCTAAATGGAGTTGTTCCGTGGTTGCGTGGCGCGGGAATCTTGTTAAAAGGATGACTGCACGGCGGCACGCTGCGCCTCAGCTGAAATGAACCACGAAACGGATACATTCAACGATGCGCTTTTTGGCAAGCTCCTCCAATCGGAGCTCCTGATCACGTATCAAGAGGCCTTCCGCTGCGCCACCGGCCTACCCCTGAAGCTGGTAAAACCCGATGCCACGCCCCGCGAGATCTGCACCGGGTTCGATAACGTCAGCCCGTTCTGCGCGAAGCTGAACGTCTGCGAGAAAGTCTGCGCCGCCTGTGTCGATATCAACCGCCGCCTCGTTGAGGAGGCCACGATCAACGGTCCCTCTTCGTGCAAATGTTTCACGGGCATGTCGGCGAGCGTGGTTCCTGTGCGCTGCGGCGGGGCGATGATCGGCGTGTTGCGGACAGGCCATGTTTTTCATCAAGTCCCCAAACAGCAGGATTTCGATAAGGCGGCCGCGACCCTTTCGCGGCAGGGGCTGACCAAGGACGACATCGAAAAGCTGCGCAAGGCGTATTTCCAGACCCGGGTCGTTGAGCCGGAGCGTTACCAGAGCATGGTCACGCTACTGGCTACCTTCGGAGAGCAGCTCGGGAGGCACGCGGAGAAGCTTGCCATCGTGAGTGATGGCGATGAGCCGGAGGCCGTGGCGCGCGCGAGGAAATTCATTGAGAAAACCCTCGCGGATCCCTTGCCACTGCCGCTCGTCGCGAGGCATGCAGGCCTCAGCGATTCCCATTTCTGCCGCGTTTTCAAGGAATCCACCGGCCTCACGCTCACCGACTACATCAACCGCCGTCGCATCGAGTGGGCGAAAAAGGAGCTGCTTAAGCCCCAGGCGCGCGTCTCCGAGATCGCGTTCCACATCGGCTACCAGTCGCTTTCCCAGTTCAACCGCAGCTTCGTCCGCTTCACCGGGAACTCCCCCACAAACTTCCGCCGCGAGGAGCTTTCCAAGCTTGTGGCGAGCTGAGTGTCCCGGACGGGTTTGCGTGGCAATCAAGTACGGGGGATTCCGCGGGGGCGGTTTTGTTTGTGGAGATCCCGCCGCAATTTCACCAAAAAAAATCACTGCCGTCCCACAGACTGGGCATGACGATCCCTGAGCCTTGAATCGCAGTAGCACATACACCAGCAAGGCCGTGTAAACCTGCCATCTCACCGCGTTGGCGCGGTGACCGAGAAAACTGCCGAGCTTGAGGCTCTGCTTTACCTGTTTGAAAAACACTACGATGTCCCAGCGGCGACGATAGAGATCGCATACGGAGCGCGGACTCCACTTCATGTTGTCCTTGGCCCGGGTGACCCACCAGACGCCGTGCTGCCCACTCCCAGCTAACAGAAACCAAACCGAAATAACAAAACCAACCAGCCTCAGAAAAAGTCATCAGCCACTTTTACAGAAAAAAATTTGCGCGGCGGATGTCCTTCCCGCCCGAGCGCTCCATTTCCTCAATACGCGTGCCGCAACGCCATTGAGTGAACTGTTCCCATTCTTGGGATTTGATGTTTGAAACTTCGCTGCGCAGCATTCCCCCGTGATCGCCCGCGTTCTCATCGACGGCCCCTTCGAGCTTGTTTTCGATTACGTCATCCCCGAGGGGCTGGCGGTGGTGGAGGGCTGCCGGGTGCGCGTGCCGATCCGGCAGAAAAACACTTCCGGGACCGTGCTTTCCGTGACGCCGCCGCCGGAGCAGAGCGAGTTCGCCATGCGCGAGGTGAAATCCCTGATCGATCCCGAGCCGCTGATCACGCCGGTGCTGCTGAAGACGGCGCGCTGGATCGCGAACTACTATGGTTCCCGTATCGAAGGCGTGATCCGCTCCATCCTGCCGGAGGCGGTGCGCACGGAGGACAATTCCGCGAAGACCCGCCGCATCGCCACCGCCGTGGCGGATCCCGATCCCGAGGCGCTCGCGAAACTGGAGAAGCGCGCCGCGAAACAGCACGCCATCCTCACCCTGCTGCTCCACGCGCCCGACCGCACCCTCGCCGTCGCCGACCTCGGAGAAAACTCCGCGCCTTCCCTCAAGAGCCTCGCGGAGAAAGGTTTCATCACGATCGGCGAGGAAGATGTCCGCCGCAATCCCGAGGCGGACGAGACCATCGTCCCCTCCGAGCCCCTCACCCTCAACGACCAGCAAAACGAAGCCTTCGAAGCCATAAAATCTTCCCTTGGCGCTCTTGGCGACTTGGCGGTTCAACCCTTCTTATTGTTAGGAGTAACAGGCAGTGGCAAAACCGAAGTCTATCTCCAGGCCGCGCAGGCCGCGCTTGATCTCGGGAAAACGGTGCTCGTCCTCGTCCCGGAGATCGCGCTCACCCCGCAGACCGTCCGCCGTTTCAAAGCCCGCTTTTCCCAGCTCAACGACCAGGTCGCCGTCCTGCACTCGCACCTCTCGCAGGGTGAGCGTTTTGACGAGTGGCACCGCATCCGCAAAGGTACGGCACGTATCGTAATTGGCGCGCGCTCCGCCGTGTTCGCGCCCTTGCCAAACCTCGGCCTGATCATCGTCGATGAGGAGCACGAGTCCTCCTACAAGCAGGAGAGCCCGCCGCGTTATCACGCCCGCGATGTCGCGGTTTTGCGCGCCGCGTTCGAGCCGTGCGCCGTCGTCCTCGGCTCCGCGACGCCCTCACTGGAGAGCTGGCAGAACTGCCTTTCCGGGAAATACCATCTCCTCCGCCTCGACAAGCGCGCCGACGCCCACTCCATGCCGCTCGTCCGCGTGATCGACATGCGTTTGGAAAAGCAGAAGCAGAAAGGCCAGGTCGCGATCCTCTCCGACCGCCTCCGCACCGCCCTCGAGCAGCGCCTCGCGAAAGGCGAGCAATCCATCCTTTTCCTCAACCGCCGCGGCTTCGCACGCTCGCTGCAATGCCATTCCTGCGGCCATGCCTGTACCTGCCCGCACTGCGCCGTCGCACTCACCTACCACCGCACCGATGAGCGGCTGGTCTGCCATGTCTGCGGCCACCAATCCATTGTCCCTAAGAAATGCCCGGAGTGCAAAAATCCCGGCATCGCGCTGCAGGGCTACGGCACGCAGAAGGTCGAGGAGGTGTTGCAAAAGGTGCTGCCGGAAGCCCGCTTCGCCCGCATCGATGCCGACGCGATGCGCCGCAAGAACGCGCTCAAGGACATCCTGCGGAAATTCAAATCGAACAAGATCGACGTCCTCATCGGCACCCAGATGATCGCCAAGGGCCTGCATTTCCCCAACGTCACCTTGGTGGGAATCCTCAACGCCGACCTCGGCCTGCACGTCCCGGATTTCCGCGCGGGCGAGCGCACTTTTCAGCTCATCACCCAGGTCGCCGGGCGAGCGGGCAGGGGAGAGCTGGAGGGGGAGGTCATCGTGCAGACTTTCACCCCGCACTCGCCGAGCATCCAGTTCGCTCGTAAGCACGATTTCGACGGCTACGCGGAGCAGGAAATGGAAATGCGCCGCCAGTTCCGCTTCCCGCCCTTCGCCCACTGCGCGGTTCTAACAGCCCGCTCCACCCACGAGCGCCGCGCCGAGTTCACTCTCCAGACCCTGCACCTCCGTTTGAAGGAGGATTTGCCCGACGGCATCACCCTCGGCGAAGTCCTCCCCAGCCCCCTCGTCCGCTCCCACGACCAGTTCCGTTTCCAGATCACCCTCCGTTCCCAAAAAGCCCGCCCGCTCACCAACCACGTTCAGAACATACTTAGAAAAACCACGCTGCCCGAAGACGTGACTGTGGTGTTCGATATGGACGCATATAATTTTTCGTGAGCGGCCATATCGTGGGGCACGCATCCCAAAGCGCGGGAAGCCAATGTCACGGGTTGCGCCTCCTTATTTGGCAAGTATCATGTTGCCGTCGGCGCGGGGATAACCACGCCTTAACTTGTTCCGCATGATCGGTCTCGCTCTCAAAATGCTCTTCGGCGATACCGCTAAATACCTGATGCTGGTATTCGGTATCTTTTTCGCCACCTTCCTAATCCTCCAGCAGCTTGCCATTTTCTGCGGCCTCATGCTATGGACGACTTCCACTTTGAAAAACGTCAACGCACCGATCTACGTTGTCGATCCGCAGGTCTCCCAGGTCAACGAAACCACCCCGATGCGCGATACGGATGTCGCGCGGGTGCGCTCGGTATCCAATGTCCGCTGGGCAATGCCTCTCTTCAATGGTATCCAACGCGTAAAGCTCGATAACGGCGCTTTTAAGATCATCCAGCTCACCGGTATCGACTCCGCCTCGCTCGCAGGCGCTCCTGCAACCCTCGTCGCCGGTAAACTCGAAGACCTCCGCTTGCCCAATACCGTCATTATCGATGAGCTCGCGGTAAACTTCCTTTCCAGCGATCCGGATAAACCCATCAAAGTCGGCGATCGATTCGAGATCAACGACATCGAGGCGCGTGTCGTAGGTATAGCCGAGTCCATGCGGTCGTTCACCGGTGGCCCATACGTCTGGACTACCTACGAGCGCGCCCTTCAATACGCCCCGCCGCAGCGGAAAATGCTTTCCGCCGTAATTGCCGCACCCATGCCCGGCGTTACCCTCGAAGCCGCCGCCGCGGAAATCGAAAAACAAACCGGCCTCCGCGCTTACGTGAACCGCGATTTCAGCTTCGATGCTCCCGATGACTTCAACACCAAGACCGTGTTCTGGTTTGTAAAAAACACCTCCATCCCGATCTCTTTCGGCACCACCGTCATCGTCGGCCTGATTGTCGGTATCGCCATTTCCTGCCAGACTTTTTATGCCTTCGTGCTCGATAATCTCAAGCACCTCGGCGCGCTCAAAGCCATGGGTATGTCGAATTTTCGCCTCAGCATGATGCTGGTCATCCAGTCCGTGACTGTCGGCATTATCGGCTTCGGCATCGGCCTGCTCGCCACCGCAGGCTTCACTTTCAGCGCGATTGAAAACGGCGCGCCATTTTTCATGCCCACCATCATCCCCTTCGCCGTCTTCGCAGCCATCCAGCTCATCTGCCTCTTCGCAGCTAGCCTCGGTATCATCCGACTCTCGCTGTATGAACCTGCCGCTGTTTTCCGCACATGAAGCCAGCCACCGATGCCATCGTCCAAGTGGAAAACGTGGAGAAGACCTTCAACTCCGGGGTCAACGCCATTCACGTGATGAAAAACGTCAGCCTCGCCGCGTATCCCGGCGAGATCCTCATGCTGGTTGGTCCATCCGGCTGCGGGAAAACCACCCTACTCTCCGCCATAGCGGGCACGTTAAAAGTCGAATCCGGCTCCATCATCGTCTTCGGCCAGCCGCTGCACAGCATGTCGGGCAGCGCACTCACCCGCTTTCGCGCCAAGAATATCGGCTTCATTTTCCAGCAGTTCAATCTCATCCCCACCCTCAGCATCGCGGAAAACGTCTCCGTCCCCCTGCTCATCCAAGGTCAATCGAATCGCCACGCTATCAAGGCAGCCCGCGAGGCGCTCGACGCCGTCGGCCTAGCAGATCGTTGGCGGGAGCGACCTAACAAACTCTCCGGTGGTCAGCAGCAACGCGTCGCCATCGCCCGCGCCCTTGTCCACCAGCCACCGCTGGTCATTTGTGATGAACCCACCGCCGCCCTCGATTCCAAGAACGGCGAAATCGTCCTAGACCTTTTCCTAAACGTCGCCCGCACACCCGGCCGCGCCGTCATCATCGTCACCCACGATAACCGCATCTTCTCCTACGCTGACCGCATCGCCCTCATGGAAGACGGCGAGATTCTCGAAGTCACCCAGCAGAGCCACAACGTCCCGCCCAAGTTCATCCACGAACACTCCATACCTACTTCTTAACCTCAATCACCGTTTTCCCATGTTCTCCAAAATACTCCGCTATGGCACAGTCGTGGCTGCTATCGCAGGCATCTACCTCATGGTTCAAGCCCTCCAAGCCCAGACGAAAAATCAACCCGTGCTTGGCGGTGATCCACCGGTCATGCCGCCCGCGAAACCCTTTAAGCAAAGCGTCGCCGCCACAGGGATTCTTGAAGCCTTGAGCGAAAATGTAGCCATCGGCGTGCCGTTGCCGGGACTCGTGACGGAGGTGATGGTGAAGGTCAACGACCGCGTGAAGAAAGACCAGCCGCTGATGAAACTCGACGACCGGGATCTGCTCGCGGAGCAGCTTTCTAACAAAGCCCAGCAGGAAATCTCACGCGCCCAAATCATTGTCAGCGAAGCGCAGCTCGCGAAGCTGGAGTCCCAGCTCCAGCGCCTCAACTCCATCACCGACAGCCGCGCCGTCAGCCAAGATGAGCTGGAAAACCGCAGGCAGGATGTGGCCGTTTCCCAGGCACAGCTCGCCGCCGCGAAGGCACAACTCGCCGCGGCGGAAACCGCGATGGAGCGCATCAATCTGCTCATCGAGCGGCTCACCGTCCGCGCGCCCCGCGAAGGCACGATCATCCAGGTCAATGTCCGCGCCGGGGAATACGCCGCCACTTCCCCGAAGAGCCCGGCCATGATTTTGGGTGAAACCGAGAGGCTCCAGGTGCGCGCCGACATCGATGAACAGAACGCCACCCGCATCCGCGCGGGGCAGGCGGCGTTCGGTTATCTCAAGGGCGATCCGACCATCACCTTTCCGCTCGAATTCATCCGCATCGAGCCCTATGTGATCCCGAAAGTTTCCCTCACCGGCTCCAGCACCGAGCGGGTCGATACCCGCGTGCTGCAGATCATCTACTCCCTGGATCGCCCGAAAGATCCGCCGCTCTACGTCGGCCAGCAGGTCGATGTGTTCATCGAAGCCCCCGACCGCCACAGGAAACAATGAACCCGCGTCTCCTCGTTTTTCCCGGATTCCTGTTGCTGGCCTCATGCATGGTCGGCCCCGATTTCCAGCTTCCCGGAGCTTACGGTGGCACGAAATGGAAACAGTCACCATCCGCCGCCGCCGCGTCCCTGCCCGACAACTGGTGGCGCCTGTTCAACGACCGCGAGCTGACCCGCCTTGTGGATCGCGCCCTCGCCGCGAACAACGACCTCGCCGCCGCCAGGGCGCGGGTGGAAACTTCGCGCGCCTTGGTGGGCTTGGATCGCGCGAAACTTTTCCCCACCCTCGATCTAACAGGTTCCGCTGGAATCAACCGGTCATCCAGCGATGCCCTCGGAGCGAACCTTCCTCCGGGAGCGAGCGTCCCTCTGGAACAACAACGCTACCGCAGCACCTTCGACCTCGCCTACGATCCGGATCTCTGGGGCAGAAACAAGCGCGCCATCGAAGCCTCGTCCGCTCAGGCCGCCGCCGCGGAGGCGCTGTTCGATTCGCAACGTCTCGGCATCGCCACGGAGGTGGCGCGGCAGTTTTTCCTGCTGCGTGGTCTCGATGCGCAGGCCGCCGTCCTGAAGAGCACCATCAAAAGCCGCCAGGACTCGCTCGATATCCAGAAATCCCGCACCGATGCGGGCTTGGATGATGGCATCGCGACCAGCCGCGCCCGCACGGAACTCGAACTCGCCCACAACGACCTCAGCCTCGTCCTGCGCCAGCGCGGCTCGGCGGAACACGCCCTCGCCGTGCTTTGCGGGACGGTCCCATCCGGATTTTCCATCGGTGCGCACAAAACCGAAACCACGCTTCCCGACATCCGCCCCGGCCTTCCCGCGCAAGTCCTCCACCGCCGCCCCGACGTGCGCGCCGCCGAGCAGAATCTCCGCGCCGCCTGCGCCGAAATCGGGATCGCGGAGGCCGCGTTCTACCCGAATTTCAGCCTCACCGCGAGCGGCGGATTCGAGTCGATCGATGTCGCGCGGTTTCTCGATTGGGAAAACAGGGTGCTCTCCCTCGGTGCCGGAGTCGCGGCTCCGATTTTCCGCGGCGGTGCGAACAAGGCGAACTATCAGGCCGCCCGCAGCCGTTACGACGAGGCACTCGCCGCCTACCGCCAGTCCTTGCTCATCGCCTTGCGCGAAGTGGAGGATGCCCTTGTCGATCTCAAGGGTCTCGCGAAATCACGGGCTTCGCTGGAGGGCGCGCTTAAGAGTTCCATGGAAACGAAAGGCCTCTCCCAGGAACGCTACGACAAAGGTCTCACCAGCTATTTCGAAGTGGTCGATGCCGAGCGCGGCGTGCTCCAGATCCAGCTTTCACTCAGCCGGCTCCATGCCGACCAGCGCATCACTCTCGCCGCCCTCGCCAAAGCCCTCGGCGGCGGCTGGAGCGGAAAATGAAAATCTGGCATGGCCGGAAGGTTGTGGAGGCCGTCACAGGATTTTTCAGCCGAGAGGTTAGGTGTTGAAAGCCCGCCCGCCGTGCCCCACATTCACGCACCCCGTAACGAGAATGCCGTAAAGTATGAAAAAGATGATGAAGATGATGAAAATGATGGCAATCCCCACTCTCGCAGCGGGAGCCGCATGGGGGCAGGGGGAATTTGATGCCGTAGAGCGCGGTAAGGATGTCTTCGAGTCGATGGGCTGTATCGTCTGCCACTCGATCGCAAAGGACGATCTCTCCGCCAAGACCGGCCCGAATCTCCACGGACTTTTCCTCACCGAACCTCGGGAGCGCGAGGCCGCCGTCCCCGCCACCGGCGAGAAGAAAAAGGTGAAGGCCGATAAGGCGTATTTCACCGAGTCCGTCCGCAAGTCGTGGGACTTGCTCGCCGTCTCGGAAAAAGGCGATACGAAAGGCACGGCCTACGGCGCGATTATGCCCATCTATCCGCCCGAGGTCATTGACGACGAGGATCTGAACGCGGTCTGGCACTACGTTCGGACGCTGGCGGACGGTTACGCAGCCGGCCCCGCGCAAGTGATGCTCAACAAGAAGGACGCACCGCCCGCCTCATCGCCGCTTGCCATTACCGGCGAAGAATCCGTCGCCGACCGCGCCCGCGTGTTCCGCGTGGCGATGCCTGGCACCAGCGGCCGCGCAGTCGCCGTCGGCCTGACCAACGGCATGAGCTATGCCTTCGATCCGCGTTTCCTCTCCGTCCGGAAAATCTGGAGCGGCGGTTTCCTCAACCTCAAGGAGGAGCGCACCGTCCGCGGCGGGAAAGCTTCCTTTCCCGGCAGCGGCGCGAAGGTCCACCTTGAAGGCGGCCCACTGCTCGCAGCGCTGACTATCGGCGGCGAAGTCGTGGATTTCGAGTTCAAGGAATCCGACATGGACGATTCCGAAGCCCAGATCAAAACCCTCAACGACAAGGCCGATCATCTCGACCGCCTCGCCGCGCTCGACGCGGAATACCTCGGACACCAACTCACTCCGAAAACCGGCGAGCCGAGCTTCCGTTTCCGCGTCGGGAAAAACACCCTCACCCAGGATGTCCGGATCACGGACGGCGGGGAAATCAGCATCGTGGTGCGCGGCAAAATCGACCAACCGCAATCCTTCCGCCTGCGTGCCGATGGCCTCACCGATGTTCGCGTCGAGGGCGGCGAGATGAAGGACAATGTCTGGACTCTTCCGGTTTCCGCCGTTGGTAAATCCCACACGCTCAAAGCCCGCTTCGACGGCGGCCTTGCCGCCAGGCAGCAACTCCCGCGTGGCGAGGACTGGGCACCGCAGCCCGTGGTCATCAAGCCCTCGGAACCCGGCCAGAAACCGCTGGAACTGCCCGCCGGTTACTCCGCACTGACATGGGCGCCGCCACTCGATCTCTTCGGGCGCCTACAGCTTTTCGAACCCACCGGCATCGCCATCGCCAAGGACGGCACCATCGTCGTCTCCACCCGCACCGCCGGCGTGTGGCGCATCCGCGACGGAAAATGGTCGCTGTTCGCGGAAAACGCCTACGAATCGCTCGGTGTGGTGATCGAGGATGACAAGGGTGATAGAATCGTCATTTCCCAGAAACCGGAGATCACCCGCCTCATCGATACGGATGGCGACGGACGTGCAGATAAGTTCGACACGCTCTGCGACGATTTCGGCTTCCACGGCAACTACCACGAATACACCCACGGCCCCGTCCGCGATCAGGTGGGGAACTATTATTTCCTGCTCAACCTCTGCCACGACAAATACAATGAAAAGACCTCATGGCGCGCGGGCGGCCCGTACATGGGTTCCATGGAAGGCTTCCGCGGCTGGGCTTGCCGGGTGACTCCCGAAGGGAAATTCGAACCCTACGCAAACGGCCTCCGCAGCCCGGCAGGCGTCGGCTTCGATCCCGAAGGCCGCCTTTGGTACGCTGAGAACCAGGGCGAATTCGTCGGCTCCTCAAAGTGGGTGCCGCTGGAGCAGGGGAAATTCTACGGCCACCTTTCAGGCCTCGTCAGCCTGCCGCGCATGACCCCGGAATCCCCGGAAATCCAATACCCGCTCTGGAAGGAAAAGCTCCGCAAGGGCGCTGTCTGGCTGCCGCACGGCAAGCTTTCCAACTCTCCCGGCAACCCGGCGTGGGACACCACCGGCGGGAAATTCGGCGTCCACCAAGGCCAGGTTTTCATAGGCGACCAGACGCTTTCGACCATGTTCCGCATCGTCACCGAGAAAGTGAACGGCGAGGATCAGGGCTGCGTGGTTCCCTTCGCGCGCGGCATGTCCTCGGGCGTGATGCGCCCCGTTTTCCTTCCGGACGGCAGCCTGCTCGTCGGCCAAACCGGACGCGGCTGGGCTACGACCGGCGGCAGCTTGGACAAGCTCCAACAGATCGTGTGGGATGGGAAAACCATCGCGGCGGATATCCAGAGCGTGACGGCCGCGAAGGAAGGTTTCACCCTCCGTTTCACCAAACCGCTCGCGGCGGATGTCACCAACGAGGCGCTCGCAGCGCAGTTCAAGATGTCGTCCTGGTTCTACACGAACGACGAGAAATATGGCTCGCCTCAACATGACGAGCGCGTCGAATCCCTCGCCAATACTGAAATTTCAGCCGACCGCCTTTCCGTCACGCTCAAGCCCGCCGGTTTCGACCAAGGCGACAAGTGGCTCGTCCGCATCTACCACATCCATCTCACCAATACCGCCGGCCTGTTCGGTGAAGCGCCGGTTTGGAAATCTCTGGAAACATACTACACCCTCAACGCGATCCCAAAATAAGATGTCCCTCCACCTCGTGTGAAGCGGCCCCGCCAAATGCAGCCAGAGCCTGGTTTTTAACTTCGCTTTTCGCCATTGCCCCCGGCGGGGTGACTCCCTAACTTCGCGGGAGTTTCTACCATGAGCTCCAAAAAATCTAAAAAAGCTGCCACTGACCACGCCGCCGAACTTGCGTGCGTCCGCAAGCCCTCCAAAGAGTTTTCCAAGAAAGCCCGCATCGGATCGATGGCGGAGTATGAGAAGCTCTACAAACAATCCATCGAGAAGCCCGAGAAATTCTGGGCGTCCGAGGCGAAGGAACTGTTCTGGCAGAAACCCTTTTCGAAAGTCCTGAAATGGAAGGCTCCCGACGTGGAGTGGTTCCTCGGCGGGAAACTCAATGTCGCGGAGAACTGCGTGGATCGCCACGCCTTCGGACCGCGCGCGAACAAGGCCGCGATCATCTGGGAGGGCGAGCCCGGCGACAAACGCACCATCACCTACTCGCAGCTCCACCGCGAGGTCTGCAAGTTCGCTAACGTCATGCTCGCGCGCGGCGTGAAAGCCAAAGACCGCGTCCTCATCTACATGCCCATGATCCCCGAGGCCGCCATCGCCATGCTGGCCTGCGCGCGGATCGGCGCGGTCCACAACGTCGTCTTCGGCGGCTTCGCTTCCGAGGCCATCCTCGACCGGCTCGAGGACTCGGGAGCCACTGCCGTCATCACCGCCGACGGTGGCTGGCGGCGGGGAAAAGTCGTTTCCCTCAAACCCGCCGTGGACGAGGCGCTGCGCAAATACGACAAGATCGAGAACATCTTCGTCGTCCGCCGCACGGAAAACGCGATCTCCATGAAGGATGGCCGCGATCACTGGTGGCATGAGGAAATGGAAACCGCTTCCGCGAAACACGAGCCAAAGGGCTTCGATTCCGAGCACCCTCTTTTCATCCTCTACACCTCCGGTTCCACCGGGAAACCCAAGGGCATCCTCCACACCTCCGGCGGTTACCTCACCGGCACCTACTCCACCTGCAAATACATCTTCGATATGCGCGACGAGGACGTTTACTGGTGCACCGCCGATGTCGGCTGGATCACCGGCCACTCCTACATCGTTTACGGCCCGCTCGCCAACGGCGTCACCCAAGTGATGTACGAAGGCGCGCCAAACGAGCCGGACTTCGGGCGCTTCTGGAAAATGATCGAGGAACACCGCGTCACCATTTTCTACACCGCTCCCACCGCGATCCGCGCCTTCATCAAGGCCGGCGACCATTTCCCCGAAAAACACGACCTCTCCTCACTCCGTCTCCTCGGCTCCGTCGGCGAGCCGATCAACCCCGAGGCATGGGCATGGTATCACGAGAAAATCGGCGGCGGCCGCTGCCCCATCGTGGACACCTGGTGGCAAACGGAAACGGGCGCGATCCTCATTTCCCCGCTCCCCGGCGCCACTCCCTGCATCCCCGGAACCGCCACCCGCCCGTTCTTTGGAATCGACGCCGCCATCCTTGATGACGCCGGAAATGAATGCCCGCCCAACGTCGATGGCCGCCTCGTGATCCGCAAGCCGTGGCCCTCCATGACCCGCACGATCCACGGCGATAAGGCGCGTTTCAAAAAGACCTACTTCTCCGACTATCCCGGCATCTACACCGCCGGCGATGGCGCCCGGCGCGACAAGAAAGGCAATTTCTGGATCATCGGCCGCCTCGATGACGTACTCAACGTCTCCGGCCATCGCCTCGGCACCGCCGAGATCGAGAGCGCCCTGGTCGCCCACCCCGCCGTCGCAGAAGCCGCCGTCGTCGGCCGTCCCCACGACCTCAAAGGGCAGGCCGTCGCGGCTTTCGTAACTTTAAAAATCGGCTACGAAATCTCCGTGGAACTAGAGAAAGAACTCCGCGACCACGTCGGCCACGTGATCGGCGCCATCGCCAAACCCGATGACATCCATTTCACTTCCGCCTTGCCAAAAACACGCTCGGGGAAAATTATACGGCGTTTGCTTAAGGAACTAGTAACCACCGGCGACATCACGGGAAGCGTCACCACGCTCGAGGATATGAGCGTGATCGATCATCTCAGAATTCTACTAAAGAAGTAATTCCCCGAAATGACCTCAACAAAATATCTCGTCTGCCTGATCGCGCAGGCCTTCGGTTACCGCCAAAAGAACACCCGCATGGTGGAGGCGGCCGAAGAATTGCACCTTCTCAAGGAGGCGGAATCACACCTCGGCAAGGCCTTATGGGAAAATGTTGAGGGGATCGAAGCGCTTTCCATCGAATACTGGAATCTCCGCAAACTCATTAAGGAACGCGAGCGCGTCGCCGGCGAGTTGGAGAGCCACCAGAAAAAGCTTGCCGAGGCTCATCAGGAGCGGGCGAGTCTTTTGGGAATAGCCAACGAACCTAATCAGGAACTGCTAGATGAACGCCAAACCATTCTCAACTCACTCGAAGAGCTCGCCAAACAACGCGACCTGATCGTCGCCAAAGCCGGGGAGATACGCCGTGCCCATGATGGCGCCAAAACGAAGGAGGAAGTTCTCACAAAAGAGGGGATCAGCGATGAGAAGGATTTCGCAGCCATTACCCAAAAGCTCGCAGAACTAAAGACGCAATTTGCCGAACTGAAAGCCGAACGCCAGAAAGTCGCCGCAAAAATCACAGAAGGCGACATCAAGATCGACACGATCGACACAGAGATCCTGAAACGCAAGGCAGAGCGGCGTGCGCAAGCTTCAGAAGCGTTCCAGCACATCAGCGATGCCAATCAGGATATTTCCTCCCTGCGTGCGGAGCTAGGCGTGATCGACACCCAGATGCGCCAGCTCTACACGGAAATCGGCAAGTACATCAGCCGCAACTCTACGGATCCCGAATGCCGCAAGGCGAGCAAACAGATGCAGTGGCTTGTGGACGTCATGAGCGCTCTGCGCAAGTCGATCCTTTTCAACCATAAGCTGTCGGGCAATCATTGAACACGCGCACACGAAACGAAAATTCGTGCCCGCGCTCTGCTATCCGCTCTGCCTTGCCTTTACAATCCGGCACTCCCCTGCCACACCCCTGAAAGTTTCACCACCTCGCGCGCACACATGCCCAAAGATACCTCGATCCGCAAAATTCTCGTAATCGGCTCCGGCCCCATCGTCATCGGCCAAGGCTGCGAATTCGACTACTCCGGCGTCCAGGCCTGCAAAGCCCTCAAAGAGGAAGGTTACGAGGTCATCCTCGTGAACTCGAACCCCGCCACGATCATGACCGATCCGGAGTTCGCCCACCGCACCTACATCGAGCCGATCACGCCGGAAGTCGTCGAGAAAATCATCATCCGCGAGAAACCCGACGCGCTGCTCCCCACCCTCGGCGGCCAGACGGCGCTGAACACCTCGATGTCGCTTTTCAAATCCGGCATCCTCGAAAAACACGGCGTGAAAATGATCGGAGCCAACGCCGAGGCCATCGACAAAGGTGAGGATCGCCACCTTTTCAAGGAAGCCATGGAAAAAATCGGCCTCGATATGCCGCGCTCCGGGATCGCCCGCACGCAGGAAGAGGCCCGCGAGGTGGCTGCGGATATCGGCACTTTCCCGCTCATCGTCCGCCCCGCGTTCACCCTCGGCGGGCAGGGCGGCGGCATCGCCTACAACAAGGAGGAGTTCGAGGAAATCGTCCACCGCGGCCTCGATCTCTCGCCCGTTTCGGAAGTCCTCATCGACGAATCCCTGCTCGGCTGGAAGGAATTCGAGATGGAGGTCATGCGCGACCGCGCTGACAACTGCGTGGTCATCTGCTCCATCGAAAATCTCGATCCCATGGGCGTCCACACCGGGGACTCGATCACCGTCGCCCCCATCCAAACTCTCACCGACCGCGAATACCAGATCATGCGCGACGCCTCCTTCGCCGTGATCCGCGAGATCGGCGTGGAAACCGGCGGCTCGAACATCCAGTTCGCCACCTGCCCGAAAACGGGCCGCATGATCGTCATCGAGATGAACCCGCGCGTCTCCCGCTCCTCCGCGCTCGCCTCAAAGGCCACCGGCTTCCCCATCGCCAAGATCGCCGCGAAACTCGCCGTCGGCTACACCCTCGACGAGCTGCCCAACGACATCACCCGCGTCACACCCGCCTCCTTCGAACCTACCATAGATTACGTAGTTACAAAAATCCCGCGCTTCACCTTCGAAAAGTTTCCTACTGCAAACGCCGTACTTACCACCTCCATGAAATCCGTCGGCGAGGCGATGTCCATCGGCCGCACCTTCAAGGAGTCCATGCAGAAATGCCTGCGCTCGCTCGAGACCGGGCGCTGGGGCTTCGGCTTCGATAGCAAGGAACCGGTCAATCCCACCCGGGACGACATCACCCGCAAGCTCCAGATCCCCAACGCGGAACGCATTTTCTGGCTCCAGACCGCCTTCACCAACGGCTGGACACTGGAGGAAGTCCATGAGGCCACCGCCATCGACCCATGGTTCCTGCGCCACCTGCAGCAGATCGCGGAGGAAGGGAAAAACCTCGATACGCTGGATCTGAAACAGGCGAAGAAACTCGGTTTCTCCGACCGCCAGATCGCGAGGGCAAAAGGCACGCACGAAGACACCGTGCGTGCCGAACGGAAGGAAAAAGGCATCATCCCCACCTACCGCCTCGTCGATACCTGTGCCGCGGAGTTCGAGGCCTACACGCCCTATTTCTACTCCACCTACGGCGACGAGAACGAGGCACGTGAATCCGACAGGAAAAAAATCATCATCCTCGGCGGCGGCCCTAACCGGATCGGGCAGGGCATCGAGTTCGATTACTGCTGCGTCCACGCCGCCTTCGCGCTCAAGGAACTCGGCTACGAGACGATCATGGTCAACTCCAACCCCGAGACCGTCTCGACCGACTACGACACCTCCGACAAACTCTTCTTTGAGCCGCTCACCCTGGAAGATGTGCTCAACATCTGCGACCAGGAAAAACCGCACGGCGTCATCGTCCAGTTCGGCGGGCAGACCCCCCTCAACCTCGCCGCCGACCTCGAACGCCACGGTGTGCCCATCATCGGCACCTCCCCGAAATCCATCGAACAAGCCGAGGATCGCAAGTTCTTCTCCGCCCTGTTAGATAAGCTCAACCTCAAACAGGCCGAGGCCGGCACGGCAACCAACGAGGCCGAGGCGCTCACCATCGCCAACCGCATCGGCTACCCCGTCCTCGTCCGCCCTTCCTTCGTCCTTGGCGGCCGCGCGATGATGATCGTCTATTCCGACGGGGAGCTTTCCCGCTACATGCGCGAGGCCGTCACCGCCTCACCGGAGCGCCCGGTGCTGGTTGACCGTTTCCTCGACAACGCCACCGAGATCGATGTCGATTGCATCAGCGACGGCGAAACCTCCGTGGTCGGCGCGATCATGCAGCACATCGAGCAGGCCGGCATCCACTCCGGGGACTCCGCCTGCGTCATCCCCGCCTTTTCGCTATCGGATAACATCAAGTCCGAGATCGTCCGCGCCGCGAAAGACCTTGCTCGCGAGCTTGAGGTGCGCGGCCTGATGAACATCCAATTTGCCGTGAAGGACGAGGTGCTCTACGTGATCGAGGTGAACCCCCGCGCCTCGCGCACCGTGCCTTTCGTCTGCAAGGCCACCGGCGTTTCTCTCGCCAAGCTCGCGGCGAAAATTATGGTAGGCGAGAAACTCGCGGACATGGGCTACACCGAAACCATCATCCCCACCCATTTCTCCGTAAAAGAAGCCGTCTTCCCATGGAACCGCTTCCCCGGCATCGATATCGTCCTCGGCCCCGAGATGAAATCCACCGGTGAGGTAATGGGCATCGATATGGACTGGGGCATGGCCTACGCGAAATCACAGATGGCCGCCTTCAACCCGCTGCCCACGGAAGGCACCGTTTTCCTCTCCGTCTCCGACCGCGATAAGGAACGTGCCATCTCCGTCGCCCGCGCTCTCCATGAGATCGGCTTCAGGATCGTCTCCACCGGCGGCACCCTCGCCAAGCTCGCCGAGGCCGGCATCCCCGCCAGCCGTGTTTACAAGGTGCTCGAGCAGGCGCGCCCCAATATCATCGACATGATGAAGAACAACGAGATCCACTTCCTCATCAACACCCCCGCCACCCACGAGTCACGCGCCGATGAGATCCTGATCCGCTCCACCGCCATCGCCCAGAAAATCTCCTACGCCACGAACATGGCCGCCGCCGAAGCCACTGTGAAAGCCATGCGCTCACTTAAGGAGCGGGAGCTAACGGTGAAGAGCATCCAGGAGTATCATGCGTGAGAAGGAGTGCTTCCTAACCGATACGCGTGCACCGCCGTCGGCTCGAAATGGATAGCGATACCTCCGGCTTGGGTTTTCTCATCTACGGTGCGCGTCGTAACTGTTAGTTCGCTCAGGCCGTTTTCCTTGCAGAAGTTGATCCATGGTTCCCATTCCCTCCTCTGTTTCGTGACACGGTCGGTGTATTTCACTTCGACTGCCTCAGTGACCCGCAGCCCCGGATCAAGAACAACCATATCCAGCTCCTGGTCTTTGCTTCCCAATTTCCAGCGGGCGTAGTGAAGATACTCGTCGATGCGATGAAAGCGTTGGGCGAAGACGGCGGTCTCCACAAGACTTCCAAGAGCAGGGTTTTGCTCGCCGACGAAGTTGAAAAGCCCGGTGCGGAGGGAAGGGTTCGTCAGCATGACTTTGTAAGCCCGGTCTCGCTGGAATCTGCCCGCTTTCTGATCCACACGCATTACGGGGCGGATCAGAAAAGCCGCTTCGAGGTATTCCATGTAACGCTTGAGGGTGTTTTTCGAAACGGCGGATTTCGAGGCGAGGGCATCGAGCGAAATCTCGTTTCCCGTGTTCAAAGCTAGCATGGTGAACAGGCGGTTCAGCTCCCGCACGTCGCTGATTCCGTACAGACTTGGTAGATCCCGGAGGAGGACTTTGTCGATGATGTCGGACCGCATGAAGCGCACGGCGTTTTGTTGGAGCGTCGTTGAAAGGGCAACTTCAGGATATCCTCCGAAGTTCAAGTATTGGAGAAACTCGCGGTTCAGTTCTTCGATATCTGTGGCAAACCATCCGTTTTCATCCTGCCCGACGAGGCTTCCCAGATCCCGGAGATTCAGAAATTCCGCAAAGGTCAAAGGAGGCAGAAGAAAGTCCGTGAACCTCCCCGCCCCCGACTCGCGGCTTCCCATGCCTAGAGCCGCATTCGCAGAGCCAGAAACAACAAAGCGGGTCTTCGTACCAGCATCGTGGAGCGACTTGAGATGCACCTCCCAATTCTTGAGATACTGGATTTCATCAAAAAATATGTAACAGGCTTTCGTTCTCCAATCCGTCCCTGTTACCTGTTTGAAGGAGTCTAGAATCTCAACCAAACTCGATCCCACGTAGATCGGATTATCGATCTGCGCGTAGAGAATCCGGTCACTGAAAATCCCACGTTCTAAAAGTGCCTGAATCGTGTGGTGGATGAGGAAGGTTTTCCCGACCCGCCTAGGCCCCAGTAGGACGACCTCGCGGCGGGGGGATTCTGCCTCCACGAGTTTCATGAAATTGCCCAAAAAACCGCGTGGACTTGCGGATTTAAAGAAAGGAGAAATGCCAAGAAGCCCTTCCCACCATGGATTTTCTTCCCGCAGGGACTGTCCTCGCTGTTCTGGACTGATTTCAATCACGTTAAGATTAATAGACTGCTCTTAAGTGGAGTCAATCAAAATAAGATCAACACATTGGCACTAAAGCTATGTTGATAAAATAAGGTCAGTTAATTGCCTCTATTTTACCCTGCGCTGAGGCCCGCGCTCCGCTTAAAAGAAATTTGGAAACCACCCGCAAACTCATGGAGCGCAGCCGATGATCCTGCCGGATGATGTGGAAACCGCGCTTGGGCTGCTAGAATCCGCAGGAACAGCGGGAAACCTGACCACCGACGCCCAGATCGCCGCCGTTGCGCTAAGGCTCGATGCCGAAGTCCATACGGCGGATCTCGATTTCGGCAGGTTCGCGGGCGGGCGTTTCAGCAATCCGCTTCTCTGAAAACGATCCCGCCCCCTACTCTGCGTTTGACGCGGCGCCGCCCATCCGTTGCGATGGCACGCATGGCGAAAAGCAAGAAGTCTATATCCGGCAAGATCACCCCGTTCCCGGCATCGCACGCCGCACCTCCCAAGGACTTCGTCCGCGAAAAAGAACAGATGCTGCGCCTGATCCAGGAAAAGCTCTCCTCCTCCGACATGTCCACAGAGGAGACGAACGCCTTCCTCTCAGGGCTACAAGGACGGAAAATGGAAGACATCATCGCCGGACTCGGCGGCGCGCCGCAGACCGACCTCGACCGTGCCAACGACATCATCTGGGATCTGCCGGAGGACGCATCCGATGCCGCCATGAAAAAGGCCGCGAAAAAAGCCCTGGCCATCAGTGAGGATTGCATGGGCGCGTGGCTCATCCTCTTCGAATTCGCGAAGACCGCTGAGGAAGCCATCGACCTGCTCAACCAAGGCATCGCACGCGGGCGCAAATTCCACGCCGGGCTCATCGCTTCCGTAGGCAAGGATCACGGGCTCTGGGGGCATGTGGAGGCGCGCGATTTCATGCGTCTCCTCCATGAGCTCGCGACTGCGCAGCATGAAATCGGCGACGTCGAGGCCGCGGCGGACACCTATCGGGAAATGCTGCGGCTGAACCCAAACGACAACCAAGGTGTGCGCGGGGAACTCCTCCACATCCTGATCATCCTCGACAAAATGACCGAGGCGAAGGCTTTGCTGAAACGCTACAAGCCGTCCCGCGATCTCGACACCGACATGGTTTACGGCTTCGCACTGATGGAAATCATCAACGCCATGTCACGCCTCGATGAGAATTGGACGAAACGACTCGCATCCGCCCACCCCAAGAGCTTCCAGGCTTTCCGCAAAGTCTTTGGCGCGCATTTTCCGCCTGTGGAAAAGGCGGTCAAGGCCGCAGTCAAAGCCAACCCCTACCTGCCGATGCTCATGGGACTGCCCGGTATCATGGAGACGGACACACACGACACGATGTCTGTAGGCGGGCCCTACGCCGCGCAGGATTACATCCAGCGCCATGCCCCGTTGTGGGCCATCGGCGGTCTGCCTTTTCTCATGCTGGCTACCTGCGCAAGCGGTGCACAGGCTCTCTTCAAAAACCAGCGCCCGCACGAAATGGAGGAGCTGCAGGATATCATGCAAGCCACTTCGGATTTCACCGGCAAACCCTGGTGGGATGAGGTCATCGAGGGGCTCCAAGCCTGAGCTCTCCAGCCACCGCAAGCCTCAATCAGGAATCGGAGCCTTTCCTTTGCCACCACGCCGCGAGGCAGCTTCCGATGATGCTGTGAAAAACAGCAGAAATGGCGGCGGGAACAGGAGCCATCGCGATCTGCGGGAAATGCTTCGTGGCCAGCGCGGCACCGAGTCCGCTGTTCTGCATGCCGACCTCGATGGAGATCGTGCGGCGTAGGCTCTCGCCGCAGCCGGCGAGCTTGGCGAACAGGTAGCCGAGCAGAAAACCCAGAAAGTGGAGCAGGAAAACCGACAGGAAAAGCGGTCCGGCGGCGGCGGCGATCTTGTCCCTTTCCCGGGCGACGATGCAGCCGACGATACCCACCACCACCAGCGCGCTTACCAGTGGTCCTAGGGAATCGATCCATGCCCGCGCTTTCCGCGGATCCCTCATTTTTTCCAGCAGCGTGTTCACCGCGATTCCTAACACCAGCGGCAGCAGCACCACGATGAGCATCGACTGGAAAAGGGCCCAGGCATTCACCGGCATCCAGGCGCCGGCCAGCCAACGGGTGAGCCATGGCGTCGCAAATACGGCAGTCATAGTAGATGTCATCGTCAGCAGCACACTGAGCGGCACGTTCGCACGCGCGAGATGGCAGATGACGTTCGAAACCGTCCCTCCCGGACAGCAGGCAACGAGGATCAAGCCGAGCGCGAGACCAGTCTCGAGCTGGAATGCCTTCGCCAAACCCCATCCAGCTAGCGGCATGATCGCGAACTGCGCAAACACCCCCAGCGCGATACGTTTCGGATCACGCAGCACAGCGGCGAAATCCGAGAAACGCAAGGTCAGCCCCATTCCCAGCATTACCACCCCGAGTGCGATGGAAATCCATGGGGTGAACACTACCCACAGCTCCGGCTGCCACCATGCCCACGCACAGCCTAGTAGTAACCAGAGCGGAAACCCCGCCGTCAAAATCCCTGAAACCTTCGTCAAGCGCATCGTGCACGATCATTCCCGCAAACAGCGAGCCGTCCAGAAAATCAAGCCCTAGTCATCCATTCTTGCGGATTGGTTTCCTTCGCCTTCTTTTTAGGGGCTTAGTCGGTGCCATTCCATTTAGCTTAAAGCGGATTTTGTAAAAATTCGGGGATCTCCTTGACAGGGTGGGCGCTTTTGTGGTCATATACGTGCCCGCAGCTAACGCGGCAACGCACTCGTAGCTCAGCTGGATAGAGCGCCTGACTACGAATCAGGAGGTCAGGGGTTCGAATCCCTTCGAGTGTACCAGTTTTTCCAGCCCTCCGGCAACTACGGTTCCGGAGGGCTTTTTTCGTTTGCACACCGGAATGCCGTTCAATGCAACTTGGGCCTCAGGCGACTTTCCTAACCGCTTTCCTCCCGATTCTTCCCACTGGCGCAATACGAATCTCATAAACGGCTATCCAATGAAAACACCTGCCCCGATGTAAATGGTAACTGTTCCTCTAAAAACCGGACAAACGCTGCGACTGCTGACACCGTATTGAAATCTCCTAGGCAATGTGTCACACGAATCACTTCTTTTCTCCGTTCTGACACCGCCTCGGTCATCGGTGTCTCCAAAAAACCAGGCAGAATTACGTTGAACCGCAATCCTGCCGAACCATACTTTTCCGCCAACTCCCGCGTCAGTCCATGCAAGGCCGCCTTCGCCGTCGCATAAGCCGCTTGGCCGATGGCAGGATGCTGCGCTGCGTAGCTTGAAATGAAGATCACGTGGCCACGTCCGTTCGAAAGCATTCCCGGAACGGCTGCCGCCACGCAGCGCGCCGCCGCCTTGTAATTCACCGCAACGACATCATCCCAATCCTCATTTTGCATTCTCGCAAGAGGAGTATCACGAATCATTCCAGCGCAACAAACCAAGAGATCGCAGGGAGTGTTTTCGAAAAATCGTGTCACGGATTCAATGTCTGCCAAATCAAGATCACTCCGCCCAAGCGCCACCACATCCCAGCCGTTGCCTTTAAATTCAAACGCAATGGCCTTTCCTAAACCACCCGTCCCACCTGTTATGATGATGCGTTTCAACACCGCCATGCTCTGCGGTAACAAGCTGTGAATAAAGCTCCAAAAACTTGTGATCTGTGGATAGCAACCATTTCGGATACCCATACCACCGCCAGTTACGACCCCACCACCCGTGGCTATCGCAAAGTTATCCTTCGCATGGAACGCCCGCGCTCAAACTGTGGAACGCTCATTTAGGCGACTTGTTCACACGATTATGACTATGATCTTATAAGGTCAAAAATAGAATATCCGTCATCAGAAGCGGGGCGGTTGCCCTTTTGAGGCTTGGAAACGGTCCAAAAGTTGCCAACTTTCAAACAGTTCACCCATCCATGCCTCCCGCCTTCAAACGATTCCTCACCCTGTTGATCGTTTTCACCTTTTTTTTCCTTTTGGTTACGGTGATTCGCACTTGGCGTGACGGCGGTAACTTCAGCCAGTTCCTTCCTTCGTTTTTGGTAAAAACCGTCACTAGCCATCCAGATGGGTTTACACCCTCCAACAAATCCGCGCTGAACTTAAGTGATGTGGAGATGATTTCTCGCCTCAACGAAGAATATGCCCGTCTCACCAAGGCCGTAATACCTTCCGTCGTCAGTATCGATACAGCAGGTATACGCACCGAGCGGCTCATGGATATGTCCGGGCGTTCCAGTTTCCGCAGCTATCCCACACAAGGACAAGGCTCCGGAGTCATCGTCAGCAAGGAAGGCCATATCATCACGAATCACCATGTGATCGCCGGGCAAAAGAAAATCCGCATCACCCTGCACGGCGGGAAAAGCTACAGCGCGATCATGGTCGGCGAGGATCCGTTGCTTGACATCGCCGTCATTAAGATCGACTCGAACGAAGTCTTCACACCTCTCAAGCTCGGCGATTCGTCGCAGGTCGAGGTCGGCCAGTTGGTGTTTGCGGTCGGAAATCCCTTCGGCCTCGGGGAAACCGTTACGCAGGGCATCATCTCTGCCAAGGAACGCTCGCTCTCCGATAACCAGCGTGATCTTTTTCAAACAGACGCCGCCATAAACCCTGGCAATTCTGGCGGTCCGCTTGTCAACCTCACCGGTGAAATCATCGGCATCAATGTTGCCATCATCAGCGCCGATCGCAACAACCCGAGCTTCCAGGGCGTCGGTTTCTCCATACCCTCCAATGACGTGCGCGAAGCGCTCGAGCAAATCGTCACACGCGGCCGTCCCATCCGCGGATATCTAGGAGTGCAGATGCGCGATCTCGATGCCGCCGTAAGCCTTGAGCTCGGCTATGCAGAAAGTATGGGCAGCGCTGTCTTGGCCACTACGCCCGGTGCACCCGCCGAGCTCGCAGGTCTCAGGCCCGGTGACATCATTATCTCATACAACACTCAAACCGTGAAGGACACGGCTCATCTCATCTCCCTTGTGCAGCGGTCCGAAATTGGAAAAAAAGTCAAAATAGGTGTCTGGAGAAAAGGCGAAACCATAGAATTGGTAGCGATCATCACGGAAGCGACCACCGCTCCCATTTACTCGGAAATCCCCGTAGATCAAAAGACCAAGGATAAAATTGAAATCCTTCGCAGCGTCGGTGTGGAAGTGCGCGATCTCACCGAGGCGGAACGCGCTCTTGGAAATGCAGGTGTTCTTGTCACAGCAATCCTCTCCACCGGGTCAGCAGCCAATATTCTGCAGCCCGGCGATCTCATCGTCGGTCTAAATAACCACCGAATCTCTAACTCCAATGAGTTTTATCTTCACCTCATGGCATCCGTCGCTGCCCGATCCACCTCCCTCAGCATCCTGCGTTTCGGCAAGCCTCTCCGCATCGATCTTCCCAACCCTTGATTTTACTCGCACAAAAGTCACGCGGCCATTCGTAAGAATCATCTAAAGTTTCATATTTCAGCTAAAAAATTCCACCTTATGCGTCAAAACACGATCCCATACATTTTCCTAGGAATCGCCGCGCTCCTCGCTGCCGCCGCTCTCGCGCTCCTTGTGATGCGGCCAAGCGCGGATAAAACCGCCAGCCCCGCGCCCAACGAAAAGGCACCAGCAGAAAACACGGCAAAACCCGAACCCATAAAAACCCTCGATGAGCCGATGCCTCCTCAAACCACGGAAGAGATTCTAATGGATCTGGGCGTGGGCATCAAATCCGTAGATCCCACGGAACTCCTAGCCCGCATCGGCGCAGCTCTTGAAAAAAGGGATATGAACGCCGCTTCTCAGCTCATCGGGAAACAGGCTCTCGACGCGGAGGTCCTCGCCAAACTTACCGCGCTTGCACAAAATGGCTCGTTCCGCGTCCGCAATCCGGGCGGTGTTCGTGAAGTCGGCGAGCTGGAACTCAACCGCCTCGCCCGCTGGGCTCTGGAGCTAGACGAACGCGAACCCGGCCGCGACCGCATCTTCTTTGATCTCCGCAACGAAGGCGGCAAGTGGATGATCGAGAAACTTACCCTGCCGCCCGCCCCCGGTGAACCCGTCCCCAAGGCGATCCTCGCCGATTCTCTGGGTGTCGCCGATGCCTTCCTCCAAGCCGTCCTCAGGCAGGACTTCGAGTTCGCCCGCGATTTCGTGGACTCTGCCACAGTCTCCGACGCGAAAATCGCGGCGCTGTGCATTCTTTTTGAAGAAGGACAATACCGCATGCGCGCCGCAAAACCTCTCCGCGCCATGTTCACCCGCGGCAACACGGTCGGATACCTTGCCAACGTGGTTGCCGCAAACGGGACACAGAACGCCGAATTCGCCCTCAGCCTCCGCCAGCCCCCCGCTCCCGCTTCTTGGCTCGTCGCGGAGATCAATCTCGACGGCCTCCTCGCCGATTACGCGGACCGCATCGCGGGCGGCGATGTCTATTACTCCCCTTTCGTCAAAAACCCCGCCGGCGGCGAAACCCTCGCCCTCTACTTCGGCTTCGACGAGGATGCCATGAGCGACCGCACCCGCCGCCAGCTCGAAATCGTAGCCGCCATGCTCAAAAGTGATCCCAATAAAAAGATCAACCTCAGTGGCCATACTGATGCCCTCGGCACAGAGGAATACAACGACCGCCTTTCCGCCAACCGCGCCGAAACCGTTCGCGATTTCCTAGCCGCCGCCGGAGTGCCCGAAGCGCAGATCGTCACCGTCGCCAAGGGCGCCTCCCAGCCTCGTCGCCCCAACGTCACAGAAACCGGCGAGGACAATCCCGACGGTCGCCGCGCCAACCGTCGCACAGAAATCTACCTGGATTTCTGAAACGGCGGGTTCGCTTCGTCGAAATCCCGATCCTCTCACCTTTGGGGCGCTCTAGCCATCACCAACGGGTTTCAACTCCCTGCAGGAACCGTCGAGAACCTGCTAAAGCCCGAAAACAAGGCCAAGCTCATTGCCATCCTCACTTACCACGTGGTGGCCGGCGAGATCCCGCTGGCAAAGGCGATTGGCTTAGGCCAGGGCACGACGCTGGAGGGATCCAAAGTCGATATCCGTTTCGAGAACGGTCGCGTGAAGATTGGCCAATCCAACCTTATCAATGCCGACATCAAGACCACCAACGGCGTGATTCACGTGATCGATAGTGTCTTGTTGCCGTCCGCTGCCGAGACACCTACCCAAAAAGCTGCGAAAGTCATCGAACTCGCGATCGAACGCGGAGTGCCTCTATTCAATGAGGGTGAAACGGACTCGTGCGCCGCAATCTATGAAGTTACCTGCGAAGCCCTGGTGCTCATGGAAGGGGTCTCCGGAAATGACCGCCTGCACATCGCCCGAACCTTGGAATCCGCCCGCGCCGAGAAATCGACACGCGAAAAGGCATGGATACTGCGCGATGGGCTGGACGACGTCTTGGGAAGCCTAACCATGCGAATGATAGATAGCAAAAATGCTAACAGATAGCCTTTTGGGGGTTGGAAAAGGAATTACGTAGCCGAGAATACCCGAAGGGGATAGACAGAAGCGCAGCGAACTGACCCTAGGGTGGCGAAGCCATCAACCTGCATGGATTTCATCTAAAAATGGGTTGGCATAGCCAATGCCATTGGTTGGCGCGTGGATTCATGTTTACTTTGTGCAACTGCGGGGACCCCAGAGATGACCCCAGAGATGACCCCAGAGAGGAGGAGGCAAATGAGAGTCTTCATCATACCTCCTCCAGCATGAGTTTCGCATCGCCGAAGCTCTTCGGGCGCACGTCCATCTTGTCCATCATCGACATGAAGAGGCGGCAGAGCTGGCGTTCGGGCTTGCCGCTGTAGTCGATGACACGGCCGCCGGGGAGACGGCCGCCGGCACCGCCGAGGACGATCACGGGAAGCTGATCGTTGTCGTGTTTCGCTCCGGCCATCATGCTGGAGCAATGGAGGAGCATGGTGTTGTCGAGGAGGGTGCGCTCGCCTTCGCGGATGCTGTCGAGCTTGCCGGCGAGGTAGGCGACCTGCTCCATGAAAAAGCGGTTCACGTGCAGCCAGTCCTCGCCATCGCTGTGACTGAGGAGGTGGTGGATCATGTAATCGATCCCGTGTCCCGGCTGTTGCAGGCTGGGAAGGTTCGGGAAACGGAGGGCGCTGTGGTCGTTGTTCAACTTCAGCGTCGTGATTCGCGTTGTGTCGGTCTGGAAGCCGAGAACCACGAGATCCATCATCAGGCGCATGTGCTCGCCGATGTCCTGCGGGATGCCGTCGGCGGGACGGGCGATATTGGGTTTTTCCAGGGTCGGCCGCCAGCCCTGCAACTCGCCGCGCTTGCCGGCATTCTCGATGCGTTTCTCGACCTCACGGACGGAGTCGAGGTATTCGTCGAGCTTGCGCTGGTCGTCGCCGCTGAGCCCGCGGCGCAGGTCGGCGGCGTCGGACATCACCGCATCGAGGACGCTGCGATCGGCGGGCGAGGACTCGTCCTTGAACAGCCGGTCAAAGGCCAGCGCGGGATAGAGCTCTAGAGGCGTCGGCGTGGTCGGCGAGCTCCAGGAGATGTGCGAGCTGTAGAGCATGGAGTAGTTCTTGTGCACCGAGGGATTCGACTTCTCGCAGGCGAGGACGAGACTTGGCACCTTGGTGCTGCGTCCGTAGGTTTGTGCGAGAGCTTGATCGAAGCTGGTGCCCGAGCGGATCTCACCGCCGCTGGCGATGGGCGCGCCGGAGAGTATGTTGCCGGTCTGTGAGCTGTGGATGTTGCCCTTGCGCGCCTCTTCGTGATAGAGGCCGCGGACGAAGAGCATCTTTTCGCGATACGCCGCGAGCGGCTCGAGGACACGGCCGAGTTCCATCGCCTTACCCTCGCCTTTGGCCCACCATTCTTTCGAGTGGAAGCCGTTGCCGGAAAAGGTGACACAGAGCCGGACGGGTGCCTCGCTAGCGGGGCGGTTGGTTTTCGGCTCGTCGCCCCAGACATTGAACGATTCTAGCCAGGGCAGGGCCATGGTGACGCCGGTGCCGCGGAGGAAGGTACGGCGGGAGAAGCGGTGGGAGTGGGAGTTCATGGGTAGCGTTGGTTTATTCTTTGACTAATTCGCGTCCTCTCCCGTTTCGGAATTGCGGGCTCAGGACGATGTGTTCGACGAGATCGCCGATGCGGTTTCCCTCAATTGCGACGAGTTCGTCGAGAAGAGGCTGGTCGGAGAGTTGGACGCTGCGGCCGAGGGCGTAGCCGAGGAGCTTGCGGCAAAACTGGCCAAGGAAATCCTGGCGCCGTTCTCCGCCGAGGTAGTCGCGCAAGTCCTCGAGCCCGGCGATGGGTGTGCCGTTGCGCAGGACGGTTTTCGTGTCAGCCTCGCGGGCGCGACCGATCGCATCGAAGCCCTCGAGAGCAAAACCGTAGGAATCAAAACGGCTGTGGCAGCCCGCACAATTCGGATCGCTACTGTGGCGTTCGATGAGCTGGCGCTCGGTGAGTCCCTCGGGAGCCTCTTCGGGCAGGATAGGTATGTCCCGTGGTGGTTTTGGCAGCTTGTCGCCGAGGACGACCTCGCTCACCCAGGTGCCGCGCAGGATCGCGCTGGTGCGGGAAGCGCCGGAGTGTTTCGCGAGAGTCGCGGCAAAGCCGAGGATGCCGCCGCGACCCTGTTCGCGCAGGCCATCGATGCGGTACCATTCGGGTGATGCTGGATTGTGGATGTCGGATTGCTGATTCTTCAAGCCGTAGAATGCCGCCAAGGGGCCGTTCACGAAGGTGTGATCGGCATCAAGCAGGGAGAGAACGCTGCGGTCGTTCTGGAAGAGATCGATGAAAAAGCGGGTCACCTCCTCCTGCATGTCGTCGCGCAGACCGGTGAACTCCGGGAAATGGCGTTCACTCTTTTCGTCGAGGGTGGCGATGTCGCGGACGTGGAGATACTGGCAGCCGAACTCGGTGGCGAGGCGGCGGACTTTTTCAGTTTTCAGCAAACGGCGAGCCTGGGCGGCGAGGACCTTGTCGTCGCTGAGCCGGCCCTCGGCGGCGAGAGCGTGGAGTTCCTCGTCGGGTGCGGAGGAGGTGAGGAAATAACTCAGGCGTGTCGCCAGTTCCCAGTCGCTCACCGGACCAGTCGTTTCCGGAGCCTGCTCGCCCCGGTAAAGAAAGGCCGGTGAAGTCAGCACACGCGCGACCATGAGCCGGGGAGCAAAGGCGCGGAGCGAAGTTTTCTCCGACTCGGTCAGGGTGCGACGCCAGGCCTTTGCGGCAAAGGCGATCACGGCCTCGCGCTGCGCGGCATCGGCGTCGATTTTCTGTTGCTTGAACTTCGCGGCGGCGGCGAGGATGGGCTCGCGCATCGGCGTTAAGTACGAAGTTAAGGCATCCTGCGTCGCGTATTGTAAGATCTGCTCGAAGGCATCGACCCGCTTCAGGGGGGCCTCGCTCACGAAGAGCAGCCCGTCCCAGAGCCGGTCAAGTTCGCGCGTCTGGGTCTTGTCGAGGATGAGGCGCTTCAGGTGGGTATCTTCACGATGGAAGAGGGTCAGGGTGATGCCCTCATCGACGGGAACGATTTTTGAATAACACAGCGCGATCGGAAAAAGGGAACGGAACTCGTCGAAGGTCTTCTCGAAGCGTTTCCACGATTCACTGGCCGGGTTCGCAATCACGGGAAGGCGGTGACGGGTGACAAGGTTGTTGTCGCTCAATTGGCCGCCCTTGATTCCGGTTTCCGTGTTCCCGGCGATGAGGCCCGGGCGCGGCTCCGGCTTTTCCGCGAGCACGCGCATCTGCACGCTGCCTGTTTCCTTCGCGGCGAGACGACCGGTCACGACAAATTCGGCTCCGGCGGCGAGTGCGGCGGGAATGGCGATTTCCACGACGGAGGGTGCCTTCGCGGGAATGGGTTTGTAAGGCTCCTGCGCAAAGAAGGATCGCATCGCCGGCGCGAGGAGCGGACTGCCCAGGGGGAAATCCTGCTCGAGATACCGGCGCACCGCAGCGGCCAGCTCCGGCGAAGGGGCGCGACGCCAGGCTGCCAGCGGAGCCGGCAGATCGGGCGCGCTGGCGAGAGCGGCTGGCTGGCTGAGGAAGTGCCAGGCCCCGTGCGGATTGCCGGCGAGAATGTCGGGGGAAACGTCCTTCGCGAGATCCCAGGTCGATTTTCCGTCACCGAGGCTTAAATTCACTGTGGTGAGGTCGCAACTGTGATCCCCTTCGCGTGGCCCAACGACGAGCGCAACGACCTGCCCTGCCTCGATGCGCACGTTCTCGAACGGCCCGAACGGTATCACCGCCGCCCCTGTCGTTTCCCCGCTGGCGAGGACCTCGGTGGCGTGACCGCGACGTATCTCGAGTGCCCAGGTGACGCCGTTGCCGCATTCGGGATGGGCGTCCGTGACGTCGCCGGAAAGCCGCAGCGATCCCGAGACCGGGCTGCGCCATGCGATCACCGAAGCGAGTGTCGGCGAAGGATGGGTCGCGACGCCGTGGGCTTTCATCACGCCCGGCGTCCGCACCGTGGCGTCGGAGGAGTTCGCGAGCACGCCCAGCGCGTTTTCGCCCTGCCAGCCGCGGATGAAATTGTAATCCGGCGTGCCGGACATCTTTTTCGTGAGGAGCGGCTCGAGCTTTGTCGTGCTAAAGCCGAGGATCTCGCGCCACGCGAGGAGCAGGTCTTTGTCAGGATCATCGTCACCAGCGGCGATGGCCGTGAGAATGCGCTCGCTGCTTTCGATGATGCGGGAGCGTTCCTTTTCGAGGTGGGCGACGAGATCCGGCAGGGCGTGCACCGGAAGATCGGGACGGCCCGGAGCGACGAGCCGAGGCCCCTCCCAGATGACGTCATCGCCTTCCGCGCCATCGCCGGCGTCGGTCGTGGTGAGGTAAAGGGTCGTGTCGCGGTCGCCGTCCAGTTTTACGCGCATCTCTTGGCTCGAAACGATCGGCGTGACGGGCTCCTGCCATGACTTCGCACCAGTCTTCGTACCAATCCAACCCACCTTCGCAAAACGCCAGAGAGTGTTTTGCCAAGGTTCGATCTCTGCAGCGGTCAGGGTCTTCTCACGAAACTTCGCCCGCAGGGGATCGAGCAGGGGCGAAGGCGATCCGTCTTTGAGTGCCTCTGTCAGGATCTCGAGGTATTTCGGACTGAGTCCTTCCCCGTCTCCCCTGCCCTGCGCGGCGTCGAGATAGGCGGTAAGCGGCAGGCGTCCGGCATCGTTCCCGAGTTCGAGATCGATGTCATGCTGTTTCGTCTGGTCCCCTTTCCCGGTGACAGTGTGTTTGGCGTAGATCGCCCGAATCCGTTCGAGGGTTTCATGGGTCCAGTCCTGTGAGGAATCGCTCGCGGAGAACCGGACGCCGTCGGGCAGCAGGACGAGGTGATTGGCGACCTCTTTCGCTGCATCGAGATACTTCGTGAGCAAAGCGGGCGACATCACCAGAGCCGCGCCGACATTGGTGAAGCCCTCGCCCGCCGCTCCATCGATGGGAAACTCCCGCGCCGGATCGAGCGAGTCCACCCCGGTTAGGTCGCGGAGGGTGTAGGTGTATTCGTGATTCGAAAGGCGACGCAGGACGACCGGACCCGGATCGCCGGCGTTGGCGAGGGCGATGTCATCGAGGGTGCCTTGCATCCAATCGGTGAGCAGCTTCAACTTCTCGGGCGAAGGCTGCGGTTTTTTCCTCGGCGGCATTTCCCCGTCGTGGATCTGGTCCAGCGAATACCTCCACACCTTCGGGTCTCCCTTCACTAGATCGAGTGAGCTGAAGCGCTCGAGATCCAGGTCGCCCTTCTGTTTTTCGGTCGAGTGGCAGGTTATGCAATATTCCTTGAGGATAGGCTGGATGCTTTTCTCGAAGATCTCGTGCTCATCACCAAAAAGCGGAGCCGCAAGCAGCAGGAAGAGGATGGAGGCAAGAATCTTCATGGCTGCACCTCCTTGGTTGGAAGCCATTCCCGCCAGCCGAGGATGTGCTGGCGCATCAGGCGCTCGCACTCGGCGGGGGATTTGGTTTTGAAGGCCGTGACGAGGGCTTCGTGGCTGCTCACTGTCTCGGATTGCGTGCCTCGTGTCTGGATTTGCTTTGAACGATGCAGGCGACCGAGCCAAAGCGCCAGCTCATGGTGCATCGAGCGCCACAGTTTAAGGAGGCGTCCATTTCCCGAGGCCTCCAGGATGATCTCGTGAAAATCGAGATCCAGTTGGGTGACTTGGAGAAGGGAGGTAGCTTCGCGGGTGGCTCGGATATTCGCCACTAGGGCCGAGGGGTTTTCCCTAAGCGCGGGCGCGGCCAGTCGCGCCGCCGCTGGCTCCAGTGTGAGACGCAACACATAGAGTTCTTCAAAATCAAAAGGCGAAAGCTTCTTCACATAAGCCCGGCCCGTAGCGCTGAACTCGATCAATCCATCGTGCTCAAGGGTAAACAAAGCTTCCCGAACCGGCACCCGGCTGACACCCAGCTCCCGCGCCACCGCCGACTCCGCCAACAGGGCTCCGGGATTGAGGACGCCATCAAGGATGCGGGCGCGCAGAAGTGCGGTGGCGTGATCCGAACGCTGAGGGGAAGGTGAAGGTGGTGTTTTCATTTAATGTCCAGTATACATTCACCATACGGTATACCCTTTCAAGTTTTTCATTTTTTTTCGTGTTGCCTCGTTGAAGCGGACGCCGAAAAGATTTTCCGGATGGCAGAAGAGAACACCGTTGCCTCATAAAGAGGCCGCGTGGTGCCAGCCATGGAAGGATGGGGAACGGAAATGGTGAGTCAGCGGATTCATCTTCGGAGGTTGACGGGAGACTGCAAGTCCCAGCCACGTGTAAGTCATTTCCCGCGTTCACTCAGGATCTGCTCGAAAAGTATGTAGATCACGTCGTGGGTGTTGGCGTATTCGAGGAGGATTTCCATTCCGGAAATTTGGCGGAAGATGATGCGGATACCGCCGATACGGAGTCGGTTGAAGCCCTCCAGGCTTGCCTGTAATCCCTTGATGTCGCCCCTCCCTTTTGCCAAGGCGCGCAACGCTGTGCGGACGCGGCGCGTGGTTTGCGGGGGCAGGGCTCAGAGATATCGGGTGACCTGATCAGTCTAGTAATTAGGGTTATATTTAGGATCAGATCCGGCGTTGAAATCAAGAAGGGATTAGACCGGCTGCTCCCGAAGCGCTGCGTGAGCTGATTGAGGAGTGAGGGGTATTTCTACGCCTTTTCATCGAGCAGCATCGCGATTTCCTTCTTGTTGAGGATTGCGTATTGGGCGGGTTCGAGGTCGCCGAGCCAGAGGTTTCCGATGCGGACGCGGAGAAGCTTGGTGACCTGGTAGCCGAGCGCCTCGAACATCACGCGGATCTGGCGTTTCGCGCCGTGGTCGAGGATGACCTTGATGCGGCGCGCGGAGATGCGCTCGATGTGTTTCGCCTTCAGCTTGCCTTCCTCGGTGAAAACCCCGGCGAGAAACTGGTCGAGGTGGGCGTTCTCGAAGGCTTGGTTCGAGGTGACGAGGTATTCCTTTTCGACCGATTTCGACGGGTGCATAAGGCGCTGCGAAAGATCGCCGTCATTGGTGAGGATGAGCATGCCCTCGGAATCGGTGTCGAGACGCCCGACGTGATGGAGGGCGTGCAGCGCGGGTGGCAGGAGGTTGTAAATGGTCTGCCGCCCGAGCTCATCGCTGCGGGTGCAGACGTAGCCGCGCGGCTTGTGGAAAATGACGACCATCTCCTCTTTCGGGAGGACGCGTTTGCCATCGAGGCGGACGAAATCCGCCGGGGTGATGCGGGTAGCGAGCTTCAGGCAGGGCGAGCCGTTGACCTCGACGCGACCGGTCTCGATCAATTCCTCACAGCCCCGCCGCGAGCCGATGCCGCAGGAGGCGAGGTATTTGTTGAGACGGACTCCCTCGGGCATGACGGTTCAAAAATGACCGCGCCAAGTTGTGGAGCGGAGGTGGGAGCAAATAGCAAAACGAGGGATTAGCCTTCGTGCTTGGTCTTCGGCAGACCGATCGGGGATTTTCCCGCTTTCCATTCGCCGCGCTCCTTGAGCAGTTTCACGCGCTCGAAACGCTTGAGGACGGAACGCTTGCCGCCGACGGTGGCTGCGGATTTGAGTGAGTTGTGCTTGGACATCGGAAAGGCGGGGTTAGACGGTTGGGGCGCGGAAGCTATCCGCCCTCCCGACCCGTGGCAATGGTTTTTTTAGAAAAATGGGGAGATGAAATTCAGGCCGTGGCCCGGTTCAGTTACGCGGCGTGGCGATGCTCGATAGGCAACAAAAGTCCGGGTTTGGGGATGGTTCGGATAATTACTAGATTTGTAGTAGTTATGGGGTGCCGCTTACTACTCGCTCCCGTTTTTCTAGCCAGATTGTGAGAATCGCGATGTCTGCCGGGGTGATTCCGGGAATCCGAGCTGCTTGGCCGAGGGTTTCTGGTTGGATTTCGGAGAAGCGCAGCTGTGCCTCCTTTTTCAATGCAGGGATGGTCGTAAAATCGATATCCGGCGGGATGCGCCGCCCTTCTTGGCGTGACATGCGGTCGATCTGGGAGCGCTGTCTGCCTAGATGTCCTTCGTATTTGAAATCTGTTTCAATGAGCGGCCAGATTTCGTCGGCAAATTCCTTTCGTATGTCAGCGGGCAAGGCCTCCCAGCTCTGGTCGCCGCGCCGGAACCAATGATCCAGTTTCACGCCCTCGAAAGAGGTTTCCCGCACCCACTTGTCCGCTCGTTTCAGCTCGGCGATTTTGGCGGCGGTCCGTTCGACCCGTTCGCCCGTGGCGAGGCCGATCTCGGCGGCGCGGGGAGTGAGGCGGAGGTCGGCGTTGTCCTGGCGGAGGAGGAGGCGGTATTCGGCGCGGCTGGTGAACATCCGGTAGGGTTCTGTGCAGCCGCGCGTTACGAGGTCATCGACCATCACGCCGAGGTAGGCTTCGTCGCGTCCGAGGATGAACGGCGGTCTGCCCAACGCTTTTAGAGCGGCGTTCGTTCCAGCGATGAGCCCCTGCCCTGCCGCTTCCTCGTAGCCGGAGGTGCCGTTGATCTGACCCGCGAAATACAGACCCTCGACCCGTTTCGTTTCCAAGGTCGGATGAAGCTGGGTGGGCGGGCAATAATCATACTCCACCGCATAGCCCGGGCGCAGGATCTCGCATTTCTCCAGGCCGGGGATGGTGCGGAGGAATTTCATCTGAACCTCGTAGGGAAGCGAGGTGGAAACCCCGTTCACGTAGTATTCCAGCGTGTGGCGGCCTTCGGGTTCGAGGAAGATCTGGTGGCGCTCCTTTTCCGCGAAACGGACGACCTTGTCCTCGATGGACGGGCAATAGCGTGGGCCAACGCCTTCGATGATCCCGCAATACATGGGGGATTGGTCGAGGTTCGAGGCGATGATCTCGTGGGTGGCGGGGTTTGTGTAAGTGATCCAGCACGGAATTTGTTCCACGTGGAACGCGGGATCACCCCATGGATTCAGGGTGAAGATGTCATCCCTCCCCTTTTCGATCCGATCCGCCATGAAACTGAACTTCGGCACGGGCGTGTCGCCGTCCTGCCGTTCGCACTTCGAAAAATCAAGGGATCGCCCGTTGAGGCGGCACGGGGTTCCGGTCTTGAAGCGCTCGACCTGGAATCCGAGGTGTTTCAAGGAATCGGAAACGGTGGAGATCGCATCCCCCATCCTGCCGCCCTTTTCATTTTTAAGGCCGACGTGCATCAGTCCGCGCATGAAAGTGCCGGCGCTGAGGATCACAGTTCTTCCGCAAATCTCCATGCCCAGCGAGGTGCGGATGCCGGTGATCCGATCCTCACCGTCCACCATTAGCTCGGCGACGTTACCTTGGTGAAGCTCCACCCCTTCCGTCCGCTCCATCTCCATTTTCATCCGGAACTGGTAGGCCTTCTTGTCGCATTGGGTGCGGGGGGCGCGGACAGAGGGGCCTTTCGAGGCATTTAGCATCCGCCATTGGATGCCGGTGGCGTCGGTGTTGATTCCCATCGCGCCGCCGAGGGCATCGATTTCACGCACCATGTGACCTTTCGCGAGGCCACCGATGGCGGGGTTGCAGGACATCTGGCCGATCGTGTCGAGATTCTGGGTCAGCACGGCGACGCGAGCGCCAAGCCGGGCGGCGGCCAGCGCGGCCTCGACCCCGGCATGACCGGCGCCGATTACGATTACGTCATATGGGGTGGGATAGCGGAACATTCGCGGGGCGCGAGACTATCACGGCTTTTAGCGGGCGCAATCACCGACTTGGTAGGGGCGTTTTGCCAAAACGATCCCCCCTGAGCTTACAACTCACCTAGGAAGATACTCCCTCCCATTATCCGAGAAACAGAAATGGAACATTTTCTCCTTTAGGCTTATCGGCCAATGCAGAGCAAACCCCCTTACACTGGGAAATCGGCGCGCACCTTGGGTCATTTTATCAAAATAACCCTACCGAGGAAAAGTTCCACGTGGAACTTTACGGGCGATCCAAGATACCTGTGCTGGCTCTTGGGAGCAGTTCCTCTAGGGAAAACTCCACCCGCTCCGTCCGGTTCGCGAGGATGACGGTTTTCACGCCGAACTCCGCCAACACCTGCCGGCAAGCCCCACATGGTGAGATGGGCTGTGCCGTCTCCGCTACTACAACGACCTTTTCGAAGCTACGCGCCCCTGCCGCAATCGCCGCGCCCATCGCCACCCGTTCGGCGCAATTCGTCAGCCCGTAGGAAATATTTTCCACATTGCAGCCGGGGAAAATCCTCCCGTCGCCCGCCAGCAAAGCCGCCCCCACGTGAAAGTTCGAGTAGGGCGCATAGGCCATTTCCCTGACTTTCCATGCCGCCGCGATCAGTTCGTCATCCGTTGTCATGGATGTTTTCTATCACGCCCGCGTCAGCTCGACCAGTATCGCTTTCTGGGCATGGAGCCGATTCTCTGCCTGCTGGAAAATGGTATCGGCGTGTTTTTCGAGCAGTTCTTCGCTAATTTCCTTGCCGCGATAGGCGGGCAGGCAGTGGAGGACGATGTGACCTTTGGCCGCGCCGGTAAGCAGCTCGGAATTCAGTTCGAAGCCCTTGAACTCCGCCTCTTTCTCCTTCTGCCCCTCCTGCCCCATGGATAGCCAGACGTCGGTGTTGATGACATCCGCGCCCGCGATGGCCTCGCGGGGATCCTCGCAAACGCTCACGAGATCGCAGTCGAGGGCTTTCAGGAAATGGGCGGGCGGCTGGCAGCTTTTGGGGGAAGCGACCTTGAGTTGAAAGCCCAGCCGTTTCGCCGCCCACATCCAGGAGCGGGTCATGTTTGAGAAACCATCGCCGATGAATGCGAATTTCCGCCCTTCCCAGCCGCCCAGCTTCTCGCGGACGGTCAGTAGATCGGCCAATATCTGGCAAGGATGCTCATCGTCGGTGAGGGCATTGATCACTGGGAGTTTTGAGTATTTCGCGAAATCAATCACATCTTGTTGTGCGAACGTGCGGATGATCACTCCGTGAACCATCCGGCCGAGCACGCGGGCGGTGTCCTTGATGGGTTCTCCCCTGCCGAGCTGGATGTCATTGGAAGAGAGGAACATCGGAAACCCGCCTAGTTCCCGGACGCCGACCTCGAAGGAAACCCGCGTGCGTGTGGAGGATTTGGCGAAAATCATCGCCCATGTCTGCCCGGCGAGCGGCTGCTCGGTGTCCCGACCGCGCCATGCTTTCAGCCTCATCGCATCGTCGATGAGGTTGGTGATTTCGTCTGCGGACAGTTCCTCGATGGATAGCAAATGTTTCATCTTCGTAATTCAGTATTCGGACAGCGTGTCCTTCAGGATGGCGAGCGCCTCATCGATTTCTGCGTCCGAGACATTTAACGGAGGCAGCAACCGGATCGTCTCCGGGCCAGCAGGAACTGTGAGCAAGCCTTTGGTAATCAACGACTTAACAATTTTTAGCGCCGCCGTTTCCCCTTCCACAAGCGGAATCCGGTCTGCTTTCAGGCCGATGCCCAGCAGCAGCCCCAGACCACGGACTTCCGTGACCAGCGGGAGTTTCCAGCTGGCTACGGTTTCGCGGATGCGATTCCCTTGGTAGATGGCGTTTGCGGCGAGATCCTTCTCGCGAATTTCCTTCAAGGTCTCCAGCGCGGTGGCGCAGACCAGTGGATTTCCCCCGTAGGTGGAGCCATGGGAACCCGGCCCCATCAGCGAGGAAAGTTTCGTGCTTTTGTTATCGACGGCGCGATCGCTGAGCCAGAACGAGCCGATCGGCACCCCGCCGCCCATGCCTTTTGCCCAAGAAATACCATCTGGCTCGATTTCTGGCGCGATCGCGCGCCATGCCATCGCCTCGCCGCAGCGGCCGAAGCCTGCCTGGACTTCATCGAACATCAGCAGCAGGTCATGCTTTTTCCGCAGGGCATCGAGCGCGCGGAGAAACTCCGCCGAGGCGACATGCACCCCGCCCTCGGCCTGCACGGGTTCGAGGAGAAAACCCACCGTTTCATCGCGCACCGCGTTTTCGAGAGCGGCGATGTCGTTGTAAGGCAGGTAACGGAAGCCCGGCAGCATGGGATCGAAGCCTTGTTGAATCTTTGCCTGTCCGGTCGCGGCCATGCTTCCGAGCGTGCGTCCGTGGAAGGATTGCTGGAACGTGACGACCTCGAAGCGCGGCTTGCCGTCCGCCTGCGTTTTCAGATGGCCGTAGCGGCGGGCGGACTTGATTAGGCCGTCATTTGCTTCGGCACCGGAGTTTGAAAAGAAGATTTTTCCTGGTAAGCCGATGTGGTGCAGGTTCATTTCCTCTGCCAGAAGTCCTTGATTCTCAGTGTAATAAAGATTTGAGACGTGGATCAACTTGCCGGCTTGTTCGCGGATTGCGGCGACGATGCGCGGATGGCAATGCCCCAGCGAGCACACGGCGATGCCCATGCAGAAATCCAGGTATCCGCGGCCCGCGTCATCGCGTACACGTGTCCCCTGCCCCTCGACAAGGGTTAGCGGAAAGCGCCCGTAGGTGCCCAGGACGTGTTCGTCGAATCTCTCGGTGGTGGTCATTTCTTCGGACGGAAAGCGGCGGAGGCTATACGCCTTGCGGGAAATAGCAAACCACTTTCGCGGGGCGAAAAAACCTTACCACAGAGTAGGCACCGCGTCGCAGGCCGTGATTTTCCGATCCCTAGTAAGCAACGGGATTCCGTGCGCTATGGCGGTGGCCGAGATCACGCGGTCAAAAGGATCGCCATGGGGAAGGTCAAGGGAAACAGAAATGCCAGCGATTTCCCGTGTGATTGGAACCACGAGAAACGAGTCGGAAACCTTTGCCAACAGTGCTCCGAGGCCATCCTCACTTTCAATCCGCCCCTTGTCGTAAAGGTAGGCGACTTCGAGGAGAACGATGTCGGAAATCACCAACTCGGAGCGGTTCGACCGGGCGATGATCTCACGGGTCTTTGCGCCAAGCCTCGGATCATCGGCCAAGCTCCAGAGAACCGCATGCGTGTCGAGACTAGCTTTCACAGAGAAGGTTGCCACTCGTTTTCCGTCAGGGTCGGCTCATCCAGCAGGTCATCTTGAAAGCGGATTTTACCGCCACAAGAACCGAGGATCGACTCCCCGGACGGCGGCTCGGCGGTGATCCTCAGATTCCCGTCCTTTGTGACCACCACTACTTCCTCGCCAGCAAAAGCCGCCCTGCGTATCTTGGGAAATTCCCTGAGGAGTGTGCTTACGTTGGTTTTCATGGCGTAAATTTGTCAGATAACTTGTCAAATGTCGAGTGTTTCGCTGGGATTAGATCGTGGCAGCTCGAATGTAGGTTCGTCGGGCGGGTCGCGATTTCCAAATCGCGGTTCCTTTCACCGACAAGGTTGCCAGCGGCGGGCATTTAGAAGAGACTGCGCCCGAACGGATGTCCTCACTTTTACTCGAACCAGCCCGCAGAAGCGGATGTGAAAACCTGCCAGCGGTCGGCGAGCTCCTGAAGGAAGCCGCCCTGCTCCAGCGTTCCCCCATCGATGATCTCCTCGATGCCGCCGTGGTGGATGAGGAAAGCTATCTCCGCGAACTCGCCCACGACCTCGATCTCCCATGGCTGGCGAACATCCCGACGGATGAAAACACCCTGCCTCTCCGCGAAGCCTGCGGGCCGCGTATCGCGCTGCGGCATCGGCTTTTGCCCGTGGCCATTGAGGGCGAGGGTGATGAACGGAAACTGCTGCTGGCCACTTTCGATCCCTTCAACCTCGTCGCGCATCAAGCGGCGGCACAGGAGCTTTCGATTCCCTTCGAGTGGTGCATGGCTTCGCGGAAACGGATCCACGAGGCGCTGCGCCGGCTTTACGGGGTGGGAGCGGACACCTTCGAGCAGATCTTGGAAGGCCGCGATCTCGACTACGACCAGCTTTCCGATTCCGAGGACGAGGCGAACGTGATCGACGCCGACGAGGATGAGGAGGCGAGCGTGGTGAAATTCGTGAACCAGATCATCCGCGAGGCGCTCGACCAGCGCGCGACGGATATCCATGTGGAGCCGCTCGCGAACAATCTCCGTATCCGCTACCGCATCGACGGGCGGCTTCTGGAAATCGCCGTGCCGGAAAACATCAAGGCGCTGCAAAGCTCGGTGATTGCGCGTCTCAAGATTATGGCGCGTCTCGACATCGCGGAGCGCCGCGTGCCGCAGGACGGCCGGATCAACCTCCAGTTCGAGGGCGCGACCATCGACGTCCGCGTTGCTACGGTGCCTACCGTAGAAGGCGAGAGCGTTTCGCTGCGTCTCCTCAACCAGGAGAAATTCAACCTCGCGAAGCTCGCGATGGAGCCTTTCGTGCGGAAGAAAATCGAGGCATTGCTGCACCTGCCCAACGGCATCGTCCTGATCACCGGGCCGACCGGTTCGGGAAAATCGACCAGCCTGTATTCCTTCCTCAGCGAGGTGAACAGCCCGGAGAAGCGCATCGTCACGGTCGAGGATCCGGTGGAAAACAAGCTCACCGGGGTGATGCAGATCGCGGTGAAATCGGAGATCGGCCTGACCTTCGCGACGGCGCTGCGCTCCATCCTCCGCGCCGATCCGAACATCGTGATGATCGGGGAAATCCGCGACCTTGAGACCGCCGAGATCGCGATCCGCGCCTCACTTACGGGACATCTAGTATTTTCCACGCTCCATACGAATGATGCCATGGGCGGCATCTCGCGTCTCGTGGATATGGGCGTGGAGCCGTTCCTCGTCTCCGCCGCCGTGCGCGCCTTCCTCGCCCAGCGCCTCGTCCGCCGCCTCTGCCCGCATTGCAAGGTGCCGCGCGAAATCTCCACCCAGGACATCATCGACCTCGAGATCCCGCGCGACATTCACGGCCAGATCTACTCGCCGAAGGGCTGCGACCGCTGCCGCATGACCGGCTTTTCCGGACGACTCGCGATCTATGAGGTCGTGCTCCTCACGCAGGCCATGCAGGAACTCGTCGCCCACTCCCGCCCGCAGGCCGAGATGAAAGCCCAGGCACTCCGCGACGGCTACGTCCCCATGCGCACCTACGGCTGGCACAAGGTCATGCAGGGCGAAACCACGATCGAAGAGGTCATCTCCGTCACGTCTTCGGATATTGGCGGGGCGGATTGAATGGAAAATTGAGTATTGTATATTGATTATTGAACATTGTGCCAAGAGCACGCGCCCTCACACCAATTTCCAATCTCAAATAATCAATCTACAATTTCCCCATGCCCCTCTTCTCCTACAAAGCGCTATCCACGAACGGCACCGTCGCGACGGGTGAGATCGAGGCGGCGGATCGTCCCGAGGCTTTGCGAACTCTCGACAGGCGCGGGTTGCGGCCGGTGAATGTGAAGGAATCCGCGAAGGCGATTCCGGCAAAGAAAAAGGAGGCGGCGCCGGTGAGGCGTAAGGAGAAGACCGACGAGAAGGAAGAGGTATCCACGTCCGGAGAGCTGAAACTCAAGCGGGCGGAGGTGATTCTTTTCACCGAGGAACTTTCCGACATGTTGGGCGCGGGCTTGCAGTTGGAGCCGGCGCTGAAGTCGATGGAGAGCCGGCAGGAACTTGGCAGCCTGAAGGACGTTTCGCAGCGCATTCGCAATATCGTCCGCGACGGCGTAAATTTCTCGGTGGCGCTGAAAAAGGTCAGCCCCAGCTTTGGGCCGCTGTATTGCTCGCTGGCGGCGGCGGGCGAGGCTTCGGGCGCGTTGGACACCATTTTGAAACGGCAGGCGCATTATCTGAAAACGCTCTCCGAGCTGCAGAGCCGCCTGATTCTCGCCTTGATCTACCCGGCGTTCCTGATCCTCGTCGGGATCGGCGTAGGTATCATTTTCGTGACCACTCTGATTCCGCAATTAACGGAGTTGATCAAGAGCACACCGGGCGGGAAAATCCCATGGGCGATCAACATGATGATGGTGTTCGCGGATTTCATCAAAGCGTGGTGGATCATGATCCTGCTCGCGATCAGCGGCGTGTTCGTGTATTTTAAGATATGGAAGGACAACGAGGCGAACAAGCCGAAGTGGGATGAGATGAAACTCAAGATGCCGCTGATCGGCGCGGTGATCTCGTCGCGGTTCTATGTGCAGTTTTTGGAAACGATGGCGAACCTCGTCGGCAACGGTTTGCCGCTGTTGCGCGCGCTGGAGCTTTCGCGCGATGCCACGCAGAACATTTCACTCCGCGCGCGTCTCAATGGGGTCATCGCGCAGGTGGGTGATGGACGGGCGTTTTCCAAGGCGATGATCCGCTCGGAAAGTTTCCCGCCCCTGCTCATCGACATCATTGCTGTAGGCGAGCAGACGGGAAAAATCGATCAATCTCTGCGCCGCGCGGCGGAGCGATATGACAAGGAGTTGGACAACGATCTCAAGCGCGTGATGGCGTTGATCATGCCCTCGGTGTTGATCATGATGGCGCTGCTGATTGGTTCGTTCGCGTATCTGATGATCACTGCGATCTTTCAGACGATCTCGAATTTGAAGTGACGGGGATGTTTTCTAAACCGGATACGGGCAACGGTTTTCTCGCCGCGCATGTGGCGGATCTGCTGCGGAGTTATTACGAACTGACTGAAAAGCATCTCATCGTGCCTGCGAAGGATGCCGCGCTGATGGCGTATTCGGCTCCGTTCGTCCTGCTCTCGCATGACGAGGCGGATGATCCCTTGCTTACCTATGGGAATCTTGCGGCGCAGAAACTCTTTGCGATGGATTGGCAAAAGCTGGCGGGCATGCCCTCGCGGAAAACGGCTGAGGCACCCGAGCGCGCGGAGCGGGAGGAGCTGCTGCGACGTGTGGCGGAAAAGGGTTTCATCGACGATTATGCGGGCATCCGCATCGCAGCGGATGGGAGACGTTTTATGATCCGCAACGCGACCGTGTGGAATGTATCCGACAAAAGCGGCGCACGGATCGGCCAGGCAGCCACCTTTTCCGAGTGGCAGCTGCTGGAAGGCTAGATTTTTTATTTTATCGGAGGACAAGGAGTGGCTGCATTCTGCTGCCAGATAAGAATGGAGTAGGGAAGACTCAGCCAGAAGTCTAGGGTTGCCGGGCAGCAGAATGCAGCCCCTCCTTGAGGGGTTTTTCGGATCAAAAAAAGGGGGCTTCGCAGCGCCCTTTCCAGAAAGTTTCGCCGGCGCGGTTTAGGCGGTGGCGAGTCTCGCGAGTTGCGACATCTCGCGCATGAGGGTGCGGGTTTCGTCCTGCCAGTTCTGGAGGGCCTCGCGGGAGAGTTGGACTCGGTCAGATACGGCTTGCTCAAGTTCGTGGTAGTTCGCCGCGAGTTTTTCGGAAAGCTGGTGCAGCATTTCCGCAGAGCGTTCGCAATAGCCGGGTGTTGCTACGATTTGGCCGATGCGTTCCACGGCGCGGCGCTTCGCCTCGCCCATTTCCGCCAAGAGGATTTTACTGTCCGGCACGCGGCGCAGGCCTTCGACGAGGCCGAGTTTCGAGAGAGTCCAGATCGTCCATTTCGAGGGATCCCACTGCCATGGCTTCACGCCGTTGCGGTAGTCGTGTTGGAACTCGTGGTGGTAGTTGTGGTAGCCCTCGCCGAAAGTGAGGAAGGCCATGATCGCGCTGTCGCGGGCGGAATGCTTGGTGGAGTAGGGCTGTTTGCCGACGGTGTGGCAGAGCGAGTTGATGAAAAACGTGCAATGCTGCGCGATCACGATGCGGGTGACGCCGGCGATGAGGAAACCACCGAGCGCTCCGACCATCGGGTCGAGTCCCATCAGGGAGTTGTAGCCGTAGCCGAGGGCGGAAGGGACGATGAGGCCCACAACAAGGGCGATCCAATGGGTGTATCTGTGCTGCCACATCACGAGCTTGTCCTTGCGGAGGTCGCCGACGTTATCCACGGGAGTCTCGGGGTTGAGCTTGAAAAGGAGCCAGCCGATGTGTGCCCAGAAAAAGCCCTTGGAGATGTCGTAGGGATCTTCGTCATGATCGACGTGCTTGTGGTGGCGGCGATGGTCGGAAGACCAGTTGAGGCAGGAATTCTCGAACGCGCAGGCGCCGAAGATGAGTGTGAAGAATTTCACCGGGGTCTTCGCCTTGAAGGAGAGGTGGGAGAAGAGCCTGTGGTAGCCGACGGTGATGCTCATCATCGTGGCGCAGAGGTAGAAGAAGAACATCCCGAACTGGAACCAATCGATGCCGTGGTTGAACAGGTAGATGGGCGCGCCGATAAGGGCGATGAGTGCGGTGCCGATGAGGAAGCTGGAGGTGATCCAGTTCACGCGGTCTAAGGGGATTCGGAACATAAGTATTGGTTAGCTTGGATTACATTACCTGCAAGGGTGCAGTTAGGCGAAGGATTCGCCTTGCGCACGGCACGGATAAACGATCTCACGACAATTCACAAGTGGTGAAATTTTGAGAAAGCTGGTCGTTTTAGGCTTTCCGCAGGGATCCGGTGGAGTCGCCGAAGCGTTTTTCATTCACGCCGAACTCCTCCAGCATGCGCAAGTAAAGGTTCGAGAGCGGTACATTCTCGCCAAGATCGACGTGGCGGCCGGGCTTGAGGGCTCCGCCGCCGTTGCCGGCGAGGAGGATGGGGAGGTCGTCGTGGTTGTGACGGTTGCCGTCGGAAATACAACCGCCGTAGACGATCATGGAATTGTGGAGTAAGGATTTGCCGTCCACATCCTCGGTGGTCTTTAGTTTGTCAAGAAAGTAGGAGAGTTGCTCTAGGTAGAAGGTGTCGATTTTCGCGAGCTTAGCTAAGTTGTCCTGATTGCCCTGGTGGTGGGAAATGCTGTGATGGCCTTCGTTGACCCCGATCTCCGAGAACGAGCGGTTCGAGCCGTCATGGGCCATCAGGAAGCTGGAGACGCGGGTGGTGTCGGTTTGAAAAGCGAGCACCATCATATCGAACATGAGGCGCAGGTGATCTTGGAAAGAATCGGGCTGGCCTGCAGGCGCGGCCACGCCGGGATCGGCCGGGATGCCGATAGCCTCGGCTTTCTCGATCTGTTTCTCGATCTCGCGGACGCCGGTGAGGTATTCGTCGAGCTTCCGGCGGTCCGTGCGCCCGAGGTGGCGGTGCAGGGCTTTTGCGTCGCTTTGGATGAAATCGAGGACGGATTTTTTGGAAGCGAGGCGTTGGCCAAGGGATGTCGCGCGTTCGCCGGAGGAGCCCGTAGCGAAAAGGCGTTCGAAGACCGCGCGGGGATTGGATTCTGGTGTCATCGGTTGGTTCTCGGAGCGCCAGGAGAGATTGAACTGGTAGGCGCAGGAGTAACCGGAATCGCAGTTGCCGGATTTGCGGACGCCATCTGTGGAAAGCTCCAGCGAGGGCAGGCGGGTTTGGGCGGCAACGGCGTTCGCGGCCACCTGATCGGCAGAGATGCCAAGCTGGATATCGGAGCCGGAGGTTTTGCGGGGGCGAGCACTAGTGAGGAAGGCGGCGGTGCCCCGTGCGTGGTCGCCCGGGCCATCGCCGCCGTTGGTGGCGTTCTTCTGCTCAAAGCCGGTGAAAATCTGGAAATCCTCGCGGTGTTTCTCCATTGATGTGAAGGAAGAGCCCATCTTGTAGGAAGAAGCGGTTCCGCTTGGACGCCAATGGTGGAGGTTCACGCCGTTGGGGATGTAAAGGTAGGCCATCCGTAACGGGGCACCGTTGGCTGTGGTGCCGATTGCCCGTGCCGCCGCCGAGGCCGCCAACAGCGGGCGAAAGGATTCGAACGCAGGTAGAGATAGTGCGGCTCCGAATCCACGGAGAAAACCACGGCGTGTAATTTGCGAGTGATCCATAATTTTAACAGTGATAGATACTCGCGATAGCCGGCATGTCCATCTGTGAATTTGGCGGTCTACGCTACCGTGGTTTTGACCCGCTTTGTCAGATCGCGTAATAAAAAAGCCTGTGCCAGCTTAGCCTCAGATCGTTAAGCGGCGGGCTCTGCCTCTAGCCACACGTAGATTGATTTTATCCTAAAATCCGCCACAGCAGGGTCCGAATGTGGATTTATTCGGTAGGCGGGCGGGCGATGATGGTGGCATCGCCTTCCTTATCCAAGGGGGCTGTGGAGCGGAGCTGCGTGTCGTCGGGAAGCGTTAGCATGTCAGGCAGGCGCAGACCGTCATCGGCGATTGCGGGTTTTTCCGGCGCGGCGGGAGCGATGACGACCGGCTTTGTCGGAACCTCTGCAATTACGCCAGCCTTTGGTGGCACGCAGGAAGCGAGAGCAATTGCGACCAGTAGGATAGTTGGGTTTTTCACGGGTCGTGTTTAGCGCGATTCGATGGGAGGAACCGGGCTGAGGGTTTTCGGGCCGGTGTAGAGAGTGAGCGGGCGGTAGAGGCGGTTATCGCGGAGCTGTTCGAGGACGTGTGCCGTCCACCCGGAGGTGCGGGAGATCGCGAAGATCGGGGTGAAAAGATCAGTGGGGATGCCGAGCGAGTAATACACCGTGGCGGAGTAGAAATCGACGTTTGCCTCGAGGCCTTTGCGCTCGCGCATGATCTCTGCAATACGCTCGGACATCTTGAGCCATTTCGGCTCGCCGAGTTCCTCGGTCAGTTTGGTTGCGAGTCTGCGGAGGTGAGGGGCGCGCGGGTCGAGCACTTTGTAAACGCGGTGGCCGATGCCCATGATCTTCTCTTTCCGTTCCAGCTTGCCTTCCACCCATGCGTCCACGTTTTCAAGCTCGCCGATGTCTTGGAGCATGTGGATCACGCCCTCGTTCGCGCCGCCGTGGAGGGGGCCTTTAAGGGTGCCAATGGCGGCGGTGATCGCGGAATACATGTCGGAAAGCGTGGCGACAGTGACGCGGGCGGAGAAAGTGGAGGCGTTCATTCCGTGATCCGCGTGGAGGATGAGCGCGACATCCAGCACGCGGGCGGCGGTGTCGGTGGGGACTTCGCCAGTGATGAGGTAGAGGAAATGCTGCGCCTCGGTGAGATCCTGACGGATGGGCGGGAGTTCGAGGCCGTTGCGGAAGCGGTGGAAGGCGGCGACGATGGTGGCGGATTTCGCGCAGAGCGAGAGGGCGATCGCGGCGTTCGCGCTGATATCAGGCTCGCCGATGGTCGCGCGGGGGTCATACATGCCGAGCATGGAAACGGCGGTGCGCAGGACATCCATGGGGCAGGCGTCCTTGGGCGAGTGTTTTAGGAAATCGATGACCGGTGCGGGCAGCGCGCGCTCGGCGCGGAGCTCCTTTTCAAAGGCGTGAAGCTCGGCCTTGTTCGGAAGGCGGTTGTGGTGGAGCAGGAAGACGATTTCCTCGTAGCAGCAATGCGCCACGAGATCGTCGATGTGGTAACCTACGTAGCTGAGTTCGCCGATATCACCGATGACGTTGCTGAGGGAGGATTCGTTGGCGATGACCCCTTCGAGGCCGCGTGCGTATTCTGACATGATGGTGAAAAGATGGTGGTTTAGCTCGGACTGGGAGCAAAGAAGCGTTTTGCGTGCCGAGACGCAAGGGAGAAAGGGTTGGGGAATCCGGCGCCGCCTAAGCGTGCCTCCAGCTATCAGCGCCCGTTGATGGCCTTGATGGCCCGCTCCGCGAGTACGCGTACTTCGGGATCCGGCGACCCAGTGAGCTGCCCGAGAGGGGGGAGGCTGGTGGCAGTGCCTATCTGCCCGAGCAGTGTGATCGCTGAGCGGCGCAAAGGGGCTTTTTCGGAGTTGAGATATTCCAGAACCCTCGGTTCGATCACGGAACCGAACTTGGCATAATGGCGCTCCCAGATCGACGGATCGGCCAGCCATAGCGTGTGCACGGAGGGGATGGCCGCCTGATTGTTTCCTTTCAACAAAAGGATCACGAGGTTTTCGGAAGCCGGCTTTTCTTCGGCGATCTGTCCTTGAAGGGCTTTTAGGGCTGCCTCCCCCGCTGAGCCGGGATCCTGAAGCCAGACGAGCAGGGCCTTCGCGAGTTCATCGTGGAAACTGATCCCCGGCTTCTCCATGAGTTTGAGAAGCAGGCCGCTGATATCCTCGCGGTAGATGGAGGGTTCGGCGGTGGCCAGGCGTTCGACAGCCCGTTTCACGCGATCCAAGTCCAGGCTTACAAGTTCCCTTTGGTTTAACGCATAGAATTCGGGATCCTTCTGGTTGTTTAGCTTGTCCGCCGCGCTGTCGAGAAACTGTTCGTTATCCACGCTGATCACAATGATTCCGATCTCTGGATGGATTTCCTTTGTGGTGCCGAGACGGGAGGCTATGTCTACGACTTCCGTGAGTCCCATGGGAACATCCGTCAGCACCATCAGGTAGTCGCCGTTGTCGCGCGGATAAGGGTGGGATGATAAACCGGCCATCGTCTCGCGGTACAGGAAATCTCTCACCGTATAGATGTTCCGTTGCAGAAGGTCGGTGAGGAAAATTCCGTAAGCGTTTTTGTCGCTGCCTGTGCTTTTTAGGCGTTTCTGTTCGACTTCGAGCGGATTTGTCGAGAATCGATCCCTCAATGCGGCGAGCGGATCATCCCGATCCTCGGCGGAGAAAATCGGGGCGTTCAGGTCGATGTCAGCGGGTGATTTGCTGGGAACGGCGACTGCTACCTCCGGCCCTTTTATGAAAAAAGGCACAGTCAGCATACCGGCCGCCAAAAGGATTCCAACTCCCCCGGCTTTGATGCGCGCCTTGGGATTCGCGTTGATTAGGAGGAATATGCCTAACGCGGAAATGACCCCCCCCAAGATGAGTTTGTTTCCGAGCGGCATGGCACCCATCGATCCGCCCGGTCCGCTGGCGAAAATAAACATCAGAGTGATGACGACCATCACCCCGACTCCGATGATAGCACCGATGATTCGCTGAGGGGAGGTGGGTTCAAGTTGGTCGTGTTGGTTGAAATCCGCGTATTGTATCGTCTGGAGGCCATCCGGTGCAGCTGTGGAAAGGGGAACCCTTTGGAAACGCGTCAGCTCTTGCGCATGCCGTTCTCCCGGATAGAATTTTTTGGAACGTAGGATCACGTCATCGATGATGCGGAAGCGCGCATCGCAGGCTCCGCACTCGACCATCCGATCCCTCAGGTTACCGTCCACCGAAAAACGCTGGCGGCAGGAGGGGCAGCGTATGCTTAGGGTTTCGGTTGAGTCGGTTGCGTCAGGCATGTGATGGAACTTAACATGAGTCAACTGCATGGATATAGCAACCCTGGACAGGAAGCGACCCGATTTATTCGATCTTGGATTCAACGGGCGCCATCCCCGCAACTTCGCTCACCAAGACGGAGCCGGACTTGCGCCAAAGACCGTGCCTGAAAATTCGCTCGTCACACCGGGATGCAAAGGTTGAAACTTATCCGGTGATCCACCCCACCGCCATCATTTCACCGAAAGCTGAACTCGGCAGGAATGTCCGCGTCGGCCCGTATTGCATTATCGGTGCGAACGTCACCCTCGGCAACGACTGTGTGCTTCACTCGCACGTGGTCATCGAAGGCACATCCACCTTTGGGAAAGGCAACGAATTTTTCCCCTTCGCGGTGGTTGGCGGGAAAACCCAGGACTTGAAATACATCGGGGAGCCTACGGCGTTGGAAGTGGGCGATGACAACGTCTTCCGTGAGAATTGCACGATCCACCGCGGCACCCATGAGGAGCTGCCCACCCGCATCGGCTCGCACAACCTTTTTCTGTGCTACTCCCACGTCGCCCACGATTGCCAGCTCGGCGACCACATCATCCTTTCCAACAACGGCAGCCTCGCGGGTCACGTCGCCGTCGGGGACTATGCGATTGTTTCTGGCCTCGCCGCCGTCCACCAGTTCTGCCGCATCGGGAAACACTCCATCATCGGCGGGCTCTCGAAGATCGTCCAGGACGTGCCGCCGTTCATGATCATCGACGGCAACCCCGCCTCCACCCGCGGCCTCAACCTCATCGGCTTACAGCGCCGCGGTTTTTCAGAAGACGACATCCGCGACCTGAAATCGGCCTACAAGCGCCTGTTTTTAAAGAAGGACATCAGCCTCGCCAACGGCGTGAGTTCCCTGAAAGCCACCGCAGCTGCCTCCAATCCCCACGTTGAGCACCTCATCCATTTTGTGGAAGAGACTCAGCGTGGCGTGACGCGGTGAGCGGGAAACCAACGAGTTGTTTGGTTTTTGAATGGCGGGCTGGCACGCGCGCGTCCTAGGTTCTCACCATGACATGGGTGTTCCGGTTGGCTTATGGGACGGTGACGGGTGAATCCCTGTGGTTGGAGATGGAAACGCGCTCCGGAGCCGCGGTGGAAAGGCAGACGGTTCCCATGCGGTGGGTGGATGAGGGGCATTGGCAGGTGGAGGTCGACACGGCGACAAACGGGAATTTCAGCTTGGGCTATTCGTATCTGTATCGGCGCGACAGCGTCATGTTGCGGGAACCGGTGAGGCGGGAATGGGCTTGGCAGGACGGGTTGCCTCTGCCGTCCCGCCTTCTTTTCCAAGACGACTGGCGCTCGGCGGGAACGGAAGACCGGGTTTATGAGGCGAAGGTTTTCGAGGTCGTGGGCGGCGGCGCGAGGGAGTTGGGGAATTTTGTTTCCGGGGGGAAAAACCACGAGTTTCTTCTCCAGATGGCGCTGTTGCCGGAGGGGCTGGTGCCTTGCGTGATCGGGAGCGCGGAGGCGCTGGGAGCGTGGGAATACGCCCGCGCGGTGCCGATGGTGGAGGTATCGGAAAACCTGTGGAAAGCCGAGGCGGAGCTGCTGCCGGGGGAGCGGGTGGAATACAAATACGGGATGTATCGTAGATTCGATGGCTCTGCCGTGAAACTGGAGGACGGTGCGAACCGCGTTTTAGAGCCGCGCGACGGGACGGATCACGTGGTCGTTTCGGATGAAGATTTCCGGCGCAGCGCGGATTTGCGTTTCCGCGGCGCGGGTGTGGCGATCCCGGTTTTTTCCCTCCGCAGTGAAGCGGGCTGCGGGGTCGGCGAGTTCGCGGATCTCAAGGCGATGGGCGATTGGGCCGTCTCCGTGGGTTTGAAAATGCTTCAGATCCTGCCGATCAACGATACGACCTCCTCGCGCACGTGGACGGACAGCTATCCGTATTCCGCGATCAGCGTTTTCGCCCTGCATCCGCTTTACCTGCGGCTCGATGCCCTGAGCCATCCCCCGGTGAATGCGGCTGCGCTTGCCACAGACAAGAATCGCCTCAACGCGCTCAAAGACGTCGATTACGAGGCAGTGATGGCGGTGAAATGGCGGGTGACGCGGGAAATTTTCGACAAGCATCACAGCGCGATCCTCCGCGATCAGGCGTTCCTCGGTTTCCTAGAGCGCAACCGCGACTGGGTGCTCGATTACGCGGTGTTCTCCGTGAAACGCGACGAGCACGGCATGGCCGATTTCTCGAAATGGGGCGGGTGGGCCGTTTACGATCCGCAGAAGGCCGAGTCCCTCGCGATCAGCACCGAGGCGATGTATTTCATCTGGCTTCAGTACGAGCTCGACCGCCAACTCGCGGACGCGGTGGCGCACCTGCGCTCGGCCGGCGTTGCGCTCAAGGGCGATCTGCCCATCGGCGTGGATCGCGATTCGGTGGACGCGTGGGTTTCGCCGCACCTTTTCAAGATGAACGCGCAGGCCGGTGCGCCGCCCGATCCCTTCGCCGTAAAGGGCCAGAACTGGGGCTTCCCGACCTACGATTGGGGCGAGATGAAAAAGGACGGCTACGCGTGGTGGCGCGCGCGTTTCGCGAAACTGAGCCGCTACTTCGACGCCTACCGCATCGATCACATCCTCGGTTTTTTCCGCATCTGGCAGGTGCCGCAGGAGCAGATCGAGGGCATCATGGGTTGGTTCGATCCCGCGTTGCCGGTCCGCCTGGAGGAATTCGCCGAGCGCGGCATCCACTTCGACCGCGAGCGTTTCTGCACGCCTTACATCCATCGCAGAAACCTGGAGCAAACCTTCGGGGATCTGACCGATGAGGTGGCGCGGGATTTCCTGATCGACAAGGGCATGAGCTGTTTCGCGCTCAAGGAGGAATTTTCCACCCAATGCCGGATCGCGGATCACTTCGCGAAGCCAGGCGGCGGCGATGGGGAGAACCAGAAATGGGTGCGCGCGGCGCTAATGGATCTCGTGGCCGAGGTGCTCTTCCATCAGGTCGGGGAAACGGAATTTCACCCGCGCATGTCGATGGAGGACACCGCCTCATTCAAAGCGCTCGACGGGGAAACGCAAGGCCGCCTCCGCGAGCTTTACGTGGATTATTTTTTCCGCCGTCAGGAGGGATTCTGGGAAGCGCAGGCCATGGAGAAACTCCCGGCGATGCGCAGCGCGAGCGACATGCTGCTTTGCGGCGAGGATCTCGGCATGGTGCCCGCCTGCGTGCCGGGGGTGATGCGGGCGCTCGGCATCCTTTCGCTGGAGATCCAGCGCTGGCCGAAGGATAGCAGGGCGGAGTTCGGACACCCCGCTGAAATGCCCTACATGAGCGTATGCACCACCGGCACCCATGACATGTCCACCCTGCGCGGCTGGTGGCTTGAGGACGACAAGGCGCGCGCCCGCTACGCCTGGGAAATACTCGGCAAGGCGTTTCCCGAGGAGGATCTCAATGCGGAAACGGTCGGCCATATCCTCGCCCAGCACCTCCAATCCCCGGCGATGTGGGCCGTTTTTCCTTTCCAGGATCTCCTCGCCATGGATGGGGAATTACGCAGCGCGGACATCGAGGGCGAGCGCATCAACGTGCCCGGCATTACGCCGTTCTATTGGAGGTGGCGCATGGAAATCCCCATCGGGAAACTCGCCGGCGCGGAGGGTTTTAACGAAAAACTCCGCGATATGGTGGTGGAGGCGGGGAGGTGAATCGGAGCTGCCTAATTTGGAAGAATTTCAACCACAGAGACACAGAGAACACAGAGGTTTGGGGAAATGATGCGAAACACTTTATGATGTTGCTTCAAGAGCTCCGTGTTCTCTGTGTCTCTGTGGTCAAATGATTTGGAACCAATTTTCCACTTCGGAGTTCGGGTTTACCGGAGCCGTTACACAAAGGCGGTCGTCCCGCGCTGCCGTGATTTGTTGTTGCGGTTCGGGGCGTGATGGGTTTGGTTTCCGCCGCTGTCAGGAGCCGTGGAGGTGAGGCAAGCGAACCCCGCCAGGCCTTGATCGGAGCAACGGTAGTTTGTCCCCATTTGCCGCGGTTTCCTGGCGGCACTTTCTGCCCTACCAATAACGGCTGATGATCCAATTTTCTCTCTTTAAAATTCCGATCCGCGTGGAGCTGTGGTTTTGGCTGACCTTGGCCTTCATCGGGGGCGTGACGCGGGTGGATGGCAAGGAGGCTTTCTTCCTTTTGCTCCTGTTTATGATCGCTGGTTTCATCTCCATCCTCGTGCATGAGCTGGGCCATGCGCTGACGGCGAAGGCTTTTGGGAAAAGGGTGGAGATCGTGTTGCAAGCCTTCGGCGGTTACGCGGCTTACAGCGGCGGCGCGCCGTTGGACAGGACGCGGACTTTCCTCGTCACGGCGGCGGGGCCGGCCTTGCAGATCGTGCTCGGAGCGGTGGTTTATCTTTTCTCCCAGTCGCTCCCCAGCATGAGCCCGCAGGCGACGTATTTCGTGGAGAGGCTTTATGCCATCAGCTTCATCTGGGCGCTGCTGAACCTTTTGCCCGTGCTGCCGCTCGATGGCGGGCGCCTTTTACAGACCATACTCGGTCCGAGCCGCATCAAGCTCACGCTGCTGATCTCCATCGCGGTCGCCATCGGGGTGGGCGTGCTGTATTTCATGATGACGGACGATATCCTGCTGCCGATTTTCATGGGCATGTTCGCTTACCAGGCATTTCAGGCACTGAAAGCGCTGCCTTGAATTTCACCAAAGCAGCCTCACGGCGGCGGCGGCGGAGAAGGCGACGACCATCCACTCAAAGGCCGCTTGCGGCACGCGCCCGATGAGCAGCCGCCCCAGGACGATGCCTGCGAACACGCCCGGCAGGAGCTTCGCGTTTTCCCAGAGGCTGTCCGGCGTAATGAGGGCGAGGCGGGCGTTGAGTGGGATCTTGATCAGGTTTACGAGCAGGAAAAACCGCGCGCCGATGCCGATCATCTCCATCTTCGGCAGGCGGCGGGCGAGGAAATAGAGCTGGATCACCGGCCCGGCCGCGTTGGCCAGCATAGTGGCAAAACCGCCCATCGCGCCCGCCGCCACGCCCAGTCCGCGAGACTCCGCGAGCTTATCAAAGAATACCGGCTTCATTTTCCGGAACGCCTGGATCAGCACCATCAGCAGCACGCAGCCGCCGATGATACGGCGCGCGATCTGGTCATCGATTTTACCCAGCAGCCACCAACCCAGCGCCAAGCCGACCAGCGTGGCGGGCAAAAGTTTCCACACGGGCTTCCACGAGCCGTGTTTCAGGAACGCCGGATACGCCATCAGATCTGCCGCGATCAGCAGCGGCAGCGCGAGGCCGACGGATGCCCTCGCGCCATAAACCTCCGCCAGCAGCACCACGGAAACCATCGAGACCCCGCTGAAACCCGCCTTGGATACGCCGATGCAAACCGCCGCCACCAGCGCGATCATGAACAGCTTCGGGTCATCGGCCATGTGCGGCGGAGCGTGGGCGTTTCAGGGCGGGGATGAAAGCGGTTTGTGAGACGGGATCGCTCAGCCTGGACTTGGCAGATACAAGGCTTCACCTTACTTTTTGAAGGTAATGGTAATGTGGCAGAGGTTCACGTTATGCTCATCAAGGTTACAAGCAAACGGCAGGTGACGTTTCCGGCGGCGGTGCTAGAAGCGCTGGGTGCGGTGCCCGGCAGCCATCTGGAGATTCAGCCCCGCGCGGATGGATTTCTTTTAAGAGCGCGCGGGATTGATCGCTCCAAGCTGGCTCCTCTGCGGGGCATGATCAAGAAGGGCACGAAACCGTTCGATGTCGAGGCATTCCGCGAACAACGCCATGAACCCGAAAACCGATATTCAATTTCAAAATCAGCGGTCTTTACCACAGAGACACAGAGAACACAGAGGTTTGGGAAAATGATGCGAAACACTTTATGATGTTGCTTCGAGAGCTCCGTGTTCTCTGTGTCTCTGTGGTCAAATTACTTGGAACCAATTTTCTATTTCGGATTTCGGGCTCAATACTCCACGTCGGATTGGTTTGGCCGAGAAAGAAGTCCCACGCGCAAATTCGCGGTTCGCCATGCGCGCGATTTTAGCACATGGTTTCTGCGATGCTCCGTCTCATCCGACACACCCTACGCTTTCCGCTGCTCAGCGGCCTTTCCCTGCTGATGGCCGTGGCCTGCACCGCGCTGGTGCTGGTGCTGCCCGGGGTGACGATGCGATTCATCGATACGATCATCGGAAAAAACCGCCCGGATCTCATCCTTTCCACCGCGCTGATCGGGGTCGGCGCGATCCTCGCCCGGCAGCTTCTTTTCACCCTCCGCACCTACCTGAACAACCACCTCGAATTGAAACTCACCCACGTCATCCGCTGCGAGCTTTACGACAAGCTCCAGCGCCTGCCCATCCCGTGGTTTGATAAAAATTCCTCCGGGGAAATCATGTCCCGCGTCGCCAACGATGTCCCCGCCACGAACCGCGTGATCATCGAGGGACTCGACCAAGCTATCGCCGCCCTCCTGCAGTTCCTCATCGTGCTTGGCTACATGCTCTATCACTCGTGGCAGCTCACGCTGGTGGTGATGATCCCGCTACCCTTCATCGGCCTGATCACCGCATGGTGGTCGAATAAGGCGGAGCCGAAATGGCGCGCCTCCTCCGAGGCCTCCTCCGCACTCAACGCGATCCTCCACGACAACCTCGCCGGCATCCGCCAGATCAAGGCCTACACGGTGGAGCCGCAGGCGCTCTCCGATTTCGACGAGGCCTCGCGCAAAGTCGGCGACAAGCACATGGATGTCATGAAAGGCCAGGCCATCGTCTGGCCCGCCGTGTCCTTCATCGCCGAGTCCGGCATCATCCTCATGGTCGCCTTCGGCGCATGGTGGACGCTCAACGGCGAGCTCTCGCCCGGCATCGTCATCGCCTTCCTCGTGGCGTGGGGTTTCCTGTTCGATCCGATCTCACGCATCAACACGCTCTCGCAGACATTTACTAAGGGTATAGTATCTGCGAAGCGCCTTTTCGAAATTATCGATACCCCCGATGAATCGAATCTCACGGAAGGCGCACGCCCGGAAACTTTCTCCGGCAACATCGAGTTCCGCGATGTCAGCTTCTCCTACGGCGGCGAGGCTCCGGCGCTGAAACATATCAGCCTCAGCGCCCTGCCCGGCCAGACCGTCGCCCTCGTCGGAGCCACGGGCTCGGGGAAATCCACCTTTCTCAATCTCCTCTCCCGCTTTTACGAACCCACCTCCGGCGAGATCCTGTTAGATGGGAATCCTCTCTCCGGCCTCTCCAAGGAATGGCTCCGCGACAACACCGGTTTTGTCACCCAGGAACCGTTCCTTTTCAACACCACCCTCCGCGAGAACCTCACGCTCGCGAAGCACGAGGCGAGCGATGAAGAGCTGTGGGCAATCCTCGAAGCCGCCAACGCCGCCGAATTCATCCGCGCCCTGCCCGAAGGCCTCGACACCATGGCCGGCGAGCGCGGCATCCGTTTCTCCGGCGGCGAAAAGCAGCGCCTTTCCATCGCCCGCGCGTTGCTGAAGAACCCGCCGCTGCTGCTGTTAGACGAGGCCACCTCCGCCCTCGACAACACCACCGAGAAGCTCGTCCAGCAAGCCCTCGACAAGCTCCGCTCGAACCGCACCTCCTTCGTCATCGCCCACCGCCTCAGCACGATCCGCAACGCCGATGTGATCTGCGTCCTCGACCACGGCGAACTCGTCGAGCAGGGCGCGCACGAGGAGCTGATGGAGAAAAACGGTCTGTATGCGAAATTGCAATCCCATCCCACAGCCAAAAGCAATGGTTACGGTTAGGCATATCGGCCTGTGCGGGCATGCCGTGCGGAGTGCAAGGTGGCGCGTGAAAACGCGATTTGAACCAGCGCCACCACGCACGCTGCAGCGGTTTTTTTTCATCACTATCATCCTGTGCGCGATGTGTTCCTGTGGCGACAGGGCCAAAAACCGAGCTAAGAATGGGGACGTCCCGAAACCCATGCGAACCGAACTCACGGAGAAAAAACTGGAATCCGGCTCCCCCGTTTTCATCCGCGCCTTCAAGGAGGAGCGCGAGCTGGAACTTTATGTGGAGAGCAAGTCCACCGGAAAATTCGAGCTGTTCCGCACCTATCCCATCGCCGCCGCCAGCGGAAAGCTCGGCCCCAAGCTCGCGGAGGGCGATCGCCAGGTGCCGGAGGGATTCTATTTCTCCCGTGCCAGCGACATGAACCCGAACAGCTCCTTCCACCTCTCCTTCAACGTCAATTACCCCAACGCCTACGACCGCGCCCACGAACGCACCGGCTCTTTCATCATGATCCACGGCAGCAACGTCTCCGTCGGCTGCCTCGCCATGACCGATGAGAAAATCGAGGAAATCTACACCCTCTGCCAGGCCGCCCTCGACAACCACCAGCCTTTCTTCCGCGTCCACATCTTCCCCTTCCGCATGACCCCGGAGCGCATGGCGGAGGCCACCGGAAGCCCCCACCTCGCGTTCTGGGAAAACCTGAAAACCGGTTATGATCTCTTCGAGAAAAACAAGATCCCGCCCGAAGTGAAGGTGCGGGATAAGGCGTATGTGTTCGAGTAGTGGCGGCGGATTGCATCCGCCATGCCGATACAAAACCAGAGAAAGGCAGGGCGGATGCAATCCGCCGCCACACTCCATTTTTTCCCTGACACCCCCGCGAAACCCGACAGCATCGCTCCCATGCTTCCGGAAACCCACCCGCTCATCGAGAGAGTCACCGAACCCCTCGCCGACAACGCGGAGCGGCGCATGGCAGCCCACGCCTTCCTCGGGGAGAAATTCGATGCCGCCCATCCCGGCATGGTGGAGGCCACCGCGCGGATCGAGGCGGCGGGACGGAGGAAATTCCCGCTGGTGCGGAAAGCTTTGCCTTGGGTCTTGGCGGCGGCGGCTCTCTTGGCGGCGCTTTCCCCATGGATACGCTCGATACGCATGGTCTACCCAATATATAATATGTTCTCTTTCGCATCGAGCGGAGCGAGAATGCCTGCATTACCATCAGGGCTTACGGAAGAACAGCGCCTGTTGCTCGGTAATTTGGAAATGGATGATCTTGAGCAGAAACGGCGGCTCCATTTGCTGGTTCCGGAAAATCCCGCCTACTTCGCGGAGTATGCGCAGGCATTCGTTTCCAATAGCAATAGGAGCGCCCTGCCACCGGATTTCTTCGAGACCGCCGCCCGCATTGATCCCGACAACGCCTATCTCCCTGACTTTGCAGCAGGGTCGAGCGGCAATGAATCCTTTACCAAAAAAAAGCGAAGCGGCCCGTCCCCGCCACAGCGCATGGCGGATGGCGTGCGCCTACGTCCTCTAGCCCTCGAGGCGGAGTTTGATATCAAGGACCCTGCCGCTTTCGAGGAGGCGATCGCGCTGATCGCGAAAGCCGCCGCCTTGCCCGGTTTCGAAACCTACACGAATCCAATGTTCGTTGCGAGGGTGCAGCTGTTGCCCGCCGAGACCATGGCGGAGTTCACGAGAGCCTTGATGCATGCCTACAGCGGCTCGTCCTGCGTGTTGGAGCTCCGCTATATCTCGGATCTGCTATGCGCCCGCGCCGAGCAGCTTTCCAAAAGCGGGAGAAAGGAAGAGTTCCTCGCTCTCGCCAAACAGCGCGAGGCGTTCATCGCCCATCTCGGACGGAATCCGGATTTGATCCTGGTCGGCGAACTGGTTTATTCCGTCATCGCGATCGCCACGGCGAAGAATTTCGAGGCCGCCGCCGCCCGCCTCGGCCTCACGGAAATGGCGGAGACCTACCGCAAGCAGGGCGAGGTGTTCCAGGCGGAAAGGGATCTGCGGGACATTCGTGTGAAGAAAGGGGAATACGATCCGTTCCCTGAGGATAAAGCCTCCATGCTGCACGGCCTCTCCCCTGCGACGTTAAATCGGCAGGTTGCTTCCCCCCCGCCCCTATCCGATGCCGATTTCGAACCCATGCGGAGAGCCGAACATGAGCTTGTGGGCGGCCTCGGCCTCCTCGCCCTCGCGCTCTTCCTTCCGTTCGCCGCGCTGATCGTGTTCCTGTTCCGTTTCGTGTCCACCCCGATGATCCGCCTCCCCGCGAAACGCATGGCCGGCACCCTCGGCATGGCGGATTGGGCATGGGTGATCGGCCTCGGCGTCGTGATGCCGATCCTGCTTTTCCTCCTAATCACCCGCCTCACGCCGCTGGGCGGCAGGGAATACGGCGTGATATTTTTCAAGATGGCCTTTCCCGGCGTCCAGTATGTAGCGCTGCTGCTGGCGCTGCTCATCGCCCCGGCCATCGCGGTGCGTTGGCGGCTTGGGAAAATTCTGGCGCCTTTTGGGTTCGGTGATCGTTTCACGGTTCCTGCCGCCCTGGCCGTGATGGCGATGATCGCGGTCTGGTCGTTCGCCGCGCTGCCTTTCGTGGAGCGTTTTGGAATGTGGCATCGTCTCACGTTCGCCGCCCTCGCCGCTCCCTTCGCGCTGTGCCTGTGCCTACTTTTTGCAAACGCCCTCCGCGCGATCCTCGGGAAACCCGCCGCCCGCCTTGCACAGTGCGCCACCGCCCTCGCCGTCCTGCCCGCCTACCCCATCGCGATCATCCTGCTCTGCGCCCTCACGCCGATTTATTCCGCCGGGGAGAAACGCTGGCTCGCCCAGGAAACCCTGCTCCGCATCGACCCCGACGCGCCCGACCTCGGAGCCTACGAGTTCAAGATCGCCGCCCAGAAACGCAAGGAGATCAACGCGATCACCGGGGTGAAGTGAGAGGGGCAAAACGCCCGAGTGGTCCCGGGTGGAATCGAACCACCACCTACGGCTTCGGAGGCCATCGTCCTATCCATTGGACCACGGGACCCGCATTTCGGCGGGGGAGGTGAAGGACGTAGGCCAGACCGGACGCTTTGGCAAGGATTCTTCGCCCTTGCCGCATGGCACGGATTCGGCTACCCCCGCCCCCGTCATGCCTATCGCCACACCCGCACAATACGCCGCCATGCTCGATGCCGCTCAGAAAGGCGGATACGCCTACCCGGCCATCAACGTCACTTCCCTCACCACCATCAACGGCGCCCTCAAGGCCTTTTCGGAGTCGAAATCCGACGGCATCATCCAGGTTTCCACCGGCGGCGGCGAGTTCGCATCCGGCACCGCCGTGAAGGACGCCGCCTTCGGAGCCATCGTTCTCGCCGAGGCCTGCCACCTGCTCGCCGAGAAACACGATGTCCTCATCGCCCTCCACACCGACCATTGCCATCCGGAAAAGGTCGAGGGTTTCCTCAAGCCCCTCCTGCAAGCCTCCCGCGAGCGCATCGCCGCCGGCAAGGGCCCGCTTTTCCAATCCCACATGTTCGATGGCTCGGTCGTGGACCTGAAGGAGAACCTGAAAATTTCCATAGGCCTCCTCAAGGAATGCGCCGAGCTTGGCATCATCCTCGAGGTCGAGGCCGGCTGCGTCGGCGGCGAGGAAGACGGCCATGACACCTCCGGCCTGCCGATTGAGAAACTCTACACCACCCCCGAGGACATGCTGGAGGTCTATGAGGCGCTCAGCGGCATCGGCCGTTTCATGTTTGCCGCCACCTTCGGAAACGTCCACGGCTCCTACAAGCCCGGCGCGGTGAAGCTCAAGCCCTCCATCCTCAAGGACGGCCAGAAAGCCGTCACCGACAAGCACGGCCCGAGCGCCGAGATGGATCTCGTTTTCCACGGCGGCTCCGGCACCTCCAGCGAGGATCTACAGGAAACCCTCGATTACGGCGTCGTGAAAATGAACATCGATACCGACACCCAATACGCCTTCACACGCCCCATCGTCACGCACATCTGCCAAAACATCGAGGGCGTGCTCAAGATCGACGGCGAGGTCGGCAACAAGAAACACTATGACCCGCGCTCCTATCTCAAGAAGGGCGAGCAAGGTCTCTGCGACCGCATGAAGCAGGCTTGCGATGAACTCCGCTCCACCGGCAAGACCATCTTCGGCAAGGCCTGATCGTCCGATTCAACCCGTTTCCCGCCGCCCTCTTCCCTCACCGGGAGCGGGGCGGTTTTTTTTCTAAGGAAAGCGCATCGCCCCGCGTTCAACTACGAACCCAAACCCGAACCCGAACGCGGCACGCGCCAAACTTCTTTCTCATTTTCCCAAAATCTTTCTTGCCGCCCATCTCGTAAGTTTCAAACTGCGGCACCTCGCACAACTTCAAAAAAGTCCATGATCCAAAAACTCGCAACCCGCCATCGCTTCACCGCGTCCACCATCATCACCGCCACCCTGCTGGCAGCTCCCCAACTTTTCGCGGCGGATGCCCCCGCCAAGAAATCACTCCTCGACGTATGGGTGATCGACGGCGGCTGGACGATGCTCTTCATCGGTGCCGCCGTGATGGCGTTCATCGGGCTCTCCATTTACTGCTTCATGAACTTCAGCAAGGCGAAGTTCGTCCCTTCCGATCTCCATGCCGCTCTCATGGATCACATGTCGAACTGCCGCGTCCGCTCCGCCATTGAGCTTGCCGCCTCCCACCCTTCCTTCCTCGGCCGTCTTGTCGCCTATTCATTCCCTAACATCGATGCAACCCAGCCGGATACCCTTGGGCGCGACCAAATCGAGGACGCCATGGCGGATTTCACCAACAATGAGGCCAGGAAAGCGATGGTTTTGATCAACTACATCTCCGTCTGCGCTCAGGCCTCCCCGATGCTTGGACTGCTCGGAACGGTTATCGGCATGGTCGGTTGCTTCGCTACCCTCAGTTCCTCCGGAGCCGCCGATCCGTCACAGCTCGCAGGTGACATCTCCGTCGCCCTCCTCACCACGCTCTGGGGTCTGATCAACGCCATTCCCTGTATCGTCGTCTTCTACGTCCTCAAAAACAGATACAACGGCCTCGTTTCCGATGCAATTTACGCCGCCGAGGGACTGCTCAATGCCGCCGTCGCCACGGTGAACGCGGACACGCTTTACGCCAAGATTCCCGAAGGAATCGACGTCTGATCCTTTCCAGGCAATTCCGAACCCAAGAATAAAACCATGGCATCCTCAAAGCTCAAAGCGTCAAGAACCCCTGAGGATGAGCAGGCGAAGCTCGACATGTCGCCCATGATCGACATGGTTTTCCTGCTCCTCATCTTCTTCATCGTCAACGCCACCGCGATCATCGTGAAGACCGACCCGGATGTTGTTCCTCCGGTCGCAAAAAACTCCAAGAGACAGGAAGACGGTCGCGGACGCATCGTGATCAATGTCCGTCAGGACGGCACCTTCACCGGGGAAGACTTCACCGTGATTCTCGCTGATGACAAGGACATCGTCGATCTCGTGAAGAGGGAGAGGGACAAGATCATCCCGCTCGGCATCGTACCAAAGCTACACTTGCGCGGCGATCAGGACGCGGTCTTCAAATATTCGCGCACAGCGGTTCGTGCCGCGGCTGAAGCCGGGGTGGATCAAGTTGTCTTCGCCGTCTACGAGAAAGGTCGCGGCGGTGGCGCTAAGAAGAAATAGGCGACTATTTATCCGTCCGCCCCACCACCATTCCTAACCCACACTTTTTTATGGCACGCCACAAGAAATACTCCCACGAGGACGACAACAATCCGGAGCTCGACATTTCCTCGCTTATTGATGTTTGCTTCCTGCTGCTCATTTACTTCATCGTCACATCATCGGTGACCATCCGCGAGTCCGATCTGGCCATGTCCCTTCCGGCCGCGAACCCGAGCAACGAACAGCCCAAGATCGAACCCATGTTCATCCGCGTGGATGCCGCTGGTGTGATCTACACCGGAGTCGGCGCAGGGCAGCAGCAGCTCGATCAGGATGCCAGCGTGCGCGATGTGCCGCTGCTCGACAGCCAGCTCGACCTCTACTCCGCCGCGGCGCGCAGCGCGGGCAGCACGCCCCTGGTGCAGGTGTTCGTCGATCCCGGCGCGACGCAGCAGCGCGTGATCGACGTCCTCAATTCGCTCGCCGGAGCCGGAATCTCCTCGGTCACATTCACCGATCTGGTGGAGTGAACGGATTTTCCTCAGGAAATCCCTAAAATTCCCACGCCGTCGGACGTTCCCCCTTGCAGGACATCACCGACGGCGCATTATTTTTCAAACTTTACCTCTACCGATCCATAACCCGATTTTTCACGAGAAAACCTACCCAATAACGACCATGAAAAAACTCCTTCTCGCACTCGCATTCGCGGCCACCGCCGTCCCGGCCTCCGCGCAGGAAACGCTCCCGGAACTCGTCGATGCCGCCCTCATGGCGATGAATAAGGAGAAGTGGGAGGAGGCGCTCGCCTTGAACACCAAAGCCGCGGCCTTTGGCAAGAATCCGAAAATGGCGATCCAGCTCTACGGGGCGCAGTTTGGAACGATCATTTACCGCAAGGGCATGTGCGAGCTGAAGCTGAAGAAATTCGATGAAGCCATGAAGTCCTTTGAATCCTGCTACAAGGACTTTCCCAACGACAAGGTGGCTGGCGGGGGTAACGTTTTTCAAAAGATGGCTCTGCTAAAATGGGGCGACGCGGCCTTCGGCCTCGAGGACAATGAGTTGGCGATCACCCAGTGGAAAAAATTCCTCCAGGAGCGCGACAAGCTGAAGGATAAATACTCCCAGGGTTCATTCCATGTAAACATGGCGATCGCCCATTATCGCCTCGGTAAGATCACCGAGGGTAGTGAGCATCTTGAAATTGCAATCACGAACAAGAACACCTTCCCCACGCCGGACGAAGCCATCGTGGCCGGGTTCCAGGCGCTGGTCACCGCGGCCATCGCAAAGCCCGACGAGCGCGCGCTTCTCGATTTCATCGCCAAGAACCGCGGCGGCCTGATCGTCGCCCCCTACGCGATGCAGCGCTATTCGAAGACCTTCATGAAGCTCGCCGCCGACGCCCTTGAGGCGGACATGACGGAAGCGGCGCTCAACCTTTATCAGTTCGTTCCGGCCACAGAAGTCGCCATCGATGATCTGAGTGCCCGCATCCGCGACATGGGCCATCTTCCGCGCCTTTCCTCCGGCACCCTCCGCCTTGACAAGGCGAGCCTCGAGTCCCAGCTCACCGCCCTCGAGGCCGAGCAGCGCGGCAACAAGTCCATCGAGATGTTCAAGCTCGCCGTGATCGCGTTCATCCATGATACAAACGGCAACTTCCACGGCTCCTACGCGGCCTATCTCCAGCTTGAGCAGTATTTTCCCAAGGCCGAGAAGCGCGAGGACAACCTTTTCCACCTGGTTCGCACTTCCTCGGTAATCGGCAATATCATGACCACGCAGAAATATGGCGAACTGTTCCTCGCCACTTTCCCTGAGTCCAAATACAAGCCGGATGTCCAGAAGATGATGCTCTCCTCCCTGTTCTTCGACGGGAAATACGAGATCTGTATCGAGATCGCGGGTGACATCATCGAGAACAAGAAGGCAACCGAAGGTACGCCGGAGCACGATCTCGTCCTTTTCGTCCTCGGCGGCTCCTATTTCTACACCGGCCAATATGACAAAGCCGCCCCGCTCCTCGACCAGCATGTCGAGAAATACCCGGCGAGCGTCTTCGCGATGTCCGCCTCGTATTTCCAGGCATCCAACGTTTCCCGCCTCCGGTTCTGGTCGAAGGCCGCGAAGCTGCTAGACGCTTTCCTCGAGAAATACAAAGCCGACCCAAACCAGTCCTACATCCCGCTCGCCCTTTATGACCGCGCCAACGCCCACTACGCGGAGGATGAGAACGAGATCGCCGTGGAAAAGACGACCCGCATTATCAAGGAGTTCGCTGATTCCCCGGTCACGGATCAGGCCTACAACCTTCGCGGCAACATCCTGCAGGGTCTCGACAAACGTGATGAAGCCGAAGCCGATTATCTCAAGGCGATTGAGATCGGCGAAATGCGCGCCCATGACGGTGTGGTCGGCGAGGCGCTTTATTCCCTCGTTGGCATGCTTGGCGAGCATAAGAAAGGCGAAGACTTCGGCCCGCGCCTGAAAGATGCCGTCCCTTACGCCGACAAATTCTGGAAGGAGTATTCGGAAGGTTCTCCCTACCGCTCGCAGTTCGCCGTTGCCCAGATGTATGCCATGGAGTCCGTCGGCCGCGGTGATGAGTCGCTGGCACGCCTTCAGGAGGTCATTTCCGATATGGCCAAGCAAACCGAGTCTGTCGGCCTTGAGGAGGCGATCAACTCCTACACCGAGTTCTATCTCGAGAAGCACACTCCTGAAGAGCTCAAGGAGCATTACTACAATTTTCCGGGAATCGGCACCACGGACAAGGCCGCCCGCGCGATCCTACGCATCGCCATCATCGGCGTGTTTGAAACCGTAGCCAAGGACAAGGAGAAACCCGACCAGCAGCGCGCCGCTGAGGCGATGATCACCGTCCTTTTCCAGAACCTGAAGGCGGACTTCGAACTCAAGGAGCTTTCCAACTACATCCTTGTGAAACTCGGCGATTACCTGCGCAAGAACACCTCCGCGCCGCGTGAGGCGATCTCGTATTACGACGAGGCGCTCTCCCGCCCGGACCAGTCCTACCTGTTCCAGGCGCTCGGCGGCCGTGCCGATGTTTACGGCCAGTCCCCGCAGCCCGCCGATCTCGATAAAGGCATCGCGGACTTCGAGCGCATCTTCGCCGACTCGCAGGAGAAGCCGGATCGCGAGTTCGCCCTGTATCGCATCATCCAGATCCTGATGAAAAAAGGGGACTACGCCAAGGCGGCCGAGCGTGCGAACCAATATCTCGATCGCGAGGAGGGCAAATCCCTCGGCTTTACGAAATACTCGCCGGAGGTCGGCCTCATGCTGGCCGAGACCTTCGACAAGCGGAACCTCACCGACGACGCCATCGCCATGTATGTGAAAGTGTTCTCCGCCCACATGGGCTACATCAAGATCTCCGCCCCCGCGATCGAGAGGTGGATGGAGCTTTCTTACAAACGCAACAAGGCCTCGACCGGGCCGGGTGTCACCTCCGACCGCCAAGGCGCGTATCTGCGGGGTTACCAATTCCTCGAGCTGACCGGTCGCTTCAAGGACAAGATGACCCCCGAGGAGGTGAAATTCTGGGAGCGTGTCCAGAAACTCACCGACCAATACGAGGCCGATCCGAACGTGAAATCCATGGAAGAAATCCTCAAGGAAAAGGCGGAGGCAGAAGGCCGCTGAACCATCCCGAAACCCCCAACCCAAGCCATACCATGAAACACCTCATCCTCCCGCTCCTGCTGATCCCCGCGCTTACGATCCCTGCCTTCTCGCAGGCGTTCGAGGCCGAGGCCATCCTCTCAAAACCCAATAACGGCGGCACCTTCCGCGCCTGGATCCTCGCTGCCACCAAGACGCAAATCCGCTACAAGACCAGCAAGGTTTCCACGGATTTCGTCGATGCGCGTACAGCGGATTTCGCCACCGTCTTCCTCGTCGAGCCGCCCGATTACGCCGCTGCCATCGATCTATTCGAGGGCAGGAAATACAAGGAAGCGCAGGAGGCGTTCGCTGCGGTCAAGGAGCGCTGCAAGCCGATCGCCGTGTTGCCCGACAATTTCCATACCCTCGCCGCTTTCCATGAGATGGAATGCTTCCGTCACCTCGGAGACTACGAGGGTCTCGCTGCCGTTCTGAAAACCTTCCTCAAGGAGCCCATCACCCGCGCGAACCAGCTCCGCCAGCTCGACCTCTACATCATGTGGGACGCCGTCCGCGCCGCCGCATGGGATCGTGTTTTGATCATCGCCTCGGAGAGGGATGAAGAGGTTCTTCCCGGCTACCAGCGCGCGCAGGTTGCCTATTGCAAAGCCCTCGCGCTCGACAATCTCGGGCGCGGCCGCGAGGCGGTCATCGAATACAGTATCGCCATGACAGCGGACTCGGGAGCTTCGGAGATACTGACGCAACAGGCCAGCCTCAAGGCGCTAGGCGTTTACCAGAAGGATCCGGAAGTCCAGGTCGCCATCCAGAACTGGGGCACCAAGGACGAGAACAAGAACTCGACTGGATACACCCGCCTCACCGAGGCCGCCGCGCTGGCTGTGTTTTATGAGAAGTATCTCAACCTTGGGAAACCGCTTCCCGCGGAACTCAAGGCGTTCACGAAATACGTCGCCGCGAAGTAAGCTTCCGCGCTTTTTCGGCTTGTCCCTGGCCGCGAAATATTTCCCGTAATGCTTGCCGCTAAGTCTCGGCGTTCGCAATGTCCGGGTGGAACCGGAACATTTCCGCACCAGCGATGCAACGCCTGCCCCTGATCCTATCCGCCTGCCTGCTGCTCGTTTCCTGTCAGAAGGAAACCCAGGTCGATAAGGCGACCCGCGAGGGCATTCTTCTCATGGGTAATTCCGCCGATCCCAAGAGCCTCGACCTCCAGGTTGTTTCCGGCGTGATCGAAAACAACATCATGCGCGCGCTCTTTGAGGGCTTGGTCCAGCTGCACCCGACCGAGGATCTCAGTGCGCCGCCGGGAGCCGCGCTATCGGTTACCCCGGATGAGACCTTCACGGTCTGGACGGTGCGGTTGCGCCCGGAGGCGAAATGGTCGGATGGCAAACCCGTAACCGCCGAGGATTTCCGTTTCTCCTACGAGCGCATGCTCACCCCGTCCTTCGGCGCGAAATACGCGGAGATGCTCTATTTCATGGAAGGCGCGGAGGACTTTAACAAAGGCAAGTCCACGGATTTCTCGACGGTTGGCATCAAGGTCACCGATCCCCACGGCTTTGTCCTCACCCTCCGCGGCCCGTCACCTTTTTTCCTCGAAGTCATCAAGCACTACACATGGTATCCTGTGCCTAAGCATCAAGTGCTCAAGTTCGGCAAAATCGATATGGTCGGAAATCCCTGGGCGCGCTCCGAGAACGTGGTCGGCAACGGCCCCTACCGAATCAAGTCCTACCGCCGCAACGACCACATCGAGGTCGAGCGCAACCCGCACTACTGGGATGCAGGAAATTTCCCGCTCAATGGCATCCGTTTCCTGCCTGTCAGCAACACGTTCACCGAGTCGCGCATGTTCCGCGACGGCCAGCTCCATGTCACCAACACCGCCCCGCCCGAGGTGGTGGATCTCATGAAAAAGGCAGACCCCGGCTCGCTGCGGCAAGAGCCTTACCTAGGCACCGTTCTTTATCGTTACAATACCAAGGCGAAGCCTCTCGATGATGTCCGCGTCCGCCGTGCGCTGAGTCTCGCCATCGACCGCAAGGCGCTTTGCGAAAGCGTTTTCCGCGGCTTCAAGCCCGCCTACGGCATGACTCCGCCGATGGGTGATTACCAGCCGCCGCGCGGCGTTGCGCTGGATCCCGAGACGGCCAGAAAACTCCTGGCTGAGGCCGGCTTCCCGGGGGGCAAAGATTTTCCACGCCTGAAAATTCTCATCGCCTCCAAAGAAACGAATGCCGCGCTCGCCACGGCCATCCAGGCGATGTGGCGCGAATACCTTGGCGTTGAAGTCGAGATCCAGAGCAAGGAATGGACTGCTTACCTGGTCGCCATGCAGGACATGGATTACGAGATCATCAGCGGCGGATGGATCGGGGATTACATCGATCCGCTGACGTTCCTGGAAATGTGGTCGGCGGGTAACGGCAACAACCGCACCGGCTGGGAGAGCGAACCTTTCGGAGCAAAGCTCAAGGAGTCCTTCCAGATCAGGGATCCCGCCGCGCGCCATCGCCTTTTGCGCGAGGCCGAGGAGATCCTGCTCGCCGACTCGCCCATGACGCCGATTTCTTGGTGGGGAAAAAACTACCTGCTGCATCCCTCCGTGAAAGGCTGGGAGCCGCTGCTGCTCGACAACCATCCCTACACCCACATCCGGCTCGTCCCGCCGCCGCCGAAACGCTGAACGCCCGCCCGCCATGCCAAAGCTCATCCTATCCCGTTTTCTGCAGGGCTTGCTCACGCTTTTCGTGTTGGTCACGCTGACATTTTTCCTCGTCCACGCCATGCCGGGCAGCCCCTACACGGAGGAGAAGGCGCTCCCCGAGCACATCCTGGCCGAAAAGAAGAAAGCCATGGGTCTCGACAAGCCCTTGCCCGTCCAATACGCGATTTACATTACAAACCTGGTTTTCAAACAGGATCTCGGCCCGATGATCAAGAAGGAGGGCGTGCAGGTCTCGGAAATCATCGCGGAATCCTTTCCCGTTTCGCTGGCACTCGGCCTCGCCTCGATGGGTATTGCGCTGCTCGTCGGAATCCCCGCCGGTGTCATCGCGGCGGTGAGGAAAAACACGCCCGTTGACTTCTCGTGCCTCGCCTTCGCCATGATTGGCATTTGCCTGCCCAGCTTTGTGATCGGCCCGCTGCTCGCTGTCGGGGCCGGGCTATATTTCCAGTCCCTCAACGTCGCTGGCTGGTCATCTCCCACGGACTGGATCCTGCCCGCCTTCACCCTCGGCATGATCAACGCGGCCTACCTCGCCCGCCTTTCCCGCGGCGGCATGCTCGACGTGCTCAACCAGGACTACATCCGCACCGCCAAGGCGAAAGGCGTGCCCGGCTCACGCATCATCATCCGCCACGCTCTCAAAGGCGGGCTCATCCCCGCCGTCGCTTTCATCGGCCCCGCCTTCGCCGCGATGATCTCCGGTTCCTTCGTGATCGAGACGATTTTCCAGATCCCCGGCATGGGCCAGCACTTCGTCAACGCCGCCACCGACCGCGAGTTTTTCCTGATCCAAGGCCTCGTCCTGTTCTACGGTTTCCTCATCGTCGCCGCCAACCTCCTCGCCGATCTCGCCCAGATCGCCCTTAACCCCCGGATGCGCTGATCCCGATGCCCCTGTTGGAAATCTGCGCGGCGCACGGGCGGGAAGATACGCTGGTGTCCGGAGATCCTTGGGCTGAAAGCAGCCCAGCGGATCAGCGCCTCCGCGCGAAGACTTGCGGGGTTGCGGCCCAGCTGTCAGAAACAGTGAGCGATGGACTTTGAAGGCGAGTGGAAAGGGCCCGGCGGGCAGCGCGGCGGCAAACGCGGCTGGCTCACGAAGCTGCCCGCTTGGCTGCCGGGCGCGGGTAGGTTCGGGCGGATCGGAAAACGCACCGAGGCACAGGTGGGCGCGTTGGTGGATGCTTTCGCGGCCTTCGCCACGCTCGACGACATACTCAGCGCGGCCGAGGCAGATCTGATCCTCGATATGCTGCGCAGCGCTTTTCCCGAAGTGGATCATGCATGGCTGACTAGGCGTTTGCGGCGGGCGGTCAAGAGCCCGAAACCGATGCACGGGTTGGCCGCCGAATTGCGCGGGACGCTCGATGAGACGGGCAAGCTTGCCGTGGGTTTGCAGCTTTTCACGCTGGTCGATGCTTCGGGGCGCTCCGAGCGCAACCGCGCGAGCTTCGAGATTTTCATGCGCCGCCTCGGCCAACCGGAGATGGGCACGGCGATCATGCGGGAAATGCAAGGCGAGGAGACCGATGTCCCGGACGGCGAGCTGCCCTTCGAGAAACTCATTTTTGGCGGCATCAGCGCCGATGTGACATTGCCACCCGCGGCAGGTGCGCAGGAGTTCCGCGTGTACCGGGCGGGGGATCTGATCCTGCTGCGCAACACCGGCGCTCTGCCGCTGTGGGTGCGCGGCAAGTCCCTCGCCACCGGCGCTTTCATGCGTGTCCGCGAGCGGCAGGAACTGGTCATCCCCGGTTGGCTGATGACCCACGACGACCTCCGGTTTTTCCTCGATGTGCGCAAAATGGACAGCTCCCCCGCGCTTTACATCGAGGCCGGCGAGGAGGGGCTCGTCGCCGAGCGCACCCGCGTGCGGAGCAGCGAGCTGCGCGTGCGGTTCGGGTTGACGGCGGTCATCGAGGTGCTGGCGGATACGACCTTATACTGCGGCAGCAAGGGCGCCCTGAAAAAAGGTGAGGCGGTCACCTGCCTCAACCACGAGCGCATCGGCGGGCCGTCCGGCTTCAGCCTCACCGTGAACGAACTCCGGAAACGCGCCCTGCAATCCGGGCGCAGGTTCCGTCTCGCCGCCGAGAAACAGGAATACCTCGTTTCCAACGATGCGACGACGCTCGGGCGGGGTGATCTTCTGTTGAGCGCCAAGCTCGCGCCCAAGACCGTGCTCTTCATCCGCTACGACGGCGAAGGCTCCAGCGGGTTCTTGGAAATCCGCGAAGCGGGCGGCACCATTCTGGTGGACGGACTGCCGGTGCGCCAGCGGGCGACCCTGCGCGATGGATCGCTGATTCGGATTTCCGGTAGCCAGGCGGTGCGCTGCCGCTTTTCCGAAGGTTTCCTCGATGAGGAGCGGACGCAGATCGAATCGCTGGAAGTGGATGGCCTGAGCCATGACTTCGGAAAGGATGCCAGGGCGCTCGACCAGATCAGCTTCGATGTGAGGCGCGGCGAGATGCTATGCATCATCGGCCCGAGCGGCAGCGGGAAAAGCACGCTGCTGGCGGTGCTTTCCGGCCAACGCAAGCCGACGCGTGGCCGCGTGAACCTCAACGGCATCTCCCTCTACGAGCAGCGCAAGCGCTTGGTGCCCTTCGTGGCGCACATGCCCCAGGAAGAGTCTCTCAACGCGCAGCTCACCGTCCGCGAGCATTTGCGCCACGGCCTGATGATACGCCGCCCCGGCCTCACGCCCGCCGAGCACGAAAGGCGTGTGGACAGCATGCTCGCGGAGCTGGGCCTGCAGAGCATCGCGCGGCGTAGGGTCGGCTCGCCCGGCGACAAGACGATCTCCGGCGGCGAGCGCAGTCGGCTCAATCTCGGCGTCGATCTAGGTAGCCGCGCGGAGGTCTTCCTTTTCGACGAGCCCATCTCCGGCCTCTCATCGAAAGACTCCGAGCACGTCGCGGAAACCCTCCGGGCGCTGGCACGGGAGAAAATCGTGATCGCTTCCCTGCACCGCCCGGGCGCGGGGGTGCTGCGGCTTTTCGACAAGGTGCTGCTGCTCGATAGCGGCGGAAAGGTGGCATATTTCGGCACTCCCGCCGCGATGGTCGGCTATTTCCGCGAAGCCTGCGAAGAGCTGGATATCCCCCATCCTTCGATGATCGCGAAGACCCCGCTCGGCGCGGATTTCGTCTTCGATGTCCTGGAAACCCCCCTCAGCGCAATCGGCGACGGCGGCAACACTGGCGCGGCGCGGCGTTTCCCGCCGACCTTCTGGCAGGAGCGCTTCGAGAGCGCGTCGCTTTTGAAATCGCTGGCGCGGGATGCCGCCCCGCCGACGCGGCTTGGCGAGGTGGCGGCCGGCGCGAGGCTGCCGATCCCGCCCACCCCGAGCCGCCCGTGGCGTGCGGTGCTTCTTGTTTTTCTGACCTATTTCCAGCGCTCCTTGCTCTCGAAAGTGCGCAACCGCGGCACGATCTACAGCACCTTCCTGGAGGCTCCCATCCTCGCCGCGCTGATCGCCATCACGTTGCGCTCCTCGCCGGAGGGCAGCTACGAGTTCTCCACCGCGCTGCATATCCCGGCTTACCTTTTCCTGAGCGTCACCGTGGCGATGTTCCTGGGCCTGACAAACTCCGCCACCGAGATCCTACGCGACCGCGCGGTGATGCGCCGCGAGCGCAACTGCCAGCCCGGCGGCATCTCCTATGTCGGCGCGAAATTCCTCGCGCTCGGCATCGTCGGTGGGGTGCAGTGCCTCACCTACCTGCTAGTCGGCAACTATTTCCTGGAGATCAAGGGCGTGCTCTTTTACCACTGGATCTGGATGACGTTCACCGCGCTTACCGGAACCGGCATGGCCTTGCTTGTTTCCTCTTTCGTGAAAACGGAACGCGCCGCGCTTACCGCTGTGCCGCTACTGCTCGTTCCGCAGATGCTCCTCGCCGGGGCGCTCGTCCCCTACAAGGAAATGAACCGCGGCCTCTTCGATAAGGCGAAGCTCGAGCGCGAGCGCGGCGGGGTGCCAGTTCCCGCCCGCATCATGCCGCTGCGCTACGCCTTCGAGGGCATGCTCATCGCGCAGGCCACCCGCAACCCCTTCGAGCTCGAGCGCATCCGCCTGCAGCGGAAAATCGAGCGCACCCGCGACATCGGCGGAGAACTAGGCAAAGACAGCCTCGAGACTTTCGAAATGGTCAAGGAAGGCCTCCGCCGCCTGCTCGCATCCGGCGCGGAAAACGAGCACGAAGCCCGCCTCCTCGTCGAGCGCATCCGCCGCATGGTAGATGAGGGCACGCCCATCGAGGTCGCCACCATGAAAGTCTGGCCCGATGGCGCGGACGCGAAACCGACCTACACCTTCTTCGTAAACGAACGCATCGACCTCCTCGTCCGCGAGGCGGAGACTTTTCGCAACGACTACCGCAACGAGCAGCCGCGCCATATTTTCCTAGCGCTCGAAAAGCCGGTGCCCTTCGCCACCGAACAGCTCGAGACCATGAAGTTCTGCGGCGGGGTCTTGCTCCTGGTCATCCTCAGTTGCGGCGGCATAGCGGCGTGGGTCATCGGCAAACAGAACCGCAGCGTGAAGTGAGCCGCCCCCATCCCCCCTCCGCCACCGAAGTGCAGCGTGCAGCGGCTCAGCGCCACATCCCGGCCGCCCTCCGCCGCCCCGCCCTCTTCGTCACACCCGGAGAGAGAATACACCGAGACGCCGCTGCGGAGCCTTGGGAAATGTGATTTAGCGGGGACTGACCCCACCTATGTGATTTAGCGGGGACTGACCCCACCTACGGAGGTAGCCGAAGGTCATGCCCGTGGTGGGATCGGTGACGGCACCGGCTTGCACGGTAGATCACTCGTATGGAGCAAGGATTTTCAGATAGCTGGCATAGGCGTAGAGACGGCCGTACCTGCCTCCGGTGATTTCCCTGACCATCCCGATCTTTGCCAGCTTGGCAAGGGATGCGGCAGTCGTAGTCGGGGTAAGCTTTGTGGCCAATGAAAGGGCAGAGATGGACGTCATTGGTTGTGCTTTCATACGCTCATGGATGAGCAAGCACGAGCGCGCGGAGCGGCCCATCTGCGAAATGCGGATTCTGTCTTTCTCGAAGAGTGCCAAGGTTTGTTGAATGTCCGATGCCGTCCTTTCCGCGATGTCGCGAACTCCCTGGAAAAAGAAATCGAGCCATGACTCCCAATGTCCTTTGAGGCGCACCTCCTGAAGCAGTTCATAGTATCTCGCCCGGTGTTCCTTGAAGAACAAGGACAGGTGCAGAAGTGGATATTGCAAAACCCGTTCCTCACGCAGAATTAGCGGAATCAACAATCGGCCGACACGTCCGTTGCCATCGAGAAACGGGTGGATGGTTTCAAACTGCACATGGGCAAGTGCCGCCTTGATCAAGGGCGGAGTTTTCACCGGATCATCGTGCAGGAATTTTTCCAGGTCGCCCATGCAGTTTAGTACTTCATCGGCCGGTGGTGGCACGAACCTCGCGTTTCCGGGACGGCTGCCCCCGATCCAGTTCTGACTTCGCCGAAATTGTCCCGGGCTTTGATCCTTGCCCCGTCCGCTGGCCAGCAACTTTTCGTGGGCCTCGCAGATCAGTCGCAGCGAAAGCGGAAATCCTCCGGTCATGCGTTGGTCGGCATGCTCATAGGCCGCCACGCAATCGGATACTTCGCGGACGTCTTCAACGGGTATGCCCGGTGTCGCCGTGACTTCGTAGGCAAGCAGATCGGACAACGAGGACTGGGTGCCTTCGATCTGTGAGGACGCGACCGCTTCCTTGCGAACGTAGGCGTAGAGGAATTGTTCCGGGGCGGGCAATAGGCTGACGATCCCATCAAGTCTTCCCAATGCGAGTTGGGCTTCGCCATGAAGTTTCTCCAATGTCGAATCCATCACGATCGGAGGTCGCGGCGGCAGGGCATCGGGAACAAATGCCTTGAACGGCTCGTCCCTCGTGGAAACGGTCACGTAGCGCCCTGTTTTGCGGATTTTCATCTCCACAGGTTGTCCTAAAATTGGATTTCGGAAAGCTCTAATTCCAACTTTGCCACAAACTTGGAATTTGTGAGTCCGGAATTCCAAGTTCCTATCGCGGGCGATGTTTGAAATTTGCGCGACAGGTCAAGCCCTGCTTTACCTGCTGTGCATATCCTAAAAAACACCCCCTCCAGTTTCCCAGAGAGGGCGTTTTCCACGATTTGGTTCCAAAGCTGCGCCATCAACCATATGAAATGGGGGTCAGTCAAAATGGGGGTCAAAAATGGGGGTCAGTGTGCAAATCTTGACAGAATTCCATCCAGAATCCCGGTGTGATCCGAAAGGCTGATTCTGGCGTCGCCTTCGGCTATGCCGTGACAAGTTGCTCAGTGATCAGCACGGAACGGAGTGAGATTTTCCTGAATCCTGGCAACCCTGGTTCTCACAAGAATGAGCGAAGCTGCCACCACTCCGATGATGCCGCAGAGGATCCACAGCAGCTCCGGGCTATGGCGGGCAGGCTGCTGATCTCCTCGCAAACCCGTCGTAGCCCGCAGGGCGAAGTCGGGCCAGGTAATGGCACGTTGCTCCACCGCACTGCCGCCGGATTTACCTCCACGGGTATACCAGACGATTTCGCTGTGTTGTGCCAGCTCATCGCACCGTGTCGGCGTTGCCCGCATCGCTACGCTGGCGGGCTGTCTCCGCTACGCTCCGGCTCTATCCGGTTCTTGTTCATCCGCTCGCGGTTTTTCCATAGCGTTGCCTGCATCGCTTCGCTGGCAGGCCGTCTCCGCTGCGCTCCGGCTCCTTCACGCGGTCGGTCGCCCTTCCGCGCTTGGCCTCTGGTAGTGGTTTCATCACTTTCATGTTCTGGTATTTCTACAGAGGAATTGAACCCCATTTACAACGTGCCCATGCTGGGCACACACAAGACGCTCCATGCAACGGCGGGTAAGGCTCCAGTTTGAATTCAGGCTTCCCTCCCCGCCGTGGATGAGCTAGACGTTCGCTTCAAAATCAAAATGATCGAGAGAAATCAATACGCTGGATTCTGGTTGCGTGCATTTGCGCTAGTCATTGACATAGTCGTCTTGGCAATTCCTGTCGTAGCCTGTGAGTCTCTCATCAGGTCAGCGAATCCTAGCACTGCAAATGAAGAAGTGATTTGGGTGGCGGAACTACTGAAACTTGCTGTTTGGGCGGTATATTTCACGACACTCCACACTATTTGTGGTGCGACGATTGGAAAGCGTGCGTTGAGAATTAGGGTGATCGATGCTGAAGGTAACTTCCCATCATTTTCAAGATCACTATTGCGTTTTTTCAGCTGTATTCTTTCTGCAGTCCCTATTTTTATTGGATTCTTTATGGCTGGATTTACACTCCGGAAGCGAGCCCTCCATGACTACATTGCAGGAACTACTGTAATTCGCACGTTAGCTAAACCAAGCAAACAATAAAGGGTGCTGCGAATGGGTGAGTGAAAATGAACCCATTCGACTGCGCCCTTAGTTGAAATAAGCCGTCACTCCTAACGCCTGACCCGCCTCCCGTTTCAGTCGTCATGACCGCTATAACCTGATCCAAATAAGGGCGACGAACTTCCGCAGTGAACAAGAGGCTTGGGTTCAAGACGGAAGTGCAAGACGGCAGTGCACCGTTGCATGATTCATTGCTGATCTACTCCGGGGTGGAGGAGCGCATGGCTTTCCGCTATGGGCATGGCCGTTACGCGTGTTCCCAGCCCGCGCGGGGCTTGCGGGTGGTGAGGGCGTTGGCCTCGGCATCGCCCGGAAATTCCTCCTTGGCGGGATCCCAGGTGAGTTTGCGGCGGAGCTTGTAGCCGATGTTGGCGAGGTGGCAGACGGTGGCGGTGCGGTGGCCGGTTTCCGCGGAACAGATCGGCTCCTCGCGGGTCTTGATGCAGTCGAGCCAGTTGCGGAGGTGATCCTTGGGCCAGGTGCTACCGCCGTCGATAGGGGTTGTGAGGATTTCCGCCGGATCGCTTTCGAGCAGATTCCGGTCCACGCGGATCGTGCCTTTCGTGCCCTCGAAGGTGCAGCCGCTCGGGCCGCCGTGGAACATCTCCACGCCGTTCGCGTAGGTGAATTTCAAACCCGTATCGCCCGCCGCCGGAGGCTCGACGCTGACCGGGCCGCTGGCGTCCATACCCATCGCCCACTGTGCGATGTCGAAATGATGCGCGCCTATGTCCGCCAGCTTGCCGCCGGTGTATTCCTCGTATTCGCGGAAGGCGGGGTAATGGTTATGGATTCCTTTCGGGCAGAGTTCCTCATGGTATCCGCGCTGCGGTGCCGGGCCGAGCCAGAGATCCCAGTTCAAGTTACCGGGCGTCTCCTGCTCGGGAAGATCACAGGGCTTTGGCGACGCGCCGACACCGATGCGGATCGTCTTCAGATCGCCGACGCCGCCCGCGCGGATCAGCTCCACCGCCTTGCGGAAACGGTGGTCGTACTCGCAGCGCTGCTGGCTGCCGGTTTGGAAAATGATCTTGTGATCCCGCACGCTGTTCACCAGCAGGCGTCCCTCGGCGATGTTCTGGGTGAGCGGCTTCTCGCAATAGATATCCAGTTTCCTCTTCGCCGCCGCGAGCGCCGGGTGGACGTGCATGTGGTCGGGCGTCATGATCACCACCGCGTCGAGATCATCGCGCTCTAGCAGTTCCCGGTAATCGACATACGTGGCGCAGCCTTTATAAATGCCGGATTTCATATCCTCGGCGTAGCGTTTCTCGACCTCCTCCTTCGCCTTCGCGAGCCGGGTGCCCTCCACTTCACACACCGCGACGAGGCGCACATCCGCCTGCCGCAGGGCATGGCTCATCACCCCGTAAGCGCGAATGCCATAGCCGATGAAGGCGATGTTGAGCTGTGCGTTCGACGGCGCGGCCCGGAGCATGGATGGGCCGAAGGCGGTGGCGGCGGCAGTAGCGGTGAGGAAACGGCGGCGGGAAATGGCGAGGGGTTTTTGCATCATGAAAAGCCGCTACGTGGCGGGGGAAGCTTTTCTTTCCGACGGATACGTTACTGACTTTGTTTTGACCTTACGAATGGCGCGGCGTATGCATCGTGGTCAGTCCTTTCCGCATGAAACTTGCCATCCTTTCCTGCTCCCCGAAGTGCCACTCCACCCACCGACTCATCGAGGCGGGGCGGAGGCGTGGGCACAGGATTGAGGTGCTAAACACCCTGCGCCTCACCATCGCGCTCGATCAGGGCGATCCAGCCCTCTACTACCATGGGAAAGCCCTCCGCACGCCGGACGCGGTGCTGCCGCGGATCGGAACGTCGATCACGCGCTACGGCACCGCTGTCGTCCGGCAGTTCGAGCAGATGGATGTTTTCACTCCGAACACCGCAGCGGGCATCAGCAACTCCCGCGATAAGCTGCGCTCGCTCCAGATCCTTTCCCGCCACGATGTCGGCATCCCCACCACGGCTTATGTGGATGACAAACGCGACCTCGAGGACGCCCTGCAGCGCGTCGGCGGCGCACCCGTCATCATCAAGCTGCTCGAAGGCACGCAGGGTGTGGGCGTGATCCTTGCCGACAAGATCGAGATCGCGCGCGCCATCGTCGAGACCCTGCACTCCACCAAACAGCAGGTGTTGCTGCAGAAATTCGTGGCGGAAAGCAAAGGCAAGGATGTCCGCGCCTTCGTGATCGGGGATCGTGTGGTCGCCGCGATCCGGCGGGTGGCGCAGGGCCAGGAATTCCGCTCCAACGTCCATCGCGGCGGCAAGGCCGAGGCGATCACGCTCGAACCCGCCTACGAAGAAGCCGCCGTCCGCGCCGCGCAGATCATGGGTCTGCGCATTTGCGGCGTGGACATGTTGGAAGGCAAGGACGGCCCGCAGATCATGGAAGTGAATTCCTCGCCCGGCCTCGAGGGCATCGAGGGAGCCACCGGCCTCGACATCGCCGGCGAGATCATCGACTACATCGCGGATCAGGTGAAATTCCCCGAGATCGACATCCGCCAGCGGCTCACCGTTTCCCGTGGCTATTCGGTGGCAGACATCCACATCCCGATCGGCAGTTCCTACGTGGGCATGACCATCGAGCAAACGGGTCTGCGCGAGCATGACGTGGTGGTGCTCACCCTCCGCCGCAAGGGCACGGTCGTTTCCAACCCCAAGGGCTGCCGTGTGCTGGAGGCCGATGACACCCTGCTCTGCTACGGCAGATCCGAGCACATGAAGGGACTCATCCCCGCCAAAAAAAGAAAGCGCCGGAGGGTGAAAAAGCTACCCGCCAAACCGGAGGGCGACGTGCCATGAGCATGACCATCGGCTGGCGCGAGTGGGTCGAGTTTCCCGATTGGAGCCTCCGTCTCAAGGCCAAGGCCGATACCGGCGCGCGCAGCAGCGCCATCGACTGCGCGGAGATCACCGAGCTACCCGGCGATCGCGTGCGTTTCACCGTCCGCCTCGACCGGAAGGACAGGAAACTGATCACGCTAGAGGCAGATATCATCGCCCGGAAAAAAGTCCGCTCATCCACCGGCCGCCCAACGAGCCGCTTCTTTGTGGAGACGCAACTCCGCCTCGCCGGGGTGGAGAAACGCATCGTGGTCTCACTCGTTTCCCGCAAGCGCATGATCCACCGCCTGCTGCTCGGGCGCGAGGCGCTAGCCAACGATTTCGTGGTCGATCCCGCCGTCGATCACTGGGCCACCCCGAAGAAACCGGCAAGAATCAAGCCAACGGGCGGGATATGACATAGCGTAGGTGGCACCCTTTGGCGGGGCTACTTTACTGCCGAGAAAAAGATCACGCTTTGTCCGTCGTCTGCTAGCATCGCTGAGGATGAAACTTGTGAAACTGTTGGCGAACCTCGGATATGGATCGAGGAAAGAGGCGGAAAAGCTGATCAAGAGCGGCGCGGTCACCGACCGGGACGGAAAGGTTCTGGGGGCAAAAGATTTCCCCGGCGCGGAACACGTCAGAGTGCTCGGAGAGCACATCGATCCCGTCGCTCCGCTGGTGATCGTGATCAACAAACCCAACGGCTACACGTGCAGCACCGAAGATCCCGGCGAGACGATCTACGATCTCCTGCCGCCGCGCTTTTCGAAAAGGAACCCCGGCCTCAATCCCGTCGGCCGCCTCGACAAGGACACCACCGGCCTGCTCCTGGTGACCGATGACGGGAAATTCCTCCACCAAGTGATCCATCCCAAATCCGGCTGCCTCAAGGTCTATCATGCCGTCCTCGCCCGGCCCCTGCGCGGCGACGAGGGCGAGCTCTTCGGCTCCGGCGAGCTGCTTCTCGAAAGCGAAACAAAACCCCTCCTCCCCGCCGGGTTCGAGGGCCTCGGCGAAAACGAAGCGCTCATAACCCTGCACGAAGGCCGCTACCATCAGGTGCGCCGCATGTTCGCCTCGGTTGGAAACCACGTAGTTTCCCTGAAACGGATCTCTATCGGCGGCCTGAAACTCCCCGAGGAACTCGCGGAGGGCGAGTGGCGCGCGGTTTCCGATGAGGAGAGAGCCGCGCTTTTCGCCAAGGATTGACCCCGTGAAACTCGTGGCTAGGATAGCACCGCGTTTCCATAAACAACCAACCATACAAATACCATGTCCATCCAAGCAGGCGACAAAGCCCCCGACTTCACCCTCGTTACCAAAACCGCCGACGGCCCCGCGCTCGTGAAACTCTCCGAGCACATCGGCAAATCCAACATCGTCCTCCTCTTCGTGCCCATGGCCTTCACCGGCGTCTGCACGACGGAGCTCTGCGACATTTCCTCCGGCATCAAGGATTACGAGGCGCTCGACGCCAAGGTCTTCGCGATCTCCGGTGACAATCCCTTCGCGCAAGCCGCATGGGCGGAGAAGGAAGGCATCACCGTCCCGCTCCTCAGCGATTACGAGCATCAGGTGGCGAAAGCCTACGGCGTGGCCTACGAACAGTTCCTCCCCGAGGCAAACCTCATCATGGGTGGCGTGCCGAAACGCTCCGCCTTCGCCATTGATAAGGCTGGCGTAGTCAGGTTCTCCGATGTGCAGGAACATCCGAAAGATTTACCGGATTTCGCAGCACTTAAAGCCGCTCTTGCGACTTTGTAAAAATCAAAAAATGAGTCCTTTTTGTTTGCAGGACCAAAAAATATGAGATTGATTCATAAATCTTCGTTGCGCAAACGTGGTTGATTCTTCCGGGGGGAAAGATCAATCGCCCGCTAGCGAAGAAGAATTGTAAGGCGCGGATCTGGAAACGGATCCGCGCCTTCGCCATTTCTGGAGACAGGCGTTGTGGGTTGCAGAGCTGCGACCATCCCCACCCTCATGGATTCCGGACTGCTTGCGAAAAACTGGGAAACTCTATTTTTTGTTCCGGTGAACATCTTTTTTCTTGCCACCGGTTCAGTGGTTCCACATCTTCCGCACATGGCTACAAAAACAGCAGCAGAAGTGACGGCGGCGGAGAAACTCCAGGATGCACGGAAAAGGAACCTCGATCTCGCGATCGCACAGATCCAGAAGGAATTCGGCGAGTCCGCGATTATGCGGATGGGTGATGACAGTCGGATGGATATAGATGTGATCCCCACGGGTAATCTCCTCATCGACCGCGCGCTCGGCGTCGGCGGCTTTCCCCGCGGGCGTATCGTGGAAATCTTCGGCCCAGAATCCTCCGGTAAGACGACCCTCACCCTCACCGCCATCGCTCAGGCTCAGAAGCGCGGCGGCCTTGCCGCCTTCATCGATGTCGAGCACGCGCTCGATCCCCAATACGCCCGCAAGCTCGGTGTGAACCTTGACGACCTGCTCGTCTCCCAGCCCTCCTCTGGGGAGGAAGCCCTCCAGATCTGCGAGGCGCTCGTCCGCTCCAACGCGATTGACGTGGTCGTGCTCGACTCCGTCGCCGCCCTCGTCACGAAACAGGAGCTCGACGGCGAGATCGGCGATTCCACCGTCGGCGCCCAAGCCCGCCTGATGAGCGCCGCGATGCGGAAACTCACCTCCTTCATCTCCAAGGCCAAGACCGTCTGCATTTTCACCAACCAGATCCGCGAGAAAATCGGCGTCATGTTCGGCAGCCCGGAAACCACCCCCGGCGGCCGTGCGCTGAAATTCTTCTCCTCCGTCCGCGTCGATATCCGCCGCATCGGTCAGATCAAATCCACCGACGGCACCGTCATCGGCAGCCGCACCAAGATCAAGGTCGTGAAAAACAAGGTCGCCCCGCCCTTCACCGAGGCCGAGTTTGATATCATGTACGACGAGGGCATCTCCTCGACCGGCTCGCTGCTCGATCTCGCCCTCGAAATGGAGATCATCCAGAAACGCGGCTCCTGGTTCTCCTACGACGGCAATCAGCTCGCCCAAGGCCGCGACGCCGCCAAGGACGCCCTCAAGGCCGACCCCACGCTCTACGAATCCCTCGAAATCAAGGTCAAGGAAGCCCTCGACGCCGCGAAGGAGAAGAAAAAGAAATAGCTAGTGAGCCGAGATCACCCAGCGGGTGAATGGGCTGGCTGGATTCTCCCGAGTAGACCGGTTGCCAAAAGTCCGTGCGCAGATCCATACCGCCGCAGTCAAAAGCCTCCGGCGGTATGGATCTGCGCACGGACTTCTGGTAAACGGGCTACGTTGCAAAGTGCCCGCCGGTGGTTTCATGCCTCTTCTGGGGATCGCGCCTTTGCGTTTTGGATCAGGGCCGACCGAGCCGGATCAGCCCTACCTTATTGGGTTCAGTTATTGGGGTCAGTCCCCGCTAAATCACATGTTCCAAGTCTTCCCCGCCGTATTACGGAATGTTTTCTGGCCGGGTGTGGGGAAGAGGGAGGGGTATTGGTGATTGGTGATTGGTGATTGGTGATTGGTGATCGGGGATCGGGGATCGGGGATCGGGGATCGGGGATCGGGGATCGGGGATCGGGGATTGGGGATTGGTGATTGGGGATTGGGGATTGGGGAGTTTTTCAAGTAAGTTTTGTTTGATGAAATTTGGCGAGGGATGAGAGGTCTGAGGAAGAGGAATTTCAAAACTGACAACAAAGGGGTAAAATGAAGTGTTCGCTTGTCGATCCTGCCGGACGCTGTAGTCTTCCGACATGACTCTGGTTCTCGAACTTCCTGATTCTTGGAAGCCGCTCCTCGGCTTGGACACTGCCGATGCTGCGGGCCGTGCCCGTGAAATGCTAGTCATCGAAAGATATCGAGAAGGCAAGCTCTCGCGTGGACAGGCTGCGGAAATGCTAGGTCTTGGGTTCCACGAGGCGGAGATTCTCTTCAAGCGTTATGGCGCGAATCAGCAGCCGACATGGGAGGAGCTGGAACAGAGCACGCAAGCATTCAGATCTTTAACTGAAGCATGAATGCCATTGGCGTGGTGGTGGCAGATACCACTCCATTGAATTACCTGATCATCATTGGAAGGGTGGAAATCCTAGCCTCGCTCTTCGTCGAAGTTCTGATCCCGCAGGCGGTCCTAGACGAATTGAGCCATCCTAGGGCTCCGGAGGCCGTAAGCCGCTGGCTTCGGGAACCGCCTGCTTGGCTGCGCATCTCGCCCGTCGAGCAGCTGGATGAGACGATCCAACTCGGAAAAGGCGAGAATGAGGCCATCAGCCTTGCCATTGAAAGGCGGGTGAAAGTGGTGCTCATCGACGAACGCTTGGGCCGTGGAGCGGCAGAGGCACGAGGACTGATAACCGTCGGCACCTTAAACCTGATCGACCTCGCCGATGAACAAGGCCTGCTCAATGGCATCGCGGCACTCAACGATTTGCGCCAAACGACATTCAGAGCTGCACCTGAACTGCTGGGGCGATTCGAAGCACGGATGAAAGCCCGGCAAGACTGACACGTTCCAGATTTTGCATCTCTTTTTGGGGGTCAGGTGCGAATGGCAACATTTCTGTTGGAGGATATCTGGAGCAGGCGTAGCAGAAGTTCGTGCGTGAAAAGGTGACAACAAAGTAGCGTGCGCCGCAGGCTCTGGACTGCTGTGATTCTTGATTCACAGCTTTCGAGGGCGGCTTTGTTTTGCGGGACGACGGGTTGCTACCGGGTACCTTCGTTTTTCCATCACTCACCCAAAAAGCGGCGGATAAGAACCGCCGCAGTCAAAAGCCTCCGGCGGTATGGATCTGCGCACGGACTTATGGTAAACGGTCTTCGTTGCAAAGTGCCCGCCGGTGCCATCGTCATTGATGCCATAGGTCCCACGGCGCTGTGCGGCGAATTCCTCATCGAGGATCTTGCGGCAGGCACTGACGGTGCGCTGGAGCAGGTTGCGGGTTTTTTGGTCGAAGGACATGGGGAGAAGTGGAAAGTGATCAGTGATCAGTGTAGAAAAGATCAGAGGTCAGAGTTCTTGGAGGAGCGGGGCGAGGCCGTGCCACGGGAGGACGGTTACGTTCTGGCGGGGTTGGGCGGAGTCGCCGCCATAGACGAGCCAAGAGCGGGAGGTTTTGCCGGGCGGGAGTTTCGGCCGCCAGAAGTCGAGGCCCTTGAAGGCGTCGGATGGGACGGTTTGGCCGGATTTGGCTTCGATGGCGTGGAGGACGTTGCCGCTTTCGACGATGGCGTCGATTTCATGGCCTTCCTTGTCACGGAGGAAGCCGATGGTGGGCACGCGGCCGGCGTGGGCGGCCGCTTTGGCGAGTTCCGTCATCACCCAGTTTTCAAAGATGGCACCCCGGAGCGGGTGAGTGCGGAGGTGCTCAGCGGAGCGGATGCCGATTAGCCAGGCGGCGAGGCCGGGATCGGTGAAGAAAATCTTGGGGGCCTTGATCAGCCGTTTGGAGACATTGGTGAAATGCGGGCGGGCGAGAAATACGAGGAAGCCCGCCTGGAGCACGGAGAGCCAAGCCTCGGCGGTGGCGCGGCTGATGCCGGTGTCGGAGGCGAGCGACGAGAGATTCACCAATTGCCCGACGCGACCGGCGCACAACTGGAGGAAGCGCTGGAAGGTAGCGAGATCCTGAACCTTGATCGACATCCGGACATCGCGCTCCAGGTAGGTGGCGACGTAGCTCTGGAGCCATGCGTCCGGGTCCACCGGGCGGTCGTGGATCGGCGGAAAGAGTCCGGCATGGAGCAGGGCATCCAGCGAGGCCGGGGCGCGATCGGCCTCCTGAAGCTCAGATAAAGAAAATGGCCAGAGACTGAGCAGCGAGACGCGGCCGGCCAGCGATTGGGTGATGGCCTCGATCATGCCGAATTGTTGGGAGCCGGTCAGAATGAAGCGTCCCATGCGGTGGTCGGCGTCGAGAATGCCTTGCAGGTAGGAGAAAAGCGGTGGGCAACGCTGGATTTCATCGAGCACCGCGCCATCGGGGAACTGGGCGAGGAAGCCGCGCGGGTCTTCATCTGCGTAGCGGCGCACGTCGGGGTTTTCCAAGCTGGCATAAGGACGGTCACCGCCGATTTCCCGCGCCAGGGTCGTTTTCCCGGATTGGCGTGGGCCGGTGATCGCGATGGCCGGAAATCCTTCCAAATGCCGCAGCGCTACTGCCTTCAAATGGCGGGGAATAGGTTGCGGATTCGTGTTCATGTCTGATTTATAAATCAATTTAGCAATCGGTCAATAACGGTAAATCGGAGGGGTGGATCGCATCAGTCCAGTTTTTGGGGGTCTTTTGGGGGTCAGGTGCTTCATCGCAACATTTCTGTTGGAGGATATCTGGAGCAGGCGTAGCAGAAGTTCGTGCGTGAAAATCTGACAACCAAGTATACCGCTTGCCAAAAGTGCTTTCGTTTTCGAGTACGGAAATTTTAACCACGGAGGGCACGGAGTTCACAGAGTTAAGATGCGGTAATGAATTTTTACGAACGGACTTTTGGCAAATGGTCTAGAGTGCGCCGCAGGCTCTGGACTGCTGTGATTCTTCATTCATAGCTCTCAAGGGCGGCTTTGTTTTACGGGACGACGGGTTGCTATCGGGTACCTTCGTTTTTCCATCACTCACCCAAAAAGCGGCGGATGAGAACCGCCGCAGTCAAAAGCCTCCGGCGGCATGGATATGCGCACGGACTTCTGGCAAATGGGCTACGTTGCAAAGTGCCCGCCGGTGGTTTCATGCCTTTTTTGGGGATCGCGCCTTTGCGTTTTGGATCAGGGCCGACCGAGCCGGATCAGCCCTACCTTATTGGGTTCAGTCCCCGCTAAATCACATGTTCCAAGTCTTCCCCGCCGTATTACGGAATGTTTTCTGGCCGGGTGTGGGGAAGAGGGAGGGGTATTGGGGATTGTTGATTGTTGATTGTTGATTGCTGATTGTTGATTGCTGATTGCTGATTGCTGATTGCTGATTGTTGATTGTTGATTTTGGATTTTGGATTTTGGATTTTGGATTTTGGATTTTGGAATGGCAGGGGGGATTTTCATGATCCGCTAGATGCAGGGAGTCTTTCATGTTGATAGGATTAATCACGGAGCGAGACGCTCCGGAAAACGGCCTGCGGCGGGACGCCACAGCCACGTTGCGGCCTATCATCCTTCAGGATCTTCGAGCAAGCGTTCCGGCAGATCCCGTGCCCCGTGCATGATTCGTTCGATCCGAAGAGTGTCGCTTTCCATGTAGAAGAGCAGATGGCAGTCGAACGGCCTTTTCACCTGGATACTGCGTATGTGAGCGAGTTCGGGTGCGCGAAATCGGCGGCGGCGGCCTAAGCCCGGCCATTCAGCGATCTGCTGGATGGTTTCATGCACGGCCAGCAGGTAGCCTTCCGCGACGTTGAGCTCGGCGTGATCCAAATACCAGCGGTATTGCAAGGTCATGTCCTGCTCCGCCCGCAGGGCAATGGAGACTTCCAGGCTCATGCGATGGAGCGGGCGTTATGACGGACGCGATCCATCACACTGGCATCATAGGGTTGATGCGGGGACGAGACGCCTTCGAGAATCGCCGCTTCGAGGGCGGGGGATTCATCGAACTCCTGCCGTTCGAGCACGCGCAAAGCTTCACGGACGACATCGGCTTCGTCGGCATAGCGTCCGGTGTGAACAAGCCGATCCACAAGCTGGTCCAGCGCGGGCGGAAGGGTAACTGTCATAAGCAAAAAGTAATCCACAGCGGGATTCTGTCCAGACTGGGTTTGTGTTGGGTTTCACTGCGGACTCCGGTTCCATGGTATTGGGTCAGTCCCCGCTAAATGAATGCACACCCTTGATCTGTTCTCATTATTGGTTACAATGTATTGCGATGATCAAAAGCTTCGCCGACGGAATTACGAAAAAGACCTTCTGACCCTTCATTCGCTCCATTACCACAAACTGCACGGCACCGGGAGATATTCCATCGATGCTAATTCCAGGAATTCCAAATGGCGCATCACCTTCGCATGGGCCGACCAAGCGCTCACCGATGTTTCCCTCGTCAAAATCGAAGACACCCACTGACTGATCCCATGAAACTCCGCACCAACCCCGCCGCCGGACTCATCCACGATGAATTGGAAGCCCGCGAGATCCCTGCCGCCAAGGCCGCCAGGGACATGTCCATCCCGCGCAGCCGTCTCAGCGATATTTTTGCCGGAAGAAAAGGCGTCTCGGCCGATACCGCACTGCGTTTCGAGCGCTACCTCGGCATCTCCGCCGGCCTTTTGATCCGCCTTCAGGCCGAGTATGACCTGAGCAAAGCGGTCGCCGAAAAAGGCTCCCGGATCCAGAGGGAAATCCATCCGGCCCCGAAACTCGCGGTGGCCTGACGGTTTTGGATTTTTGTTTTTGGGGGTCAGTGTTTTTGGTGGTCAGATGCTTCATCGCAACATTTCTTTTTGGGGGTCAGATGCGAATGGCAACATTTCTGTTGGAGGATATCTGGAGCAGGCGTAGCTTTGTGTTTTTCGAGATGCTCCCTGGCTTAAGGGACTACGCGCGCCCGGTAGAATCTCTTGGGCTGCCCTGCACCGTCGGGCGCTGTGAAAACGGTCGATAGGCCGCTGGCGGTGACAGGATCCCCAACATGTTCCCATGATCCCGCTTCCAGGGTGGCGCTGGTTTCGAGTTGGTATCTGCGACCGGAAACGGTGGCGACGGTAATGAGTATGTCATTTCCGGAAATCGAGGTGGCCGTGGTTCGCAGCACAGATTCCGACGACAACGGGTTCGTGCCCGCGGTGTGCTCGGAGCCGTTGGATTGGCCATCGGCATCCTGATCTGCCGCTGGGTCTAGAGCGAGGACGGCTTCGGAAGCGACGCTGTATGGCCCCGCGATCCCCGCGTTATTGATTTGGCGGGCTTGGGCATGAACAGTGGTTCCGAAGAGCACGGTAACCGTCTGGCTGGTGGTTGCGGTTTGGGAATCGAAGAGGTCATTGCCGCCGGGCGTGGTGCCGACCTGCAGATGGTAGCCGGAGACTCCGCCTTCCGGATCGCTGGCGGCGGACCATTGGAAGGTCACCTGGTTTCCGATCACCGTTCCAAATAAGGCGAGATCTGGCACTGGGATGGCGGGAGCAGGAGGGGAAGTCACATCGTAGAGCTTCAGATACTGAGCCTCATACGGAGCGGTGGCCCACTCGCCATCCGTTGTCGGGACGCGGTTGAGATTGACGAAAAGCCCTTGGCTCAGGAGATCGTCGCCGGAGATACCGCCGGGGATCAGGAAGGTGTTGCGGCGATCCGGATCAGCACCTAGGTAGGCGGCGATGTTTTTGACGTTGTATGTGCGGTCGGGCTTGATCCCGAAGTCGTTGTTACCGTTTGTGTCCGCATCAATGTTTATATTGAACTTGTTGGTTCCGATCGTGGCTGGATTAGCGTTTCGATCCAGATTCACGAAAGCGAGCACCACATCGGACAGGTTGGGTGCTGCGTTACGGTTTTCAAATTTCGCGACGGAGAATATCTGGGAATGGGGAGTGTTGTCCTTGAGGTTGAGGAAATGGCGATTTGAGCCGCGGAGCGCACTGGAAAATTGGCGTGCCTGACCGATGCCCTCATAAACCTTCGCGAGCTGGGAGATGCCGTAGCTGTAGCTCGGGTCGGAGGGAGTCGTCATGAGCCAGAGTGGCATCAGCGAGTTATACTTTTTGAAATGCGGAATGGGCTTCCCGAAATTCGTTTCGTAGCGGTCATAACCGAAGGGCGTGATGCCGGACTGCGTGTCGCCCGGCGGCACGACCGCACCGCTCAGCCCCAGTTCCTGACCGGGGAAAATCAAAGGCACGCCGTCAATGCTGCTGTTCGCGGCAAAGCGGATCAGCGCATGCCATGGATCCTGGTAGTGATCCTCATCGTGGGAACTGGTATTGAGCAAGACCAGTGCCTGGCCGTAGGCGTTCCTGCGGCTTTCATAGATGCTGCGGAAATCCGTCGTGTTTTGGGCGGCGTGCAGTGGGAACACGATGTTTTCGTTCAGGATGTCGAAGTGTCGTCCGCTCCGATAGGTGACCGCTCCGCCGTCGAGGGACTCCGCCATGAAAACAAAGTTCCATTTCCGGGCGCGGGTCTTGTTGATGATGTATTCCCAAGCCTGAGGAGGTAAGCCCTGACCGAAGTCCGCGCGCAACGCATCCACGCCCACATCCGAATCGATGGCATCTCCGGTAGGATTGGCTGGATAGCCGGTCTGGGTGAGCCAGTGCAGCGTGTATTCGGCGAAGTATTTCCAGACGTTTCGGGTGATCCCGTCGAAATGACCGTCCCCTGCGGTGTTCTCGTTTCCAACGGAGTAGTCGAACCAATCTGCCTCGCTCTGATATCCGCCGGTTGATCCGGAAACCAAGGCCGCGTATCGCCCATAGAACACATCGTAGGTATCCGCGAATTTTCCGAAATCGCTGCGGTCGGGGGCGAGCCCGATGTTTCCCGCAGAAGAAGCCCTCATGTCATAGGCGTCCCTTCGGGAAAAGAAGCGCGCCTCGGTGTTGCGCATTTCGGAATTTGCGTTGGTTCCGCCATTGCCGAAGAGCGTCTGCCCGAGAGCTGCCAGCTCTGTGTCATAGCTCGTATGATTGAAAGGGGCGTCAAGCATCAAACCCACTTCCGAGGTGTCTGCCGCTTCAGAGAAGGATTTGAACTCGGCGAGGGCTTGAGCGCGGCCCGCGGGGGTGTCGTTGGTGGCCGGTGAATTTCCGGCGGTGAAGGACTTCGCCATTAGGGGCATGACCTCAAAGAAGTTTTTCACCGCGTAGGGTGAGCCGACCTCGAAGGGTTGCCCGGTGTCGGGATCGATCTGCCGTCCGTCGATGCCGTTGGGATGGATGGGCTGGAACCACAGCATGTTGCAGCCCAGTCCTTTGACGTAATCGAGATTGAAACGCGGGCCGCCGGAGACGCCGCCCGCAAGGTCGGCGAAAGTGCCGCGTTGCGAGGGTAGGGTGCCGGTGGCAATCACCGTGAGCGGATTCACTTCGTAGAGTTGGATATCTCTTGCCGATTTTGGGGAGACCACGATGGCATGGTCGCGTTTCCCCCCGCCGTCGGTGTTGTTGTAATAGGTGTAGGTGCCGGCGGACTCGCCGTTGAGGCGGTAGCGGGCGGTGAGCCGGTAGGCACCGGTTTTGTTCGCAAAAAGCGTGATCTGATAGCCACCGCTGACCAGTTGCATGGTGTGCGCCTTGAAATAGTTCGCATCATTTCCTGCCGCGATGTCGTTGCCGTTGGGCGGAAGGATGCCGTCCTCAATGCCATCCGAGTTCGCGTCGTCGTCTGCCCTGTCGCGGCGGTTGAGATTGGTGAAAACCTCGGCGAACTCCACACCCGTGGTTCCGGGATCGAAGAAGATCGTGATGGGAATGGATTCGCCAGCGACCTCATTGATGTAAAGGTGTGTGGTGGTGTAGTTTGCTTCGACCTCACTGGTTGCGCGGTCGGTCGAGTTCGGGCTGATTTTCAAAACCGAAATCGCGGCCGCTGGATCGGCAAACAGGAGGGCGATGAATGCGGTGAGAAGGTAATGGGTTGTGGATTTCATGAAGTGGATGCGAAAGGCGGGTCAGGGCGCGGGGGTGATCATCATGCGGTAAAAACGTTTTGGATCACCAGTTGTAGTGTCGATCTCGAACGTTCCGGGAGCATCCGTCGGTGCGGTGACCACCGGATCGCCGAACGGCTGCCAGCCATCCAGAGTCGTCGAGGTCATCATCTGGTATTTGCGATCGGGCAAGGTAGGGAAGGTCAAGCGGGTTCCCGTCGGGATTTTCGCGATGCCGAGTTTCGGAAAAGAGTCGCCGTCATTCACGATCGGAACCATCCCCACAAGCCATTCCACCATATTGGTAAAGCCGTCCCCATCCGGATCACCGGCCGGGCCGTTGTTGATGTCGTTTGATCCGGTGTCGTCGGATTTCAGACCGTATTGGTTTTCCCACCAGTCCGGTAGCATGTCGCTGTCGGAATCGGTTGATGCTGTCTCCATTCCAAGGCTGATGGCGAAGGTGGTTTGGCCGGTGACGTTCTCGATTTCCACCTGTTGGGTGAAGGCCTGATTGCGCATGTTCACGGTCTGCCACTCGATGCCGAGTCCAGGGTTGTCATCGACTGCGGATCCATTGTAAGCGGCGCTGGTGGTGTCATAGCGGATGGTGGCGGTGACCGCTTCGGCGGTGGGATTTAAAAGGGAGATTCGTCCGTTTTCGGCATCATGAGTGAAAGCAAGATCTTGCTGACCGCGAACCATCAGCGATCCAAGGTCGGGGGAGAGCCCCATACGGACATACAGTTTGTTCACAGCGCCGCTGAGATTGTAGAGCGCATCGAGGCGCGCCGCATTATCCGGCAACGTGATGGTTTTTATAATGCCGCCGCCGGGCGCAGTGAACGTCCAGCCGTTCGTGCCCGAGGCCGAAGCGGCATAGGTGGCGTTCACGTATTGCGTGGTTCCACCACCGTTGCCATTCGCAAACCAGTCCTTGAAACCGGATGTTCGGTAGGCTCCCACCGCCCCAGATATTATGTTGGCCGCGCCTTCGGTTTCGGAATCGGATCCGGCGAAGGAAGGCTGGGTTCCCAGGACTTGGTGAACGCGGCCGGTGCGGCTGTTGCGCGTGAATCCGGCGGTCATGCGCCCGCCTGCGGTTTCAAAAACCGCGAACACGGCGGAGTTGAAGAGTAGGTATTCGTCGGCACCGTCTAGGTCGATGTCTTCTGCCGCGGCGGTGGCGGTAAGGGGCGGATTGGCTGCCCACTGGTTGACACGGGCGTAGAGGTTCGTGAAACGTGTCTGCGACTGGGTGTGCCTTGCGAAATCAGCGAGGGTCTGGCCGCCGTCGGTATCCGGGAAGATGTAAGCGCCGGTGCTGAACTTGCTGATGTTGTTGTTCGTGTTATTGTGGAAGGCAGTTTGGAACATTGCCGCGTGGATGCTGGCGGCGGCGAGATCATGGAGCCCGCCGCTTGTGGGGATCAAAGATACCGCCTGCCATGTCATATGGGAGTGGCCTGAATTTCCGATGCGTCCGAAGATGCTGGTCGCGCCGAACGTGCGCTTTTGCAGACCTTCTTCGAAGGCCGATCCGAAATACCAGTTGTCGTAGTTTTCCCCGGAGGAGTGGTCGATGAAATCCTGTGCGGTTTGCACTAGGTTTTGCGAGCCTCCGCGTGAAACGGTGCCCCAAGTGGTGTAGGTGTTGTTGTCCTGTCCGAGGTAAGGAACCTTGCCGTCGATGATGTCAGCGGCGGTGACCACGCGGATCCATGGACGGCTTGCGAGCCAGCGGACGTTGGTATCGTAGGAGGAGGCTTTCGCGCTGTTAGCGAAGTCTGCCATGTCGCGCCAAAGCACCACGACCTGATCCTGCATGGAGCTGCGGGAACGCCGAGAAAGGAGCTCGCGGACCGGCTGGGAAGAACCCTCGTCATACGTCCGGTCGAGGTATTCGGAGGTCACATCGTGGATGGGGAAAATTTTGACCCCGTTGACTTCGTTGATGCGGAAGCCGTCGGTGCCCAGTGCCGAGGTGCGCCCGAACCATTTCACGAAATGGCGTGATTGGTCAGCGAAGGTATGGGTGAAGCCGAGGTTTGAAATAATCGCCAGCGTGCCGTCGTCGAGCACTCGCTCAGGAGCCCAGAAGGCAGTTCGCGATGCGCCCGCGTTTCCTCCATAGATCGCCTCTAAGAAATTTTCTGCCAAGTTGATGTTCGAGGCGTTGAAATCGAGCGGGAAATATTTCGGGATGTGGTCCGAGAAGGTGGAGCCGAGGAGATCGGCTTGGCCTGATGCGACGAGGGCGGCGATCCTCTCGTTGAAGGAGGGGCCATCGTTGGGTGCGCCGGGCTCGGGATTTTTCGCCCATTGCAGGGCGGAGGCGAGTGTGGGGGTGATATGGAGCGTGATCGGCGCCGCGTGATCCTCGTGAGACTGGAGCATGTTGCGGTAACCGCTGGTTCCGTTGTGAACGAGGTTTTGGATCTTGTTGCCCGGTTCCATCGCTTGGTTGCCGTGGGCGAGGAGGATCACCTTGGCGGCTTTGCCGCGGTCATTCGCGCTGGAGCGACCGAAATAGCTAGTCAGCTTGCCGTTGAGACGGATGTTTTCCTGATCTTTCCAGTAATCGGATGCCAGCCAGTCGTCGCCGATGGTGTCGCGGATGTCGTTGCGTCCCGGAATATCACCGGGACCACCGGCTTGGGTGCCGTCGCGGGTAGTGAAGATTTGGAAATTGAGTGTGGCCGGATCGCCGAGCCAACCGCCGTCAAGTAGCGCCTGCCGCTCGACGGCCATTTCCACCGCATCATACCTGCGAGACCATGCGACAGCGTTGAGGCCGTTCGGGGCGATGCCACGTCGCTCGACCCCGAAGTCGTACGGGTTCTGCACATCGGATGTCGTGTTATTGTTCACGGAGCGGTTCAAATCGACGGAAACGCTGCCGGCATTAGTGGAATAGGCTCCCACAACAACCTCCCATCGCATGTCGGTGGCGATGTCCACATTATCCGGGAGAGCACGTTCCCCCACGCTTGGATTACCGGTGTCGATGATGACATAGGCATCCACTTCGCCCTGTTCGGCGTAAGCGGCGAGGTCGAGAAAATCGATGCGGAAATAGACTTTGCCATCGCCCCCGGCGGCGACGGCGCCACCATCGCGGAACGAGAAAGCAACGATGTCGCGCGAAGGGTCGAGACCGTTCGTGCGATAAACGTCCGCCCCTTGGCTGCCGCCTTCGTTGTATTCGTCGAGTGCGAGTAGGTCGCTGTGCTTCCAGTCGGTGAAGGTGCCGATGTTGATGGTTCCCTCGCCGCCGCCGTTGCCGACGACGGTGGCCTGGGTCGGATTCGTGCCGGCTGCGAGTTCCGTTGCGTTGTCGAAAGTGTCGCCGTCGGGGTCCCCTTCCGCACCCTCGCGGGGGTTGCCATCCGCGGGAGCTGCGGTGCGAAGGTTGTCGATGCCGTTGTCTAGCGGATCCAATCCAAAACGCACTTCCCAGCCGTCCGGCAAACCGTCGCCGTCTGTATCGGGATTCAGGGCATTCGTTTCGCTCCACACCTCGCCTGCGTCGTAGATGCGGTTGCCGTTCGTGTCGCCTGCGATAAGCCCGTCGAGATCCTTATCCTCACCATAACCATCGTTGAGCCCGTCCCCGTCGCTATCCGGATTGGTGTTGCTGGTTTCCGTCCAGGTTTCGAAGGAGTCGATGATGTTGTTGGGCCAATCGCCGGCGTTGGGGCGGGCGGCGGCGTAGCTGCCACGACCACTGGTGAGCGGGAGGGCTTTTCCGTCCCCGTCCGTCCATCCGTTGCGGTTTGCATCCTCGACACCGTCCAATATCCCGTCGCCGTCCGTGTCGGGATTAGTCGGATCCGTAACGGTGCCAGCCGCTTGGCGGGTGCGATCGTCGCCTTGGCTTTGGCTGGCAACACCGGGGACGAAGCCATGATTTTCTACCACGGCGTAGAGCGGTGGATCGAGGTCGCCGATGAAATTGGGGAAGCCATCGCCGTTGGTGTCGGCATCAAGATCGGTCGGCGGGTCGCTTGCGGTGCGCCAGCCCACCTCGAGGCCGTCGGGCAGCCCATCGCCGTCGGAATCGGGAGTTTTGGGTAGGGTTCTGCCGAAGGATCGGTGGACGTGGATGTCGGAGTTTGTCCAAGTTTCCGGGTTGCCCACGGGGAGCGGACGGGGAGTGGCCTCATCTCTGTCGATCAGACCGTCGTTGTCATCGTCGTTGGATTCGTCTGTATCTGTATCTACGATTTCCTGGAGGACGACGCGGGCGTTGCGGGTGGAGATGACTGGGTCATCACCGCCGGTAGATGCCGTGAGAAGGTAGGTGCCGGGCTCGGTGATGAGCCAAGGGTAGTCCCACGTCTTGGAATTTCCGGAAACGGTTACGACTGGGCCGTCCCAGTTGCCGTTGTTGTTCGTATCGATTAGCGAGGGTTGTTCGTTGGCATCCCATGTGGTGTTTTCGTTGAGATCGGTGAACGGTTCACCTTCGTCATATTCGCCGTTTCCGTTGGTGTCCTCATAGGGTTCTTCACCGTCGAAACGGGAGTTGCCATTGTTGTCAATGAAGGCTTCGTCGATGATTTCCAGCGCAGGATTTCCTGTTAGAGAAAGGTCGGTTACCGAGGCGCTGGTGACGACACGGATTGTGTAAACCGTCGAGTCGGGCCCGGGGCTGTCTGGGAGGATGATTTCGACCGGTTTTCCGTCCGATCCTAATTCAGCGGGTTGGGTGATCTGCACAAAAGGCCTGCTGCTGGGGCTTGCTGTGACGAGACGTACTGCGCCGAGTTCGAGTCCGCGTTTCGTGGGGTCGGGATAGTTCTGCGGGAAGGTGTAATCCACCACGAGTTGATGGACGAAGGAGGCGACGTCGTTGTAGAGGTTTGGCAGCGGGATGGCCAATTCATGGTAGGCGTTTCCGGGGCCGCGGTCTCCGTAATCGATGGAGAATCCTTCGCGGCCTTGTTCGATGCCGTTTGCGCTGAAGGAGAAGCTCGCCTTGAGCTGGGCTTCGGTGAGACCGTTGGCGAGAGCTTTCGAGAAGAGGACTTTCATCGTGTAGTTGTCATCCACGAGATCGCCGTCGTTCTGGGGAAAGGCGATGTTGATCCGCTCCAGTGGGCCGGCGGTGTTTACTGTCCGCACGAGTTGGGTGTAGTGGCCGGTCGTCGCATCCTGAGTGAAATCGCGTGAGGATGATGCTTCGAGAAGGCGGAAGGTGAGGGTGGCAGATCCGGTGGCGGGAATGTTCGTGTAGCGAATGCGCCATTCCTTCTGGAGAGGGTTGGTCGGCGAGGGGTTTATGGTGACGGAGGATGCCCTAGCCCATGCGATCGGGATTACCGTATCGTAGCCGCCGTTGCCATTGAGGTCGGTGAAATCCTCGTTGGCGTCGCGTATGCCGTTTCGGTTCAGATCGGTGAATGGCTCGAAGCCCGCGCCGTTGCCATTGGGCTGCGAGGTCGCCGCATCATCGTTACCTGCTTCGCTATCGGTGACGTTGAACCAAACTTCTTCGACGGTTGAGTCGGTACGGACGACGATTTCGTAGCTGGAGCCACTGACCGTTTCTCCGTTGTTCTGAGGAAAGGCGATCTCGCCGGTGGGGGGGTGTGCGTCGTAGTAGAAGGTCTGTGTGAAGGTTTGGTAAAGCGGCGCCTCGGTCGCCGGATTACGGTTGAGGAAGGCCTTAGCTCTCACCACGTGGAAGCCCTCCTTGAGGCCGGTGGTCAGCGAGTTGAAATCCGCGTGCTCATGATACTCGACGGTGGATGGCGAGAAATTCTCCACCTTGAACGTGGTGAGCATTTTCTTTTTGTAATCAACGGAAGCGGCGTTCCCGGGCCACCATGCTGACTGGGTGGTAGGGCCGTTTTTGTAGAGTCCGATCTTGTAACGGACGAGGGCTCCAGCTGCGGGTTTCGTGATGGTGGTGGAGTTCCACCAATCATCGAGCGACTGGTTGTGCTGGAAATCGAGTTCGGCGGTTTGGGTGGTTCCAAGGCCGATGCCTCCAGCACCTTCAGGGAAGCTGCCATCCGTCGTGTAATATACGAACATCCGGAACCCGAGACCTACAGAATTGCTTTTTGCCCACAGGGTGATCGTGCTTCCGTCCTCGCTGTATTGCGCGTTGCCGACACCTTCGGTGCTGTCGGGGCCACCGACGATTCCGGTCGGATCATGGAAGACCCAGGAGGCCTGCTTTCCTTCCTCGGTGCTGAAATTGTTGGCATTCGATGGGCCTTGGTTGATGTCGAAGCCCGGTGTGCCGATCGTCTTGGAATACGTTTCCGCTCCGGGGGATCCGATCTGGCTGCGGTTGGTGTCCACGGCCGCGAATTTTTCCGGATGCTGGCGATCCACAAAGACAGGTTGTTCGTAACCGACCCAAGTGTCCGTCCGAACGGCAGGCGGGTTATCGCGTTTCGTGGGATCGGTGATGCCGGGCGGCACCGTGCCGTTCAGATCCACCCCGCCGTCGAGCTTGAGCAGGATGTTTTGCGCAGAGCCATCGGCGCGGGCAAAAATCGTAAGTGGAGATCCGGATTTTACCACCGGCACCGAAGTCCGGTAGGTGAATGGTTTCGGTGTGACACCTGTTGGATAACCTCGGTTGGGAAGACCGTTTGGATTAAACGAAGCATCACCGTCGGGACCGTCTTGGCGCGTGACCGTGATACGCGGAACCTCGATGCCGTTTTGATGAAGGGTGATCGCGGCCTGTGGCCAGAGCGTGGAAAGCTCGGGCGTGCGATATCCGAACACGAAGTATCCGCCGGGCGGGACGATCACGGATCCGAGCTGGTTGCCGTATGCATAAAATCCTGTCTGATTGGAGCCGTTCGGCCCCTCGGCGTATTGATATAGATAAGCGCCCGGCGGGAAGCTGTGCTGGAAAGGCCTCGCCTGGCCGGCGGCGGTGTTGTCGTTGAGCATCACGACCATGGTCACCTCGTCGGAAGCGTTGCCTAGGCGCACCGATCCGTTGGGATTTCGGTTATCTCGGCGCTCATAGGCGAGGAAATCACTATCGCTCCAGCGCCCTTGTTGGAGACCACGCGCGAAGTCCTGGTGGATTTTTAGGAGGTTCGGGATCTGGGGGTCGCCGAACTGGCCGAGGAACGCGGTGTTTGCATGGCGAGGGAATGCTCCGCCGGATTCGCCGAGTGTTTCCGCCTGGTAATATCCGTCTGTGTAAACCAGCCCCATGCCCTCTCGGGTGTAATAGATCGCGTGCTGAAGCGGACGCATGGCGGAGTAGTCGCTATCATGACTGTTGGCGTGCATCACCCCGAGCGCCGCCGGGAAACCACCGCTTCCCGAAGCGTCTAGTCCGGCCAAGGTTCCCGATGGGTTTCCGAGAACATTGTTGAGCTTGGAGCGCAGGTCGTTGTCCACTAGGCGCATCCCCGCGTCCCAGTAGCCCGAATAGCCGGGCGGCGAGCCGAGGTGCTCGCCGAAGACCATCGCGTCATCTCGCCCCACCTCGGTGTCGAAGACGGAGTCCCGGTGGTTTGGATCGGAAAATCCGCGCGTGATGTTGAACTGCCGCTGCACACCGCCGAGGTAGCCCGCGTCGCTCGAATCCTTATTGGCACCGCTTTGCTGGCCGAAAAAATAGTCAGGCACATGTTTCACCGCATCGAGTCGCAGACCGTCTACCTTGGTGCGATCCATCAGCCAGCGGACGTTACGAATGAGCGAGGCGTTTACATCCTCCGTGTAGGCGGCCGGGTTTGCGGCGAGCTCGGCGAGGGTGACGTTTCCGAAACCCACGTAATTTCCGTTCCTGTCGAAGCAGTAGTATTCGGGGTTGTTCGGATGGCGGATGAAGGAATACTTCGGATGGTCATCTCCCTCGTTGCGCCCGAAATTCGTATTCGGCGTCTCGTGGGCGATGTCGATCAAGTCGGCGAGGCCGAGGTTCTGCACCTGCCACGCCGAGTTCCAGTCTCGGGTGTTGTCCCATTTCCGAAAAAACCCATCTTCTGTGACCCGCAGATGGAAATCTTCCGGAGCCATGCCCGGGTAAATATCGATGGGAGTGCTCTCGTTAAAACCTGGCACATCAAAGGCCCGGTGGTTCATGATATTGTCAAAATAGATGCGGATGCCGAAACGGTGTGCTGTGGCGACGAGTTGCAGTAATTCTGCTTCGGTGCCGTAGCGGGTGCGGACGCCCCCGCGCTGATCCTTGCCGCCGAGGTCGAAGGGATCCCAGAGGTCATATCCGACGGACAAGCCGCCACTGCCCTTCGTTGGCGGCGGCACCCAGATAGATTGGTAACCGGCTTCGGCAAGTTCCGGCATTTTACGAGTAATCTCCGCCCACGAAGTATTGAAATACTGCAGCATTGCCTCACCGGATGCCATGCGGGCAAGCAGCAAGAAGGCAATGGATACGCGAAGCGAAATGGGTTTCATGGGTTTTCAAGAGTCTCCGAGCTGGGCTTGGAGAACATGATTCTGGGGAGATGCGGCGGCCCTGCCGACAGTTTGCGGGTTACCAAGAGACCACGTCATCCGATCCGGCGAGGGGGACGATGCTGGATGCATTCGGTGCACCCTTGCCTTTTTTGCCGTCCTTCCCGTAAGACCAGAACACGAAGGATTGGATGCGGGGTTTCTTTCCGGTGTATTCGGCGAGTCCCCAAGTGTGTAGGCGCTCGTCGTTTCTTCCGTCATTGAAGTCCACTAGTTCATCCGCGTCGTTGTTGGATTTGAAGCCGTTGATCGCCACCATGATTTCACGTCCCCAAGGGTCGTAGAGCTTGCCGTCCTTGCCCACGCCCAGCTTATTGTTGGGAGCATAGGGGAAGGTCATATAAGATTCGCCACGCGGGTTTACCTCGGCCGTGGAGAAATTCTCACCCACGTAGGGGTAGTCTTTGTCGTCGCCCGCCAGCGCGGAAACGAGGAACTGGTTCGTGTAGTTGCCGCCGGGATCACCGTAGATCGTGTCCCAGCCGGTCTCTCGCTTGCTCCTTGGGATTGGCGGTCTCTTGTAATCGCTTTCAAACAGGGTGAGACCGACTTGAAAATCGCGGAACTGTGCCAGAGCTTGCACCTTCCGTCCTTTTTCGATGAAACCGTTGGCTCCCATGGTGACCAAGACGCTGAGAGTCGCGATGATGGCGATCACAACCAAGAGCTCGACCAAGGTGAATCCTCGGGCAGTGAGGCGGGTTATTTTATTGGGTTTCATACCAGATACGTTATAAAAGATATGTCGAAAGTCCACCTCATGGTTGGGGTGAATCGACGCGTTTCTCTAAACCGCTTGCGGCTGGGGGAACATCTGGGAATGTAAACTCGCAATGAAGCAAAATCCACAGAGTGATCCCGATACGGAGGAATTTGTCCGCGAGTTGACGAATCACCAGACGGCGATGCTGGCTTATATTCGCTCGCGGGTGCCGGGATCTTCGGGCGCGCGTGACCTTCTCCAAGATGTAAACATCACGCTGTGGCAACGCCGGGATAGCTTCGAGCTGGGAACGAATTTCAAGGCATGGGCTTTCCAGACGATTCGCTATCATATGTTCAATCAGCGTCGGAAATTGGCCTCGCAGGGGTGGCTGGTGTTTGATGATGACCTACTTGAACGCATGGCTACCGGCTCTGAGATGGATTCTGACGGGCTTGAGGAGCGCCACATTGCCTTGCGTAAATGCCTATCGCGCCTTCGACCCAAAGATCGCGAGTTGCTGTTTCACCGCTATGCCACCGATGCTCCGTTGCAGGAATTTGCGGATCGCACGAAACGCAGCGCGGGCACTCTCAAGGCGATCCTTTACAATCTCCGCGCTGCGCTGCGCCAATGCATCGAGCGTGAACTAAAAGCCTCTGCTGCCAATACGCCATGAACCGAAACGATCACCACCTCATTCAGCAAGTGCTCGACGGAGATATCACGCGCGAGACGTTTGATGCTTTTCAGCAGCGCCTGCGGGAGGAGCCCGAACTCCTGGCGCTCTATGGGGACTATGCTCTGTTGCATCATACCCTATGCGAAGAATTTGAGGGCAGGAGCGCGGCTGGGCTGCACTTGCTGGGGCGGGAGCGTAGGGTTTACGGCCTCCGCCACGCACTTGCTGTAGCGGCGGTGCTGGCCTTGTTGGCGGCGGTTTGGTTCACGCGTCCACAGATTGGCACGGGTGCTCCGGATGATGTCGCATTGCTTACGTTTTCTGTGGATGCCGTATGGGAGATCGAAGGTTCCTCGCGTTCGATCGGCGGCGCCACCGGGGTAGGGGGCGGCAGTGTGTTGCATTTGGCGTGTGGGCGCGCAGGTGTTTCGCTGAGTCCCACCGTCACGGCGCTTATCGAAGGTCCAGCCGAGTTGACATTCCTTTCTGGGAAGGCCGTTTTTATGAAAACAGGGCGCGGGTACTTCACGGTGGAGGGAAGCGGTGATGGGTTGGCACTGGAGACGCCGCGCATGAAAACGACCGACTTTGGGGCAGAGTTCGGAATTGAAGTGCCAGCCCAAGGCGCGGAGGAAATCCTCGTATCCGATGGGGAAATGCGGATCGTTTCGAAAACCAGTAAGGAGGAGGCTCTTCTTGCTGCGGGCGATGCGGCGCAGATACCGCCGAAGGGCGCGATGGGTCGTTTCCCGGTTGATGACAGGCGTTTTGCGAAGGCGTTGGGTCGTTTCCGTTCCGTCAACCCCATCCCCGTGGATGCTGAGGTCGATGGTCAAAACCGCCTCCTCCGGCTCCCACAAGCCGATAGCTCGGTGCTGCTCACTACGTTGGATCTTGGGAGACCTTCTAATAATTTGTCCTCCGGGGATAGCTGGCCGTTCATGAGTTTTTTTAGTAAGGGTAGCGAAGTCTTACAACTGGGCGACGCAACCACGGCTGTTGTCCCACAGACTGTGACTCTTCGCTACGATCCTTTCACCGGTGATGTGAGCCTGCACGAGGGAGGATTGCCCCTTGGCTCTGTCATCTGTTCAGGAAAAATTCCGCCGGGTAGCGAATTCGACGAAATCCGCATGGGGACCTTGTCGGGTGAAGCACTCTCGGCGAAGGCGCTCGATATTAGGGTGGGCCTGGAGTGATCTCTCTCACTTAACGCGGATCGCCTCATAAACCACAAGGCTGGCTGGCGGTGCCTGCAGGCGCAACAAACCGGCGGCCGAAATGGATGGACTTGGCACGGTATTGCCCATCCCGATCACTAGCGCGGTTTGAAGAACTTTGCCTGCCGACTTCAGTGAAGCGGGAAGCTCCATGGCTCCTGTAGCCCGCGCCTCATCCGACGCGTTGATGACGACCACGGCGAAGTTTTCGCCATCCTCTCCAGCTCGCGCGAAAGCGAACAATCCGTCGTCCTCTGTAATCGACGCGCTATCCACCCAGAGTGGAATTACGTCGCCACTGCGTAAAACCGGTAGGCGCTCCCGTAAATCGGCGAGTGCCCGAATCTCCGTGAAAGAGGCCGAGTTTTTCACCTCCGCGATGGTAGATGCGTTGCGGCGAGGGAAAAACATCAAGCGCCCGGTTTCGCTGTCCTCGCCGATTTTTCCGGTCTTATCGGCTAATGCGAACTCGGTGCCGTAATACAAGCAGGGAATGCCAGGAAGGGTCATCATGAGGCCTTGTGCGAGGCGGTTGCGGCGCTCCGTGATGCCATCCACACGAAAGCGATTGATCCCGTCGTGGTTCTCGATGAAAGTGATCATCTTCTGTCGTGAATTGAGTCCATCCGGTCCTGGGTTCGGGTTGTAGAAAGGGCGTCCTTCCGCTGGGTTAATGGCGGTGCGAGTAGCTAGGGATTTCTCAAGAGTCGCTGCGCTTCCAAAATGTTTTCCTGCTTGGCGCAGGTAAGTGCGTGCTGTGAAGCAGGTGTCGAAGTCCAATACGCCGTCGAGCAAGGGTTCATTGCTCGCGGGCCAATCCGAGCGCCATGTATAACGCCCCAAAACCGCCGGGTTGCTGTCGTAGATCTCGCCGAAAATGAGCTTGTCCTTCGCCGCTGGGCCGAGGCGCGCGCGCAGGCGGGTCGTGAAGGCGTCCCAGAATTCGTGATGCACGTGCTTGACCGTATCGATGCGTAGTCCATCCACTCCCACCGTTTCCAAATAGAACGCCTGAATCTCTACGAATTCATCGACCAGTTCATCAAAATGCTCGCTATCGGGCGCCGTCCAAAAATCGCGAAGTGAGAAGAAATCGCAAAGGACTTCCTCGCCGTCCGATTTTCCGAGGCTGTCGTTGGAGAAGCCCTTGCGGCCGTAGATTTCAAGACGGGAGAGGATTCCGCGCGTGTTGATCTTCGCACCCAGCAGTTCTCGTGGGCCGTCGGGCTGTGTTCTCCTAGCGTTCCACTTCGGCACGTCCGCCCATTTCGCGTTGCTATGATAGCCTTCCCAGCGAAACGGCTGCAGCCACTCCTCCCTTTTGGTCACGTCGAAAGCACCGTCGCCGTTCGCATCGTAGTAGAACACCGGGCCGGCATGGTTGATTACCACATCCTGAATCACCTTGATGCCCTTGGATTGGGCGAGCCGCACGAAATCCCGGTAGTGCTGCATGCGCCCTTCCGCGTCGTCGGAGTAGGGTTTGCCGTCCAGCGATGTGGCGCTTGTCAAGTGGGAGTCGATATCGAGCCAATCCTGCGCCCAGTAACCGTGATAACTGGTTTTCCATCCGCCGCTGTCAAAACCGGAGCGCCAGACGTTTTTCACAACAGGTGTGAGCCAAAGCGTCGTTACGCCGAGATCGTTGAAATAGCCGGCCGCAACGGCTTTCTCGAGGCCGCGCAGATCGCCGCCCATGAAGCGGGAAATGTCTTTCTGGTGGGGGTCGTAAAGCGCTGGATCGCAACCGGGCGGAGAGTTGTTGGCCGGATCGCCGTCCATGAAGCGGTCGGTCATCACGAAATACATCACGTCATCGCTCCATGGTCGGGCGAGGCAGGTGGATGCCATAGTGGCCATCAGCAGGATGATTTTCAGGACACGCACATCCCTAAATGTTCCGAAACACGAAACGGTTGGCTCATTCCACGATTTCCGAACCGTTTTTCAAGGGCGGATCGGAATCGGACTAAACCCACGCTCTCATATCGACATCCTAAGATGGTGAAGGCGGTGTCACAAGCGTTGGCGGATTCATGAAATACACACCGCAAAACACGCCCACAGCGTAATCCCGTCAATGAGCAAGCCATGATTCACTGCTGTATTTTTGACCTCGATGGAGTCATCGTGAATACCGCCAAGTACCATTACCTCGCTTGGAAGCGCTTGGCCGTCTCGCTGGGTTTCGATTTCACTGAGCACGACAACGAGCGCCTCAAGGGCGTTAGCCGCGTGGAATCACTGAAAATCGTGCTCGAAATAGGAGAGACTTCTCTAGAAGAAGGAGCTTTCGAAAAAGCGCTGGAAGACAAGAACCTATGGTATCTTGAATACATCAGCCAAATCGACGCGGAGGAGATTCTCCCCGGAGCCGAAGGGTTTCTCCGCGCAGTTCGTGGACGGGGTATCAAGGTCGCGCTTGGTTCCGCCAGCAAGAACGCACCGTTGATCCTCGAGCGAATCGGGCTTTGTGATCAGTTCGATGCTGTGATTGATGGCAACAGCGTCAGTAATGCCAAACCCGATCCGGAGGTGTTCCTCAAGGCGGCGGGCGCGGTCGGCTGCGCACCGAAGGAATGCGTGGTTTTCGAGGATGCCGCCGCCGGTGTCCAGGCGGCGCTCAACGCGGGGATGATCTGCGTTGGCATCGGTTCTCCCGCTATCCTGGGCGATGCCCATTTCGTGATCCCGGGATACGCTGGAATCCATCCGGATGACCTGATGGATCGCATTGCATCTACCGCTGGGCGCATCGTCCCACTCCCAACCTGTTAGACCTTCCAACCATGAAAAACCACATCAAGGCGGATCCATGGAAAATCATCGAGGAAGGCTTTTCCGCAGTGATCAACCCGGTCTCGGAAAGCATTTTCTCGATCGGAAACGGCAAGATGGGCCAGCGTGCCAATTTCGAGGAAAAATATAGCGGCGAAACACTGCGCGGCAGCTACGTGGCCGGCGTTTACTATCCGGACAAGACCCGTGTTGGTTGGTGGAAGAACGGCTACCCGGAATACTTCGCTAAAATCCTGAACGCCGCCAACTGGATCGGAATCGATATCACCGTTGACGGTGAGGATCTGGATCTGGCGACTGCGGAAGTGGAATCCTTCACCCGCGTGCTCCACATGAAGTCGGCATGCCTCGAACGCAACTTCGTGGCGAAGCTGCCATCCGGAAAACGCGTCGAAGTCCGCGCCGACCGCTTCATTAGCGTCGTCGATACCGATAGCGCCGCAATCCGCTACTCCGTAACCCCGCTGGGCTTCGCCGGTACTATTGCGTTCACCCCTTACTTGGATCTGAACGTATTCAACACGGACTCCAATTACGACGAGCGCTTCTGGATCGAGATCGGCCGCTCGGCCGTCCAAGGTGCCGCGCTCATAACCGGGGAAACCAAGAAGACCGGATTCCGTGTTGCCACGGCCATGAGCTGGACGCTGGAAGTCGCGGGCACGCCTCAAAACCTGGAAGCGGATATCACGGAGCGCCCATTCTACGCCGGAAACCGGGTGGAAGCGCCCGTGGAATCGGGGCAAACTGCCACGCTTTACAAATACGTGGCGAACATTTCTTCGCTCCACCATCCCGACCATCAACTCGAAGCCGTGGCGGCAACCACCGCCGATGCCTCAAAAGAGAAGGGATTCGACCGAATGCTCGCCGATCATGCTGCCGCCTGGACGCAAAAATGGGCTGAGTGCGACATCGTCATCGAAGGTGATGATTCAGCGCAGCAGGCAATCCGTTTCAACATCCTGCAGATGCACCAGACCTACACGGGAGACGACGAACGTCTGAACATCGGCCCAAAGGGCTTTACCGGTGAGAAATACGGCGGCGTCACCTATTGGGATACCGAGGCATACGGTCTGCCATTTTTCCTGAAAACCGCACCATCCCATGTCGCGCGGCAATTGCTCGTCTATCGTTACCGCCACTTGGGAAAGGCCATCGAGAACGCTGCGAAACTCGGCTTCCGCGATGGCGCCGCGCTATACCCGATGGTGACAATCAACGGGGAGGAGTGCCACAACGAGTGGGAGATCACCTTTGAGGAGATCCACCGCAATGGCGCGATGGCCTACGCCATCCACAACTACATCAACCACACGGGCGACCGCGATTACCTCGCCGATTTCGGGCTGGAAGTGCTCATCGGGTTGTCGCGGTTCTGGCGTCAGCGCGTCCAATGGTCGCCCCGCCGCAACGGCTATGTGATGCTAGGGGTGACCGGACCCAATGAGTATGAGAACAACGTCAATAACAACTGGTATACTAACCTACTTGCCAAATGGACGCTTGAGTTCACTGCGGAGTCGATCGCTTACGTGATGCGGGAGCATCCTTCCCGTCACGCCGAAATCATGGCGAAAACGGCGTTCGGAACCAAGGATGACGAACTCGCCTCATGGGCAGATATCGCCGAGAAGATCGTCCTGCCTTGCGATGAGGAGACCGGGGTTTTCATCCAACAGGACGGCTTTTTTGACAAGGAACTCAAGCCCGTCTCCGCGATTCCGGAAGATGAATACCCGATCAACCAGAATTGGTCATGGGATCGCATCCTTCGCTCCTGCTACATCAAGCAGGCCGACGTGCTGCAGGGCATCTACATGTTCGATGACCGCTTCAATATTGAAACCATCAGGCGCAACTTCGATTTTTACGAACCGCTGACTGTCCACGAATCATCGCTTTCGCCCTGCATCCATTCCATTCTCGCGGCATCGCTCGGCTATGACGATCATGCCTATGACTTCTACATGCGAACGGCTCGGCTGGATTTGGACGACTACAATAACGATACAGAGGACGGCCTGCACATCACTTCCATGGCGGGCACATGGATGGCCGTCGTGGAAGGCTTCGGCGGCGTGCGTGTCCGGGACGGAAGGCTGCACATGCGCCCTAACCTTCCGAAGCAGTGGAAATCCTACTCTTTCCGCATGCTGTTCCGCGGCGCGGTGCTGTGCGTGAAAGTCGCCAAAGACAGCGTGGAAGTAAGAAACGATTCAACGCAACCGGCAGTGTTCAGCGTGTTTGGCAAGGCATGCGCCCTGGATGGCAATTCGTCCCTCCGTCACCCCGTGAGTTGAAATGACAACCGACGCGAATACGAAATCTGATGAGAACTTTTTATAAAACCAATCTCCCGCAAACCCATGAGTGAAAAACCCCACCTCTCGTTCTGGCAAATATGGAATATGTCCTTCGGCTTTCTCGGCATCCAGTTCGGCTGGGGCCTGCAAATGGCAAATATGTCGTCGATCTACCAGTTTCTTGGTGCTGATGAGAAAGACATCCCCATCCTCTGGCTGGCTGCGCCCCTCACCGGCCTGATCGTCCAGCCTATCATCGGGTATTACAGTGACCGAACATGGACGCGCCTCGGTCGGCGTCGCCCGTATTTCCTCGTCGGTGCGATTCTGGCAAGCCTCGCGCTCATCGCCATGCCCAACTCGCCCTCGCTGTGGGTGGCTGCCGGTTTGCTGTGGATACTTGATGCCTCGGTGAACGTGAGCATGGAGCCATTCCGCGCCTTTGTCGGGGACATGTTGCCGAAAGAGCAGAGGAAAAGGGGCTTCGCAATGCAGAGCTTGCTGATTGGACTCGGTGCGGTGCTTTCTTCGGCACTGCCTTTCATTCTGACGAATGGCTTCGGTCTAAGCAAGGAGGCCACGGTAGATAGCCCGATCCCGCCGGCAGTGAAACTCGCGTTCTACATCGGCGCGGGCATCTTTTTCGCGGCGGTGCTGGTCACGATTTTCACCACACGCGAATACCCGCCGCAGGACATGGTGGGGTTCGATCGGATGAAGCGCGAGCACTCGGGCGTGGGTCACGCGTTCCGCGAAATTTTCCAAGGTATCGGCTCCATGCCCACGGCGATGAAGCAGCTCTCCGTGGTGCAGTTTTTCACTTGGCTGGCCCTGTTCAGCATGTGGATTTACTTCGTGCCTGCTGTCGGGAAAAAGGTCTTTGGCGGCGAACCGTTGGGACTCCACGACGAAGCGGCGCGTGCCCAGGTTGAAAAGGAAAGCCGCTGGCTCACTCCTGCGGCGGCGCTAGCGAAAGCCTACGAAGCGAAGAAGTCGGAACTCGCAGGCGAGGCCTCGGCGGACAGTGAGCCGAAGCCATGGTACGGCGGCATGCTCCAGATGTTCGGCCTCAGCCCGGCGGATCCCGATCCGGGCGAGCGGATCGATGCCACGATATTGGAGGGCTTGATCCGTGGCTCGATCGGATCGGAAAACAAGGCCACCGAAAAGGAGGCGGAAAGTCCGATGGTGCAAAGTTTCGCGCTGGGGCTCGCCACCCATCAGGTGGACGCGCCGGAGGCACCGGGTATCGCCGATGCGGCGGCTGGTTTGCAGAAAACCCTGGCGTCCGCCCGCCGCTATCAAGAAGGCGCGGCGTGGGGCGGTGTTTGTTTCTCCGCCTACAATCTGGTCGCGTTCGGATTCTCCTTCGTGCTGCTGGCATTGACCCGTTTCCTGCCCGCCAAGCGCATCCATCTGGTCTGCCTCGCGATCGGTGCGCTCGGATTGGCCTCCGCCTACGTGGTGAAACAACCCGCCCTTCTTCTTTTCTCCATGACCGGCGTGGGCGTGGCATGGGCTTCCATCCTCTCCATGCCCTATGCGATGCTGGCCAACGTGATCCCCGGAAACAAGATGGGATTCTTCATGGGGGTCTTCAATTTCTTCATCGTCCTGCCGCAAATTCTCGCGGCGGTGGCATTGGGAAAATTGGTGGATTCCTTGCTCGGCGGCGATGCGATGAAGGCGGTGCTGGCCGGCGGCATCTCGATGGCCATCGCCTCCGCCGCGACCCTGATCGTAAGCGACGACTCGGAAACCGGAACCCCCGCCGAATCATGAGAATCCTGTTCTGCATTTTTTTCGGCTGGGTGCTGGCAACCGGCATCCGCGCGGAGGAGAAACCGCGCCCGGTGATTTACCAGCTCCTCGTGCGCACTTTCGGAAACACCAACGAGACCCGCAAAACCAACGGCACGCTGGAGGAAAACGGCTGCGGGAAATTCGCCCACATCACCCCCGTAGCGCTCGCTTCGATCAAGGAAATGGGTTTCACCCACGTCTGGCTCACCGGCGTTCTTGAGCAGGCCAGCGGCACCAAGTGGCCGCGCATCCCGGCAGATGATCCGGACATCCTGAAAGGCGCGGCGGGCAGCCCTTACGCGATCCGGGATTACTTCGATGTCAGCCCCGACTACGCTCTGGAACCGGCAAAGCGCATGGACGAGTTCAAGTCCTTGCTCGCGCGCTGCGAAGCGCAGGGACTCCGGGTGCTCATCGATTACGTGCCCAACCATGTCGCCCGCTCCTACGAATCGGACGTCCGCGATGACCTTTCGTTCGGAAAGGGTGACAAGCGCCACGTTTTTTTCGAGCGGGACAATTCCTTCTTCTATCTCGATAAATCTCATCCGGGCGACGGCCCACCGCTTGTCCTGCCAAACGCGGGACACCCCGGCTGCGACGGTGTGTTCAAACCGGAGAAACGCCATGGGCTCGTGACAGGAAACAACGTCATTTGCTGGGCACCCACGCTCGGCGACTGGTATGAGACGGTGAAGCTTAACTACGGCCATGACTTCACCACCGGACGCGACACCACCCACCTGCCGGGCGCGGACGCGGCACCCACCGATGTCCCGAAAACCTGGCGCATCATGGATGAGGTGCTCGCCCACTGGCAGGCAATGGGCGTGGACGGGTTTCGCTGCGATATGGCGCACATGATCCCCATGGAGTTTTGGCACTGGGCGGTGAAACGCTGCCGCACCCGCGATCCCGCCGTGTTCATCTGCGCCGAGGCCTACGACAACGATCCCTCGAAACTCACCGAAGGCCATGTCCTCGACGCACTCCTCGCCGCAGGCTTCGACGCGGTTTACGACGATCCCAGCTACGACCTCCTCGCCGCACTCTACATGGCGGACAAATGGGCCAACGACCTCGACCCGCTTACCTTCACCGGCGAGCGATTCCACAAGTCCCTCCGCTACTCCGAGAACCACGATGAAGTCCGCCTCGCCAACCCGCGCGAGTGGGGTGGCCACGGGACATCAGTCGGCAAGCCGGTTTCCGCCGTCCTCTTCGCCATGGGCCGCGGCCCGGTCATGCTCTACAACGGCCAGGAGGTCGGCGAACCCGCGGAGGGCGTGGAAGGCTTCGGCGGGGACGACGCCCGCACCTCGATCTTCGATTACTGGTCCATGCCGGAGTTTACGAAATGGGTGAACGATGGAAAATTCGATGGCGGGAAGCTCAGCGCCGAGCAGAAATCCTTACGGGCATGGTATGGAAAACTGATCCGCACCACCCAGGCCCAGGCGTTCACAAAAGGGGAGTTCTACGGCCTCAATCACACCAACAACGATAACCCGGCCTTCGGCAGGGTGGGTGAGGAGGGCGCCTCCGGCCACTGGCTGTATGCCTTCCTCCGTTACGATGCGGCCTCCGGCCAGTCATTCCTCGTGGTGGCGAATTTCCACGGCACCGAAACCTTGTCAGGCGTAAAGATACGAATTCCTCAAGACGCCCGGGCTTTCCTAGGCCGGAGCGAGATGGAAACCTGGCATTTTTCGGACGAACTGGCCTCCGAATGGTCGGGCTCTGCTTCCCGTGAATCCCTGGATACTCAAGGATTCGCCCTCCCAGATCTCCCTCCCTGCTCGGCGCTGCTCCTCAAAATCGGGCGCTCGGATGATTGATCCGCAGAGGTCGAAAAAAATTTTGTAAAATTTCTAAACCGCCCGGGAGCCAATTTACATATACATATACACTAGAGTGTAAAAAATTCGGTTCTCAGAAAATCGAGCGAACTGTCGGAAAACCGGGGAAATCAGATTGTCGCCCCTATCACCTCCCGATAATCAACTCGCCAATTGGATCCGGTTACCAGCTCTCTACCAACTCCAACACAAACCCCATGAAACTGAAATATCTGATTCTCACCTGCACGGCCATAACCGCAGGCTCTTCATTCGGCGCTGTAACCCTCGGCTCCGATTCGGCAAATGATTCGGCTTACAACACGAGCTGGACCACCGGAACAGACGGCGGAACACCCGGAACGTTCGGTGCTTGGACTTTGACAAATACCGCAGCCCAGGCAGGACGCTTCATCGGAGACTCCACTACGTTGGCAGCACCCGGCGCAAACATCAACACGGTGGGAGAATCCTTCGGAATGTTCGGTCACTCGGGCCAATCTTCAGATGCTTCCAGGGATTTCAATGGCAACACACTGGGGGTTGGCCAGACGCTTTCATTAAGCCTTGCTGTCAACTTCAGAAACGGCAACAAGGGCTTCGACCTACGCAACTCTGCGGACGCCGTAATTTTCAACTTCAATATTGGGGCGGATAATTACATTGTGAACAATGCGGCGACCGGAAATGGTTCGATTGGAAGTGCCTACGCATCAGACACAGCGTTCAATCTATCTTTCACACAAACCAGTGGCTCCGGGGGCACTTGGTCGATTGTACGCAGTGGCGGTGTAACCGATTCCGATAGTGGAACATACACGGGTGTCGCGGAGAATTTCAAATTCTACATTTCCTCGACGACCGGTAACGGTGCTTCGGAGGACAACTTCTACTTCAACAACCTCACAGTCGTCCCCGAGCCCTCGGCCGCACTGCTCGGTGGTCTGGGTGCCCTGATGCTCCTTCGCCGCCGCCGGAACTGATCCGCTGCATTTCCTGCTTTCACAAAATTCGGATGGTTTCATGCCATCCGGATTTTTCGTATCCACCCCGCATCGAGGCCGCGCTACCCGCATTGTTTCATGGGTCATAGACCGTTTGCCAAAAGGACTATGCGTAGCTCCGGATTGAAACTTTCACGCTCTCATATTCCAGCGGCTCCTTGTGTAAGGTCGGGGTTTTGCCGGGGCCGTGGTATTCCCAGGCGGAGACGTAGGAGAAGGTTTCGTCATGGCGCTTCGCCTCGCCGGGCTGGGTCTTGCCGGCCTGGACTTCGGGGTCGGACTCGAAGAATTGGTGCTCGCCGCGGAAGTGGCCGCCGCAGGATTCCTCGCGCTGGAGGGCGTCGTGGCACATGAGCTCGCCGAACTCGAGGAAGTCGGCAACGCGGCCGGCCTTTTCGAGCTCCATGTTCGGGGAATCGGAGTCGCCGGGGATGCGGACATTGGTCCAGAATTCCTCGCGGATGCGGGCGATCTCACCGAGCGCCCAGGTGAGTCCTTCTGCGGTGCGGAGCATGCCGCACTTGTCCCACATGACCTTGCCGAGATCACGGTGGAAGGAATCGACCGTGCGCTTGCCTTGGATGGAGAGGAGTTTCGCGATGCGCTCGCGGACCTCGCCCTCGACCTGCACGAAAGCGGGATCGGCGGTGGTGACGGTGCCGGGCTGCTGGGTGGCAAGGTAGTTCGCGATGGTGGTGGGGATGACGAAATAACCATCGGCGAGGCCTTGCATCAGGGCGGAGGCTCCGAGACGGTTCGCGCCGTGGTCGGAGAAATTTGCCTCGCCGAGGACGTGGAGGCCGGGGACGTTGGACATCAGGTTGTAGTCCACCCATAGGCCGCCCATGGTGTAGTGGACCGCGGGGTAGATCATCATCGGGCGCTCGTAGGGGTTCTCGCCAGTGATTTTCTCGTACATCTGGAAAAGGTTGCCGTAGCTGGCGCGGATCTTGTCCTCGCCGAGGCGCTTGATGGAGTCGCGGAAATCGAGATAGACACCGAGGCCGGTAGGGGCGACGCCGCGGCCTTCGTCGCAGGCTTCCTTGGCGGCGCGGGAGGAGATGTCGCGCGGGGCGAGGTTTCCGAAGGACGGGTATTTCCGCTCCAGGAAATAGTCGCGGTCATCCTCGGAAACATCGTTGGGGTGGAGTTCGCCTTTGCGGATTTTCGCTGCGGTTTCGGCGGTTTTCGGTGCCCAGACGCGGCCGTCGTTGCGGAGCGATTCGGACATGAGGGTGAGCTTCGATTGGTAATCGCCGGAGACGGGGATGCAGGTCGGGTGGATTTGGGTGAAGCATGGGTTGGCCATCAATGCGCCTCGGCGGGCGGAGCGCCATGCCGCCATGACATTGCAGCCCATGGCGTTGGTGGAGAGGAAAAACACGTTGCCGTAACCGCCGGTAGCCAAAATAACCGCATCCGCCGCGTGGCTGGAGATCGCGCCGGTATTCAGATCGCGGACAACGATGCCCTTCGCGTGGCCATCGACCTTCACGAGATCGAGCATCTCGGTGCGCGGAAACATTTTTACTCCGCCCTTGTGGATTTCCTTTTCCAATGCCTGATAGCAGCCGATCAGGAGCTGCTGGCCGGTCTGGCCGCGGGCGTAGAAAGTGCGGGAAACCTGCGCGCCGCCGAAGGAGCGGTTATCCAACAGCCCGCCGTATTCGCGGGCGAAGGGCACGCCCTGCGCGACGCATTGGTCGATGATCTGGTTGGAGACCTCGGCGAGGCGATAGACGTTGGCCTCGCGGGAGCGGAAGTCGCCGCCCTTGATGGTGTCGTAGAAAAGGCGGTAAACGGAGTCGCCGTCGTTGCGGTAGTTTTTCGCGGCGTTGATACCGCCCTGCGCGGCGATGGAGTGGGCGCGGCGCGGCGAGTCTTGGTAGCAGAAGCATTTCACGTTGTAGCCCAGCTCGGAAAGGCTGGCCGCAGCGGCGCCACCCGCGAGGCCGGAGCCGACCACGATGATGTTGAATTTCCGCTTGTTGGCCGGGTTGATGAGCTTCGAGTTCATCTTGTGGCTGGACCATTTCTGTTCCAGCGGGCCGGCGGGGATTTTGCTATCGAGTGACATGGAATTGGGGATTGATGATTGAAAATTGAGTATTGGATCAGCCGTTGTTTTGGCGGCTGGTTTTGATGGAGGCGCAGAATATGGCGGTGAGTTCGTTCGCTTCCTGCAAAAGGGATTCCACCTGCTTGGCGGGGAGGATCTTGTCTTCGATGATGAGTTCCATCCAGAGGGCGGACTCATCGGATTCCTCGACGCAGATGCCGACTTTGGAGGCGAAATCGGCAGGGGATTTGGCCAGACAGGCGGCGCGGTAATTCGCGGCGACGGATGTGCCGGACCGGACGAGTTGGTTGGCAATCGTGCGGCTGACTCGGTCATCAGGAAGCGCGCGCACCAAGCACATCACACGCAGCGAAAACTGCTTACAGCGGGCTTTGAGTTCTTCAGGCGTCATCTTCGCAATACTCAATATTCAATAATCATTAATCAATCCATCCAAGGAGAATGGCGACTGGGATAGATACAAAGCCGAGCCAAATGACAGCTGCGTAGCCGAGCGAGATCGACCGGATGAGGCCGGCCGATTTTTTCGAGCGGAAGCCGAGGGTCTGGAACATGGAGGCGACGCCGTGGCTGATGTGCGAGCAGAGCAGGGTCATGGCGACCACATAAAACAGGACGACGAGAACCTGGAGGAAACCGCCGCTGAAGCCCGCGATGACCATTTCGTAAGGGGATTCCTTAGCGATCTCAGCGAGATGGGAGTTCGTGCGGACGGTGAAGTGGAGGATGTGAAAAACGATGAAGGCGAGGACGGTGAGGCCCGACCAGATCATGATCCGCGAGGATTTCGAGGCCTGGATCGTGGCTTGGAATTCGTATTGTTGCCGCGCGGCCTTGTTTTCCCGGGTCAGCAGGATGGTGGCCCAGACATGCAGGACGAGCACGACCAAGAGCCCGATGCGGGCGACCCAGATCAGCGCGCCGTGGCCGGCTTCGTGGAGAAATCTGGCGTATTCATCGAAGGCTTCTTTGCCCGCATACATGAGCAGGTTTCCCGTCAGGTGGCCTGCCAGGAAAAGCACCATGGCCAGGCCGGTGAGGGCGACTACGAGTTTTTTTCCGATGGAGGAATTCCAATAGGCGGCGGCGCTGCGGGTAAGGGCGTTCATGGATCAGGTGGCGGAGACGCCCTTAGGTAGTCCACGCGCTTGGGAACTTCAAGGGGAAGAAAAGCGGTTTTTTGCGCCCCGCGCCTCAATCTTCCTGGGGCATCTCGCGCTCGAGCTTGCTCTTGTGGCGGAGGTCTTTCGCGTGCTCGAGGTAAACGGCGTCCTCGCCGATGTTGGCGGAGAGGTCGCCGACGCGCTCGAGCGACCGGACGATGAAAATGAGGTGCAGGTATTCCTGGCAGCGGCCCTGGGTTTCCTCGATGCGGGAGGCGAAATGGGCGGTGGTCTGCTTGTGCATCCGGTCGAGCTCCTTGTCACGGGTGTGCAGGGAGGCTCCGAGCGGGCCATTGCCGTCGCTATATGATGAGATGGCGTCGCGCAGGAGGTGGTCGGCGAGGGTGTAGAGAGGCTCGATGAGGTTCACCTCGCTGAGTTCCGGGGCGTTAGAAATTTTCTTGGCGCGCTTGGCGATGTTCACCGCGTGGTCGGACATGCGCTCCAGGTTCATCGAGATTTTCATCGAGGAAACGACGAGCCGCAGATCCGTCGCCATGGGGTGGTATTTCACCAGGATATCCATGCCGAGCTGATCGATGTTGCGCTCCGCCTCATCGACCTCGTCGTCGTCGGCGATCACCGAGTTGGCGAGTTCGGTGTTGCGCTCCATGAGGGCGCGGATGGCGCGCTCGAGGTTGAGGCGGGTGCGGGCGGCCATGGCGAGCACTTCGCCTTTCAGCGAGGAGATGGCTTGGTCGAAATCCCTGAGGATGTGGGGAGAGCTATTCATTTTTTTGATTCAAGACATCAAGACACAAGACACAAGACTTCAAGACACAAGACGGGAGGACGTGAGAAACGGGGTAGCAGATGGATTGCCATTCTCTTCATCTTGTGTCTTATGTCTCATAATCTTCTGTCTCTCACCCGAACCGCCCGGTGATGTATTGTTCCGTCTGCGGCACCGATGGGTTGGAGAACATCTTCGGGGTCTTGTCGTATTCTACCAGCTCCCCGAGATAAAAGAAAGCGGTCATGTCGGAAACACGCGTCGCCTGCTGCATGTTGTGGGTGACGATGACGATAGTGTATTCGCGCTTGAGGTCGTGGATGAGTTCCTCGACGCGGGCGGTGGCGATGGGATCGAGGGCGGAGCAGGGCTCGTCCATGAGGATGATCGAGGGATCGACGGCAGTGGTGCGGGCGATGCAGAGCCGCTGCTGCTGCCCGCCGGAAAGGCCGTAGGCGCTCTCGTTGAGGCGGTCTTTGACCTCGTCCCAGAGGGCGGCGCCGCGCAGGGCTTTCTCCACAATGCCATCGAGCACGCCCTTGTTTTTCTGGCCCAGGATGCGCGGGCCGTAGGCGACGTTCTCGTAGATGGAACGCGGGAAAGGGTTCGATTTCTGGAACACCATGCCGACGCGGCGGCGGAGTTCCACGCCATCGACCTCCTTGTCGTGGATCTCGACGCCGTTGATGAGGATCTCGCCCTTGGTGACCTTTGCGCCGGGGATGAAATCGTTCATGCGGTTGAAGCAGCGGAGCAGGGTGGATTTCCCGCAGCCCGAGGGGCCGATGAAAGCAGTGACCTGGTTGCGGGCGATGTCCATGGTCACATTTTTGATCGCGCGGGATTTCCCGTAGGAGAAATCGACGTCGCGCACCTCGATGGCGGGGGATGGAGCTTTGTTTTCCATTTCTAGCTGAACCTTCCGGTGATGTAGGACTCGGTCTTCTCCTCTTTCGGGTTCTCAAAAACCTGGACGGTTTTCCCGTATTCGATGAGCTTGCCCATGTAGAGGAACGCAGTGCGATCCGAGCAACGCGTGGCCTGCTCCATGTTGTGGGTGACGATGACGATGGTGTAGCGGTTCCTGAGGGTCGTGATGAGTTCCTCGATCTTGAGCGTGGCGAGCGGGTCGAGCGCGGCGCAAGGCTCGTCCATCAGCAGGATTTCGGGACGGTTCGCGATGGCGCGGGCGATGCAAAGGCGCTGCTGCTGCCCGCCGGAAAGGCCGAAGGCGCTGTCGTGCAGGCGGTCTTTCACCTCGTCCCAGAGCGCGGCGTCGCGGAGCGAGCGCTCGACGGTTTCATCAAGTTCCTTTTTGCCATTGCGCCCGGCGACGCGGAGGCTAAAGACGACGTTCTCGTAGATCGACTTCGCGAAGGGGTTGTATTTCTGGAACACCATACCGACGCGTTTGCGCAGTGAAATGACCTCCACGGAGGGATCGTAGAGGCTTACGCCGTCGAGGCGGATATCGCCCTCGTGGCGGACGCCGTCGATGAGGTCGTTCATGCGGTTCATGTTCCGCAGGAGGGTGGATTTCCCGCAGCCGGAGGGGCCGATGAGCGCGGTGATCTCGTTCTCGGGGATCGCCATGTCGATACCGAAGATCGCCTGCTTCTCACCGTAGTGAAAACTGAAGTCCTCCACCCGGATGAAATCGGGGCGGGGTTGTTTCTTTGAAATTTCTGACGACATGTTTTTTAACCGCGAATGAACGTTAATTTTCGCAAATGAAGAGGTTTAACCACAGAGACACAGAGATCACAGAGGTAAGATTTTTGTGGTTTGAAAGTTCCATGGCACTGGCTCTGTGTTCTCTGTGTCTCTGTGGTTGAAATTCTTAGAAACTGGAAACAGCGAAGCGTTTTTTGAGGCGGTTGCGGATAAGGATGGCGGTGAGGTTGAGGGAAACCACGACGAGGATGAGGAGCAGTGCGGTGGCATAGACGAAAGGTTTGGCGGCTTCGGCGTCAGGGGATTGGAAGCCGAGGTCGTAGATGTGGAAGCCGAGGTGCATGAACTTGCGCTCGGCATGGATGAAGGGCGCGATGCCATCGATGGGCAGGGTGGGTGCGAGTTTCACCACGCCGACGAGCATGAGCGGCGCGACCTCGCCTGCGCCACGCGCCATGGCGAGGATCACACCTGTTAGAATCCCGGGGAGGGAGGCGGGGAGGACGATGCGCTGGATCGTCTGCCATTTCGAGGCCCCGCAGGCGAGGGCCGCCTCGCGGACGCCGCGCGGCACGGCGGAGAGAGCTTCTTCGGTAGCTACGATGACGACGGGCAAGGTGAGCAGGGCCAGGGTCAGCGAGGCCCAGAGGATGCCGGGTGTGCCGAAGGTGGGCGTGGGGAGTTTCTCGGGATAGAAAGTCTGATCGATCCCCGCGCCGACGAAATACACGAAGAAAGCGAGGCCGAAGACGCCGAAGACGATGGAGGGGACGCCGGCGAGGTTGTTCACGCAGATGCGGACGATGCGGACCATTAGGCCTTGCTTGGCGTATTCCCGCAGGTAGATCGCGGCGATGACTCCGAAAGGCGTCACGAAAAGGCTCATCACCAGGGTCATCACCACCGTGCCAAAGATGGCGGGGAAAACTCCGCCTTCGGTGTTGGCCTCGCGCGGATCCTCTTTTAGGAAATGCCATGCCCGGCGCAGTGCCTCGCCGAGACGTCCGAAAAATCCGGTGGTGTTGGGCGTGTAAGCGCTGAGCAATTCGCCGGAGGGCAGCGGTCGTTCGCGGCCATCGGCGATCTTGTAAATGATATTGGTGGCGGCCATGCCTTTGTTGAAGCCGTCAGCCTCGGCCTTGAGCTTGGCGAACTGCTTCTCCAGCTCCGCTTTGCGCGCGGCGGCATTTTCCGCAGGGATGCGCCCTGCTTTCAGATCGAAGCCGATCTCCTCGATCTCCGCGCTGAGCTTGCCGATCTGCTTGCGCTCGATGTACAGCGCCTTCGCCCGGATTTTTTCGTTCTCGGAAATGAGCGCGCCGAGTTTCCCCATAAAATCCGCGTCGGTGGCCGCCGTGCGGCCGTCCTTGGTCTCGATGGCGACCGCCTCGCCGATGGCCGGGCCGTAGGTGAGGCGCTCGAACAGTAGCAACTTTTCCGGCGCGCTGCGGCTGATGATGTCGCGGACATCCACGTAGAGGAACGCCTCGCCGCTTACGTCCTTGTTGCCGCGGAAAATCTGGAGTTCCTCGACGAGCTTGCCCTCCGCGTCCTTGCGCTCCTGGGTCTGCGTGACGTAGCCGGCGATCATTTCCACCGTCTCGCCGCGCTTGACCTCGAACAGCTCAATGCGCTTCGGCCAGAAGGAGGCCGCGCCTTTCACGAGGATCAGCAGGAAAAGCCCGAGCGCCATGGTGACGCCTACGGCCAGCCCGGCGGCGGTGAGCCAGACGAGCGGCTCGCCCTTGCGCGACCTTCCGGTGGTCGAGAACCTCTCGTTTTCGGTTTCGGCGGGCATGGGTCAGACGAGCTTGTTTTTCTCGCGCAGGCGCTGGCGTAGGATTTCGGCGATGGTATTGAGCACAAAGGTCATTGCGAAAAGGACGATCGCGCCGAGGAAAAGCGTGCGGTAGTGGGTGGAGCCGACGGGGGCCTCGGGCAGCTCCACGGCGAGGTTCGCGGAGAGCGTGCGCATCCCGGAGAAGAGGTTCCACTCGGTGATCGGCGTGTTGCCGGTGGCCATCACCATGATCATCGTTTCGCCCACGGCGCGGCCGAAGCCGATCATCAGTGCGGAGAAAATGCCGGAGGAGGCGACGGGCAGCATGACCGTCCACACCACCTGCCAGCGGTTTGCGCCGAGCGCGGCGGCGGCGGCGGTGAGGTTTTTCGGGACATTGGAGAGGGCGTCCTCGGCGATGGTGAAAATGACGGGGATCACCGCAAAGCCCATGATGAAACCGAGCACCAGCGAGTTGCGCTGCTGGAAGCTGGTGCCCGTCGCCTGCGGCCACCAGAGGCTGAAGTCCGCGATCCTTTTCCCGGTGCCCGGCTCGACATAGACGAAGAACATGCGCTCGACGAGCGGCCCGACCGACCACCCGATCCATGCGGCGAGGGCGAGGAAAGGGATCACGATCATCCACTCGTTGCCGCCCTCGAAGCGGTTGCGGAAAGCGAGCGGCATACGGCACCAGACATAGCCGACGAGTAGAGCGGAAAGCGGGACGAGGATGACGAGCATCAGCACCGAAGGCACGCGGTCGGCGAGGATGGGCGCAAGCCAGAGTCCGGCCAGGAAACCGAGCACCACGGAGGGCAGGGAGGACATGATCTCCATGGTCGGCTTTACGATGCGTTTCACATCGGCCGGTAGGAAAGCGGCGGAGAAAACGGCGGCGAGCAGCGCGACCGGGATTGAAAAAAGCAGGGCGTAGGCGGTGCCCTTGAGCGAACCGAAGATCAGCGGCACAAGGGAGAGCTTGGCCTCGAAATCGTCCGAGCCGCCGGTGGACTGCCATTGGTAAACCGGCCCCGCGCCACCCTCATACCAGACTTTCCCGAAAAACGCCTGCACACCCGCGTCCGGATGGTGATCCTTGATCTCGAACTTCCGCGCCTCGCCCGTCTCTGAGGCGATCCAGAACGACTCGCCCTTCGCGTCGAGGATCGCAGCGGCGGGGTCAATGTCCACTGTGCCCTCCCAGCGCACCACGCCCGAGGTGCTGTGGCGGATGGAAAGCCCGCGTCCCGCGCCGGTGAGGAAGGTGCGGTTACGCTGGCTCTTGGCGAAGGTGACGCGTCCATCGCCGACGTCGGGGAAATCCTTGGTCATGCCGAAGAGCCGTTCGGCGTCCTCGGTTTTGCGGAAAAGGCTCCACTGCTCCTGGGTGCCGTCCTCAGCGGTCAGGATCGCGGAAACCCCGCCGAACAGGAAATCCATCTGTGCTAGGCCTTGCCCGCCGAAGGGACTGAACTCCTGACGTTTCGTGACACCCTGCGTATCGGCGAGGAAATAGGAAACCTTACCCACCTTGTCCGCCACCAGCACCATCTGGCCGTTCTGCGACGCGCGGATCAAGGCGACCTCGCCGCTGATTTGCGGTGTGATGTCCACCTCGGCGGTCACCGAGAGTTTTTTGCCGCCCACCAGGCCGCCTTTGAGCCCGAGGCGGATCACCTCGACTTTGCCCTCGGCGGTTTTCACCGCCATGATACGCGTCGGACCTGCATCGCCGTAGCTGATCGCCGTCACAGGGCCAACCGCGTTTTTCAGCTCGAACCATGGTTCGGCGGTGATGAACGGTTTCACGCCCTTAGGCTCGCCGTTTTCAAAAAGCCGCTCGTAGCCCACGATGAAAGAGCCCACCCGCCCGTCCTCCAAGCCCAGCGCGATCCGGCGTTGCAGCGGATCGTAGGAACTCGCGGTGATTTCCTGCCCTTCCAAGCCCGGCACCTCCAGCTCACTCCGCGCTCCGGTTTCCCCGTCCACGAAGACCACCTTGTTGCCGCCGGAGTAGAAAAACGGCATTTTGCCCCACTCATCTACGCCGAGAATCACCGGCGTAGTTCCTGAGGTCACGGAGGCGGCCTTCACCACCGCACCCGGTTTGAACAGCGGGATCACTTCTTTCCCGATGAACCAGAAAATCCCGAACACCGCGATGATCACGCCGATCCCGCCGAAACGGATCGCCCAGCCCATGAAACGATCGAACCATAAGGTCGCTTTGGAGACTTCAAACCGCCTCGGATCCGGGTTGTTGGCTGGCTCAGGGGGCATCGTTAGATCTGGATGGATGGCCGGATTTCCGCATCGGCCTATCTTTCCCGCGCATTTGTGAACCAACTCTCGCCACGGGCAAAGCGCGGAATGTGACAGAGCTGTCACGAAAGGGGCAGAGCCTTCTGGCACGGCCCCCCGTTATCCAGCCCTTCCGGTCAGGAAAATTATTTTGAGAGCCCCACGACGATCTCGGCGGCGAGTTCGGCGGGCATCGGGAAGTAATTGTCCTTTTCGACAATCATCTGGCCTTGCTTTGAGAGAACGAACTTGAGGAATTCAAGGGTGAGCTTGTCGAGAGGCTCGCCGGGCTTCTTGTTCACATAAACGATGAGGAAACGAGCCAGCGGGTAATCTCCGGACAGGGCGTTCGCATAGGTGGCATCGAAAAACTCGCCGCCATCGCTGGAAAGCGGCAGGGCGCGGACACCGGAGGTCTTGTAGCCGATGCCGGAGTAGCCGAGGGCATAGATGTCGCCGCCGACGCCTTGCACCACGGCGGAAGAGCCGGGCTGCTCTTTTACCGAAGGCTTGAAATCGCCTTTGGAAAGCGCGTGCTCTTGGAAGAAGCCGTAGGTGCCGGAGGCGGAGTTGCGCCCGAACAGCGAGATCGCGCGGCCTTTCCATGCGTCGAGACCGAGCTGACCCCACTCCGTGATGTCAGCGCCGCCTTTTTTGCGGGTGGAGGAGAAAATGGCGTCCACCTGCTCCATCGACATGCCCTTGAGCGGGTTGTCCTTGTGGGCGAAGACCGCCAGCGCATCCACGGCGACGTTCACTTCCGTGGGCTTGTAGCCGAATTTTTTCTCAAAGGCATCGATCTCCTCCGCCTTCATCGGGCGTGACATCGGGCCAAGCTGGGCGGTGCCCTCGATCAGGGCTGGCGGCGCGGTGGAGCTGCCCTTGCCCTCGATCTGGACGTTCACGTTCGGGTAGGACTTCTTGAAACCTTCCGCCCACAGGGTCATGAGGTTGTTGAGGGTGTCGGAACCGATCGAGTTCAGGTTTCCGGAAACGCCGCTCACGGTCTCGTAGTTCGGGACCGCGGGATCGATGTGGGATTCCTCCGCAAGGGCGGGAAGTGCAGCGATCAGGGCGCCGGCAAGGCTTATGGCTTTTATGTTCATAGTGGTGGGAATACGGGATGGGTCTAAACGCGGCCAGCTAACTTTTCAAGCCCAGTCTGCGCAAAAGGAGTGATGTGGCAAGGTCGTCACATTTTCCTAAAATGGGCATGCACGGACTCACCCGTTATTCAATTCCGATCCAAGTCCCTTTGTGGTCACAATGCCAAGATCCAGGCTGGCATTGAGTATCAAACGATGGACACCCCCATCGGTGATTTCGACACGCTGATCTACCTGATTGGATTCCGCACGTTCTTCTGATCCGGCGGTTATGACGAAAGCGGTCGAGGCTCCAGAAATTGGATGTACCGATGGGCAAATGGGCACGGCACCAAAAGCAGGTTTGCAAAGCTTAGGAAATCGTGTGTATTGGGTGGCTGTGGAAGGGATCGAGGTTATCGAGACGGAATGGGGCAGCGAGCTTCACCAACGATTGGTGGCGGAGGAGCACGCCGCACGGGTGGCATGGCGGGACTCGCCGGAGGCATGGGAGCAGGCGAAGCGGATGCAGGAAGCCGGGCCGCTGAAGTGGGGGCGGGTGGTTTACCCGGTGAATAGAAAGAAAACCCCGATTTACCAGTGGTGAAGATCGTTTCGTTGGATGATTTCTCGCAAGTGGTGGCCGAGACAGCGAAGTCCGCTGTCGGGGAGTTCGTGCTGATCGGCGGACTGGCGGTGGGTGCGTGGGCGCAGTATTTCAACGTGCCGACGGGAGGTCCGGTTTTCAGTAAGGACATCGATCTGCGCGGCACACGTCTGGTGGCGCAGGCGATGGCGCAAGGCATGAAACTGCGGGGCGCAAAGATCAAGGGGCTGGTGGCCGCGAGGCGGAAGGAGCCTGCGGGTTTGGGAATGAATTTTGTGGTGCCGCTGGATCTGGCGGACGGGCGTTCGACGGTGATCGAAGTCCTCGAAGCCCTGCCATGGGTGGATGACGGGCCGGACCGGCCTTATGGTTTCGGTGTCGAGGTGGAGGGGATACCTTTGCTGGATCCGCTTTCGCTGTTCATCGGCAAGCTGCATGCCTGGCATCACCGGAATGACCCGGAGAAAACCAGCAACGACCGCCTGCACCTGGAGTTGCTAGGTGAGATCATCCCCCAATTTCTCACCGAGGCGGAGCGTCGCGGGGTCGATACCCGGGAGCGGCGCGAGGTGTTGCTGGGGTTTCTCGACTTGCACACGACCCCGTTGTCACCGGTAGCTCTCGCGGGTTTGCGGGAGGCGCTGCAGACGGGCGAAACGCCCAGTTCACGGTGAGATAGAGAGTGGCTGAAACTATTCGGCGAGGAGGATTTCGTGGTGCTCGATGGGATGCCTGCCGGTGGCAACGGGTTTCACCTCACGGTCGGCGGCCTTGGCGCGCTCGATACTTTGGAGGTGGCACTGCGCCATGAATTCCTCGAAATGGATCAGCTCCATGCGCCCGTCGTGGTGCTCGACAATGGCGGTCATGCTTTCGACCCAGTCGCCGGAGTTGAGGTAATGGATCTCGCCGACGCGCTTGTCCTCAGGGGTGTGGATGTGACCGCAGATGATGCCGTCACAACCCTTGTGGACGGCGAGCCCTTGGAGCAGGGACTCGTATTTATCGATGAAGCTGACGGCGGATTTCACCTTGGCCTTCACGCGCTTGCTGAGGGAAAAATACTCCTTCCCCTGCCACGCGCGCCAGCGGTTGTACCAGCGGTTGATATGGAGGAGGGTGTCGTATCCGACCGCGCCGAGGGAGGCGAGCCACTTGTGGTTCGTGGAGACGCTGTCGAAGCCGTCGCCATGGACAACGAGGTAGCGGCCTCCGTTCGCGGCCTCATGGATATGCTCCTTGGTGAAACGGATTTTCCCGAAAGCGAGCGGCAGGAAACGCTCTAAAATGTCGTCGTGGTTGCCACGCAGATAAACGATCTCGGTTTTCCCTTTCTCCGACATTTTTAAGATTTTCCGGATCACGCGGCTGTGGCGCGGCAGCCATTTCGAGCCGCGCTTGAGCGCCCAGCCGTCGATGATATCGCCGTTGAGGATGAGCTTTTCACAGCGGATTTGCTTGAGGAAATCGACGACCTCCGTGGCCTTGCTGTCGAGCGTGCCGAGGTGGATGTCGGAGAGGAAAACAGTGCGGTAGGAAACCTTCTGGCGTTTCCCGATGCGGGGCGGTTTGGAGTAGGGCTTGCGGCGGCTTTCCTGTGAATCGGTGATCGATTCGAGCCGCGCCTCGAACTCGGCGACGACCGCTGCCCAGCCCTGCGTCTCCGCCAATTCGCGGGCGGCGATCCGCATCCCATGACCCGCGCGTATCGCGAGCGCTGCATGGGCTTGCACGAGGAAAGCGGCGGCATCACCCTTGGGCGCTTTCAGGCCGTTGACGCCGTGCTCTACGAAGCGCGCGGCGGCGGCGTAGTCATAACTGACCGTAGCTAAACCACTGGCCATGCCCTCGAGCACCACATTCCCGAAGGTCTCCGTCTCGCTGGGAAAAAGCAGGATGTCCGCGGAGGCGTAATGCCTCGCCAAGTCATCCCCCGTCCGCACGCCCGCGAAGTGAATCCACGGATGCTTCGCGGCGAGCTTTTCGCGGATCGGCCCGTCACCGACCACGACGCACTGCAGATCCGGCACGGCGGCGCGCATTTCGGAAAAGGCGATCATCGCGAGTTCCAGGTTTTTCTCCGCCGCCACGCGACCCACCACCAACGCCACGGGAGCGGCGGATCTGGCGCCCCACTCAGCACGCAGGTTCTCGCAGCGTTTTCTAGGATCGAACAGCGCGGTATCCACCCCGCGCCCGAGCAGATGGACGTTTCCGAAACCCTCGGCCGTGAGCCGCTCCACCAGCTCCGGCGAAGGGGCAAGCGTGCAGTCCGAGCGGCCGTGGAAACGCTTCAGATAGGCCATCGCCATCGGCTGCAGGCCGCCGAGGCTGTAGCGCTCCATATACTCGTGGAAGTTCGTATGAAAACCGGTTGCCACCGGGATGCCGAGCGCCTTGGCCGCTTTCACGGCAGATTTCCCCAGCGGGCTTTCTGTGGCGACGTAGATGACATCGGGACGCTTGCGCATCCAGCGCTTGCGGAGCTTGAACGGCCCGGGCAGCCCTACGCGCACCTCCTTGTATCCCGGCAGTGGAATCGAGGCGGCGATGGTCTCGCCGCGCTTGCCCTCGCCGGTGCGGATCACGTGGACGCGGTGCCCCCTGTTCCGCAATCCGTCGCTGAGCCGACCCAAGGTCATGGCCACCCCGTTTACATCCGGGGCGAAGGTATCTGTCACTATGTCGATTTTCATGATAGTTAAGATAAGTTAACTTCTGCTTCCGCTGGCATAACACCCATTCAACACTGACTGCACAGCCCCGTAAAAGTGACGATTTGGTCACAGAAAGATTCGCCACCACCTCAAAAAATGAAAAAATCTAACAGGTAAGATTTCCTTATGATCTGGAATCAACTACTAAATATGCCGTAGTTTTTGCGTTGACGACACCATCTGTATGCATAGCCTATTCGCAATTGTTTCCGATTCCCACCCATGCGTTGTGTCCAATGCGGCTCCCTGAAAGACAAAGTGCTCGATTCGCGCTCCTCGAAAGATGGAACGACGATTCGGCGGCGCAGGGAATGCCTGAAATGCACTTACCGGTATACAACGTACGAGCAGATCGAGCGCACGGAGCTGCGGGTGGTGAAACGGGATGGCACGCGGGAATCGCTGAACCGCGAGAAGCTGATGGGAGGCTTGATCAAGGCTTGCGAGAAACGGCCGGTTTCGATGGAGCGCCTCGACCGGGCTGTGGAGGAGATTTTGACCGACCTGCACAAGGATCACCTCAGCGAGGTGCCTTCCGCGTCCATCGGGGCGAAGGTGATGGACAAGCTCCACCAGATCGATCCTGTGGCCTACGTCCGCTACGTTTCCGTTTACCGGCAGTTCGAGAACGTCAACGAGTTCATCGCCGAGATCCAATCCCTCTCACGCCGCGCCGCGCGCGATACCTTCCAGCGCCGCCTCTTCAAGGAATGAGCCTACACCTTCAAAACGACCCTTCGTGATCTCCTTCATCGGCAACCGTCCCGCGATTCAGATCGGCACCCACCAGGTGTTCGATTATGATACCGCGTGGCTGGAAGACGCGCTGCACCGCGCCGCCCGCGCCGCCGACCATGAGGATTTCCCGCTGGTCGCGGAGATCCGCAACGGCGTGGAGCTTTACCTTGAGAACCAATGTCCGCTGCGTTTGCTGCACCTCGGGGATCTCTTCGAGCGCATGCGAAAAATGCTGGTGAAAATCGGCTGCGAACGCATCGCGGAAAAGCTGGAGCTGCTCGCCCCGCCGCTCACCGTCTCATTGATCGAGGCCGCGCGCTCCGCGGGCAACGGCTTTGAGCTGGCATTTTTCGAAACGATCCGCGCCGAACTCTCCCAGCTCCGTGAAGCGGGCGCGGAGGACATCCGCTTCACCGGCCTGCGCGAAAGCGCGATGATCTTGCGCGGAAAATCCAAGTGGAACCGCCAATGCGACGCGCTGCTTGCCGAGATCACCGCGTTTCTCAACTTAGCGGGCACCCAGCGCATCGGGGTGTAGCCGACACCCTGGACTGCTACAGCCTGCTGTAGCTTTCGGTTAGGCAGCCCGCTGCGACCGGACGGCATTGGCATCTTGCGGCGCGATCACTTCCCCTTCCTCCGCCGCTGACAGCCCAGCCTTCGCTGAAGCTTCGGCAGGCAGGCCAGCCTTCGCTGAAGCTTCGGCGGGCAGGCAGGTTGTCTCGCGGAAAGCTACAGCAGGCTGTTGCAGTCCAAGGCCTCCGGCAGCGATCACCCTTGCTCTGAAAAACGCGCATCTAGGAAATCCAGCAGATCCGCCCTCGTATCGAAGCCGTGTCTCGCCTTGCGGCTTGGGTCGGGCGGGATTTCCCATTTCGCCGCGTAGCTCGCCACATCGATGATTCGTGAGGGAATGCCGAGATCTCGCGCCTCCTCCACAGTTTCCCCGGTGCAGCCCGCTCCTTCTTGCGGCTCGCCGTTCCATACGAACAGGAATGCATCCGCCCATTCCAGCAGCAGCCGCGAGACCAACTGGCAGGCTTCCGGGGCTTCATGGCCGCCGGGAGCGACATACTTCGCGAGAGCCACGCCGCAGAGCCGCCGCGTCATCGCCCATTCCTCAGCGTCCTCATAATCGTTGGCGAACCGTTCTTCGGGATACGGCAGGATCACGATGGCGGGAATGCGAAGTTCCACGCAGGTTTTCAGGAAAACCCCATCAGCGCCCGCCGCTGCGCTGGTGATTGCGATCATCCGTTTTCCTAATAGGTCTCTCATCGCAACGACCTCGCGGCGCATCGCGATACGCAAGCCCTCCGGATCCGGCACGTCGTGCTGGCCGGTGAAGCCCAGCAGCTTCGGTTGATCCGCCGTGTCACTCATCGTCGGATCATTACTTCAAGAGCGATGTTCTCAAGGAAATTGGGCAGCGAAGGCATCCTCGGGCTTCCTTTTTTAAATGTGCCTTTTCTCAAGAATGGGATTCGTGCCGTTGAGCGGGAGTTGATTGAGCGCTCCGGCCTGTGAATGCCGCTGTGGTTCAACAACATCCCGAAATGTCACCGCTCTGCGGACCGACAACAATCCGATTTCTCAGGACGCTTCCGCTCCATCCCAAGGCAACAGGACAAGGCAACAGGAGCAAACCCAAATGCCACATGGCATAGGCAGTGCTTATTCACAGCCAACCATGTCCTGCGGCAGCCTCATAAGAAAAGTCCTCATGGTTGCCTGCATCGGGGCTTTTGCTTTCGCCTCCCAGAAGGCGGCGGCGCAGGAGGAAACGGTGAGGTCAAAAATCGCGGCAGCCATAGTGATGCCGGATGAGGAAGGCAGGATCGCCGTCGTCCTTGATCTGAAAAAGACTCCCAGCCCGGAGATTGTCGGTTGGCTCGACAAATGGAAAGAAGGCTTGATTTTCATCTATGAGGCGGAGGACGGCAGCATCGTCCCTGTTCTGATGGGGGAACCGATCGAGGGCACCCGCAAGATCGCGATACGGAAACTTTCCGACGATACACCGGTGGTCGATGGGACGGGAAACCAGGTGGGCGTGACCAAGTTTGAACTCGATCTAGCGGACACAAGTTCCTCGCTGCGCAAGGCGATGAGGGAGGTTTCCGACCTCGCCGCACTGGCCGATCCAGATGTTGAAAAGCGGATCAAGGCCATCGAAAACTCGTCGGTGGGTCAGAGGCAGGACAAGCTGCCGGGGCTTCTCGAACTTCAGAAAATCGAGACCAACAGCAAAGCGACTAAGGCACTCGAACAGGCCATCGCGATCATCAATCTGCGCTCCGATGACAAGGCAAAGCGCCTTGCTGCCGCTGAGTTCCTTGGGAATCGCGGGTCATTGCCAGCCTTCGATCTTCTCAAGACCATCGCCCTCGAATCCAAGAAATCGGGTGATAAGGAGATGGAGAAAGCGGCCTTGCTCGCAGTAAGCCGCATCGAGTTGCACATTTCCCGCATCAACGCCGCGGGCACGCTGTTTCGCGGGGTTTCCTCCGGATCCGTCCTGCTTGTCGTGGCGATCGGGCTCGCGATTACCTTCGGCCTGATGGGGATCATCAACATGGCGCACGGCGAGTTCATCGCGGTGGGGGCATACACCACCTACGTAGTGCAAAACGTGTTCGCCAGCGGCCTGCGCCTCTCGCCATTCGGGCAGTCTTTCGAAATCCCCGGGCTCGGCCTCACGGGGACGGGGATGAGCCTTTACTTCGTGGTTGCCCTGCCCCTCAGCTTCCTGGTGGCGGCCTTGGTTGGCCTTTTGCTGGAGCGCTCCGTGATCCAGTTTCTCTACCGTAGGCCGCTTGAATCGCTGCTCGCGACATGGGGCGTGTCACTTGTCATGCAGCAGCTTTTCCGGCTCACCTTCGGCCCGAACAACGTGCAGGTATCCAGCCCTCTCTGGCTTTCGGGAAACTGGACGGTGAACGATGTGGTGTTCGGTTGGAACCGCCTTTTCGTGATCGGCTTCGCTGTGCTGATCATTGTCGCCACCTGGCTGGTGCTGAACAAAACCTCCCTTGGTCTCCTGATCCGCAGCGTGATGCAGAACCGCAACATGGCGGCTTGCATGGGAGTCCGCACCGAGCGGGTGAATATGCTGACATTCTCCTTCGGCTGCGGCTTGGCAGGACTGGCGGGCGCTTTCCTCTCACAGATCTCAAACGTCGGCCCCTCACTCGGGCAGAACTACATCGTCGATGCCTTCATGACCGTGGTCGTCGGCGGGGTCGGCAACATCCTTGGAACGGTGATCAGCGCGCTCGGCATCGGCATGGCCGACCAAAGCCTCCAGCAGTATCTCGGCAATCCCGTGATTGGCAAAATCCTCGTCCTGATCGGAATCATCCTCTTCCTACAGTGGCGGCCGCAAGGTCTGTTCGTAACCCGCTCCCGCAGCCTCGACTGATGACCAAAGCCCCTGCTGTTTCCAAAGTCCGGACGCCGCTGCTCATCGCGATGGCGGTCTTCCTCATAGTTGTGATGCCGGCGTTGAATGCCGCCGGTTTTATCGAGGATTTCACGCTCAACATCTGGGGCAAATACCTCTGCTACGCCATCATGGCGGTTTCCATCGATCTACTGTGGGGATACACCGGATTGCTCTGCCTTGGCCAGGCGCTGTTTTTCACTCTCGGCGGATACATGATGGGTATGCACCTCATGCTCATGATCGGGAAACTCGGATCCTATAACAGCGATCTCCCCGACTTCCTTGTCTTCCTAGGTCACACCAAACTGCCGGCAATTTGGCAGCCGTTTTACTCGTTTCCCTTCGCGATGCTGATGGTGTTCCTGGTGCCCGGGATTCTCGCGCTGATCTTCGGTTTCCTTGCCTTTAGATCTCGGATCAAGGGGGTTTATTTCTCCATCCTCACCCAGGCGCTCACCTACGCCGCCGCCCTCCTGTTCTTCCGCAACGAGCTGCTGATGGGCGGAAACAACGGCTTCACCGACTTCCGCACATTGCTCGGCGCGAACCTCCGCGAAGCCCCAACCCAGCGCATCCTCTACATCGTCTCCGCCATCTTGCTGGTCGCGGTCGTCGCCGGATGCAAATGGCTCACCTCCACCCGCTTCGGCCTGATCCAGCGCGCGATACGCGATTCGGAAAACCGCGTGCTCTTCTCCGGATACGCCACCGCCAATTTCAAGCTCTTCATCTTCGTCCTCTGCGCGATGATCGCCGCCGCCGCCGGAGCCCTTTACGTACCGCAGGTCGGCATCATCAATCCCGGCGAAATGACCACCGAGCGCTCCCTTGAAGCCGTCGTTTGGGTTGCCCTCGGCGGGCGCGGAACATTGGTCGGCCCGGTTCTTGGCGCGGTTAGCGTGAACGCGCTCAAGAGCTGGGCGACACGCGCTTATCCTGATATGTGGCTCCTGATTCTGGGAGGTTCCTTCGTGCTGGTTGTCATGTTCATGCCCAAGGGCATCATCGGCATTCCGGCGCAGGTCAGAGCTTTGATCGCGAAGATGAAAAACAGGGGTGCGAACTCAAGGCAACCCGTCACAACCAAACAGGACGCGGAGGTAACCGAACCATGAAACAAAAACCATTCCTTCTCGCCGCCGAGGGTCTCAACAAGTCGTTCGACGGATTCAAGGCGATCAACGATCTCAATTTCTACCTGACGGAAGGGGAGCTCCGCACGGTCATCGGGCCTAACGGAGCCGGGAAAACGACCTTTCTCGACATCATCACGGGACGCACACGTCCGGACAGCGGCAACCTCGAATGGGACACGGATCACGATCTCCTCAAGCTCAATGAATACGAGATCTACCGGATGGGCATAGGCCGGAAATTCCAGACCCCCACCGTCTTCAGCGACCACACGGTCATTGAGAACCTGCTGCTATCCATGGCCGGCCCGCGCAGCATCTGGCACAGCCTTTTCGGGCGTGTGACCGCCGCCCAGAAGGAACGTCTCGCGGAAATCCTGGAGACGATCAAGCTCAACACCCAGGCATACCGCAAGGCCGGCGAGCTCGCCCATGGCCAGAAGCAATGGCTCGAGATCGGCATGCTTCTCGCTCAGGAGGCGAGGCTTCTCCTCGTCGACGAACCCGCCGCAGGCATGACCGACGAGGAAACCTACCGTACTGGCGAGCTGCTCCTGTCCCTTGCCGGAAAACACACGATCATGGTTATCGAGCACGACATGGAGTTCGTCCGCCAGATCTCCCAAGGCCGCACCGTGACCGTCCTTCACCAAGGCCACGTCCTTGCCGAAGGCCCTGTCGAAAAAGTCCAGTCCGACGAACGCGTCATCGAAGTTTATCTCGGCCGCAAATCCAAGGCCGCCTGACCCCACCCGATCCGAATCCATGACAGTCGCAGCCCCATCCGAACATCGGCTAGTCCTCGACAACATGCGCGTTTCCATCGGAGGTAGCGCGATCCTTCGCGGGGTGACGTTTTCCATACGTGAGAAGACGGTGTTCTGCCTCATGGGCAGGAACGGTGTTGGGAAAAGCACCACGCTCAAGGCGCTGATGGGCCTGCTGCCTCTCGATGCGGGCAGTATCCATCTTGGCGGAGCGCCGGTGCACCCGATGCCCACCGCAATCCGAGCGCGCGCAGGCCTCGGTTATGTCCCCCAAGGCCGTGACATCTTTCCACACCTCACCGTAGAGGAGAATCTCTTCATCGGACTTAAAGCGCGGGGCATGAAAAAGGACAAGGAAGAGATCGACCGCGTTTACACGCTTTTCCCCATCATAAAGGAGTTCCTGCATCGCAAGGGAGGCATGCTCTCCGGCGGGCAGCAGCAGCAGCTCGCCATCAGCCGCGCGCTCCTCACAAAGCCCAAGCTCCTCATTCTTGATGAACCCACCGAAGGCATCCAACCAAACATCATCGACCAGATCGGGGATGCGATCCGGATGCTCCGCGAGGAGGGAAAAATGGCGATACTGCTCGTCGAGCAATACCTGGATTTCTGCCGCGAGCTCGGTGATGACTTCGCCATCCTTGAGCGCGGAGCGGTCTGCGCCTCCGGCACCATGGCCGAACTCAGCGACGATACCGTCAAAGAGTTCCTCACCGTCTGATCGGACGCGTGTTTTTCCAAAGGGCTTTCCTGCTCGGATCGGCGTATGCCCGGCGGCCGTGCCGTGCCAGTCATCGCCATATTTATTCTGCTCACTCGAATCGCGCCAGCCATGAATAGATTTCACGTCATGAATTGCCGATATGCACGCGGTGGCTCGTCGCTTGCTAATTCTAAGAGAAGCCTGCTCGAAACCTCAGGCTCCAACAACACAACATCGAACTATGAAAAACAAATATCATCGCACCATCCTACAGTCCGTGGTTCTCGCCACCGCACTGACAAGTTCCGTAGCCTATGCAGGCACCGCCGAAGAAACGGCTCCAGTAGCTCCCGCTCCCGTTGAGGATGTGATTTCTGGAGTGTTGAAACTCGATTTCAACACTCACTTCATCTCCTATGGTGCGGATGTTTGGGGTGACGGATCTTCGATGTCGGATCCCACCTTCAACCCCATGGTGGAACTGGCGGTTGCCCTGCCTGCTGATCTCACCCTCACGCTGGGTACCTGGTGGGATGTGAACTCAAAGATCGATAGCGCGATCGGCGGACGAATCCAAGAGGTTGATGTCTGGACTGGTCTTTCGTACACCTACGAGAAACTCACCATGAGCGCCACTTATCAGGCATGGATGTATGGCTCTGATACCGAAAACATCCTGGACGTTAAGTTCGCCTACGACACGTTTCTCGCCCCATCGCTCACCATTCACCAACGCCTCGACCAAGGCGCTGCGTTTGGCGACGAAGGCACAATCTTAGTGCTCGGTCTTTCACACGGTTTGGAAGCCGGACCCGTTACGATCTCATTTCCGGTGAACATCGCGTATTTCCTCACGGATGATTTCCATAATCCCAGCACAGCAGGCGGGGCTGATGATGGCTTCGGCTACGTTTCCCTAGGAGTAGGAGCATCGTTGCCTCTGACTCCATACATCGGAGAAGCTTATGGTGACTGGACCCTCAACGGGGGACTCACCTATTACATCACCGATGACGACGTCATCCCAAACAATCCACAAGACAGCTTCCTGACAGCCAACCTCGGTCTGGCGCTGTCGTTCTAACCCCTAAACAAATCTCTGTTGTAACGGTTGCTTGCAGGAGGGTTTGATCCTTAATCGGCCTCAAGCCCTCCTGCATTTCTCTCTCAATCGCATTTCCCCCAAATAAACATATGAAACGAGTTCTCTCAATCGCCGCTGCCGCCACCGCCGCAGTGCTCCCACTCTCTCATGCTCAGGATACCGTCAAAGTCGGCGTTCTGCACTCGCTGAGCGGCACCATGGCCATCAGCGAAACCTCGCTGCGCGACATCCTGCTCTTCACCTTCGACGAGATCAACGCCGCCGGCGGCGTGATGGGCAAAAAGATCGAGCCCGTCGTTGTTGACGGAGCCTCGGACTGGCCGCTTTTCGCAGAAAAAGCCAAGCAGCTCCTGGATCAGGACAAGGTCTCGGTGACGTTCGGTTGCTGGACTTCCGTCAGCCGCAAATCGGTTCTCCCCGTTTTCGAGGAGAAGAAAGGCCTTCTCTTTTACCCCGTTCAGTACGAGGGCGAGGAGATGTCCCCGAACATCTTCTACACCGCCGAGGCGGTGAACCAGCAGGCGACCCCCGCCGTGGATTACCTCCTTGAGGAAGGGAAGAAGAAGTTCTACCTCCTTGGCACGGACTACGTCTATCCGCAGACCACCAACCTCGTCCTGCTTGAGTATCTTCTCAGCAAAGGCGTCCCTCTCGAAAACATCGGCGGCGGATTCACCAAGGATGGCGACGGAAAAATCATTTCCGCCGGCAAATACACCGGGTTCGGGCACACCGACTACCAGCAGATCGTTTCCGAGATCAAGCAGTTCGCAGCCTCTGGCGACGCCTGCGTGATCAGCACCCTGAACGGCGACACCAACGTCCCTTTCTTCAAGGAATACGCGGCCTCCGGTCTGAATGCCGAAACCTGCCCTGTGGTCAGCTTCTCGGTCTCCGAGGATGAGTTCCGAGGCCTTCCAGCCAGCCAGCTCGTGGGTCAGCTCGGTTGCTGGACCTATTTCCAATCCATCAAGTCCGAGGCGAACGAGAAGTTCGTTTCCGACTTCCAGGCATGGCTTGAGAAGTCCACGGTTCCCGGAATCGTCAAGGCTGACCGCGTGACATGCTCGCCGATGGTTCTTTCCTACGTCGGCGTCTACCTCTGGAAGGCTGCTGTCGAAAAGGCGGGATCCTTTGAGACCGAGAAGGTCATGGCCGAGCTTAAGAAGGGCATCAAGTTCGACGGCCCGGGCGGCAAGGTTACATCCCAAGCCAACCACCACCTCACCAAGAACGTGTTCATCGGTGAGACGAAAGCCAACGGCCAGTTCAAGATCCTGAAAGAATACAAGGACGTCGTCGGCGAGCCTTTCCTGAAAGGCACCTACAAGTAATCTTCCTTCATCATTCCTGAGCCCGGCTCCCGACTTTCGGGGGTCGGGTTTTTTGTTTTGTGGCACGGTGCTTGCTAAATCCTCAATGACATCCGACACATTCATGAAAGCCTCAACACCCCGCCTCTGCCGCATCCTTGCTGTAGTCCTTTTTCTTGGATCGGGGGCAGTCGCAAACGCCCACCCCGGACCACCCGGGCACTACCATCCGGATGAGGTGGATGAATTCGACCAAAGGGCGATGGTTTCCACCACCGCGGAGGAGCGTCGCGATATCAATCTGGGCGGCATTCTTGTCCTCATCGCGCTGGGAGCCTGCCTCGGCTTCGCTTTATTGCAAAAGGATGGGGGAATCTGGAAGGATGTGAGCGTGGATCATTGATCCCATTTTCCGGCCATGCACCTAAGCCCAAGAGAGCAGGAAAAGCTTCTGATCGTCGTTGCGGCGGATCTGGCACGCAGGCGCAGGGATCGCGGCCTGAAGCTAAACCATCCCGAAGCCGTGGCCTTCATCACTGCGGAGATTCTCGAAGGCGCTAGGGACGGAAGATCTGTCTCCGAATTGATGAGCTTCGGAACCACCCTGCTCAAACGGGACGATGTCATGGAGGGCATCGCCGAAATGATCCACGACATCCAGGTCGAAGCGACTTTTCCGGATGGCACCAAGCTCGTCACCGTCCATGACCCGATCCGATGATACCCGGTGAAATCATTTGTCCCGAAGGCGTGCCCGACATCGAGCTGAATGTCGGGCTGGCCACGCTTTCGATGGTGGTTTCTAACCGTGGTGACAGGCCGGTGCAGGTGGGCAGCCATTTCCATTTCGCCGAGGTGAATGCCGGGCTGTCCTTCGACCGCGAAGCCGCGCTTGGCTATCGGCTCAATATTCCCGCCGGAACTGCGATACGTTTCGAACCCGGCGACACCCGTGAGGTTCCCCTCGTCGCTTTCGCGGGTGAGCGTGAGATTCATGGCTTCAATGGCCGGGTGAACGGAAAACTCCCATGAAACAGTCACGCAGAAACTACGCGGGAACCTTCGGCCCGACCATCGGTGACCAGGTGCGCCTGGCCGATACCGAACTTTTCATCGAGGTTGAACGCGACCTTGTCACGGAAGGCGGAGGGTATGGCAACGAGGTGAAATTCGGAGGCGGAAAAGTCATCCGTGACGGCATGGCGCAATCGCCGCTCGCGCTCGACGCGGATTCCCTTGATCTGGTGATCACCAACGCCCTCATCCTGGACGCCGCCCACGGTGTCATCAAGGCGGACATCGGCATCAAAGGCGGGCGCATCGTTGGCGTGTGCCACGCGGGAAACCCCCTGCTCCAGGACGGGATCTCCATGACCATAGGAGCCGCCACCGAGGTCATCGCCGGGGAGGGCTGCATCGTGACTGCCGGCGGGATTGATACGCATATCCATTTCATCTGTCCCCAGCAGATCGAGCATGCCATGGCCAGCGGGATCACCACCATGCTCGGCGGCGGCACCGGCCCCGCGCATGGCACCTACGCCACCACCTGCACGCCGGGGAAATGGAACATCCACCGCATGCTGGAAGCCGCTGAGGCATTTCCGATGAACCTCGGCTTCCTTGGCAAAGGCAATTGCTCCACCCACGAACCACTGCGCGAACAGGTGCTGGCCGGCGCGATCGGGCTCAAGCTCCACGAGGACTGGGGCACCACGCCCGCGGCCATCGACAGCTGCCTTACGGTCGCCGATGAACTCGATGTCCAGGTTGCGATCCATACGGACACCCTCAACGAGGCGGGTTTCCTAGAAAGCACCCTAGCCGCCATCAAAGGCCGCACGATACATACCTACCACTCGGAGGGCGCTGGTGGCGGGCACGCTCCGGACATCATCCGCGTGTGCGGAGAGGCAAATGTCCTTCCTTCCTCCACCAACCCCACGCGCCCTTTCACCACCAACACGATCGCCGAGCACCTGGACATGCTGATGGTCTGCCACCACCTCGATTCGCGCATTCCCGAGGACGTCGCCTTCGCGGAAAGCCGCATCCGTCCGGAAACGATCGCCGCCGAAGACCTGCTCCACGACATGGGGGCGATCTCCATGATGTCGAGCGACAGCCAGGCGATGGGCCGGGTGGGTGAGGTGATCACGCGCACCTGGCAGACGGCACACAAGATGAAGGTTCAGTTCGGAAAGCTGGAGAGTGCCACCCATCCCGCCGCCGACAATTTCCGCGCCCTCCGCTACGTTTCGAAATACACGATCTGCCCCGCCATCACCCATGGCATCGCCCACGAGGTCGGGAGCCTTGAAGTGGGGAAACTCGCCGATATCGTCATTTGGAAACCGGCCTTCTTCGGGGTGAAACCGGAAACGATTATCAAGGGCGGTTTGATCGCATGGGCGAACATGGGTGACCCCAACGCCTCTATTCCCACTCCGCAGCCGACGATCTACCGCCCGCAGTTCGGAGCATTTGGGAGAGCCATCGCCAGCACCTCGCTCACTTTCGTCAGCGCCGCTTCGCTGGCATCAGGCGGCCTCGACCACCTTGGCCTGCGGAAGCGACTCTCTGCGGTCAAGGGCTGCCGCCATGTCTCGAAGCGTGATCTCCCCTTCAATGACGCGCTTCCGCATATCACGGTGGATCCGGAAACCTACTCCGTGGTCGCCAACGGTCGCGAGCTGCGCTGCGAGCCTCTTTCGATCCTGCCGATGGCGCAGCGCTATTTCCTCTTCTGACCATGCACCTGATCGAGAGCATGATCGCCGTGAAGTCGGATAAACCGCCGGAAAACCGCATCGAACTGGCGATCGAGCGCAGGAAGTTTCTCAAACGGCGCTGGCGCGCCACGGCCTCGGATGGCACTGATTTCGGCTTCGACCTCGAAAGCCGCCTCACCGATGGCTGCGTCATCTATCAGGACGGGAATACCGATTACATCGTCCGCCAGCTTCCCGAGAAGGTCTATGAGGTGGCGTTTACAAATCCGGCGGAAGGCGCACTGATTGGCTGGAAAGTCGGCAACCTCCACCTCCCGGCACAAATCATGGAAGGCTCGCTCCGCATCCTGCACGACGATGCGATGAAGCAGCTCCTCGCGCGCGAAGGTTGGCCGTTCACCGAACCGGAAGTCCTCTTCACGCCAATGAAGGCAATGGCTCACTAAAACTTCGAACCATGGAAAAGTTTCACCGGAAAGCTGAGCAACAAGGAGTGGCTGCATTCTGCTGCCAGATATGCCGGGCAGCAGAATGCAGCCCCTCCTTGCGCCTCTTCCTTAGGGTTTAACGTTTAGAATTTAGAGTTTTGAAATCTCCCGACCCAACCCTCTGGCTCCTCCAGTCAAACGACACCGGATACCCATCCGGCGGCTACGCGCACTCGTATGGCTTGGAGGAATTGGTTCGGGTAGGCGTTGTCAAAGATCCGGAAAGCCTGGAGCGTTTTCTCATGAAGCAGGTCGTCCCTGCGCTGTTTCGCTTCGAACTGCCGTTCTTTAAAAAAGCCCATGAAGCAGCCTCCGCAGAAGATCCGGAAACGCTCCGCGAAATCGATGCGGAGCTGGACGCATGGCGCATCGCCCCCGAGCTTCGCGACGCAAGCCGTCGCGTCGGCTCCCAGCGGCTCAGCCTACTTTGCGAACTGGACGACGCGCCATGGATCACCGCTTTCAGGAAATCGAATCCCCGCGCGCACCATCTCGTCGTCACTGCGATCGAACTCCGCAGCGTCCCTGCCCCCGACGCGGCGCGTGCCTTTGCTTACCAATCCATCGTCGCCAGCACGGCTGCTTCCATGAAGCTCATGCGCATCGGCCAAATCGCCTGCCAGAGCATCCTCCACCGCGTCCTTGGCGCGCTCGGCTCCGAGGTGGACGCATCGCTCGAAAAGGAAGCCGACGGATTTTTCAACCCTCTGTTAGAAATTGCTTCCCTGAAACACGCCTACTCCCATGAACGACTCTTCATTTCCTGAAACCAAGAAACGCCCCTTCCGCCTGGGCGTCGGCGGCCCGGTGGGTTCCGGGAAAACCATGTGTGTCCTGCGCCTGAGCCAGTGGCTCGGGGACGAGGTCTCCCTCGCCGTCATCACCAACGACATCTACACCCGCGAGGATGCCGAGTTTCTGCTCCGCGCCAACGCCCTCCCCGCGGACCGCGTGATCGGGGTGGAAACCGGCGGCTGCCCCCACACCGCCATCCGCGATGACACGAGCATGAATATGGCCGCCGTTTCCGATCTCGAAACACGCCATCCGGATCTCGAACTCATCCTCATCGAAAGCGGCGGCGACAACCTCTCCGCCACTTTTTCCCCCGAACTCGTCGATGCCTACATCTATGTGATCGATGTCGCGGAGGGCGATAAAATCCCGCGCAAGGGAGGCCCGGCCATACGAACCAGCGACCTTCTCCTCATCAACAAGATCGATCTAGCGCCCTACGTCGGGGCGGATCTGGATGTGATGGCGCGGGATTCCAAAATCCAGCGGGGAGAGCGCCCGGTCATTTTCGCCGACCTCAAATCGGAGAAAGGAAAGGAAGAGCTCCTCACTTGGCTGAAGCGCGAATACCTCTTCGTCTGATGCAGCGGGTGACGGGAAACTCTCTGAGCGGCCACCTGCGCCTGCGCTGTGAAACAAGGGCGGATGGCGTCCCTTTCCTTTCCGCGCAGAGTTTCCAAGCCCCCATTCACCTAAGCAAAGCCCACCTTTCCGACGACGGGGAATTCCTTGTGCTCTCCCTCATGAACCCCACGGCGGGTTTCTTCGACGGGGATCGGATCGAGAGCGATGTCACCGTCGGGCAGGGGGCTTCCCTCGCGCTGAGCATTCCCAGTTCCTCGAGGGTTTTCCGCACCAGATCCGGCAAGCCAGCCATCTGCGACCAGTCGTTTTCCGTCGAGTCCGGCGGCTTTCTCGAATGGAATCCGGAGGCGTTCATCCCGCATGCCGGAGCCAGATACATCCAGAAAACGCAGGTGAACATCGAGCGGGGCGCCGGGCTGATGTTCATTGACTGGATTTCGCCCGGTCGTGTCGCCAGGGGCGAAATCTTCCAATACGAAAACCTGAGGTTCGAATTCGACCTGAGTTTCGACGGCAAGCTCCTTGCCCGTGAGCGGTATGATATGTCGGATGCCGGGCCGGAGGGTATCACTGCGTTGTTTGAGGCCGGACATTACGTCTCCATCTATCTGGCTGGAGCGATGATCAGGAACTTTCCCGCCGCCGAAGTGGATTCCCTTGGCGGCCCGGACGCCTATATCGGCCACGGATCACTGGTGGGCGGTGAAGTCATTGTCGTCCGCGCCCTTTGCCGGGACAATCTCGCCGCCCGCCGTCTCATCGGTCAGATCCGCAACCTGATCTACAAAGCGGCGGAAAAAACGCCACCATCCCTCGGAAGGCTGTTTATCTGAACTGACCCGCGCGGCGAAAGTTGGTTGGCTGTTGGTGGGTGATGATGGGACTGACCATTCGTTCACACATCACCTAGATTGATATCCAATCATAAGAAAGGTAGGATATCAATCCTCCACGACCATATCTGCCGGATTCCACGTGGTTTCCGGAAACTTCATGTCCAGCCGCTTCATCGTATCGACCATGATCCTCGCGACGACGAGGTTGCGGTACCATTTGCGGTTCGCGGGGACGACATACCAAGGCGCGTGCGCGGTGGAGGTTTTCGATAGGACTTCCTCATAGGTGTCCATGAAATCCAGCCACAGCGCGCGATCCTTGAGGTCATCGGGGTTGAATTTCCAATGTTTTGCCGGATTCACGAGGCGGGAATCGAGCCGCCGCTTTTGCTCGTCCCGCGAGATGTGGAGGTAGATTTTCACGACGGTAGTGCCCTCTTCGGCAAGCATGCGCTCGAAGTCCGCGACGTGCCCAAAGCGCTGTTTCCAGACCTTTTCCGGGAACAGCTTCTTCACTTTCACGGCGATGATATCCTCGTAGTGGCTGCGGTTGAAGATGACCAGTTGTCCGTTGCGCGGGACTTTGTCGTGGACTCGCCACAGGAAATCCCGCGCCAGCTCCTCCTCGCTGGGCTTCTTGAAGGAACGGACATGGATGCCCTGCGGATCGATGCGCGAGAAGACATGCTTGATGCACCCGTCCTTGCCGCCGGTATCCATCGCCTGCATCACCACGAGAATGCGGTGTTTGTTCTGCGCATAAAGCACGGTCTGCAGAAGCTTCAGCTCGTCCTGCAGCTTGTCGAAGGCCTTGAGGCTCTCCTCTTTCCCACCGTCGTCGAAAAGGTGGCGGTCGTCGGCGTCAATTTTACGCAGATCCACCTTTGCTCCGGGCTTCACCAAATATCTTTCCAATGCACCGCTAACTGGCATATTTCTTTATCCATGCTTGCTGCCGCGATGACAAGCACGGACTCCCCGCGTTTTCGCGGTTGTAAAAATCGGACTCAGCCATTTTGATGATGGCATGCCGAGCGCGCGGAAAAAGAACATCCTTCCCTCCGCCGATCCGGCGTATCTACTCACCGCGCTGCACATCGGCGCGAGTTCCGTCTCCGTAATCATCGCCGAGCGCGATTCCGAGGGGAACCTCACGCCCATCGATTTCCTGGAGCAGCCCGCGCCGCTCGCGCAGGATGTCTTCGGGGGAAACATCGTCTCCAACGCGACCACCGAGCGCATCGTCTCCATCATCCGCGGCTATCAGGAAACGCTTTCGGAAATGGGCCTCGACCCACATAACCTCACCCGCGCCGTCGCCACCAACGTGCTCCACGAGGCCACGAATCACGAATCCGTCCTCAACCGCATCCGCATCGCCTGCGGACTGCCCGTTTCCATGATCGACGATGGCGAAATGACTCGCCTCATCTACCTCAAGACCCGCCGCCGCCTCCAGCACCTTCCGGCCATGACGCGCCGCACCGCACTCGTCGTCCACGTCGGCCCCGGCAACACCCGCGCCCTGCTTTTCCACGAAGGCCTGATCACCCGTTACACCAGCTACCGCATGGGCACGCACCGCACTCGCGAAGCCGTCGAGGCCTCCCACGCCGAGGGCTCATCCCTGCTGCGCGTGATCCGTGAACACGCCTCGGGAAATCTCGCACAGCTCCGCTTCGATTTCTCCGATGTGTCCATCGAAGGCATCATCCTCATCGGTTACGAGATCCAGTCCGTCTCCTCTTTCCTCACGAAAAACAACGAGGCGTGCTCGCTGAAGGATTTCCGGAAATTCACCTCGGAAACCGCCGTCCTCAGCGATCTCGGCACGGTGAAACGCTTCCAGCTCGATTACCAGACGGCCGAGGCGCTGATCCCTGCCCTGGAGATCAATCTCGCCATCGCCGAGGCGCTCGGGATGAAGGAAGTCCACATCCCCAACTCAGACTACGAGCAAGGCCTCCTGCACGATCTCCTTGTTTCCCGCGAGATGAGCGGCTCCTTCGCCTCCGAGGTGCTGCGCTCCGCCCGCATCCTCGCCGAGCGCTACCAATCCGATCCCGGCCACGGCGAGCATGTCGGGAAACTTTGCGCCCATTTCGTCACCAACCTCCAGGATCTCCACCACCTCACCGAGCACGACGCGCTGCTCCTCCAAGTCGCGGCCATCCTCCACGAGGTCGGAACCTATGTCAGCCCCCGCGCCCATCACAAGCACTCGGAATACATTATCCTGAACTCGGAAATCTTCGGGCTCGACCGCCTCGACGTTACCATCGTGGCCCTCGTTTCACGCTACCACCGCCACTCCGGCCCGAAGCTCGATCACTCCGCCTACGCCGCGCTCTCCACCGATGACCGCATCCGCGTTTGCAAGCTCGCCGCCATCCTCCGCGTCGCTGATGCCCTCGAGCGCACCCACGCCCAGCGCATTTCCAAGATCGAGATCCTCCGCACCCACGACAAGCTCCGCATCCGCCTCCCCGGCCTCGAGGACGCCGCCATCGAGCGCCTCGCCATGGACTCCAAGGCCGATCTCTTCGAGCAGGTCTTCGGCCTCACCGTCGTCATCGAGGAGGATAACTGAGCTTGAAATAAAACTCCAAAACACTATAAAAAGCCTATGACTGCAACGGTGGAAAATCTGAAGAATGAAGCTCGGCAGCTTTCAGTTCGTGAGCGTGAGGATCTGGCCTACGCAATTTTGGACGAGATCTCCCCGGACGAACTGATGGAGGAGCAGATGAAGATCGTTGCTCAAAGGATGGAGAATGTCCGGCTCGGGAAATCAAAGCTCGTCCCTATGGAAGAAGCCTTCAGAAGGATGGATGCAGCCGCAAACGGATCAAGATGACCGTCGAATTCGAAGACGAGGCGCTGGCCGAGATCGAGAATGCGATCTCCTATTCGGAAGGGCGCTTCGGAACCGGTGAAAGACTAAGCCGTGAGATCCAATCTTCCATCCTGAGAATCGCTGAGGATCCATTCCGCTTCCGCAAAAACCACCTTGGTGTGTGCATCCACCACCTACCCCCTTTCCCGTGTTACCTGGTCTTCGAACCCCGCAAGAACCCCGCAAGGACACCCGGATCATCAGGATATACGCCTTGGGAAACACCTCCCGCCGTCCCAACTACTGGAAGTCCCGCATCCCGCCTCTTCCTTGAAATTTAAAATTTAAAGTTTTATGCCCCCATACCACAACCGCGAACTCTCCTGGCTCGAATTCAACCAGCGCGTCCTCGCCCAGGCCTTCCGCGATGACCTGCCGCTGCTGGAGCGCGTGAAGTTCCTCGCCATATCCGCCAGCAACCTCGACGAGTTTTTCCAGGTCCGCGTCGGTTCCCTGATGCTGTTGCGCCGTAGCGGTCGGAAAACCCGGGACAACTCCGGCTACACCCCCGCGCGCAACCTCACCGCCATCCGCGAGCGCGTTTTGAAAATGAACGCGGACCAATACGGACTCCTCAACGGCACCCTGCTCCCCACACTCGCGGAAAAGGGCATCGTCCTCCTCTCCGCCGCGCAACTCACCGATGCCCAGCGCGCCCAGACCGCCATCGCTTTCGACGACAACATCTCGCCGCTGCTCACGCCGCTCGCCGTCGATCCCGACTCCGCCCCCCCCATCGTCCCCGCGCTCCAGATCGTCCTCGCCTGCACCCTCCACGATCCGGTGGCAAAAGCCTCGCGCCACGTGCTCATCCCCATCCCGGAAAACCTGCCTCGCCGCATCGCCATCCCCACCGATGATGAAACGACCGCATTCCTCCTCCTCGAGGATCTCGTCGCCACCCACGCTGACCGGCTTTTCCCCGGCGAGAACATCACCGCCACCACCGCCTTCCGCGTCACCCGCAACGGCGACATCGCCGTCCAAGAAGAGGACGCCACTGACCTCGCCGACGAGATGGAAGACGTCCTGACCGCCCGCCGTTTTGCCGATACCGTCCGCCTCGAAATCCGCGCTGACGCCCCGCGCGACCTCTCCTCACTCATCCAGAAGGTCACCGCCTCCTCCCCGCAGGAAATCTACCGCCACGCCGGCCCGCTCGGCCTTTCGTCCTTCATGGAGCTCGCCTTTCTCCCGGATCACGACCACCTCCGCGATGAGGATTGGCCCGCGCAGAACTCGCCCTCGATCGCTCCCGGTGCCTCCATGTTCGAGACCATCGCCGCCGGCGACGTGCTGCTTTTCCACCCCTACGAATCCTTCGATCCCGTCATCCGCCTCATCGAGGAAGCCGCCGTCGATCCCGATGTGATTGCGATCAAACAGATCCTCTACCGCACCGCCCGCCAGTCACGCATCATCGACGCCCTGATCCGCGCGGCGGAAAACGGCAAGCACGTCACCGCACTCGTCGAGCTCAAGGCCCGCTTCGATGAGGCGCGCAACCTGAACCGCGCCGACGAGCTCCAGCGCGCCGGCGCCCAGATCGTCTATGGCGTGAAAAACCTCAAGACTCACGCCAAGATCTGCCTCGTCCTCCGCCGCGAGTCCGGCCGCATCCGCCGCTACGTCCACCTCGGCACCGGCAACTACAACGAGACCACCTCCCGCCTCTACACCGATCTCTCCTACCTCACCTGCAAGTCCGAGTACGGAAACGACGCCTCCCTCCTTTTCAACGCCGTCACCGGCCGCTCGAAGCTCCTCCGCTTCCAGCGCCTCATCCCCGCCCCCTCCGCGATGAAACCCCGCCTGCTCGACCTCATCGCCGGCGAGGCGGAGCGCGCGAAACAAGGACTGCCCGCCCGCATCATCGCGAAAACCAACTCGCTCCAAGATCCCGACATCATCGCCGCCCTCTACGCTGCCTCACAGGCCGGCGTCGAGATCAAGCTCAACGTCCGCGGCATCTGCTGCCTCATCCCCGGGGAGAAATTCTCGAAAAATATTGAGGTTTTTTCCGTCATCGACCGCTACCTCGAGCACGCCCGCCTCCTCTACTTCCACCAAGGCGGCGACCCCTTGGTCTTCATCGCCTCCGCTGACTGGATGACGAGAAATCTCGAAAAACGCGTCGAGCTGATGATCCCCATCGAGGAAAAAACCATCAAACGCCGCCTCGTGAAAATCCTGGAAACCTATTTCAACGACAACCGCAACGCCTGGCGCATCCTCCGCGACGGCAGCTCCACCCCGGTCGTTCCCGCCAAAGGCGAAAAGCCCTTCCGCGCCCAAGAATACTTCTACCAGCAATCCCGCCGCGCCGCCAAAGCCCGCGAGCACGAACGCTCCATGACCTTCGAACCCCACGTCCCGCAGGAGTGACCGTAAGGAGAAGGGGTTTGCAACCCCTTGCCCCCAACCTTAGCCATTTCCCCATCCTCCGCAAAGGGGTTGCAAACCAAATGTGTTCGGCATCCTCTGTGCTTACCGTGTTCTTTCCGCGTCTTCTCCTTTGGCTCCTCCGAGGATGTTTACTGCACTTACCCGCTGTGGGGGTG